>Ga0209755_10000202_pt1 | contig 114956 bp, 90 predicted proteins | sample TergutCo191P1_FD_187301 | JGI IMG/M metagenome (GOLD analysis project Ga0209755, IMG submission 187301) | Cornitermes sp. P1 segment gut microbial communities from Petit-Saut dam, French Guiana - Co191P1 (SPAdes) (version 2) | ecosystem: Host-associated > Arthropoda: Insects > Digestive system...
CGCCCGCATAAACATCCGATTCACCCCTTTCCGCTATTCACGAAATTGCGCAAACCGTTACTACAAGCGGGTTGGCCGCACTCGTGATATTGAAGTAGAAACTACTTCTTTATCAGAGTACATCAAAAGCCTGCACCTTTGTAAAATGGGCAAGAGAACAGCATGGATGCAAAACTCTTGAAGATGCCCACAAGCATATAGATACCTATATCCAAAAGCACATAGACCAAGGATACAGCCATACACACAGAAGCTAATCGCCAGTTCGTTGGCAAAAGTTTATGGCTGCTCTACAAGAGATTTCACGCCAACGCAGGTTAGACATAGGGCAAATATCACTCGCAGCCGCAAAAGTAAAGCCATATTTTCTGAAAGCAAGAACCGTGAGTTTGTGGATTTCTGTAAAGCAACAGGGCTTCGTAGGCATGAGATAAAGCATCTAAAACCAGAAAGTCTACGCCTTGATGAATCAACAGGTCGTTATATGCTTGTTAATATAAAGGGCAAGGGTGGACGGTTACGAGATTGCCCAATTCTCTCCAAAGAAGCAGTCGAGCAGATAAAAAATACTCCAAACGGTCAAAATGTCTGGAGTAAAATTCCGTCACGAGCGGATATTCATTCATACCGGGCTGAGTATTGTAAATCGCTTTATCAACTTCATGCACGACCTATAGCAGAAATCCCGAAAGATGATAAATATTATTGTCGTAGCGACCTTAAAGGTGTTGTGTATGACAAAAAAGCTATGTTAATTGCATCACAGGCTCTGGGGCATAACCGAATCAGTGTTATTGCAGGACATTATCTATATGGGAAGGATGGTGTGTGGGACCTTAATAAACCAAATCATTATATCTATTCAAATCGTTATTTTTCCCGCGTATCCTTAGACAAAAGATATCTAGCCCCGCACGAAAAAGAAAGAATTTGATAAGTCTGCTACAGAGGTCGTAATTTCTGTAGCAGACATAAGTAATGCTGACGCTCGCTTACCGGTAACGCCTATTTCTACGGTTGTATTAAAGGATGGCAGATTGTTTGTAGGCTCAACAGAAACTATAAACTTGCCAGAAAAACTCTCCCCACCTAATGCTGTATCCGCTAATAAAATGGGTTATATTCCAAAGCTATACGAAGCCTATTTTGATGCGGAGAAACCTGAAACAATCTCCCAGGCGAACATCGCAAGCTATCTAAAATACAGATTTAACCTTCATGAGCAGAGGGAGTATTATTACAATGCACTTTATGTAATGGAGCGCGTTCGCGAGGGTATTTCCCCTTGAGGGCGGTAATCAAAAATGAATGCGGGGCTGTCTTATTAAGCCCCGCATTCATTTTTGTTGTGGCTAATTTGGTAGTGTCAACTATCTAATGATTTCGACACATCTTGTTGCATCATTCCAAGTTACAATCTCGCCAAAGAACTCACTGATAAACCTAAAGGGAACCATAGTGCGTCCATCTACAAGCATTGCAGGAACATCCATGCCTTCTAGCATTTCACTAATGGCAAAGGAAAGTATTTGACCATTGCGTGTGAGTGTTACTATGCGAGCATCGCCGTTCCAGTGAACTTCTGCGCCGAGTAAATATCCCATTGCACGGGCAGGAACGAAAGTACGATTTTGATAAATAAACGGAGCGGTTGTTAAAACTTCGAGTATCTCACGAAGATGGTCAGGCAGCATAGTGTCAGCAAGGTCATATACATTTGTACTACCAATCACAAGCATAACGCGGGTCAAGTCATCAACGTATCGTAGGAGAAATGTATCTGTAGTATCGAATACGAAAACGCCTGTTTCTGTGTCGAGCCTACCGCCCAAAATAGTACCATCTTCTGCCACAGCTACAATTCTGTTGATGTTTACATAAGCTATTGTAAACTCGCCAGTTGTTTGAGGTCTAAGTGTGAACGTTCTGTTTTCTAAATCAATGTTTCCATCAATAAGAGTTCCATCGCTCAACTTAGCAATTACGCTGTGAACATTTCTCTGTGTAAGGTTAAAATTATCCACGCATAATTCTACTGAAAATCCAGCTTTTGCAGTTGTTATTTCTTCATCACCTACAGTTATCCAAACTTCAACCGCAAGGAATGGTAGCCCTCTTTCAACTGCATAATAATCGCTTGGTATCGCTACGATTCTCACAGTGATTAGCAGTTCGCCGTCACGCTCTTCGGCAAGCTCTGATAGAATTTGGGGTGATAATTCAATCTCCGCATCAGCAAATTCTATTGCAACTGTTATACCAGCGTAAGCAAGTGCGTCGGCAGCGTACACGTTAAATGCTACAGTGGTTGCATTGTCGATTTCTGAAATGTTGATTGTTAAGTTTGGGTTATCTCCAAAACGACCGGCTTCGGCAATTAGGGAATCGATAACTTCTTGATTTATTACTACAGTTGCCTCGTCAATCTCTACAACAACTTCAAGCGTTACGGTACCCTCGCCTTCAGAGCCTTCAATAATCCCTGGAAGTGTAACAGGTGGAGGTGTGGGGGGTGGAGTTACTCCCGGACCTTGATTACCTCCTTGGCCTTGATTATTCCCACTGTCTCCGCCGTTTTGATTGTCGCCATCGCCACCATTGTCTGGTTGGGTTGGGATTGCAGACCAGTTAGCTGTTGCGACTACATTTGTATTTGGGAGTACGAATCTTGTTGTTGCTTGATTTGCATTATTGCCTGTCGCAAATGTCACGCTTGGGCTGAATGTCCAACCAGCGAAAGTAAAACCGCTTCTAGTGCCAGCATTGATTGTTACAGTAGAGCCTACTTCGTGACTAGCTCCACCAGTTACCGATGCACCAAAGCCGCCATTTGCTATTGTAACGGTTCGCATGGTCGGTTGCGTTATTGCTGTCCAGTTTGCTGTGAAAGTTATTGCCGCTACCACATTATGGCTTAATGGGTTCGGTATCCAACCTGCGAATACGAAACCAGCATTGGGTTGAGGGACAGGTATATTTGCCGCCGTTATAACTGTATTATGTGGAACAGTTGCCCCTAAAGGTGTTATAGCAGGGGCTAAAGTGCCGTTTGTTCCTGCTGCGAAAATAACAGCATGAGGCCCTGGTTGTTGCATTGCAGTGAAGTTTGCGGTGAATGTTCTGTCGCCTGTCACTACATAACCTGCAGGATTGCTGGGTGTCCAACCCGAAAACTCATAGTTTGAGCTAGGCACGGGCTGCGGAACTTGGCTTACCTGTATAGCTGCTCCAGACGTAACAGAAATTGTTAGTGGTAGCGAAGGCGCAAACGAACCTCCAGTTCCGGCAACAAAATTGACTGTATGTGCGGGCGGGGTCACGGTCAGCCTGAAATTTTGATTTGCATTTGGAGGAATAGCACCAGTTGCCATTATTACAAAATCATACACACCCTCTGCTATTTCTCCTGCGATAGTAATAAGACCAGTGACACTATCTATACTTACTCCCGCTGGATGATTGGATAACTCAAATGTAATAGGCGATGTACCCATTACAGCGACTTGGAATGTTCCTCCGGTGCCGTGTGCTACGGTTGTATTATCTGCACTGGTGATGCTTGGAGGACTTGGTACGTATGCAGGTATATTCAGAATTATGCTAAGTGTAGCATTAACTCCCTCGCTAACTACTGTAACTGTATATGTCCCTGTAATGGCATCCATAGCACCTGCATGAGGTAGTGTTCCAGCGAACGAAACATCAAGCCCTGTTGCTGTTGGAACAACACTGATGTTTGCGTTCGTCGGTGTTATAGTTCCTATTGCAATCGTGCCTAGTGCATCACCTGTTGTTGCTACTGAGTGTACATTAGCATTGATTATAGTGACAGTACCAGGATTTAACCCAAAAACTGGTGTGTGATTGGTCACAACTATTGTACCAGAAGTGGATACACTACCTGGCAAAACACCAGCAAGTTCAGCTGTCCAAGTAAATGTATTGGTCGCTCCTGCGGCGGCATTGAACCCTGAAACAGCCCATCCAACATTCAATGACGTTGTTGTTTCTGTTGTAGTAACAGAAATAGAACTTGGTAACAAGGCTATAGCAGCTGCTTCATTTGGCACTGTTTGGGGCAGTGTGGTGTCTGTTGGTGGGGTTAGCGTCAACAAGGTCTCCGGTTGTGTTACAGTAATTGTCGCAGATGCCGAGATGCTTGGGTTAGCAACAGACGTAGCTGTTATGATTATGGTACCCAATGCTTGGTCATTTGCGACAGATACATTACCGTTGATTTGGCTCGTGCCAACTCCAGGCGCAACTGTTCCAGCTGTGAGTGCCCATGTTACACCTTGATTAGCATAGCTTGTTCCTAACTGGTCAAGTACAGCCGCCACAAATTGGTGGCTTTGTCCTTGCTGAATATTTTGTGCAACTGGTGTCACGTTTACCGTTGTTGCTACTGGCGGCATAGCCGTAACAGTAATTGTTGCAAAGCCCGACACGCTCGGATTTGCAACAGATGTAGCGGTTAATATCAGTGTGCCTAGTGGTTGATTGTATGTAATTGATACATATCCATCGACTTGATTCGTACCAATCCCAGGAGTTATGGTTCCGGCGGAAAGCGTCCATGTTACACCTTGATTCACATAATTTGCCCCAAGTTGATTAAGAACCACTGCCGCAAATTGATAACTCTGGTCTTGTTGAATACTTTGTGTGACTGGATTTACCGTTACTGTCGTCGGCGCTAACACTACAGCATCTACAGTTACGCTTACTGTAAACGAAAGAGAGTGAGCTGTTGGGGTTGAATTTCGCACCCCCGCAGGCAATACAAATGCACCAGTTACGTTAAACGTCTGCGATTCTGTATTTGCTGGGTCATAAGCCAAACCTGTAAGCGTCCAAGTAACATCAACAGTTCTGGTTGTTGAGTCATCTAAAGTCAGCGTAATTGTCGAAGGAAGCCCAAAGTTCGCTACTGTCGCGGGTGTTCCGTTTGGTAGTCCGGTGATTGGTGACGGATATGCAACGCTTTGAAGTGCTACCGCAGCATCAACAGTTATGCTTACGTCAAAAGATAACGGATGGGCTGTCGGCGTTGAATTTCTTACGCCTGATGGCAACGCAAATGTCCCTGTCACATTGAATGTCTGAGCTTCTAAGTTAGATGGGTCATATGAAAGTCCCGTGAGCGTCCATTCGACATCAACCGTTCTAGTCGTCGAATCATCCAATGTCAAAACAACTGTCAAGGGAAGCCCAAAACCTGTTACCGTTGCGGGTGTGCCATTTGGAAGTCCTGTGATTGCCGCAGGATATGCAACGCTTGCCAGTGAAGGCTGGGCATTAACAGACACATTTATCACTATATCTTCTGCTAATCCACTTGGGTCTCTCACCCCAAGGGGCAGTGTGATTGCTCCCTCAATTGTGAATGATTGTGCGCCGTCATATGTTGGGTCATAGCCTGAACCCGCTACATCCCAAATAACAGCAACATTCCCATCAGGCAATGCCGGATTTGTTATTAGTGTGACATATGAAGGTAATCCCATGTCTGCTATGGTAGCTGGAGTACCATTCGGCAATCCTGTTATGGGGTCGTTTGGAATATCTATTTGTTGAAGAAAACGGCGTATCACATCTGAATTTGGATATGTCAACGACACGCTATCATCAGAAATAAAATTCTGAATCCCTCCTGTTACCACTGGTCCCCAAGTATATTGAGTTTGCGCAGGAGTTGTCATTACACTCATGGTCATACCACTAGATGACATAAGGGTATCTGGGGTCATTCCCAACATGGTATTAGGTTCTCTACCGTCTTCCAATCTGAAAGTCAAGTGGTCAAAATCATCATGGGTAAAACCATCGGCTATCCTGAAGTAAAAGGCAATTAAATCTGTAGATTCTGATGAATGAACCCCTTGACCCATTGCTGGTATACCAAGATGGCCACGCTGTACGGCGGTACGACCTTCGTTAGACCCTGCACCAATAGCCCAACGTCCAGTATCCATAAAAAAAGTTCCTGCTGGAACCAATAGGGAAAGCGGTCCAAAGTTGGCTATATTAGCATGTTCGGGCACAAAATCCTCAGATACATTTGTTGCATATACAGGGATAATAACATCACTATCAAAAGAAAATCCAACATTAAAAGATGTAAACCCCTCTGTAGCTTGAACTGCAAATACTAATCGGTAAACACCTGTAGTGCCTGCAACGGATTCATGTCGAACTTGAACAGAGCGAACCAATCCAGAATCTCTCGGCGTAACTATAAATGGATTAACCGAAACATCCGTTAGTCCGATTTGACTGGCAACAATAATAAGGTCGTCCACCTCAATAATTCCAGAACCGGTTATGTCTGCATAAGGTGCTCCATTCAACGTTGCTTCTGCGGCACTTCTAAACAAATTATCGTTTACAAGATAAAAGTCATTCATCGTCACCAAGCCATCACCGTCTACATCTCCAAGCACATGCCCTGAATATGTAGGGATATACGTTAGGTTTTGGTAAGAGTGGTTAGCGATGACTTCCGTAGGTACAAATGAAATCACCAAAGCAATACACAAAAATAGTGATATGAATACCCTACTTTTTCTCATTTTGTTCAGCTCCTTTAACTTGATTTGCAACAAAGCCTTAGTAAGTTCTCTCGCTTCAAACAATATCTTTGAGCGAGAGAACTACCTTGGCGCAATATGCCGTTGGGTTATGGCTCTATTACTATAGCCCCTGTAAACATATTGGTAATTATGATGTCTAAGTCAGTGAAATCAATTATTCCATCACCGTTCAGGTCGGCATACGGAAAACCGAGAGCGGCTACGACATCAGTTGGCATAAACATAAAGCCAGATAAAGTCATCATGTCAGCCGTTTCAACAATGCCTGTCCCTGTTACATCTCCTGCTACAAGCCTGATTTCCCTTACATTTTCACGACTATCGTTGAGCGAAAGGTTCATGGGTTCAATACCAACAACAACGTCATGGACAGTAAAATCCGTGTGTCCACCTTTTGATATAGTCATTGTGTAAACCCCGGCTTGCACGTTTGGTATTGTGAAATTCTGCGATACCTGACCCATACCCAAAGTACCTGGTATGGTGTAAGTGTATTCGCGTCCATCACTGTTTCTTGTCAAGACAATGGTTGTTGGATTGTTCGGGTTGAATGATACTACAGTCCCTGATACATCCTGTGTTATAGGCACATAGGCATCAATCAACACAAAATCCGTAAGAATGCCAGAGGCATTCCCGACAATTTCAAAATGCAATACCTCGTAATCAAGAGTATCACCTACTAAGTCGCGTGGGTCGAAGTAGAAAACTTCTGTTAGGCTTTGTCTTGCAGAGACAACACCCAAATCCAATTGCTGGATTACGCTTCCATTTGATGACTCGCTTCTCACAAGAAGTACGGCATCACTTGCAAAATCACTTGCATTTTCCACATGAGCTTCAATTGCCACAATAGAGTCTTCGCCTATTCTTCTTTCTAAAGAAAGCACTAAGACGGATTCCCCGAGTGTAACAGTTGTTGAGTTGTCGCTCATATCTGAATCGCTAAGACCGACAGGAGTGATAACGATGTCAAACACAGTTTCAGCACCTAAATTGGCTGGTACATTAACCGTAAATTCTACCATACCTGTTGTTCCTGGTCTCAAGTTAGCCATATGAGTTCCTGCGGGTATCCCGTTTACACTTACAGCGACATTGTTAATTGTTACGCCGCCTAAATTCGTAACTTCTACGCTAACAGGTAGAGGTTGCCCTATTGCAATATCCCAAGGAGAATATATTGCATCGGAAACCATAATGTTTACCGGCAGAGAAGCTCTGAATGAGCTAAGGTCATTGTTTTCAACGACATGGAAGTTTTCGCCGTCATAGTCAACAACCAAAAAAGCGGATGAATTATTGAATACAATGTTGAACTCCCCATTGCTTTCCCAAACTCCGTCAAAGTGTTCAGCAAATCCTCCGGTGTTTGCGAGGACAAACGATTCACTCCATTGACCGCTCTCTTGTACTCTTGCGAGCATAAGTCCTGTTTCGTTGCTCATGCCAGGGAACACTACAGCATAATTAGAGCCATTGCCTAATATTCTGAACCCGGTGTCTGGCATGTTGTTTTCGGCAAACAATGAACTTGTCTGTCCGCCTACAGTCCTTACTCTAATATTTCCATTTTCAAACCAACTCAAGACAGGAGAGCCGTTGAGGGTTGTGAATTGAGGTTCGGACACGTGGCTGTTGTTTGTAAGCGTTTGAATATTTCCAGCTAAGTTTACTAACTGCAAATTGCGTGACGTTACATAGTCGAATGTTGGGTCAAATAAGTTTCCGCTATCAGTTATGAAAGCTACTTGTGGGCTTCCGCCAAAGAACCCAGCATCAATTCCTGCTACTGCATCAAGATTTTGTGCAAGGATTAACTCATCACCCCAAACACCATTAGATAGCTGTCTGGCTATAATAGAGCTATTTCCATTTTGACCAAAGAAGTCATTTTGGTCATTACGCACCCAAGCGACAAATACATCTTGACCATTTACTGCAATGGCTGGCATAGAATCAAATACATAGTTGAATGTGAGCATTGAATGGTCTACGAAACTGTTACCGTCAAATCTTGCTACAGAAATTTCAGAAGCGGCAACCATATCATCTAGCTCAGACTCACTATCAAGGATGTATTTGGTGTTGTGCCACGCAACCCAAATGTTATTTCCGTCAGTGGAAATGTTTGGGAAAAAGTCGGCAGTGCCATCATCATCAACTGGGCGAGGTTCGCTCCATGTATTCATATTTGTGTTGAACACTGAATACATCAATGATGTTCTGTTGACCGGACCGCGAGTGCCGTCATCAGAAATAAATACCATGATACGTTGTCCGTTTGCTTCAGCAATCAATGGAGCAGTATCAGAGAAAACAGAACCCTGAATCAGCCTAATTCCATTTTCGTCTAGTGGCATAAACGCACTATTGCCGAACCACTGCGTCGCATGACTACGCGAATCTAATGTGAAATTACCAGTTGACAGGTCAAATTGATTGAAGTCAAGTCCGCGAGGCATTGTTTGATTCCGCACTGTTACATGCGTGTTGAAAATTGTCCACTCACGTCTCCAGAACAATGCTCTCATCCAAAAGCCCATTCTACCCGTGTACCACAATTGCTGATGGTTGGTATCTATTCTCCAGTTAAAGGATTGGTCAATGGCTCCAAATACGCCACCACCTAAGAATCTGAATCCGATACCAGCTCTTGCGGTTATCGTTGTCGTATACCCTATTGCTGCATTTGGAATTATGCGCGTCATGTTTTCAAGACGTATATTCCCGCGATAGTCTAAGCTACCAGATAACTGAACTTGCACGGTGATAGGGATAGCACCTGCCCAAAATTGACCGCTTATCGTAGGTCCAGGTATGCTTCTGTGAATAATCAATGTTCCGCTAATACTTGCAGGAGGCTGACCGCTTGCAGGCATTACACCTGATACATAACCTGCTATGCGCACTGGCGCAGGGAATCCTAGCGTGGTATTAGCTCTGCTTACCGGTGTGAATCTTGCTTCATTTTGAACTCTTTGGAATGCAGTCGTCACTGGTGCGGAGCGAACAATTGATTGTAAGTTGTTAAAATTGTTTCTACGTGTGTTATGGTCTACGTTATTCCATGTTCCACTTGGAGCACCGATGGCGACATTAACTCTTCCACTTTCATACATAACCACAGAGGGTATGTTGTTTAGGTCGATATTGAATGTACGCCCGCTTACAAACGGAACTCCACTTATCGGTATGGTTGCAACTCCCATTGACAAGTTACGGTGCTCAAGTGTACCTACCGTGAACGAGCGTGTCATCATAGGGCTTTGCTGTGACAATGTTTGGTCAGTTGAGAAAGCTATAGCTCTAATAGTGACAGGGTACCTGATGGTAATTGGTCCTGATGCTATAGGGCTACTCGCAGTCGGTGTTCGACCATCTGTTGTGAATCGTATTTGAGCATTGGGTATATTAGGGAATGTTACTTGTGTTCCGCTATTCACAGCTCCTCCTGCATGACTCATGTTCGGGGTAGGAGGCGGCGGCACAACCGTTATAGGAATATTAGATTCCGCACTATACACAGTAGGTTCATAGAATGCGACTGCTCTAATTGTGACAGTGTTATTAAGGATAATTGGCGTATTTGGATTGAATGTTATGCCATTTGTCCAAGTAGGCAAAGTACCATCTAGCGTATAACGTATCGTAGCACCTTGAAGGGCAACAAATATAAACTGCGTTCCTGGCGTAACACGAGAACCTGGCAAGTGATTCCCAATCGGCCTAGATGGGCGAACTAAATATCTTACTACCAGTTCATCGCTAGGTGCAAAACCAGGGGCAGTGGTCACTACTGAAAACGTAGTAGCGGTTGTTATCGCAGGGGTTGTCCAAGGATTTGATACTGTTTGCGCAGTACCGCCATTGGTTCTCACTTGAAATTGAGCACCAGGTATCGAGCTTGAGAATGTTACCGTTCCGCCATCTATAACATAGTTGTTAGGGTGGCTGGCAACAGGAATCGGTGCTTGAACTTCAAATCTAAATACAACTTCATCGCTTGGCAAGCAGTTTTCGCTAAACATCACTGCCCGAACCGTTGTGTTTGATGAAACTGAAATCGGAGCTGTTTGTCCTGGGATAAACATATTTCCGTTTGTTTCAGTTGGGGTTGTATCATTTGTCGTATAGCGTATCCATACATTCCCTGCATCAAGCAAGCGGAGGCTGTCGGGGATGACAAAATCAACAGTATGAACTCCGCTTGGGAACAGATGAATATCCACAGGAGAGCCAGGTGCTGCAATTGGAACTGGTAGCTGCACATAATACCTAAAAGTAGCTACTGCGCTTGGTAGATGGGTATCATGATTTATGGCTCTTATTCTCAGTTCGGTGTTTCTGGTTATTCTAAACTGAGCGATTTGAGGATTCAAACTTGGTGCATTCGTTACGCCTAGAGGTGTTGGTGCAACCAGACCAAGCGTTGGGCTACTTTCGTTTGGTTCACTTCCGTCAAGCGTAAAGTGGAGATGTGTACCTTCAGTGAACATGAATTCAGCAATAGATGCCCCACGCATGACATCAGATGCAGTAAGAGGAGTAGTCAGTCCAGGTGCAGGATTCACAAAATCAAGGTAATCATTATCAAAAGTGCGTCCTTGTCGTGGACCTTCTAACCTAGCTGGTTGTCTTAGGCTGAATCTTTGAGAAAACGGTGCACCATTTCTTTCGCCATCATAATCCTGGTCTCCGCTTTCCGGCAAAAAAGCCATAGCAGTTACAGTAACATACGTTCCTAAGCGAAGGGGCATCAGAAACGGACCTGTATATTCAATGCCACTGTTTCTGGTCGGAATGGTTCCGTCCAGAGTATACCTAACCGATACTCCTTGCACATCGTTTCTGCTGAGATGTATGGTTACCATCGAAGCCGATTCTCCACCGCCAGTAATATGCCCTGTTTGGGTAATTGGCACAGCAGTTATCGCTGTTACATAAGGAGCGCGTACACGAATATTCACCGGCATCATTACGCCATCAGGAGTGCCGTCCACTAAGCTAAAGGCAGTAGCATTAACAGTTACATTTTCCGTAATGGACACTGTACCAGTAAAAATCGGACTGTCTTCTGTCACAGGGTCGTTATTCAACGTATAGCGAATAACAACATCTGTGTCGGGGTGGCGAAAACGTAGAACTTCGGCAACCTGCACTCGACTGTTATTAGGTATGGTTGAAACCGGAGGTGGCATCCCCTGTCTTTGAGGATGGAAAAGGAAAGTTGTCCCTAGTGCTAAACCAAGACCTTCCCAACCAACAACATCCGCATATGAACGGAAAAAGTTGTTCTGTGCCCACAATAAGTTTAGCTGTGTGTTACTCACGTCAAGAGCTAAAAGCAGATTGTCAGCGACATTAAGAGTTTGAAGGTTTAGATTGCTTGATAAATCAATTTCTGTTAATTGGTTATTTGGGAGAAGCAAAACTTCTAGCAAAGGATTGTTTCTTACATTTACATCGAAGTCATCTCCGCCAATAAGCAGATTGTTACTAGCATCCAAGGTTCTAAGGAGGGTATTGTATGTTAAATCTAGTTCAACAATACGTGTTCCTACCACGGTCAGTTCAGCTAAATTTGCGAAAAAACCTATTCCCTCTAAACTCTCAATATATCCAAGAGTAGGCAAAGTATCGCCATTGATTTCCATAAACCAAATTGATGCAACATTACTCCACAAAATTGGAGCAGGTTCTGGAACTGCGGCTTCACTTCTAACGTGAGCAAGAAAAACAGGGTCTGTAAAGTATGATGTTATATCGCGTGTTGGAACAACAGGCCCAGCCGCAAAAGGCACAAAGAGTGACAAGTCATCTCTTGTGAATCGACGCGCCCTTGTGCTTTCGCGCTGGGATTCACCAACGATTTCAAATCCTGGTGCAATTTGACTACCATGAACAAACGCATAACGCCATTGCCCGATGAACTCATCAAATATGACGATATACCCATTTGCATCCTCTGTCCAAGTAAAGTAGTCATCACTGCGCTGGAAAAGAGCAACTCCAGTATCCGTGAACAAAGGAGCGTCATAGTCAAGCAAATCTTCGCCATCGACAACGACATCTTCGTCTGCGTAGTCATCTTCGTCCTCATCTGAATATATATCATATTCATCATCTACGCTTTCGTAATCGTCAGTTTCGTCCGAATAAACTACCGCATCCTCAACAGTGATAAACGCTGTGACTGCGATGCTTCCGTCAGCAGTTTGTGCAGTTATAAAAGCAGTTCCTTCGCTAACACCTGTCACGAACCCAAAGTCGTCAACGATAGCTACATCTTCATTACTGCTGCTCCACAAAATATCGAAGATTACATCAGTAGGTGAAGTGAGGATATACAGGCTTTCTCCTTGACCTACTGACAACAGTAGAGTTTCACTGCTAAGAGATACGGAAATTGTGTCGTCGAATACTTCGACAAGTACCGTATCATAAGATACTCCTTCAAGCAGTGTAGCCGTAATAATTGCCGTTCCCGTAGTGAGTGCTGAAACAACACCATAAGCATCTACGGTAGCAACATTTTCATCACTACTTGTCCACTCCAATTGATATTCTACTGTGTTTTCGGGGAACAGATAAGCAACCAAAGTTTCTGAACCACCTACAGGCAGAGATAAAATATCTTGAGCCAACCACACCCCAACGGTGTGCTCATAATCCTCAAACGGATTAAAATAGTATGCATCCTGTGAAGAGTATTGTTCTTCATACTCTTCATATATGGGTGCAGCTTGTACAACAGGCATACTCATAGGTAGCATCGGAAGAACCATTAAAATAGCTAGAAAAACACTTAATGCTTTTTTCGCTATGGTTCTTGCAACATTTCGGTTAAAAGTACGCATTTTACACCTTCCTTTCATTTTTGTCAGCACATCCATAAACTATAGGTATGTGCAAAAATTGAACTGCTCTTGTTTTCAGGTCGCTTTAGACCCATATACCTGTAAACCACCCCTTTCTATTTAGGTTGTTATGAAAAATCGAGATGAGAGAAGGCAAGCTCCACCTCAATATTTACCATTAACTCCTATATTGGACGCGACACTTGTAATCACTTCAGTGAAGTGTCGCGCCCTAATAAGAGTGAATGATGGTTGCTATACGCGCATCATTTCACAATTTCAATGGTTCTTGTTTCTTCGTCGAAACTTACAGTTGCCCCAAAATACTCAGCAACAAACCGTAGCGGCAACATAGTGCGACTGTTGATAATCTGAGCGGGTACATCCATGCCGTACAATGTTTCGCCAATCGCAAAGGTCAAGGCAAGCTCATCACCTACCAAAGTAACCTCCGAAGTGACGGAATTCCAAAGCACTTCAAATCCGAGTGCTTCAGCTACAAAGCGAATCGGTATCAACGTTCTACCTTCTTGGATGATTGGGATTACATCCATAAGCTCAAAATGCTTTCCTGGTCGGGCAAGGTCGAAAATCACGGGCGTTCCGAGGATTAAGTTTAAGCGTCTTAGCTCCCACACATACTGAATTGTAAAATAACCAGTGTCGTATGTGTTGAACGTAAATAGACCTGTTTCTGGGTCATATTCCCCGCCGATGTTATTTCCATAAGCATCAATTGCTGTGATGCGGAAATAATTGGTATTAAGATACGTTCTGACCATGTGACCAATGTCTGTACTTATCGTAAGGCTTTCATTGAGTCGGGCAATTTCTGCACCATTTATGCTTACGCTAAGTGCTTTATGAGCCAACACTACGTGATTTTCGCTTTCAGAAGCGGCTTCATAAATATCAGTTAAATCACGCAGGACTATACTAAAATTGCCTGTTGGCGCGAATGGGTATGCCCTATCCATCATTTCTTGAAGCACAGAAACTGGAATCGTTACAGATGTTCCTTCGTATGTTTGTACAATCAAGTCCGTTCCGGCATCAATCAAAAAGCTAATGGCACTTCCAAACAACTGAACCTCATCTACGCCGTATTCCAGTGCCAAAGTAACAGACTCTGGTTCTTCTTCCAACTGATTTCTGATTTCCACTGTGTTTTCAGCATGTGTTTTTGGAGTTGGCGGCTGAGTGGGCTGGTCTGGTTGGTCTGGCCTGTTTTGCTGGTTTTGATTGCCCCCGCTGTTAGGGGGTGATGTCTGTCCGAGTGGTGGCAAAGAAGTTACTCGAACCCTTCGGTCACTTTCAACAGCAAGTGCTGGAAAGTTTCTTCCTAGTACATCTACAGGAGTTACCCGAAGGCTCCAGTAGCCAGCCCTATCCAAGTCACCCCTTCCAGGTATAACTACATCAACACTAAAAGTGGTTCCGCTGGCAACTGATATTCTTGGGTGGATGTTTCGATAACCAGGTGGCATAACAAATCTCATTCCATTATGCAACCACTCTACATCTACTGCTAAAAAGTCAGGAATATCTGTCGTAGGCGTAATGATTATGCGAAAGTTCAGAGGCTCGTCGGCTCGCACTGAACGGTTAAAGAAGTTTGGGTAAATAAACTCAACGTCAAATATTGGTTCAACATGAGGTATATCTTCCCAGACCGCCGTTACATATACAGCACTCCCTACCATCGCAAAAATAGCTCCGCTTTGCATCGTTGGATTCGTGATATACACCTCATCAGATGTCCAACCAACAAATCTTTGACCTATAGGGGCACTTCCTGCGTTAAGAGTTATGATTTCACCCTCTGCCGCTGGATTGGGTGTTGCACCGCTCCCTTCACCGCCACCAATTAAGATTATGGCGTGGGTTTCAGGCGGAATGTACTCCCAATTAGCAATGACGACAATATTCGTACTTGGCATTACAAGGGTTGCGCCGACTTGTTGTGTCGGGTTAATGATTGCTACATGCTCAGAATGCCAGTTTACAAATCGCTTACCGCTAGGAGCTTCTCCTGCATCAAGTGATATGCTTACGCCTTGCTCTGCGATGCTAGGAGTTGCACCATATCCTACTCCGCCACCCACTATAGTGACATTGAATAGTTGAAGCGGTATGTCCTCCCATATAGCGGTAACAACCACATCCGCACCAATCATTACGAAAGTTGCTCCACTTTGATATGTTGCGTTTGTGATAGCAACATGTTCAGAAGTCCACTCCACGAATCTCTGGCTTATTGGCGGCGTTCCAGCATTGAGAGTTATTATCTCGCCTTGCTCTGCTGGATTAGGAGAAGCTCCGTACCCTACACCTGCATCAATTATGGTTATTGTAAATACTTCAGGAGGGATTTCTTCCCAATTCGCAATCACTGCAACATCAACATCTTGCATAACAAAAGATGCTCCGTTTTGTTGCAAGGGATTGATTATTATGACATCATCAGAATCCCATCCTGCAAATCGATGTCCGGCAGGTGCATTTCCGGCATTAAGAATAACAACTTCACCTTGCTCAGCTGGATTTGGGGTCGCGTTGTATCCAAGGCCGCCACCCAAAATTATGACATCATTAGGAGGAACAGGGACAACATTCACCACGATTGCACCACTCTCGCCGATAAGCACACCATTAATGAATATCCGCAATGTGTAGCTTCCACTGTCTTCGATAATGGCAGGAGATAATAAAGATGGGAAATCAAGTTCCAACCATCTGCCTTCTAAAGCGTTTTCATCTGCCGGATTTATCCCTAGTTCATGCAACTCAAAAATTTCTTCAAAAGAAGCTGCATTTCCAAGTGCAGAACCGTTTTTATACCACGATGCCCTTATTGAAAAAGGAACAAACGGCGACAGTCTAGTATCTGACGACAGTCTAATCGCAAATGATTGAGCCTTATCCAAATCCAAATTATCGCCTACTGTGGCAGATACGTAAGAAACTATATCGCCAAACAATACTGATAACTGAGATGATGCGGGTGGGGATACAGGCAATCTCCAAGGGACAACTTCCACCAAAACCGTATCGCTAACAGCAAGTAATTCCCCATCTACAAAAATATGCAGACTGTACTCTCCGCTTTGCGAAACTACAGCAGGGGAAAAGTCTACAGGGAACTCTGGCCAAAACTGAATGCTTTTCAGTAAGCTACTGTTAGCTGGATTTATCCCAATGTCGTCTAGTGTTAATTCCGTCTGAAATGGAGCTGCTCCAGCAATTTCTTGTCCGTTTTTGAACCACTCCGCTCTTACCACAAATGGAACATATGGCGAAAGACGAGTGTTTGGTGCTAATTCAAGCGCAAAATCGGCTAGACCCCAAACTTGCTCATTTTGACCTTCTTCAAATAAAAGATGGTCTGGAGAGATGTTAAATATAACGTTCAGCTGTGAAATTGTTGGTGGTGTTGCAGGTAAAAGCCAAGGAACCACACTTACGCTTATCGGTTCGCTTTCGGCAACCAACCTATCAAGCATGATTACTCTTAAAGCGTAAGCACCGCTCATTGCCTCATTTGCAAAAATATTTGATACTGGAAATTGTGGAGGTTGTACACTAGCTGTAAGAGCGTTTGAGTTGCGAGGGTCTATGCCTAGACTACTCAAAGAATGGGAGCTACTTCGTGACGCTTGAGTCGCTCCTTCTTTCCACCACTCTAGCCTAACAGTTGAGTTAATCCCTATTGTTGTAGTTGCCGCCACACTGACCAAGTCAATATTTATCGCCGAAATAGGAGTGCGAATACCTGTCCATTCGTTGTTAGCCACTGCCAGCTCCGTAAAACTGCTTTCAAATGATACACTCATTGAAGCCAAGGCCGGGTCGGGGACAACGTAAACAATAATAGGCTCACTTATCGCAATTCTCTCATCTGCAATATACACATGAAGTCTATATTCGCCTGCATCAGACATATTAACTTGCCATATGGTGTCATTTCGCCAGCGAGTTGTGATTCGCGTTGTAAGTGCTTGCGGGTTATTGGGTTGAATACCCCAATTTTGCAAAGTTTGCCTTCCTGATGCATGGACAGTCTGATTGCCATCTCTCACCCATCGCCATTCAACTGGGGTGAAGTTGCTTAAGCCTGTATCTGTTCCTTCAAGTGAAACATAAAAATATGCAGGAATAAAAGACCAACCAGGTCTAGCCTCGCCCTCAGATGCATTGATTTGAGAAAAACGATGGTCAAAATCTACATTGACCATTGATAGCTCTGGTGTCATACGAGAATTTACTATAAGTTCAAATGGTTCGCTCTCTCCGAGCAATGTGCTTCCCGTCCAATCAATGCGCTCTTCAGAGGTATTCCAAAACGCTTGACCGCCCATATAAACGCGCAAAGTGTATTGCCCTGCATGGTCCTCTGTAACGGAATCAATTGTGAAGGGGGGAGTGAATAACCATCCTTCAAGTTGACTCGGATTGTCAGGAGCTATTCCCCAAGATTGCAGAGTTCCTCCTGATATCGAAGTTGAACTGAAAAATTCGCCATCCTTTCTCCATTCTGTCCGAAATGTCCCTAGCGGCGATTCGGCTATGAATCCCGTATCTGCATCCAAGACGAATCGGAATTGAACTGGTGCAGGCCACCCAAAAGTGAATCGGTCGCCAACATTCGCCACTTGACCAAGCTCCCCATAAACGAACTGCGCAGTCAATTGATTAGGGTCAACGGGCGTATTAGGGTCAGTCACCACATAGATGGGGTCACTTTCTGCAACTACGATATTTCCAAAGAAAATACGCAAAACATAAGTGTTGCTCCCTGCCTGCGACTGAGGAAATAGGCTTGGACTCCATGACCAAGTTGGAGCACTTGCAAGCGAAAAAGGGTCTAATGGATTAATCCCCATCATACCCAGGCTTGTTTGCGCAGTGCTAGTGGCCCATGTTGCTCCAGTTCGCCACCATTCCGCTCTCACCAACGTCATCGAGGAAAGTCCAGTGTTTTCCGCAAGCCTGAACTCAGAAATCCGAATGGGAGCAATGCTCGCACTTCCAGCTACGGTAATTTCGTGAAAGTTATACGCAAATTCAATGCTTTCCACGATATTTCCGATTGGAACCATTAACGGCAACAACTCATGTTCCTCTTCTGACGGAGGTTCAAGTACAGTTATTGCCGATGGAGTTGTGACATGTTGCTCCACCATAGTTGCGTAAAATTCATTTCGTTCTTTAAGCTCATTCTCGTCTATTTCTCTTGCATCGACGCTTAACGGGGCCGAAGCGAATGACGAAACAAACAAAATCAAAGCCATCACGAACGCAAACTTACGTCTTTTCGAAATATTACGCATTTTTTCTCATCCTTTCTTTTTATTTTGCTTACTATACAAAATCGCCCTACCTGCTGAAATTATTTCATATTCAACGTTCGGACGATAGCAATCCAAAGTAATTCGTAAAAACCAGCCAACAAGCTCAATGAACCTGCTTTCATTTATCTACTAAAATCAACCATGCAACTGGAATTACTTCCTGAACTTCAAAAGTTCGGAAATGCGTGCTTTGTCGTAGCGCGCATATTTCCCCAATTTTCGTTATACATATGAAACAATCATACTCTAAGTAAATAACTGATGGGTTATTATGTATATATGTCTTAATCTCCTATGCTGGAGTATGAAACATATAAAACTCAAAATCAGTTCATTTACAGGTGGGTTTCCTCAGCTTCATACTTAAAACACATCCTTCTGCTAAAAATATGCTTAGCACTCAATGTTTGGAAACACACAATTTAAGCACAAACATATTTTAGTTGGATATCGACAAAAAATCAGTTGGCAATTTGACAACATTCTACAGTGCAGGTTAAACTTGTGATGAAGGAGTTGCATGATTAATGGATAAAATTTCAATGAAGGCTCTAAGGAAGCTCATAAAAGATAGCGAATTAAAACATTACGAAATTGCTGAAGGAATATGTGACACAGGAACCCTTTCGAATATGCTAAATGAAAAACGTAAAATGTCTCATGAAACGTATGTAAAAATAATGAATAAGCTCGGGCTAAATCATAATGATTTTGCTGGTGCGACAACAGAAGAGGATGCAAATGCCATACTCCGCAGAAATGAGTTGAAGCATTTATTACGTCAATCTGATGCCGATAGTCTTGATGAGGCTAAAAAGATAATTGAAGAAATAGCGAATGCACCCTACTTTTCTCAAGATGAGGGTTCACAAATGCTTTTAGGTCATAGAGCCGCACTTGCTGGTTTTGCTGGAGAATGGGAGCAAATGAAGAAATATGCCATACAAGGGCTAGAAGTAACAAGGACACGAGGAGGAAAGTGTTTCGATGAAGATAAAATCGACATCTACGTGCTATCGATTGAAGAAGTAAAGCTAGTCAATCAGCTTGCGGTTGCTTATGCAAATATGCAACAATATTCCAATGCATTATCAAAAAAATCATCATTGCAAAAATCAATTGAAATTTTGGTCAAATTAAATACTTCATTAGAAAACAAATTTTATCATGATGAAGAACTTGCCAACATTCACATAGCCATGCTATATAATTTGGCAACACTTCTTGGGAAAGAAAAGCGATTTGACGATGAAATCATATACTGCGATATTGGAATCAAGTTGTGTAAAAGGTATCGCAATGGGTATATTGAACCCATGTTTATGCTTAACAAAGCATGGTCACTACTTTGCGTTGGTAACGAAAAAGATGGCAAAGACCTTTTGCAAAAAGCCTGTGCCATCTTTAAAGCCACCGACCGCCATGACGAACTTGACACAATCCAAGAATCTGTCATGAAAGAGTTTGGCATCACTGTTGTTTCTTAGTAGGTGAATATCAACGGTAAGCAATTGAGAGGTTTAATAATCCAGCTTAGGAAACACATAGGCTAACCATTCCTTTCCCGCCGTAGCTATCAGCGTATTTGTTCAGCATGGCCTGTGCTGTAACTGCATTCTGCAACCAATTTAACTATTGCTCATTCTTTTAGAAATTAAGTTGAACCTAGCAAAATCAACACAAAAAAGCCCCTTCCGTAAACATGACATTACTGAAGAGGCTTCTTTGCTATATAAATTTTAATTTCAGAAATAAAACTTTTTTCACTTCATAGAATATGAAGCTGACCCAAGTGGGATAAGCCCTTCCTTAACAAGAAGGGTATTCATGTAATCAATACTGTATCCGGGCATAGATGCAATAACAAAAATATAGGCATCGTGCTGCTTGTATACAGGGCTAAAAGAGTGTCCTGCCAATTTTAACAGTTCTTCTGCTCTTTGCAATCCCCAGTTATATCCCGCCACAATGGATACGATTACGTGCATACTTGGAGGAGAATTATCATGATGTTTTGCCTTGGTAAAATATGCGCTGCTAAGAAGGGTTTTTTCGTGAAAAGTTTGAGGGTTGGCTCCCTCAAGTTCTAAGTATTCATAAATCCGTTCCCACGCACTTTTGACCGCTATCGAGTTTTTTTCAAATTGCTTATTTGTAGCCTTTCGCAACTCGATAATTTCTTTTGGCAAGTCTGATTGAATATTGATGTCATATTGCTTCCCTTTTCTTTTTCTACTGCTACTACTCGGGGAATCACCACGTATAGTTAAGCCATTAGGTTCATGAATTTCCACTTCCCTAAACACCAGCATATGCTTGCCGTGACGTTGTTCAGCGTTATTTAAGATGTAGCTATTGCCAGTGTATACAAATTTATCAGATTGAATAATCTCTCGGAAATCAATATTATCAAAATATTCCTCCCAAGCTTCTTCAATTGTTATTTTACACGTTAAGTTTTCCACTTACGCACCTCCAACTTCTTGTTTTGAAAAACAAGTCCACGCTCCCCAGTGTTGAGGGTCGGCAAACGGGAACTCTTCACTATAACTTATTCCCAAGTTGTATTGCATAAAATATTCTCTTTTGAGCTGTTGCCTCGTTAGTCGTCTTGTGCGCCGTATCGCCTCGCGTAAAGACTGCTCTGCATTTTCACTATAATCGTGCCCTTTAGATAAGTAACACTTGTAAAACTCATTTATTATCACGACTGAACTCAAATCATCAATAGGTTTTATTGGCGCAATTATTGTATTTACACCAGACAACAATGAGCTTTTAATAAATCCTCCAAGACTATCTTGCAAATCTGTAGCTTGTTCTGCACCATAACAAATGGCAAAAATAGCAAGAGACGTGTTTGTCAAGTCTTTCATGCTTACTTCTGAGTCAAAAATAGAAGTATCCTCTTGTGACAAATTAGCTTCTGCGGCTATAATAGACATCCTACCAGACACAGATTCTCCATGAGAAGAAATATGAAGTATATCATACATTTCATCAATTCCTTTTAAAAGGTTTCGTTTGCTGGCGTTAATCCCACTTAGGTGATTTACCTGAATATCGTAGTCATGTGTCAGTGAATCAGTCACAATCACACCCTCCAACTCGCTCCAGTCAAGATACTTCCAACGACCTTCATCACCATACTTCGGATTTGTAAACAGAATGGCTGATTTTATAGGTTTCTTTTTATTTGGATATACAACATCTATCACAGAACCAATGTTTCTAACTGCAAAATAATCTGTAACATACCCATCCAGATATGGCAATGCGGCAACGCTCAGCCGGTTTATATCACCTTCAGCACAAATAAGCAAAGATTTATCATCTGGTATTGGCAAGATATGTTCAGCAATGCTTTTGAAGTACTCATTTGAGTTTTCATAGTTATTGATAAACTCTGCCAAACGCCGTCCGACATCAACAGCACGTATTTCCACGCCACTAGTTGAATTTACTATAAATGCAAGGCATGTAAAATTGGAAATTCCTAAATCGCCATCGCCTAAATTTGACCTTACATAAATGAAGTCTATCAGTACTCGTTTGTTACCAATAGATTGCTGAAGTTCTTCAAATGTAAAATCTCGTTCAACCAAGTTCTTTATCTCATGAATACTTACCCCTTGACGTTGCCACATTTCAGCTAGATATATTAAATTTTTGCGTTTAGATATTTCCAGATATAATGCATTAGGGGAAATTTCATAATCAAAAACAATTTGCAATGCTTTTGCAAAAGTGCTATGGAACAGTGAATACTCTGTTTTAACTAGCTCAATAAGGTGTTCCAACCCGTTTTCAAAACATACCCTCTTAAAGTGTAGATTTCCTAATTCTAGAAATCTCACATAGGCTCTATATCTTTGAGTATCCTCACCTGTGATTTCATACACTTCAGCAAGCATCAATGCAGCCGTTTGCATAGACGACAGAATGTTTGCATATGTGAAGTTGTTTACGTCGCAAGTTATCAATTTTACGGCATGGGAGCGAATATTATCTGTTACATACTCAATATCAATAAATCGGCACATAACATAACACATAATAATATGGTATGTTCTTACAATTTCCACATCATCAAATCTCAGCTCTGCGTTGGTATAGTAGTAAATCAATTTATCAAATCTTAACTTTAACTCCGATGAGAAAAATGACTCAGCGTCATTAAGCTCTTTCAGCTCTTTTCTAAGGAGTTCTTGTTCCTTCATCATCTCAATATATTCATTTTGCCAATCTCTATTGGCATTAACTTCATAAGGGTTCGGTGTTTTAAGTACAGGGTAGTTCTTAGGAAAAAGCAGATTGAGATAAGATTTAATAGTATGCACTTGTTCATCAATATCTGCGGTATCTGCCCCCTTTAGCACATACAGACCTTCCCATTGCCCAATAAGCCTATCAAGCCCATTTTTGATATATGGCAAAAAACAAGCAATTACATATAATTTTGCCTCGCTATTCGATTCATAATGCGGTACTAATTTTTCGATTAAGTCTCTTGCAAAAGCGTTATCTCTTATACCCAATCCAGGGAAGCATAGCATAGTTGAGCAAATAGTAACCATTATCTTCTCATCGGGAACTGTGTCTTCTATATTTTCCAGTAGATTTATTACTGCAAACATACCTTCTTTCATTATGACCTGAAATGAAGTATTTGCGAAAGCATCTTGAAACTGTGTTAAAAAATGATAGCTAAGTTCTATAATTTTATCAGGGTAATTATTTTGTTTATATAAATCAATGAGGATTGTTGCATATTCTATAGCTCTATCTCTGTCATTTTCTTGACAAAACAATAGTAATATTCCGATTAGCTCGCCGGGGCTTGTTTCTTTAGTTAGTGCATCATAAAAAGCATCGACTGATTCTCGATGGTCTAACGCAAGTGACATCGCATCGTAGAAATTACCTTCCCTGTAGTAGATTTCAAACGTGCTTAGAAGATTTTCTGTAGGGTGATTAGTATCATTCATAGTATTTAACCTTCCTGAATTGAAATTTTGCCCATTTGAAACGCATATCAGACTAATTCCTTCATTTTCCTAGCAAGATACAACGGCAGATTTACAAACTCTCCATCAGTTACATATCCACGTTTAGAAAAACGAACAGCCATCTGGGGCTGGCGGTGTTTTATATAACTCTTAAAGCTAGTCGCCCCTTTTTCTTCGCCACCCTTAACCTCTACAGGAATAATCTCCATGCCATTTTGAATAACGAAGTCAATCTCTCCATTTTTGTTTGCGTAGAATCTCGGCTCAACATCGAACTGACCTTGGAGTTGTTGAAGCACGAAGTTTTCTGTTAGAGGTCCTTTGAATTGGTAATTGCTCTTTAGCAAAATAGCCGAGTTGTCTATGCCAGCCATATGCTTTAGCAATCCTGTGTCGAACAAAAATAGCTTGAAGTTATTTAGCTGGTCAAACGCCTTCAGGGGGTGTTCTGGCTTAGAAACATTGTAAACACGGTTGAGCATTCCGGCAGACACCAACCATTCAATAGCTTCCTCAAACTCTCTAGCTCTAGCCCCTTCTTTGAGTGCGCCATATATAAATTTCTCATTAGGCTTTGCAAGCTGTGAAACGATACTACGGAACACAAGCAGTATTCTACCGCTGTTGACTTTGCCGTTATGCTTAGCAAAGTCATTCTCATAGACGGTAATTAGCTCGTTTTGAATTTGTTGTATTTGCTGAGGGTCTTTGTGATGAACCCATGCATAAACACATTCCGGCAGACCGCCAATGATAAGATAATAGTTATATGCATCCAGCAACCTAGTATGGAATACCTCTTCAATAGGCTGCCCTTTTTTAACTTGCTTATAAAATGAATACAGCGGAGCATCTACTGCTGCCAAAAATTCATCGAAGGTCATAGGATAAAGCTCCAAGAGATTAACTTGCCCTACAGGAAATGACTTCGGTTGTGCCAGCAACGTACCCCGTAAACTCCCTGCTGAGATAACATGATACTCATTAGCCTTCTCTCTAAAATACTTCAAGGCATTTAGGGCAGATGGGCATTCTTGTATTTCATCAAAAATAATAAGGGTTTCGCTGGGGATAATTTTACGACCACCAAGCATTCCCAAGAGCTCAACAATTCTATGAGGATTTTTGTTGGCTTCAAAAATAGACTTCAACTCATCTTCTTCATCAAAATTACAATAAACATAGTCTGTATACTGGCTTTTGCCAAACTCATGCATTAGCCAAGTCTTTCCCACTTGCCTTGCACCCTTCATGATTAAAGGTTTGCGGTTGGGGGAATTTTTCCACGCAATAAGTTTGTCTAGTGCTGTTCTATACATGAAATCACCTTGTGTTTATAAATGCTAGCACAGATAAAATAGTTTACGCTAGTCAATTGTGGATACTGACGCACACAACTTAACACACTTTTACTTAGATTTCAAGGGCAACTTTACACATATTTCAGAAAAAACATTTCGCAACAGCATCGCAGACGAAATCCTGCTGGTTAGGGGGGTCGGGGAACTGAGCGAAAACATTTTGCTTGCTGTAGATATTGGCAAAGTTTATGGCATGGGAGGCTTTATTCTAAGGCTTACAACTTATGTACAGTATGGGCAGGTAGCGATTTGGGATTCGCTATGGCTGAATTTGTGGCTTGGCACAATTTCTAATTGACAAACGGCCTTTTATATGCTACATGTGATACACTACAGTTTTATGATTTATGTGGTGAATGAGGTGCATTTTATGAAAAATATTAAAGAAGCAAATATCCAAGAGCTTTTGTCGGCTAATAACGGCATTGTTACGACCCGAATCCTTACAAACAGCGGCTTGTCCTCTCGAAATATAAAGAGGCTGGTTGATGATGGTTTTATTGAAAAGATAAAACTAGGGTATACATGGAAAAGCATTTTTTTGTTTCTGATGCGGTGCTTGCTAGTAGGCTGATACCGTCTGGAGTGCTATGTCTGTTTACCGCAGTAGACTATTATGATTTGTCAACGGTAAACCCAAGAATAGTCTCTATGGCAGTTCCACGGAATTTTACACTACCCAATCTCCCTTCTGGCCTTTTTGTAAAAGCTCATCACATGACGAACAGCCACTTTGAAGCGGGCATAACCGAAGTAGAGATTGACGGTGCTACGGTTAGAATGTACGACATAGAAAAAACCGTGTGTGACTACTTTAAGTACGAAAACGAGGTCGAGCGGAATATCACCTTGGAAGTGCTGAAAAACTATATGGCAAAGCGTGGCCGCAATATCCAAAAACTTTTGGAGTATGCCAAACTACTGAATAAGAAAAAACTGATATACCCTTATGTGGAGGCACTTGTATGAGTAAAACCAAAGTAGCATTTGTCTCGGCTGGGTTAAAAAACATAGTCATCAATTCACATATTCCCTTGAGCCGTCGGCAAACTCTAAATATGCTCGCTTTTCTATATTATCGTATTTAGCGATGGGTAATCCCTTTTGTTTTTTATCTGCAACGCTCTCTTGTACAGCTTTGTTAAATGAGTAGGTTATTTCTTCTGCGGTAAGTCCACAGGCAAAAATAGAATCTCCAGTAGACTTTAATCCACTGTCCGCAGGAAGATGCCTCATAAGGAAAATTTCATTACCATCAGAAATCACCAATTTGTTGGGTGCTTGCCAAGCTTCTGCCTTGGTGTAGTCGAACAATTGCCCCGGTGTTAGGTGAATGATTATATTCTTCTTTGCACCAATGATTTCAGTACATTCGGCTGCTTCTTCGGGGTTCATATTATACGCGCCATCGCCGCATAAAATAGCATAGTCAAGATTCATTTTAGCAAAAGACTTCATTTGCTTAGTTTTGGACGTGTCACCACTTGCGTAAATTTTCACACCATCCACTGTGATAATAAACCCTACACATTCGTCTGCTTTGTGATTTTGATTGTATACTTCAACGGCCTGTACCTCTTGCCGTCAATATTAAAATCATTGTACTTGCCTCCAACCAACGCCTCTGTGTTGGTAATGATGGTGCAATCTTGCTTTTGGGCACAAAGTTCAACTTGATTGTGGTCGCTGTGTTGGTGGCTAACTAGGATAAGTCAGCGGGCAGATCGTAACCCTCGCCAGCATATGGGTCAACGTAGATAACTCGCCCATCATCAGCAGTAATGCGAAAACTACCATGTCCTTGGAATAATAACTTTGCCATTTGATGCCTCCACTTATTCAAGCAACCTGCCATTGTCGCTCCAATCGCCGTAAAGTTTGTTGTTTTTCGTGTTCATGAGAAATTTTTCAAGTCTTCGATTGTAAGTATCATCTCCCTGCGGATATGACTGGATATTGTCGATTTTTATTTTGCTGTAAAGTGAAGGGAGATTCTGAAAATTTTCATATATTATGTGGTCTGATTTTATAGCATCCAAAACATCTTGCCTTATCCTAAAGCTGTCTATTGCCATATCGGGCAAGACTTTTTCGCCATGTGCGGTCATCAATCCCATTCGCATTAGGCGACGAACCCTCTCTTTATTTAATTCTGTCCAGTTACCATTTTTACGACGTGGCGATATTCGTTGATACATTACGTCATCAATGCGCTTTTTAGTGGAATCTATCCAGCCAACACACAGACACTCTTCTACAACAGCAAGATATGATAATTCTTCGGAGTCTTTCGATAAAACAGGAATCCATGCGTGAGAAAATTTGTCATGGTTGTCCAGTAGCCAATGGCGCAGCTCATGCCGTGACTTGATTTGTGGAATATTGGTCATTTCCATAATAATTTTCCTGCCCTATAACGCAACAAGTTTTTCAGAGTTGGACGAGGTATAGATATGTCGTTGTTTTTCATCCAAAAGAATTTCGTCTGCATTACAAACAAAGAACACGCAATCCCCGACAATCACCCTTTGACTTATCTTACATAGAAACACCAACTTGCTGTGAATGGGATATTTCAAGTCATCACCTACAAGTTCAATATCATATTCTGTAGTTTTATCTGATTCTCGACCCGAAACACTACCGCATTTAAGCACTTTATCAGCGATTATTTCGCTTGGCATGACTATTGCCAATTTGTCAGCGTTGGACGCAAGTTCGCAGGTATAGCTTTCTTTAGCCATGGAAAACCCAATCATGGATGGCTCGCTTTCGAGATATGTCCACCATGCTACAGGCGCAAGATTAGTGCCGCCATCGGGTTTTGGGGTACATATAAGGGCTACGGGTTGGGGCGATGTGTTTTTCAGTGCGTCCATTATAGTTGTTTTTTGCATTTTAACAGCTCCTAAATTATGATTTTTACTGTGTAATAATCGTGCTTAATTTATCAAGCATGAATATTGGTATTGTTGCTTGGTTGCCGGATACAGAGCCGTAAGTGTCTTGTATCCGAATTAGATAGTCGATTTTTCCTTCTGCAAGAGCCTTGTCACCGCTTTTTGTTTCTCCGCTGCCATGCTTTACTTCTATTCCAAAGCGGCGGCGATTGTGGTTGTGCATTATGAAATCAATTTGCCCCCAAGTTCCGTCAAATGAACGCACACTTGGTTCGATAAATTCCTTTTCCAGCATATCGCTCAAGTGAAGGAATACAAAATTTTCAGCCATCATCCCTGCAATATTTGAGGGTAGTATATTTATGGATGTGGTGCTTAGTCGTGTGAAAAAGCCCATGTCACGTAAATAGAAATGATGTTTGTTGCCTAGCGTACACACGCTATTAAGCATGTTGTACACTGAAACGGTGTCAATAATCCCGCAGTCGCTTAGCCATTTCAAGGCGTTTACTTTGTCTTTGCGTCGTATATGCAAACCTTTTGAATCAGCATCCCGAAATTCTTCCTTGGCTATCTTAATGTCTAAATCGCCGGACTTTGTAACAATGTCTTCGGTTAGCCGTTCAAGAGTGTTTGACCACAGACGTATTCCTACCATTTCTCCAAAGTAACTACTGCTTTCATCGTAAAGACGGCGAAGAAGGTCGCCTGCAATTTCTTTGCACGAATCGACTTCTTTGTAACTAACCCAGTTTCTTACAACAGCGGGATATCCACCGATTTGACAATATACTCGATAGAGTTCTCGCACCTGTTCGCAAATTTCACGTTCTGTATCAGTCATTTGTGCAAGGTCAAATGTGCTTACTTTGCTGTACTCATCCCAGATGCCATTGGCTCGCAAAAACTCTTTGAAAGAAAAGCTTGATAGCTTTCTATGTGTTATATCCCCTGCGGAGTACCAATACTCGTCATTTTGATATATGATGCCCAGATAACTGCCCGACACAGCAAGTTTGCTTTTTAGGCTTCTTCTGAAATTTCGGATATTATTATAGGCTAGTGGTAGCTCTTGAATTTCGTCCAGAATAACCAACGTGTTAGGGTCGTTTGTGTATATATCATTCATGTCTTTAAATACAGCTTCCCATATTGGAGCTGTTTCTTCCGGCGGAACTGAACGTCCAAACTGCTCTTTATGGTATTCCATGAGCCGCTCTAACTTCTTACCTTCTATTTTTACGTCGATGTGTATATAATTTTTGAAATGTTCCCGCCCCAGCTTTAGCAATATCTCAGTTTTCCCAACTTGCCTTGGTCCTTCTAAGAACAATGCACGGTCTGGTCGCTGTGTCCATTTTATTAAATCTTGATAAAGCTCTCGTTCAAAAAACATCTGTATGCACCATCCTTCTTGTCTGCGCCTTCATTATACAATTACTTCAAAAATTTGTTTCCCATCAACCGAAACCCACTCCGATTTACGCTTTTTATTTTCATTCTTGCGAAAATCAAACGTCAGCAAACACCCATTATCAAGTCCCCGAGAATCCATATATCCTAAAAGTTGTTCATAGGCACGAGTCTGTACTTTTTCACCCTTCCAGAGTTTCAGTTCAATAATAAACTGTTCACGTCCATAATCCACAACAACGTCCATACGACGCATATCGGTAAATTGGCTTTCTATATGAAAGAATCCAACACCATTTACAAGTGGCCGCAAGAAGGATAGAAAGATTAAACGTCCATGCCTTTCCAAGAAGGTTTCGTCAGCAGAGGAATATATCTCATCATAATGCTCTGCAAACTTCTGTAAGCATAACTCCATGTTAAACTTACCGCCACGGGTGATTTCTTCATACATACCATTGCAAACCTGTTTTGCGACTGCCGATGTTCTGTTTTCTTTTGAGATAAAGTATTCGGTCATTGCCATTTCAAATATCATATTTCCGACATTGGCCACACCAAAACTATCTACTGTAATAAACCCATACATGATACATCTTTCAACAATGGGGTCAAATAATGCAACTTTCTTTCGTCCCTCGCCGATAAGCAATTCATACATAAAGTCATACAGTGCCTTGTTGTTTTCTAGGTTTTTGAAAATATCGTCTTTCAAAACGCTTCTTTCTGTGGAGATAACCTTTACTGCATCTCGCACACCTTCCACAGTCCACTGATTTGTTTTTTCATCAATGTACTGACAGACCCGTGATACCAAGTATGGATAACCGCTAGTGAAGCGAAAAATTTCCTTTGCAATAGAGGATATATTCATGCCAACATTATGCTCGTTGTCATAGTCTGCGAGCATTGTAGAAATTTCGTCCGCAGTAAAAAACATATCCACATCAAAGTTTGTGGCGATATTCCATGGTGAATTGTACTCACCCTCTTGCTCATTTTGCGTATTATGCAATTCTGCACTTATCAGCTTTAGCTTTATGTTCTTTATATCATGTACGCCGGCCAAGATTACACTGTGAAAAGTATTTGCCAATTTTTCAGCCCTTTTTAAAAATAGGCTTCGTAGCATTCCCAAAAAACGCAAAAACACCTTATTGTTGACAGTCGCATCAACTTTGTCAACTAAAAGGACAATTTTTTTGCCATTACATAGCTTGCTAATGTGCCTGCCCAGAGACGAAAAACCCTTAATGCTATTATCAAGCCATTCATCGGCAGAATCAGAACTATTAAGATGCAATGATTCGCTTACTTGAATTAAAAATTCCTTGCAAAACGCTTCATCATCGGAAAACATCTCGTCGCCCATACCTTCAAACGTAAGCCTAATGCAAGTATATTCGGGGATTGAGTTCAGCTGTCTGTTTAGTTGCATCAGCATAGTTGTTTTGCCAAATTGTCTGGCTCTATTGATTGTGAAATACTTTCCGTATTCTATCAGAGACATGATGCGAGCCTGTTTTTCTTGGGTGTTTACCATGTAATGTTCTTCCGGCACACATACACCCGTAACATTAAATTTTTTCAATCAACATCACCTTCTTCATCAATACTCCGAGCTAAGCAAAAAATCTGAAATGTGCATGGTTTTTATTCCTTGATAATTGCCCCCTGCAAATTCATCTGTTCGCAGAACGTATTTGGGGTAGTTATCCGCTATACTTAGCAGTCTGCCATACTCTCTTTGTTCTGTAGCTTCTCGCTCTATTCGTTCAGCAATCTGAATGTATATCTTATCCTCTTGTTTGGTTGCGACAAAATCAATTTCGGCACTTCCAATTTTTCCGATACAAACATCATAGCCACGTCGTAATAATTCAAGATATACGACATTTTCAAGCATAGCGGCTACGCTGTCGGGGGTATACCCCAGTATGCTGTATCGAAATGCCGTGTCGGCTAGATAAAATTTTTCTTGTGTTTTTAGTATTTCCTTGCCTTGAATGTCGTATCTGGAACAGCGGTGCAATATGAAAGCACTCTCTAACTTGCTTAGGTAATCATATACTGTTTCGTTGTCGATTTTACGCTGTTCGTTCTTCAAATATTTTGCGATTGATGCCGCGGAGAATGTTCTGCCTACGTTGTCAAATGCAAATTTGACGATGCGTTCCAACTGGTCAACCTTGCGAATTTGACTGCGCCTTACAATATCTGTGAAGATAGTGGAATTGTAGATGTCCTTTACAATAGAATAGGATTCATCTTGGGTATACTCCTGTAAGTGTGTTGCGGGAAATCCCCCTAGTCGGACATAACGTGCAAATTCTTCATTTTGGTTAAGCCCTTTTGCTGGCTGTTGCGATTTTCTAAATTCCAAATATTCCCAAAAAGATAGAGGTAGCACATGAAATGAGATATATCTTCCTGTTAGATATGTTGAAATTTCCGAAGATAACATACGAGAGTTCGACCCTGTGACATAGATATCCACATCAAAGTCCACCATGAAAGAATTTACAGCTTTTTCCCACGATTCGACTTCTTGAATTTCATCAAGGAACAGATACGTTTTTCCACTTGGGTTAATCTTGTTTTTGATTTCATTATATAGTAGTTTTGCCGTTTTAATATCTTCATGTTGAAGTGAATCAAAATTATAGGTCAAGATATGCTCTGGTGAAATATCACGTTTTTTTAGTTCATCAGTAATCATTTTCAATATCGTTGACTTTCCGCACCTTCTAACCCCTGCCAGGACTTTTACAAAGGGGGTGCCTACATATGGCATTATCTTTTCGATATATTGCGGTCTTATAATCATGCCGTCACCTCTCTGTTAGATAGTATGCCATAATAGAGCAGGCGTGTAAACATTTTTGCGGATATAACCTTAAATAAAAATTCTTGTCTTTTCGACAATCACTTAAAATTTATCAAAAGAAGTTTCTGAGTCAAGGCGAACTTCACTGAAATTGTTCGACTTGCATAAATTTTTTGAGTCGTTGTGAATAACGATTGCACAGATGATGTAGATACGGATGAGCTTCTTTATATACGGTTCAACATGGGAATATGTCATTTCTGCACATCTGTGAATGCTATATAAATAAGCCATCATGCCGGCATCGTAACAGTCGTCATAATGGCTGTGTGCTTTGTATACTTTGCAGATAAAAAGTTGCTTTTTTATATAGCGGTCGGCATATTCTTCAAATGGATAGAGGTTTATGTATTCATCAACCCTATCTTTATATGTGCTACGAACTTTTTCGATTTTAGCTATGCAATATACATTGATTGTTTTGTTGCACAAGATGTATTTATTTTTTTCATAGTATTCTCGCTTTCTTTGCTTAGTTCGTTTTTGGTGTTCCTGCTCTTCGGATATTTCCTGGACTTCCATAGTAGCTCACTTTCTTGATGCAGGGATAAATTCTATGGTGATTTACCAACATCCTTGAGGTTTTTTCAGTAATTCGCGCATCTTCCATCAACGATGATATTTGTCCGAGCATCTGGATTTATCATTGATGATGGAAAAGGCGTAGCAACAGGATGCGCTATTAAACTTCACGTTTACCCTATGATTATATCATGGATTTATAGCTATAGCACAAAAAAATCCCAACCAAAGTTTTTTGCCTTGGTGGGGATTTTATGTTATCCACATAGCAGATACTCTACATCATAGCTGATTGTGCCTACTTTTTCCCGTTCGCATTTTAATTTCATTTTGTATTTGAATACCTCGGTTTCTATATCTGCGCGAATTAAATGTATGCTGGGTGCGCTGGCGCGGATTTTGACGCCGTATTTCGCGCCGTGTTTGACGAGGACGGGAGGCTCGAGCTTCATTTCGTCGGTGGCGGGGGTGACGATGCCGTAGCCCTTGCGGCGGACTTCTTCGAGGGCGTATTTTATTTTGTCAAATTCTTTTTTGGCCTCGGCGAGGACTTTTATTGTGGAAATTAGCTGGTATTCCCCGGCAATATCCATGCCGGTGGTTTCGCTGAGGATGCGGTAGAAGAGGGTTTCGTCCACGCTTAGCTCGATATGGGCTGTGCCTTCGCCAAGGGCTATTCGCTCTAGCAAGGCTTTTTTTACGTGCTCGTTTTCCTCAAGGGCGGAAATGTGTCCACGCATTTCACGCAGTTTACCCACACCAGAAACCATTTGCTTGACCGCGCCGATGAAGCTCTGCTTCAGCCAGTGCTCGAGGGGGAGAGTTTCAATCCATTTGGGGTAATTTAGGCGGATTTCCTGAACCGGGAATTCATACAGCACCTTTTCGATTACGGCGTGGATGTCCTCTATTTTAAGCTGGGCGCAATTGACCGCCACAACTGGCGCGCCGTGCCGCTCGGAAAGTTCCTCGCGGAGGCGTTCGGCTTCCGGCGAAAACGGCGTCTGGGTGTTCAACAGAATCACAAAGGGCTTGTTGATTTCCCGCAACTCGCGGATTACGCGCTCTTCGGCGTCTATGTAGTCTTCCCGGGGAATTTCGGCGATGCTACCGTCGGTTGTAATGACGATTCCGATGGTGGAATGGTCGGTGATAACCTTGCGCGTACCCATTTCCGCCGCCGCCGCAAAGGGCATTTTGTCCTCCGCCCAAGGCGTGGACACCATGCGCGGCGCGTCACCGTCCAGGTGGCCGGACGCCCCCGGCACGAGATATCCCACGCAGTCAATCATTCGCACTTTAAATGACGCCACGTCGTCCATGCGGATTTCAATGGCCTCGTTGGGCACAAATTTCGGCTCGGTGGTCATAATCGTGCGGCCGGCCGCACTTTGTGGCAGCTCGTCTTTTGCTCGCTCCTTGCTGTAGCCGTTTTCAATGTTGGGAATCACCAACAGGTCCATAAACCGCTTGATAAATGTGGATTTTCCCGTACGCACCGGGCCCACGACGCCTATGTAAATGTCGCCTCCGGCGCGCTCGGCGATGTCGCGGTACAGGTTTTGATAGTCCATAAAAAATCTCCCTTCTGCATTTTAGAATTGTATGGATACAATATCTTATGCGCAAAAGGGAGATATATGCGTGACCTAACTTAAAAACGAGAGCCAGATTAAATTTGCGTTAATCGCTCTCGTTTTCTATAGACGTTTCCGTTGAAAACGCTATATGGTCTTATTTTTTACCTTGCCTGTCAGTCGCTTTCCACCAGCACCTTGCCTGTTTCGCAATCTACTAAAATTATATCCTCGCCGATTTTGTGGATTTTCGCCCATGGGATGCGGTATTCCTGGTCTCGGCCGAATACGCCCAGCACACGGCCGGGGCCGGGGACGATTAGGGCCAGAATGCGCCCCTCTTCGGTGTCTATGTCCAAATCGCTGACGAAGCCGAACCGCGCCCCGTCGTTGATGTTTACGATTTCCTTCTGACGTAAATCGTACATGCGAGTCATGTTAAAAAATCACCCATTCTATCAGGAGCAGCGCGGCCAAAGCCCATACATAATAGGAAAAATAACGAAGCTTGCAAGCTTTTATCAGCTTCAACAGAAGCTTGATTGAGAAATAACCAACGACGGCAGAGACGGCGAATCCAACAGCCATTGGCACGAGGCCAACCGCACCGAAAGCGGCTTCAAGGGGGGCGTCACTACGCATCAGAATGGAGGCTTCCAGCACCCCCGCCCCGGCGATGGCGATGATTGCCAGCATAAAGGAGAATTTCGCGGCGGTTTCGCGGTTTATTCCCCGGGCCAACGCGCCCGTGATGGTGGTTCCCGAGCGGGAGATTCCCGGAGGAAGGGCAAAGGCCTGCATACAGCCTACAATCAGCGCGTCAACAACAGTGATGTCGCGCTCTTCCTTGCGGCCCTCGGTGATGCGGTCGGCCATTATCAGCAGCACACCCGTTACAGTGAACGCCGCCGCCAGCCAGATTCCGCTACGCAGATAATTCTCAACTATGTCGCGCAGAAACACCCCGGCGATTACCAGCGGAAGTGTTCCCACAATTAGCAGCCCTGTCATTTTGGAAAACGGCTTTTTGACCAACGCCCATATGTCCGGCCAAAATACCGCCACAATGGCCACCAGCGTTCCCAAGTGGACTACGATGTCAAAGGTCAGCGCGGGCTCCTCCATCCCGAACACCCGCTGCAACAGCACCAAATGTCCCGACGAGCTTATAGGCAGAAATTCCGCTATACCCTGCACTATTCCCAAAATTATTGCTTGAAGAACGCTCATAAAATCCCTACTTCTTTAGATTAATTCCCAGAATGCCGCCAAGGCCGCCGCCAGCCAAACCCAGAATCACTACCGTAAATGTGCGTCCGTCCACCGCGAAGTCCGGCAGCAGTATAACCATCAGTATCGCCAAAATAAGTACATAAATTAGCCCCGCGCCCATGCCCCACAGCCATCCGCGCTGTGTCGCGCCCTTGGCCGCGTCAAAACCCGCCACCATCACCGACAGCAGAGTCGTCACCGCCACCACAATCGGCAGATTCCGCTCGCTCATGTTAGTGTAGGTAATCAGCATCGCGTAGGCCAAAAACACGATGCAGGTTATGGCAAACGCTATTAAAACGCCCACCGCCACATGCTTGAATTGCCTTTTGCTCAGTTCCATATTCATAATAAACCTCCACACGCTTTTATTCACTATACGCGCGGGGAAAATTGAATATGCCTATTTTAACTCCGTACCCAGCCCGTGGGCAGATTATTTTTCAGCCGGCCTTGAACCAGCCGTGCCCATCCGAGGGGGAAGCTTTCATGACAGATTAGAACCCATGGCTTGTTGCTTTTGTGCGAAATAACGCTTTCGCTTGGCAGCTCCAGCGAGTCGCCGCGAAGGTAACGGGTTGCGTCTTCTTCGGATAAATCCGCCGTGAATTTCGCCTGCTCCTTGCGCAGCCCCATGGCCAAGGCTTGGCTTGGGACAAACCGCCCCTTCGCGCTTTCGCCCAAAAGCCAGCCGCTCCGGGCTACGCGAAGACCACGCAAATCCAGCCGCTCGGGCTGGAGGTAGAGGCTTGTGCCGTGAAGAATTAACCTCTTGCGGGGAAACATTGCGCCCACGAAATCGTCTTGTAAAAATTCGCGGCAAAATTCAGAAAATTCTTGCGAAAAAGCATTCGCACTAATGACACCTGCACTGCCGCATGTCCCGGCGGAGTGCTTTCCGGCCGATTTCTCCAGCAAGGCGACAAAATGCCCCTCCCCCGGGGCCAAATGAGGCCAGATTCTGTTTGTTTTTTTCAATTCGAAGTCATTTTGACCGGCCAGAAAACCGGCAATTACGTCTTCGTTTTCCATGGGGTTAAACGTGCAGGTTGAATAAACCAGCCGGCCGCCCGGTTTTAACATTTTGGCTGCAAAAAATAAAATCTCCCTCTGCATCAGCACGCAGGCCTCCGGCTTATTGGCCGAATACGCCTTAATTAAATCCCCGTCCCGCCGGAACATCCCCTCCCCCGAGCAGGGCGCGTCCACCAAAATGCAATCAAAAAAATTTGCAAACCGCTCCGCCAGCTTTTTCGGCAACTCCGTGGTAACAATCGCGTTCGTTACCCCGGCCCGCTCTAAATTCTTCACAAGGGCGCGGCTTCGCGACGCACTGGCATCATTGGAAATCAGCGTTCCGCGCCCGCGCATATGTCCCGCAAGTTGCACACTTTTGCCCCCCGGCGCGGCGCAAATATCCAGCACTTTCTCCCCGGGCTGCGGTTTTAACACTTCCGCCGGGCACATCGCGCTGGGCTCTTGGATATAGAACAACCCCGCGTGATAGGCTATGCTCTTGGCGGGGCGCATATCCGACGGGAAAATGAAACCCTCGTTGCACCACGGCACAGGAGTAAAAAAACCTTTGTCCAAATCATCTATTTTGGTTGGCTTTAGCAAATTCAGCCGCAGGCCACGCAATGGCGGCTCTTCATAAGACTTGGTGAACGCGCTAAATTCCTCCGCGTCCATCAAGTCTTTCATCCGGTTTAAAAAAATTTCGGGTAAATCAATCATTTTCTCAATCAAAACGCTGATTCGACTTTCCACTTCTCAATCAAAGCCGCCAAATCCTGTTGGCCCTCGTCGCCGTTTTCGCGGCTGCGGACGGATACCTTGTTTTCCTCCACTTCCTTGTCGCCCAAAATCAGCATGACAGGGATTTTTTGCAGCTGGGCCTCGCGGATTTTAAAGCCCATCTTTTCGCTGCGCAGGTCTATTTCAGCGCAAAGCCCGGCGGCTTCGATTTCATCATAAACTTTCTGCGCTGCGTCGTGATGGCGTTCGGAAATGGGAATGACCACAATTTGCACCGGCGTCAGCCAGAATGGGAACCATCCGGCACAATGCTCCGTTAATACGCCTATGAAACGCTCGATACTGCCAAAACATGTGCGGTGAATCATGGCGGGGCGATGTTTTGCACCATCCGCGCCGACATATGTCAAATCAAAGCGTTCCGGCATCTGCATGTCACACTGAATCGTACCGCATTGCCAGCTCCGTCCAAGGCTGTCCTGTATATGAAAGTCAATTTTGGGGCCGTAAAACGCGCCGTCGCCCTCGTTGATTACATAGGGCCGCCCCATTTCGTCCAGTGCCCGGCGCAGATGGTCGGTGGCGCGTTCCCATTGCTCCTCCGTACCGATGCTGTTTTCCGGGCGGGTAGATAGCTCGAATCTGAAATCCGCAAGGCCAAAGGCCGCGTAAACTTCTTCAAACAGCTTAATTGTATAAATTGTCTCGTCCTTCAACTGGTCTTCCGTCATATAAATATGGGCGTCGTCCTGGGTAAACAAGCGTGCGCGCATCAGCCCGTGCAACGCGCCGGACAATTCGTTCCGGTGGATTATACCAAGCTCGGCCACCCGCAACGGGAATTCCTTATAAGAATGCAGCTCTTGCCCATAGGCCAGCATTCCGCCGGGGCAGTTCATGGGCTTGATGAAAAATTCCTTCTCGTCGATTACCGAGCCGTACATATTGTCCTTGTAATTGTCATAATGGCCGGAACGCCTCCACAGGTCGGCATTAAGCATAATGGGCGTGGAAATTTCCTGATAACCATATTTTTTGTGAACCTTGCGCCACCAATCAATTAGCCTGTTTTTGATAATAAGTCCCTTGGGCAAATAAAACGGAAAACCCGGCCCCTCTTCCATAAAGGTAAACAGCTTCATTTCCTTACCCAGCTTGCGATGGTCGCGCTTTTTGGCCTCTTCGATGCGCTCCAGATGCTGAACCAGCTCGTCCTTGGTGAAAAACGCCGTGCCATAAATCCGCGACAGCATAGGCCGTTTCTCATCACCGCGCCAATACGCCCCCGCCACAGTGGTCAGCTTAAACGCCTTAACATTGCCGGTGCGCATCATATGCGGCCCCGCACACAGGTCAACAAATTCGCCCTGCTTGTAAAATGAAGCGTCCTCCGTCAGCCCTTCCAGCAACTCGCGCTTATAAGGCTCATTCTGCTTGTCCACAAACTCAAAAGCCTCGTCGCGCCCCAAAGTAAACCGTTCCAGCGGTAAATTCTCCTTCACGATTTTCTTCATTTCCTTCTCAATGGCCTCAACGTCTTCCGGCGTAAACGGCGTTGCCGTCTCAAAATCATAATAAAACCCGTCCGCAATAGACGGCCCTATAGCCAGCTTCACCGCCGGATACAGCCGCTTCACCGCCTGGGCCAAAACGTGGGCCGCCGTGTGACGCAGTGCATTAATATCTTTTTCCATATAAAATCACTCCAATCTTAGGGTTTGTCCGAGCCGTATCATACCATATTTTTACTGGTAGCAATAGCACTGCTTGCGAACAACGGTTTCATGCATGTATAATATCGAAGAAATAAAATGAAAGTTTTTGCAAGTGTGGTGAAAATTAAAATGAGCGGATTGGCTTTTGCGCAACAAATCTATCAACCAACATTGCCCGAAGTTTATGAAAGCGCGACAAGTTTCAAATCGCTGAAATGGGATTCATTTCGCTTCATTGATTTATTTGCGGGAATTGGAGGCATACGTCTTGGCTTTGAAAGTGTTGGCGGGGAATGTGTTTTTTCATCCGAATGGGACGAGCAAGCCGCAAAAACATACGAAGCAAATTTCGGAGAAAAGCCATTTGGTGACATTACAAAAATTGACGCAAACGAAATTCCCGATTTTGATATTTTGCTTGCGGGGTTTCCTTGCCAACCATTCAGCATAATTGGCGACAAGGAAGGCTTCGACCACGAAACACAAGGAACACTCTTTTTCGATATTGAGCGAATTTTATTAGCAAAAATGCCCCCCGCTTTTTTGCTGGAAAATGTCCGCAATTTAACGGCGCATGATAACGGAAATACATTTCGAGTAATTTTGAAGCAATTGCAGTCATTGGGCTATAATGTTCACGCAAAAATATTAAATGCGCTTGATTTTGGTGTTCCGCAAAAACGTGAGCGAATTATTATTTGTGGGTTTCTTGATAATGTAGATTTCCATTTTCCGCACCCCGTGCCGTTTTACGAAAGACTGTCACTGGTGGATATTTTGGAAGATGATTCTGAATTGGACGAAAAACTTTGGGTGCGTGAGTGCATAAAAAACAGCCGCATTGAACGAATGAAAACAGAACTGAAACGTCCATACATAACGCATGAAAATGTTGCGGGTTCGATTACCCCCCACCATTATTCATGTGCCCTACGTGCAGGGGCTTCCGCTAACTACATTCTAATCAATAATGAACGTCGTCCATCTGCGCGTGAAATGTTACGCTTGCAGGGGTTTTCCGATTCTTTCAAGATTGTAGTGCCCTACACGGCTATAAAAAAACAAACAGGAAACAGCGTTGCAGTGCCGGTAATCAAGGCGGTTGCAAAGGAAATGCTAAAAGCGTTGAAATCACATGAAAGCAGGGCGATGAATTATGGCAAGTAGCGAACAGGCGAAAACTGCACTGGATACGCTTATCCGAAAATCGAGAGTACATTTTTACAAACCAATCCAAATTGCGGAAATTCTTTATCATGCGCGAATGAACCCTAATTCGATAGACCTTGCCAATCTTGAAGATTACCGAAATCAGAGCAAAAAGTGGCGCAATGAAGTTAGTCTCGTTTTGCTTGGGCGAATTTGCACCAGTAGTGCGCGATTCCAAGATGATTTATTTAACGATAACGCAATCCCTCCACACATTTTGGTTGAGCTGGACAAGGAAAATGAGCGAACAAACGGCGCAGTCGAAGCCTATATTTATAGCCAATTCACGAACCGTTATTCGCAAATGTCCGACGCGCTAAATTATGCCCTCGGTGCAACGAAGGAAAATTTCAACGTTAAGACGTTTATTGATGGTTTCCGTCACGAACCTGGCTTACGCCGAAGCATAGACAAAATTTATGAAATCGTTGTTTATGCCCTGTTTACGACCATTGTAAACACGCTTGAATTGCAGGTTGAAATTTCCATAAATGCAGAAAAAAAACCCTTGCTTGCCAAATTTTCGGATTTTGCAAAACTTGTGATGTGCCTTGATGTGGAGAATATGGCAAAGACGCAAAATGCAAAAGTTTATCGAGTAGGCGTAACCAACGCCGCAGACCATGGGCTTGATATGTATTCAAACTGGGGGCCAGCCATTCAAATTAAACACTTGACGTTGAGCGAAGAAATGGCAGAGTGTATTGTCGGTAGCGTTTCAAGCGACAAAATTGTGATTGTCTGCAAAGATGCCGAAGAGCGTATAATCCTTTCCTTGCTGAATCAAATGGGTTGGCGCAACCGCATACAAAGCATAGTCACCGAATCCGATTTGCAAAATTGGTATGAAAAAGCATTGCGTGGTGCTTATGCTGAAAATTTAGGTGGAGAGTTGTTATCTTGCTTGTGCGGGGAAATCGCAAATGAATTTCCCTCAGTTGCTAAAACGCCGGAAATATTGAAAAATCGTAAATATGAGCAAATGAAAGATACTTTTTGGGCTTAAAATAGTGATTAAAAAAACACCTTGTCGCCGACATACAAGGTGTTTTTTTCTTATCTTAGTCTATATTTATCTTTCGGAATTGCTAACCGAAACACCTTGAGCCCATAACTGCTGGCATAAATACGTCTGCCCTTAACAGTTATGTATACCCCCATGAATAACGCAATCCATTGCCTTTTGGTTTGGATTTTCAATTTGTGACATATGAGTGAAAAGGAGATGATTTTTATAAACCCCTTCAAAGAAGCGGAAGACAAACTATTGTTCGCCAAAGTGCTGGACAAGCTGACCGCTGCGCGGAAAAAACACCAGCCCTCATTTACGGATTTTATGGACGCGGCGCGTTGTGCGATGTTTTTGGATGTGCTGGAGAAGAGCGCGGACATGCCGACTATAGCCCACGGCGGCCACGACAATGCCGAACGGCGAATGCTGGGGTTTTTCCCGGAAACCACCGCCGACGCCAAAGGCGACGAATTCCCCATAAGCCCCGTAAGCATAACCTATAACGAACGCTTTTCCGCGCCGCCGACGCACCGGGACTACTTGGGTGCGACCCTTGGGCTGGGGCTTGACCGGGGCAAAATCGGCGATATTTTGCTGGGGGAATCCGGCGCGGTAGTGTATGTAATTACCGATGTGGCGGCTTTTATCTGCGAAAATCTTGTGCAGGTGAAACGCACCTCTGTAAAGGCCTCATTAGATGCGCCCCTTCCCGGCACTGAAACCCCCGGCGTCGAAAAACACATTACCGTGCCCTCTTTGCGGCTGGACGCGGTGCTTGGCGCGGCGTTTAACATTTCCCGCGGAAAATCCACCGCTTTAATCGAGTCCGAAAAAGTTTTCGTCAACTGGAAGCCCGCAAAAAAGACCCGCCCCATAGCCCCCGGCGACGTAATTACCGTGCGCGGGCTTGGACGGGTCAAAATAGATTCTTTGGAAGGACATACTAAAAAAGACCGAATCATACTTAAAATAACAAAATTTTAAATTCACGGGGTTTTCGCGCCCATCGTATGCCCGGTGTCCGGTGGTGCCCACGAGACGGCCCCATCTACAAACTATACCCGCATTCCACACAAAATTTGCTGGTGGCCGCGGCAATTATACCGCATTGCGGACATTTCTTATCCAAAGAAGTGCCGCAGTCCGGGCAAAATTTCCCGCCGGCAACCTCTCGCCCGCACATTTTACAAACGATACTCTCCTTCGAAACGGGTTCCGCCGACACGGTCTTAGCAACTGGCGTCTTCATTGCCAAGGCGGAAACGGCACGCTTCTGCGCAATCGAAGGTTTAAAATTCAGCAGCTTGTCACTGGTTATGGTAACATCCGAGCTATTTAAAACACGATAGGAAGACTTGACGGAGCCTGTTCCGGCGGGTAAATCCACGATTACATGCCAATGAGCCGTGTGAGATGTTTGAAGTCTGACCGGCGTAGACCTCATTAGCCCCCCAACAGCCTGAAACTCTGAGCACTTTTTATATCGAGCCAAATTGGCACTGTCAATCAAAAATACATTTGCCGCGTTCCCCGTAAGATGCACCTCTACAACTCTTCCTTTGTTAAGATTCCCCAAGTCGAAGTGCGTAAAATTCATGGACTGTTCCCATCCTCAAAACAAAATTCCCTAATTAGATTATACAGAACCCGATTCAAATGTAAAGACCTCGTCATCAGCGATTCCAAGCAAATTCTCATCCCCGGTGTAAATTTGAACCTCACGCAGGCTGCGGTTTATGGCGTTGGTGCGCGTGCCCACCAGGTTTTCAATTTCCGTTCCGGCCTGGGTGATACGGTGATGGGCCTTTTTCAGCACGTCCTCGAATTTGCCGAATTCTTTTTTGACCGCGCCCAAGGTCTTTTCGATATCAGCCGCGCCCTTTTGAATTTGCAAAGTCTTAAAGCCCAGCTGCAACGAATTCAACATCGCGGAAAAAGTCGTCGGCCCGGCAATGATAATGCCAGTCTGCCGCAGTTCTTCGAAGAAAGCTGCTTCACGGGCCACTTCCGCGTATAGCCCCTCCGTGGGAAGGAACATCACCGCAAAATGAGTGGTCTCCGGCGGGGAAATGTACTTGTCTCGAATCTCCTTGGAAAATGCCTTTATCCGCGCAAGCAAAGCTTTCCGGGCCGACTCGATTTCCGCTGTGTCGCCGGCTTCGTAACTGTCCAACAGCCGTTCGTAGGATTCCAGCGGGAACTTCGAATCAATCGGAAGATACACATGACCGCCGTTCTCCGCGCCGGGAAGCTTGACTGCATACTCCACCCGCGCCGACGAGCCCACCTTAGTAGCAATCTCCTTGTCATACAGCTGGGACGGCAGCATATCCTCGATAATCTGCCCAAGCTGAACCTCGCCCAAAATCCCACGGGACTTGGACCCCGCCAAAATCCTGTTAAGCGAGCCCACCGACTGTGCCACGGTTTTCATTTCCCCAAGACCGCGATTTACGCTTTCAAGCTGGGTGCTCACAACCTCGAAGGACTTCTGCAAACGTGTCTCCAAGGTTTTTTCCAGCTTTTCGTTTACAACAATTCGCATTTCGTCCAGCTTCTTCTCGTTTGACGCCTGAATTCCGGTCAGCTTACCGTCCACACTGCTTCGTATCGACTCCAAACCCTCCGACGTATGACGCAAAAAGCTGTGCAGCCCATCCTGCATATCCTTGGACAAGCCGGCAATTGCCTTTTGATTTGACTCCCGGCCGGAGTCAAACACCTGCATCAAGCTGTTTCGCAAACGGTCAAGCCGGCCGTCGATTTCTTCCCTCAAAAACCGGTTATCGCTTGTAATATGCGAAAACATATCCTCCCGGAATTTGCGCAGTTGGTCCTCCGTACGTTTCCCGTTTCTAAAAATCACCAGTAATACCGCCAGTAGTAAAAATATCACACCAGCAAACAGATATAATTCGATGTACTCAGGCATAAAACACTCCTCCTTCATTAATATTGCGGTTCATCCAATAACTTGACAATTTCATAAGAAAAACCCCAACAAGTATATTCTACCTGTTGGGGTCGAATTTTGCGAATTTATTTTCATCTTTAGTGTTTTAGATGTTACTTTCTGGAATGTGCCTTAGCGACTCATATACTTGCTCAAACTCTTCAAAAGTTATTCCAAGCTGCGGAAGCACTCTATTATGCACTAACCACTCACCAAAATGTCCACTTATGGGTAAGATAATCCGCTTTTTGGTTTCATGGGTATATGTTTTATGCTTTATGTGCTCCATCAATAGTTTATAATCATACTTTTCTAAAAGCTTTCCTAACGTTACCACTACATAACAACGAGCTCGCATTCCAGCACCTCTCCTTGTTGTTGGCTGCTTATATTAAGTCCAAGAAGAGGCAAAAACTCAGTGAGGCTAGACTTGTAAACACTATATGCCAAGCACACCAGTTCCTTTTCTTTCGTATCTTGGGGGGCACATGGCATCGTACTATATACATGGAACTGATGCTCTAAGTTCTCTAAAGCATCATTGATGGCATCATCCACAGTCTTTTGACAGACCATAATCCCAAGTTCAGGAGACGCATACATATAACGATTACCCTCTACCTTACTTTTGTAGGTTTGCCAATGGAAGCTAACCGAACCTATACGCACACGATTCTTCAGGTCAGATAAATCACTCATAATTTTCACAGCATACTCCTTGACCCTAGGGGTTATTATAACAAGTATACTGTTTTCTGCCTTAAAATATTCAAACAAGCTACCATTAATGTCCTTGGCGGGATATATTTTACCAATCTCCGCGCTACTGACACTTGGGGTTAAACCATGTAGCACCTCTGTATAGTGCTTATTGTCATTCGGATTTAAGTCATCAAGAACCAGAGCTTTCTCGTCAACAGTCAGCTTTCTCAATTTGTATACTTCTTCTCGTTGGCATATCATAGCATAAAAATTATGCCTCCAATTGTAGAAATTTTGCATATCTTCGCGTGAAATTGCTACGTCTTTCCTAGTTATTGTGGCAAAACTCACCGCTTTTTGCCATGGAGGCTCTGTATGGGTAATCTCACTAAGTACAGCACCTGAATAGCCTCCATACATTTTGTGTACGGATTCAACAAGATTACGCACCTTAGGCTCCTTAATCATAAGGGTATCCTTGTCTGGACTGTTGGACTTAAGACTAACCATTTCGCCAGAAATTTGCAACGCCCCACTGCCGTCAAATAAAGACCCATTTCTCAGAGACGGAAGCTTTGGGCCGGTTTTTGCAGCAATGAAATCTTCGTCAATAAGACTTTCATTGTAAAGGGAGCAATACCAAGCCTGTGCATAGTAGCATAGCTTTTCAAGCTTTAACTGCTCCAGCGGTTCGTCAAAAAGACAATAAATGTGCGTTGCCAACTCCCTAACGCTGTATTTACTGGTCATGTCGCTCGCCTCCTTTTAGTTCCTACATTGTAATAGCCCATTATATCAAGCAAGTAAAAGCTTGTCCATTTTATTAAAATCGACACAGGGCAACAGCATTTACTTTGGAGTGGGGCGACCGTAGGGGTCAACAGCGCAGGGAGTGGGTGTGCATCTAGCGAAGTCGTGCGACTTTGCATTAGCGCACCCACTCCCTGCGCTGTTGACCCCTACGGTCGCCCCACTCCAAAGTAAATGCTGTTGCCCTGAAATCGACAAGCTTTATTTGGCTTACACATTCATAGCCTTTGCCACTTCGGCGGCAAAATCTTCTTCCTTCTTTTCGATGCCTTCGCCCTTTTCGTAGCGGGTGAAGCGGCTGACCTTTACGTCCGCGCCTACGGTTTTAAGGTACGCGCCTACGGTTAAATCACCGTCTTTTACATATTCCTGGTCAAGCAGGCAAATTTCCTTAAGCTGCTTTGCCAAGCGACCTTTTACCATACCCTCGATAATGTTGGCGGGTTTTGGCTTGTCGGCCTCTTCGTTTTCCTTCAGGGCCGTTTTGGTGAGGAAGTCCGTTTCGCTGTTGATATATTCCTCGGGGACGTTTTCCCGGGCTACGAATTGGGGCGACATTGCGGCAATTTGCATACAAACATTGCGCCCTGCTTCGATTATGGCGTCAGTAATGGTTGAGGCTGTGATTTTTAGCATAACACCCACCCGGCCGCCGCCGTGAATATATTCCACTACGGCCTCGCCGTCGCCGACTTCATAGCGGGAAAAGCGGCGCAGGCCGATGTTCTCGCCGATTATGGCTACCTTTTGGGTGAAGACGTCCTGTACCGTCTGGGACGGGTCGGGAGCCCATTTTTCCGCCAAAAGCACGTCGGGTGTTTCCGCACCCGAGGACAAAACCTGCTGGGCCACTTGCTTAACGAAGTTTACGAAATCCTCATTTTTGGCCACGAAGTCGGTTTCGCTGTTTACTTCGACTATCGCGCCTCTTTTGCGGTCATCTGAAATCGCGGCGGCCACAAGACCCTCGGCGGCTATGCGTCCGGCTTTTTTGGCGGCGGCGGCAAGGCCTTTTTCGCGCAGAATTTCAGACGCGCGCTTAATGTCGCCGTTTGCTTCCGTAAGGGCATTTTTGCAGGCGGACATGCCCGCGCCCGTCATTTCTCTCAGTTCTTTTACCATTGCTGCGGTTACTTGCATATACTACACCTCATTTATTCTACTATTTCCTCAATATCCTCTGATGGGGTTTCTTCGGCTTCAAAAACGGGGGCTTCTGTGCCCTCGGCAATAGCGACAGCCGCGGCTTCAACATCGCCCTCGTCGTCGGATTCGCCCTGCTTGGCTTCCAGGACTGCGTCGGCCAGTTTTCCGGCTATCAGCTTAATGGCGCGGATTGCGTCGTCATTGCCGGGGATTACATAGTCAACTTCGTCTGGGTCGCAGTTTGTGTCCACAATGGCCACGATGGGAATTCCCAGCGTGCGGGCCTCTTGGATTGCAATGCGCTCCTTGCGGGCGTCCACGATGAACAACACGTCGGGCACACGCTTCATGCCCTTTACGCCGCCCAAATTGCGCTGAAGTTTTTCCATTTCATGCTCAAGCTTGGCCACTTCTTTTTTGGGAAGAAGGGACATACGACCGTCCTCTTGCATCTTTTCAAGCTCTTTCAGGCGTTGCACACGAAGCTGCATGGTCTTAAAGTTGGTAAGCATTCCGCCCAGCCAACGTTCGTTGACATAGTACATGCCGCAACGAATCGCTTCTTCTTTAATAGATTCCTGAGCTTGCTTCTTTGTGCCCACAAACAGCATTTCGCCGCCGTCGGCGATGATTTCGCTTACCGCGCGGTATGCGTCGTCGATTTTGCGAACGGTTTTTTGCAGGTCGATGATATAAATTCCGTTACGCTCCGCGAAGATAAACTCCGCCATTTTGGGATTCCAGCGTCTGGTCTGATGACCAAAGTGCACGCCGGCCTCCAACAATTGTTTCATGGAAATTACGGCCATTAATGGCACCTCCTTGGGTTAGTCCTCCACAGCCCTTCCATTAGGCTGTGTGTGTAGTTTTTCTACAGCTCGGGCATTATAGAACGATTCTTAGAATTTGTCAAAAAAATGCACCCCATCGCAGGGCAACAGCATTTACGTTGGGCCCGAGGGGCCGTCGGTGTGGGGCTTGGGATTCTGTTCGCTTAAGGCTACGGCTTTGGACGGCTGGTAAGGCGGAAAAAAACGGCATTTCCTTAACGGCTACCGCCGTTGAAAATGCTCGTTTTTCTATCCGCCTCAATGCGCCGCCCGCCTCCGCAAGTCGCTCACAGAATCCCAAGCCCCACACCGACGGCCCCTCGGGCCCAACGCAAATGCTGTTGCCCTGACTTCATCGCAATTACGCGCCGGAGGGTTTCATTCTCCTTATGACGATGCGGACGATTTTGTACACAATAAATACAATGACCCCAAAAATCGCCAGCGGAATAGCCGCCCCGGCCAGGAAAACGACAAAACCTTGCAGTGCGTTGACCGTGCCGTCCACGGAGTCTCCAAACGCCCCGCCGATGCGCTCGCCAAGGGTTGGGGCTGCTATTATTATTTCTTCTTCGTATGTGTCGTGAAGGGTGACGGTAATTGTGGAATAAGCAATCAGTCCGGCTAAATTGTTCAGCTGGGCCTCATATTGCTGAATGCTTAGGCGGGTATTGCTTAAGCGGGCCTCCAGCGCAAGGAGCTCGCTTATGTTTTCGGCCACGTCTATTAAAGCGAGAATTCGGTCTTCTTCAATTCGCCGGGTTTCAAGGTTGCCTACTATGTCGTAGAAACGGTCGGTCACGTCCTCCGCCCGCTGAGTTGACACGCGAACGTCAGCGAGGCTTTCCACATGGCGCAATATGGTTTCAAAACGCGCCGCCGGAATACGCAGCACGATGGTGAAAAGCCGACGTCCATGCTGGCTCAGCATCTCCGATTCGACATAACCGTCCGCCGCGGGGGCAAGCTGGCGAAGCTCTGATACGACTTCGTCGAAGTCTTCGGTTTCAAGCTCTACATTGGCCGTTTGGATGATATGGCGTTCCTGTGTTCCGGCCACGTCCTCCCATTCTACTTGGGCGGAACCCGCCGTGTCCCCGTCACCTGCCCACCCCATCAGCATATCCCCAACCACGGGGGGTGCAGCCTGTACGGGGGGCGGCGTGGCACCGGGTGGGGCGGCGTCTGGGGCGGCTGTGGCGGGTTCAGCCACGCGCCCAGAATAACGCGCAGCCCATTGGGCAGGGGAAGCATCCTGATTTGAGCCGCAAGCCGCCAACACAAGCACAAGAACAGCAAAAGCAATTCCTACATATATAATACTGCGTTTATTTTTCATTTTCTTCGTCCTCCTCCGGGTCGGTATAATTTGGGGGCGAAGCCACCAATGCTATTTTACACACACGCTTCCTTTTATACACACGAAAAATCACAAGTCCAACAACGGTCAGCACAGCGGCCCATATCACCACGGGAAGTGCCACACGCACGATGAATACCAGCAGACCGGCCGCGTTACTGCGCAGGCTGTTCCAGGAATCCAAAAAGCTGTCCGCAACACGGCTGCCAAAGGTAGGAGGTACGGGAACCGGACGGTCTTCCTGGGCTTCCGTCAGCCAGATTGTCACAACGGGGCTGTTGGCCTGGGACAAAAGCAGGTTGCGCGTTCCGATAAGATGGTCGCGCTCCCACATCACTTGGCTCAGGCGGCTGTCGATGGCGATTAACACATTCAGCGTATCACTGGCAGCCATCATCAAGGTCAAGCGTTCGATTTCCTGATTTGCCGCCAACAATCGAATTTCTGTGTTCATGAGTTGCGCACCCAGATGCTGCGCGTTTTCTGTTTCAAATGTCACTTCACCCAGCCCGCGCAAGACCTCCTGTACATGGCGGAACGCCCACGCATCCACCCGCCGGGTAAAATTAGCCCGCCGCACAAATTCCCCTTGCCCAAACTGCTGCACCATAAATACAGACGACTCCAAATTATAGCCGTTCATATCCCGGATAACCGCCGTCGCGGTTTCGAGACATTCCACCTCAAGTTCAATCATGTGGGTTTGGCGAAGCCGGCGTCCCTGGGGGGGTGATGATGCCAACACCGGAACCGCAACAGCCAAAACGCATACCGCCGCCAATACAAAGCCTATTATTAGGCGCATAAATACCACTCTCCTTATAAAAAGAACCGCTTTCGCGGCTCAAATATTACATGTGAAAAAAATTTATTCCCCGGTCAATACAATCGAGCCGTGAATGGGCACAATCAGCTTAACCTCACCTAAGCTTACAAAGTACCGCCGGGAGGTCTCGCGAAAAGCATCACCGCCGGTGGCGAAACGCTCGGTGAGGTATCCACCGGAGATGCCGATTTTCCACACGGGAAGAGTGACCTCCATGGGGCGGGAGCTACTGTTGATGGCAACAACGACCTTTTGCTTTCCGTCCCAGCGGCCGTAGGAGAGGAAGTCAAAGTTTGTCCAAAGGAATTCCACCGAGCCGTGTCGCAGAACGGGATATTCCCGGCGCAGGCGGATTATCGCACGATGCAAATCCATCAGCAACGGGTCTTCCTTACCCCACGGGAAGGGTCGGCGTTCATCCGGGTCTGTCCAGCCGTGGAGACCGGCCTCATCACCATAGTATATTGTCGGCGAGCCCGGCCAAGTCATTTGAAAAACCACGGCCGCCATCATTACATTCTTATTGGTATCACGCTCGGCGGCGCGTGGGCCCACGGTATGCAAACGTCCCGTCGCGCCGTTTGTCCGGGTCAAAAACCGGGAATGGTCATGGTTGGAAAGCTGATTCATCGACGATTGCAGGGCGTGGATGTTTAACATTGCCATGTTGTGCCGCATCGCCCCCTCAAAAGCCATCGCGTCGCCACGCAGATGAGGCCTGCTTTCCTCGCTGTGTTTATTCACCCCGGTTAGGAACCAAGTGATGGGCTCCATGAAAGCGTCGTAATTCATGATGGTGTCCCATTCCCGGCTGTCCAGCCAAGCGGAAGGGTCGCCATGATTTCCATAATGCTCCGCCAAAATAATCGCGTTGGGGTTGGCCTCCTTCACCGCGTCGTGAAACGCCCGCCAGAAGCGGTGATTCATTTCGGGGCTCTGGCCCAAATCGGCGGCCACATCCAGCCGCCATCCGTCGGCATTGTAGGGCGGAGATACCCATTTTTTGCCGATTTCCAAAATATAGTCAAACAACTCCGGCGAAGTCTCGAAGTTTAATTTCGGGTGATTTTTATTGCCCCACCAGCCGTCGTAGAAATCATTTTCCGGCCACTTCCCGCCTTTATGCCACAGAAAAAAATTGTGATACGGGCTGGACTCGGAGTAGTAGGCCCCCACGGGCTCGCCGGAATTTTTATAAAACCCCGCCGCATCCATCCATTTATTAAAACAGCCGCAGTGGTTAAACACGCCGTCTAAGATGACCTTGATTCCATGGGAATGCGCCAGCTTTACAAGCTCGGCAAAAAGCGCGTTGCTGGCTTCGAGGTTTTCATTATCCGTGGTGCGTTGCACGTATTTTGTGGCGTACTTATTATGGACTTTTTCAAAGCGGAGAACCTCGCCGCCGTCGTTTTTAATTATGCCAAAATGCGGGTCGATGTAGTCATAATCCTGAATATCATATTTGTGGCTGCTGGGCGAAACAAAAATCGGATTAAGATAAATAACCTCCACGCCCAAATTCTTTAGATAACCCATTTTGTCCATGATGCCTTGCAAGTCGCCGCCATAGAAATTGCAAAAATCCCCCACGGCAAGGTCCGCGCTCCAGTCCAGAGCCATGGCGGTTTTTCCAAGATAGGAATACTCATGGCTCACTACGTCGTTGGAGGAGTCTCCATTATAAAATCGGTCAACAAAAATTTGATACATAACCGCGCCCCGCGCCCAAGCCGGTACGCGAAGCCCCGGCACAAGCCGGAAATTATAATGCGGGTTTATCTCGCCGCTTCGCAAACCAAGCTTATTATAATAGTAAATTTCCTCTTCAAGCTTTAAGCCGTAATAGTATCTGAACGGCTCTGAAAACACCTGCACATCAACGGTAAAGTAGTCAAACAAATCGTCGCGCTCTGTTTTCCTCATGGGATACGACTCGACCTGGTAATCACACGCCGACATTATATGTAATGCGGCGGAGCATTCAGTATCCTTTGCCACACGCAGTCTAAATCTTACACAATCCCCTGGCTTCGGGTCATAGGGATTCACAAACTGCAAAGTTTCGTCGCTGAAAACCGCCGCTTTATTAAAAAAACTCATTCATTTCGCCGCCTTTGTCAGGATTTATCCGTATTCTTCCCGATAATTGTATCATGTAGACTGACAAAGGCCAAGGGGAAGTGAGTGAAGGGAGCGGCCCGGTAAATGTGTAGGTGATTTGGTACAAGTTTTTTCCGGCAACCAATGGCTAAGAAGCACTTTATTCCGTGCGTGGGAAAAAGTGCGGCGACCAGTAATATGAAGGGTGCTTTTGAAGAAAGCGTACACTAAAATATTCTCAACTGCCCTGTCTGCGGTACAATCAGTGGCTTTGAGAAATTGGGAAAGGAGGATTTACGCATTTCAGCAAGTATGGTTTCTATTTTGAGAGGGTTCTAATTTTACAGGAGCGAAATTCCACTAAAAGGAATCACCGCAGGGGCGCACCGCAGTATCAGCTTGCTGAACTGTATAACAGTGCGCCCCTTTCGAGCTATTTAACTTACCGCTCCCGCATATCGCTGGCAATTTTCGCTACCTCCATAGCATGTCGATGTAATTCATACGCCACCATCATTGTACCTTTGTGACATTCACCTCCATTGGCTGCTTCAATAGAAATCAACTCAGGCCTTTTTTGGCATATGCCAGCACAAACAGTACGGCCAGCACGGCTATGTTAATCCAGATAACCGTAAGGGGTTGGGTTAGTCCTGCCGAAAAGTCGTTTACAACAACGCTTATTTGCTGGGTATAAAAGATACCAACTACGTTTTCCACCTGCTCGTTAAACTGTGCCACCATTGGCCCAAACCCTAAAACCATGGCTATGGGCATACTCAGGCCTGTTGCGGCCTGCTGGTTTTTTGCAAATATCCCGATAGTTGCGCCAAGCAGAATAGATGCTATCGCGCCGGACAGCATAACAGCCATAAAGGCCAAAAATTCGCTTTGTTCAAAGCCGCCGATAAAACCAAAGGCAAGTGATGACAGCAGGCCGGCAGTAAAAATTACGCCACCAATCCCCAGCAGATACGATAAGGGCTTAACGCCCGCTATTACTAAAAACCGCAGGCTTTTCTTTTCCCTGTCCTCCGCGATAACGGCGCAGGCGGATTGTATCAAAGCCATGCCCACAAAAATGGAAGCCATCATGGTAGTAAACATGGTGTCGGGGATATCGTCATTACCCCTTGCCACAAATTCCGTCATTACAAACGCTACAACCGGAAAGATAATAAACATTATCAGCACCGAAAAATTCTTGGTCATATCCTTTGTTTGTTTGATAAAAATAGCTTTTACGCTTCTCATGATAAACCCACCCCTGTCATTTTAATAAATACCGCTTCCAAATCCGGTACTGTTTTGATTGCGTTATGCCGTTGGCAAATTTCCATCGGAACACCCTGCTCTACGATTTTTCCCTTGTGCAAAAGTACAACGCGATTGCACAGCCTGACGGCTTCCTCCATATTGTGGGTAGTTAAAAATATGGTTGTTCCCTGTTTTTGCAAACCCTGTATCAGCTTATGAATACCTTGCGCGGTGTTGGGGTCAAGGCCGCTGGTGGGCTCGTCAAGGAATAATACCTTTGGATTGTGCAGAATTGCGCGGGCAAGAGAAAGACGCTGGCGCATTCCTTTAGAAAGCTGGCTAACAGCTTTTTTTGCGGCATCACCCAAGCCTACTTGTTTTAATGCTTCTCTGGATTTTTTGCGGGCAATCCCATATATGTCGGCAAAAACGTGGAGATTGTCAAGGCAGCTAAGCCTGTCATACAGCCCGTCCTCATCCAGCATAAGTCCCGTTTCATAGGAGCTTACGTTAATTTTGTGGCTGCCGCTGTCCGGGGCAAGTTGGTTGGTCAAAATGCTAATAATCGTTGTCTTTCCCGCACCGGATGGCCCCAGCAGTCCAAAGATTTCACTTTCCCTTGTTTCAAAGCTCACGTCCGACAAAACGGTTTGCGTCCCGAAAGACTTTCTTACTTTGTTCATGCTAATCATCACTATTCCTCCTTTTATAATCTGATAATAATTTGCTGTAGCGTCTGTCCTCCAATTTTGTTTTTGCAATCAGCACGAAGCATCCAAGCCCAAAGCCCACGACAAAAAATGTTAAAAATGCGGCCCATGCCTCCCATATGTCCAAGGGAAACCAGCGGAATACAACCGCAAACACAACACAGCTTACAATCCCAAAAAACAGCAGTAATATCATGCGCCACAAAAGCATTGCTTTTTTAAAAAAAATGTCTGATGTCAAAACCGTCTCCAAAATGCTGATGACAACAGAAAAAGCAAACATTTGCGCTAGGCTCTCAAAGGACAGGCCCGCACTTCCCAACCGGAATAATCCATCATATTCAATTTGAGAATCACCAAGGAGCCATCCCGTGACAGACAAGGCAATAACGGACAATGCAAACGCTGCTGTAATATGCTGGAAAAATATACTGACTATGCTTTTTTTCTCATCCATTGCTACGACCTCCCTAATTTATTTTTGATAAACGCCGCGTACTGCCTTGAAACAATCAACTTTTCGTTGTTTTCCATTGTGACAATAATTCTGCCGTCTATATCAGACTTTAAAGACTTTATTTTATTGAAATTTATAATGATGGACTTTCCCGCCCGGAAGAAGTCATTTGTAGAAAGACTTTCCTCCAGCTCATAAAGGCGCAGGCTTGTTTCGTACACCGCAGTTTTGGTATATATAAATGTCTTTTTGTCCACGGTGTCGATATACAGGATTTGGGAAGCGTCCAATATAAACGTATGACCATCCCTTACACCCGTCAGCTTAAAATCCAAAGCGCGAAGGCTGGCAAGCACCTTTTCCAGTTCGTCACTCATAACGGCACTATTGATGGTAATTTCCATTTCCGCATAGCTTTTATCAATATTAATGTTTATTTTCACAAGTTCACCTCCCGGGGCAAGCAACAAGCGGCTGTACATTTATTATATTTACCGCTTTTTCGTCTAACAAGGGATTTTTCCTAAGTTACAGAAAATCGCCCCTAAGTTTCGGATAAAACAAAAAACACCCTCCACCCGGTGCTGCTGGAATAGAAGGTGCTTTTTAAGGTATTAATCCCTCGCCACAATAACAAGCAACCTGCCGCGTTTAACGGTTACGGTTGCGTTTTCGGCGGCCATGACATTGCTTACGCCAAGCCCCTTGCCCACTTGCAGCTCCGCGTTTAGCAGGGGATATTCCAAGCCCGTGGTAGTGACGCCGCCGCATGGGGTCAGGGGCACAAGGGACACGATTGAGCCGGCGGGTTCACATAGCTCCAGCATCGAATCGGTAAGCATTATTTTATTAAATTCGTCCACAAGCACGGCCGTCTCACCACGCTGAAGGAATCCGTTCAGTTGTAAAATATTCGTTAGGGTGTGGTCAAGGCGGCAGCCCGTTGCGGCTAAAAATAAAAAATCCCGATACCCCTGGCCACGAGCGTACTCTATGGCAATTTCGGTATCGGTCAAGTCTTTCCGGGCGGGAAATTTTAAACATTTTACTCCCCGGGGCATTTCGCCTATGGAATCAAAATCCCCGACGACAATGTCAACAGCCAGTCCCATTTTTACGGCGTGGTTGTATCCGCTGTCCGCGCAGATGATTGTGTCGCCCCCGCGCACCTGGGATTTTAATATTTCATAATCTGTTACCGTGCCGCCGCTTATAATTACCGCTCTCAATTAGAAAACCAGCATCAGAATAATCGAGGCCAGGTTCAGGCACGCGCTGAGAAGGAAAATCAGCATAACGGCATGGCCGGGCTTCATGCCATTGCGCATCAGACGGAAATGCAGATGCGTTATATTTGTGGAGTCGGCCACATGGGCGGGCTTGCGTGCCAAAATGCGGCGAACAACCACCAGAACGCTGTCGAAGATGGGCACACCCATGGCCAGCATCGGGATAGCCAAGGAAATTACCGTGGCTTGCTTAAATGCGCCGTGTAGAGAAATCGCGGCCAGCAAAAAGCCCAGCAGGTACGCGCCGGAGTCCCCCATGTAAACTTTTGCCGGCGGCAGATTAAAGCGGAGAAAGCCAGCCACGGCGGCTACTAAAATCACGGCAAGAATGGCGGATTCGGGCTGCCCCATATGCAACGCGACAATAAAAAACGTAGACCCGGAAACCAAAGCCAGCAGGCCCGACAGGCCGTCCAGGCCGTCCATAAAATTAAAGGCCGTCATAAGCCCCACGAACCAAAGCACGGTCAAGATATACTGCAACGACATGGCCAAGTACACATATTGGTCTGTAAACGGGTTCATAAAGCCGGTGAAGCGCACTCCGGCGGCAAAGGCGATGGAGGCCGCGCCCACGTGAACAAGCAGCCTCGGCCATATGGGAAACTCCTTGCTCTTGGACTTAAAATAGTCATCTGCCGCGCCGATTGCCACAATCAGCCCCGCGCCGCCAATAACCGCCACCATGTCCGGGGATATCCCTTCAATGAAAATGTTTGCGGCAAGCACAAATATCAAAAAACCCACCGCAACCGCAACAAACATTACCACCCCACCGGAAAGAGGTATTGGGGTCGTGTGTTTTTTACGTTCGGTAGGCTTGTCCGTAAAATCCAATTTATGGGCCAGCTTGGTCGTCAGAGGCATAAGCACCAGCACCAGCACAAATACTATTATAAAAGCGATGCTATAAAATACCAACATAATAAAACCTCCGCGCTTCGTCTAAGACCAATTCATTATACCCCGAAAAACCGCAAAATATATTACATTTTTATTTCTCACGGACAAAAGCCGCAAATCCCGATGCTTTGGGAAATGCGGCTTTCGATAATTTGTGCGGGTACGTCCAAACCGATGATGCGAATGCTACATCACAATCTCTATGCCCTGTGTTTCCGCATCCCAAGTTACAACCGCCCCGAAGAACTCGCTAATAAACCTCAAGGGGACCATTGTTCTGTCGTCTATAAGCTGTGCGGGTACGTCCATGCCAAGGGCGTATAGCTCGGGAGTGATTTCTCCTATGGCAAAGGATAGGGTTTCACCGTTTATTGTGATGTGGATTGTCATGGGCACGCCGTCTGCGGCGGGTGTCCAGGATACTTCCGCGCCAAGGGCTTCGGCAATGAAGCGGATTGGGACCAAAGTACGCCCGTCTTGAAGTATCGGCAGTGTGTCCATATGCTGAATTGGCGCGTTATCCGCCAAATCATAGATAATCGGGGAATTGATGTTTAGCGACAATCTTACCAAGTCCTCTACATATGCAATTGTAAACTCGCCGGTGGTGCCGGTTTCAAAGACGAAAAGCCCTGTTTCCGCGTCAAGCCTGCCGCCCAAAATTGTGCCGTCCCCTTCAATGGCTACAATGCGATGGATGTTTACATCTTCCAGGTCAAAATCATCCAAAGATACGGCCACGGTAAAGGGTACGGCGGTTTCTTCAATTTCTTCCTCGCCCACGGTGATACTAACTTCTACCGTCAGCAAATGCCCGGCTTCGTGAGTTGCAGGGGACACATTCAGCTCCACGGTTATATTTTCGGGGTTTTCTGCGTCAAAGAGTGCCGCCAAAATTTCGTTGGGGATATAGAGCGTCACGCCCTCGCCCTCGACAATAAAATCCTCGTTTTGCTCCACCAGTTCGATTAGTTCCTCTTCTCTGATGTAGACTTCCACGTTTACGGTGGGGGGTTCGGCTGGAACGTCTGGCGCGGCTGGGTCGGTAACTGTCGGCGGTGGTTGGCTGATATTATTGTCGTCGCCGGGGCCGGGGTCTGTGATTTGCGCCGCTGCCGTGGCGGGGAATACAGCCGTTACCTCAACAGTATTGCCTGTAATCACTTCAGGGTGTGTGACCGTTGCACCGTCAATCGTCAAAGTGTTTGCTTGCAGGCCGTTAAAATTAAACCCTGCGTCGGCGGTTAAGGTGAACACCGCCGTATAGACTCTGCTTGCGCCGAAGTTCGCGTCTGCCGGTGTTCCGTTATGAGTCCAAGCGATTGTTCCCGTCGTTGTGTCGGAAAGGGAAGCCGTCGCGCTTGCCACTGCCGCGCCCCTGACCGGGGCCGTTATCGTGATTGCCCCGGAGGTAATAGATTGGTCAACCGGGTCTTCGGGTGTCCACCGCGCGAAAATCTGCCCGCTCATTATAAAGACGTGGCTTGGGGTTACGGGTACTCCCCCTGTAAGAGCCGTGTACCAGCCGTCGAAGGTGAAACCTGTTCGTGTCGGCGTGGGCAGCGTTTGACTTTGCAATGTGCCTCCAATATCGGTCACAAATACAAGGGAAGAAACAACCGCCGGGTCAACGGAGCCGCCGTTAAGATTAAGAAAAATATCAAAGAGGGCCGGCACCGGAGTCCACCTTGCGTGGAGCCATGTGCTGTTGGTGAATTGTGTCCCCGTCGCGCCTGTGGTAACTCTCACGCCCTCGGGCGATGCTATCGTTGTGTACCAGCCAAGGAAGTTAAAGCCCATGCGGGTTGGCGTGGGCAAGGTTTCCATAATACGACTGCCGTTGGCCGGGTCGGTGGCAAATATCGTATTGGTGCCAGCTACAAAGGTGCCGCCTTGCGCGTTGAGGGAAATTGAGTGGCTTATGGGAACAATTGTGAAAAGTGAGCTTTCCGAATACTCATAGACGCTGGGATGCGCCACCACATGAATACGAACCCTGATGCGGAACTGGCCTACAGGCAATTCGCTGAAAACATTGGAGCTTAGTATATGGCTGGTCTGCCCCGGAATAGCCACGTAGCCGCCGGTTCCGCTTAAATCATATTTGAACCATTGGAATGCCAATGCGGCACCTTGTGCCTCGGCAGCCACGGAAATAGTACGCTCAACACCTTCCGGATGAAACTGCTCATGGGTTGGGAGGTCAGCCAAAATATTAATGGTGGGTAAAGCCTCCACAGTGAGGGTGAAAAGCTGGGTGCCGTCTGTGGCCGCAGGGTTGGAGGCGCGTATTGTAAAGGTGTGGTCTGTCGCGTCAAGCGTACCGGAGAAAGTGATAAGCCCTGTATCTTCGTTGATTTCCACGCCGCTGGGCGCGTTTTCCAAGGCAAAGGTAATCGTCGGTGAGCCGTCGGCGGTGACTTGGAATGTGCCGCCCACGCTTTGGACTATCTCGTGCGTGTTTCCGCTGGTAATGGTAGGCGGTGTGTATACAATAACCTCGTTGACCGTCACGCCGGGCACTTCCACGAAGGTGCTACCCACCATGACGCCGTGGCGGATGGTTCCGCTGTCATTGTGGCGTGCCCAATGCGCTTGCCCTGCGGGGAAGGTAGTAAGATTTGTACTTGTGTGTTCGTTATGAGGGCCCGCATCGCCCTGCCAAGCAACGACAATAGTGCCGTTTATTAAATCTAACAAATGCAGACCAACAACAACGGCTCTGGCGTGAAGCCCGTCTTCCGGAGAAGTAGGATAGTCAGCCCGCCCAAAGATAATGCCGCCATCCATAGTGTTATCTTGGAAAAATATGGTGTTAATGCTACCCTGGACACCATCGTTATGCTCCAAATTAGTGTTGTTGGCAATTAGCCCGCCCGTCATACGGATGGTGCCGCCTTCGTTTTCCACGCCGGCGAACTGGCCTGCTGTGTTGCCTATAATTTGCCCGTCACCTCTAAGATTAAAGGTTCCATGCAAGTTGTAGACACCACCGCCGCTTGTGCCGCCGTTATTGTCGCGAATCACGCCGCCGTACATTGTGAACAGGGCAGGGTTGTCGCCGTGCATGATAATGGCCACACCGCCGCCTCGGGCCGCTCTGTCATGGCCTAGGGGGTCTGTGGTGATATATGCATAGGCTCTGTTGTTGTGGATTACGCCGCCACGCATGGTGAAGACACCCTGATTAAGAACACCACCGCCGTTGCGTATATTGTAGATAGTTGAGCGCACGGTATTATATGAAATTTCGCCGCCGTACATATAGAACCGGGTTGTATCCCAATTAAACACACCGCCGCCGTTTCCGCCGGCATCGTTGTTTCTGATTTGGCCTCCGTTCATTTCGAACTCTCCGCCGTTTGAGTTATGCAGACCTCCGCCAAACACGCCGAAATTATTGTGAATTTCGCCGCCGTTCATCGTGAAGTCTACGTTGCTCTGTACGCCACCGCCCCATTGTGCGCGGTTATCGCGAATCACGCCGCCGTTCATGGTAAAACTGCCCCAGTTGTGGATGCCGCCTCCGCTAAAGTTGTTTGCGGTGTTGTATGGCACGGTGTTATTGCGTATAACGCCGCCGTTCATGACGAATTCGCCGTTGCCGTCGTCCACATTGCTTCCAATCCACACGCCACGCATATTGCTTCCGCCCGGCGCGGTGAAAATTTCGCCGCTCTCAAGCGTAAGATGACCGCCCGCGATGACCTGCACAATGGAGGTTGTACTCAAACCAGCCCGCCCGGGATGGCTGATATTTACGCCGTCGATGGTTAAGGTGCCGCCTGTTTGGACATTCATAACCACGGCAATAGTCTCAGGGCTGGTGCCGTATCTGGGCCGGATGGTAAACGGGCCACCCGGGCCGCTTATGAGGGTAATGTCCGCGCCGTTGGGAATATTAATGCGCCCGTCGAGGGGGTTTGGTTGTCCCGTCCAAGTGAGATTAATATCTGCGGTGAGTTCAATAGTCGTGGGTGTGGTGCCCGCAGCCGCAATCGCCGCACGAAGCTCCGCCTCGTTGGATACGCTGTTTGACAGCGGCATAATCCCCGCCAGTGGCTTAATTTCCCCCACAATCAGAAAAAGCGCGTAGGGGCTTTCTACATATGAATAGCCGCCATAGGCACGTAAAGTCCACACACCCATGTCGGCTTCCGCAACTTCTTCAAAGCGCAGCTCCACAAGCACCGGGCTTGTGGAGTACGTGACCCGGCCCGCGCTCATGCGCCGCTGGCCGTCCAGATACCAATACAGCGTGGAATTGGGTTCGGCGGGCTCTTCGCTCTCATCAGCTTCACCGCACTCGTCAGCGGGTGCATCGTCACAAGTTTTGCAAGTATCCGCATCGTAGTCTTTGTCGTACTCTTCATCGCATTCTTCTTCTGGCTGCGCTTCCGTCTTGTCATATTCAGGCGAGTCCGCATCGGGCTTAACGCCCTGCTCTTCTGTCGGCGGCTCATATTCCGGCTCATGCTCGCCGGGTTCTTCGTCATAATCGTATGAGTCTGCCGGTTCTTTATCTTCTTCATCGGGCAATCCAGCCGGTGGCGGCATTTCCCTTACATACGAAACATACTGGCTAAAGACAAGATTCTGCCCTTCGTATGCCTCGTAATAAAATGGGAAATGTCCGGGATAAAATGATATGCCGGTGTGGCCGGGCTCAAGTGCATTCTCATATCCAAAAACCAACTCCGCATCCGTCGTGTCCGCCGCCGTCACGGGCACAGCCCAAAACACCAGCAACGCCGCCATTATAAGCGCGATTGTCCTGTTATAATTTCTTTTCATGTCCATTCCTCCAAACTTCCCTGCACCTGTCGGGGCAAGATTCGCAAAAATTATAGCATTTTGCCAACAGGGAAATGTTGAAGGTTACACAGATTTCACCTTACGTTTTTTCTAAATAATATCCTCTGCCTTTTTGCGCGATGATGGTATACTCCGCGTCAAGCTCGGACAGCTTGGTTCTTAGCTTTGATATTGTCTTTTTCAGGGTTGCGTAGTCCCCAATCATTTCTTGCCCCCAAACCTTTACATACAGGTGCTCGGCACTCATTACCGTTTCCGGGTGCTGTACGAATTGCTCAAGCAGGGAAAATTCTTTTGAGGTAAGGTTCATATCCTTGTCGTTTACATATGACCTTTTTGATGGCATATCCATTTTAACCGTCCCTATGGCAAGGATATCGGGTATTTGCGCGGCCCGGTGCAGCATTCTTTCTATCCGTGCAAGCAGCAGCCTGTTGTCGTAGGGCTTGGTAATATAATCGTCACCGCCCGCCGCCAGGCCTTTTAACTCGTCGCTGGTTTCAGAAAGCGCGGTCAAAAGCAGTACGAGCATGTTAATATTCATGCCCTGCCTCAGCTCCTTGAGAAAGTCCAGCCCGTTTCCGTCCGGCAACATAATGTCAAGCACGATTAAATCCGGCAACAGCTCCGCGATGCTTTGCCTTGCTTCGGCAAGGCTCATGGCAAGGCGCACATTGTAGCCGCCCCGCCGTTCCAGGAAAATTTTATTGGCGAACTGGATGTCCGCTTCGTCTTCTACAAGAAGAATGTTACGCATTTGCCCTCACCCCCTCATTGTATATCGGTACTGTAAATGTAACTGTCGTTCCTTTGCCTGCTTCGCTTTCTACCCAAATATCCCCTCCGTGGGATTCAATTATATTTTTGCATATCGCCAGGCCTAGGCCCGTGCCCTCGGAGCCGGAAAGCCCGACATCACCCGTAACCCCGCGTTCAAAAACACGGGGCAGCATTAAACGGCTTATGCCTGTGCCGTTGTCCACCACGGAAACAGTGACAAATTCTCCGTTCTCAATTTTTAATTCCGCATTGACGCAAATTTCCCCGTTTTTTGTATGGTTGTACGCATTGGCCAAAAGGTTATCCATCACTTGAACCAAGCTGTCGGCACTGCCATATACAAAAGTATTAAGGTCGTCCGGGATGTTGATGACGAGCCTGCTCCCTCCTTTTTCGATAACCCTGCGGTGTATCTCGGCACTGCTTGTAAGGAACTTTGAAATTTCAATAACCGTCATTTTCTCACGAACCTCCCGACGGGATGCCAGCCAGAGGTTGTTTTCGGTCATACGCTTCACCCGCAGTATTGCTTCTTGGGCCCGGCGCAGGGCTTCACCGATTATTTTGCCGTCCTCAGTCGGCTCCTTTACAGATTCTTCGTATAAATCCGCCGCCAGCTGAACATTTACGGATATAATAGTAAGCGGCGTTTTGGTCTCGTGGCTAATGTTTGCCAAGTATTCGCTTTTCATGCGGGACAGGCTTTCCAACGCGGCGTTTTCATCAGCAAGGCGCGAAAATTCCAGCTTGGACAGGACGGATACATATTTCGTGACAAGAAGCCCAACGGCTACCCCCAAAGCAATAGCTGCGATAATCATAATAAAAAGCATGTTGAACCAAAGGCTATTGATTTCATTTACATAAGAGGCCTGTAATACCCGGTTGTGCGCCAGGTAATACAGCGCGTCCATTATGAAATCCGTAGGCTCAATTAAGGCGTCCATCATTACAAGCATCTGGACGGGTGGGGCATCCACTCTGGCACTGGCTAAAATCTGCTGCATACTCGGCTGGTATTCATCAAAAGCCGTCATAATTTCATTGTATAGCTCTATCATTCCGGCGTCTTTTATTGTACGGCTGTACCGCTCCATATAGTTAATGAAACCGCGCTCGTGATTATAGAGGTCTGCTTCGATTATATCCAGCCATGAGATGTTTCCGCTTGCAAGAACCACGTCCCGCAGCTGTACCCGCAGACGCTGGAAATATTCACGCGCCATGCCCAAACTCGACAAGGGCTGAGATTGGCTTTCGTACATTTCACGGCTTCCGGCGTTTATTTGCATCATGCCGATTATGCCTACCGCACCGATAAGGACGGTTAGGGCAATCATTATGAAAAAGCTAACGGTAAGTTTTTTTGATACCTTCATATCTGTCATCGCATGTAGGCCTCCAGCCCCTTTACCCTAGCCCACATATCATCCAAGTACGCGCTTGCCTCATCAAAGGGAACAAAAAATGTAGGCATACCCACCGTTTCAAATATCTCCTGTTGAAAAACCGGGTCGGCGGTTATCTGCCGCAAGGCATCGGATAATCTTTGGGAGATTATTTCATCCGTGCTGGGCGGAAACGCAAAGAAATAGGAGCGGCCCATGTAACCCCCGGCAATACCCGCTTCCGCCATCGTGGGGACATCGGGTAAAAGAGCGTTGCGCTCGCCGGCGGCTATCCAAAGCGGAAGCATTTCCCCGCTTTCGATATAGGGCATAAACAGGGCTATATTATTGTAGCCCACTTCCGTATGGCCGCCGAGTATAGAGGGTGGCATCATGCTGCCGCCGCCCACATGGATGGGGTTGGTGGCAAAACCCCCGGCAATCTCCGCCATACGCAGCAGCTTGAAGGAAAAGCCGGTGATAGTGGTGGCTACGTTAAGGCTGCCGGGATTTGCCCTTATATGCTGTAAAAATTCCTGTGCCGTGTATATCCCGGCATCCGAGCGGATGACCAATACATTCGCGTCGCAGTGCATGGCAACGGCAGCTATTTCAAAATCACCGTGGTTCAGTTGCGCCTCCCCGGTGAGTATATTGGCAAATAAATTCCCTGTGTGATAGAAAAGTATGGTGTAACCGTCGGGGGTTGCCCTCTTTACCTGCTGCGCGCCCACCGTGCCGGAAGCCCCGTCAAGGTTGACGATATAAACCGGCTGCCCCAACGCTTCCGCCAGGTGCGGTGCGAACATCCGGGCGTACATATTGGTGTCGCCGCCGGGAAGGAAGGGTACGATAATAGTAAGCGGGCGCGTGGGCCAATCGCCTCCCTCCGGCGCGGCCGCAGGCATATAGGGTGCTGTAGGGGCTACCATTGTTACCCTATGTTCAGGAGGCTGCCTTACGGGCCTTTCCAGTATGCCGTCAGGGGGCGCGGGGAAGCAGGCGGTAAGCAGCGCAAGGGCCAGAAGTACCGCAATTAGCATGGATATTATTTTTTGCTTTTTCATCTTGAGTTCGCTCCCTTCAGCCGTCAATTCACCGCCGCCAACACATCCATGATACCTTTTACTCCGTCGGTTATTTTATGAGCTGATACCAGGTCTAAAAAAGCTCCCCGGGAGTCGTAAAGGTCGTGGATATCCTTAACCAGCCGCTCCGGGGTCATTTCTCCCTCGGGCAGAACCTTGGAGAAACCCTGTCTCCCAAAGGACGCGGCGTTTAGAATCTGGTCGCCCCGGCTTATTCCCTTGGGAAGCGGAATCAGCAGGTTTGGCTTTTTTAACGCCAAAAGCTCGAACAAAGTGTTGGCCCCGGCGCGGGAAATTACAACGTCCGCAGCAGCCATTACGTCGGGCATGGTATCGCTGAGATACTCAAATTCCGCATATCCGGGCAAGTCAATTCCCGACAAATGCCCCCGGCCGCACAGATGGATTACCCGGAACTTTTCCAAAAGCTGCGGAAGGGCCTCCCGCACACAGGCGTTTATGGCCGCCGCGCCCTGCGAGCCGCCTGTGACCAGCAAAACCGGCTTCCCGCCGGGCTCAAAGCCCGCGTGCCGGAACCCGTACAGACGGTCGCCCTCCAGCAAATTCGGGCGGATGGGCGTCCCCGTCAGGACGGCCTTACCCTTGGGAACAAACGCCAGCGTCTCCGGAAAGCTCACGCACACCTTTGCCGCAAAGGGCATCACCAGCCGGTTGGCCAGCCCCGGCGTGATGTCCGATTCGTGAATCACGGCCTTCACGCGGCACAGCTTCGCCGCCGCGATTACCGGCACAACAACAAAGCCGCCCTTCGAAAAGACAATATCCGGCTTAATGCGGCGTATAATTTTAAGGGAATCCCCCACGCCCTTTGCCACACGAAAAACATCGGTTAAATTTTTAATATCAAAATACCGGCGCAGCTTTCCGCTGGAAATACCATAGTAAGGGATTCCGGCGGCCTCAACCAGACCGCGCTCGATACCGTCGTGGCTTCCTATATAGTGTACTTCGAAGTCGGCGTCCCTTAGCGAGGGCAAAAGTGCCAAATTGGGAATTACGTGACCGGCGGTTCCTCCCCCGGTAAGAATAATTTTTTTCATTTTTTCACCCGAATTGTGATTTTGTGGCATTTTGTAAGGCCTGCTGATATAATCACGATACTTTTATACATTATACCCATTCTTGAACTTACTTGGAAGTATTGACTGTCCGACGCTGAAACGGATTTCGGAATTTTTGGAGATTCTTATGTTAAAAGTAATCATGATTTTGCTGCTGGCGGTGCTGACCGCCTGCGGAAGCGGCGAACGTGAAAATGGCGACACAGGGTTTTACGAGCCGCCTGAAAACGGCGGTGGCAAGCCGGCAACCGTAGAAGAAGACACGGAGCAACCCGACATTCCCGCCTATGACAATTACAGGGTCGTTCTGGAGATTGACCCGGCGGCGCGCACGGTTTACGGCATATCCCAAATCACGTTTACAAACCGCACGGGTAAAGAACTGGAAACCGTCGTGCTGCAGGTGTATTTCAGTGCGTTCGGGCAAGGCTTCTACCCGCCGCCGTTTTTTAACGAATCCACGCTGAGAATATTCCGCGGGCCGCAAATCTATGGACGTTTTAATATTCATTATGCGTCGCTGGATAATGAGGAGCTACACCACGAGTTTTCCGGCACGGTATTGACCCTTCATCTGCCCGAGCCTCTACAGCCCGATGTTACGATTGAATTGGTTTTGCAATACGATGCGTATATCCCCAAAATTGCACATCACACCGGCGGGAACGCGAAAGCCATGTGGTTAGGAATGTTTTTGCCGGTGCTGGCCTCCTTTGGCGAGGACGACTGGCACAGGTCGGGCTACTACCCGGCCGGTTCGCCGTTTTTACTGGATACGGCCAATTATCAAGTGACAATCACAACACCTATTCGGTACGTTGTTGTGGGCACAGGCTTACGCTCGGAGGAAATCATTGAGGACACCGACACGCGAATCACGCGATTTACGGCGCACGCCACCCGGGATTTTGCCCTTGCGGTAAGCGCGTATTTTAACCACGCCCACACGTCCACGGAAAGCGGCATTGACATTCATTTGTATTATTACACCGAGGGATTGGAAACAGACGAGCTTTTAAACCACGCCCGGCTCAGCATGGAATATTTCGAGTTTCGGGTGGGAAGCTATCCCTTTGGGCATGTGACCATCGTGGAGGCACACACAAAATTGGACAGCACGGCGTTTTCCCAAATGATACTGATTGATTCGTGGTATTTGCAGTTTGGCGACCTTAGGGCTCTCAGCCGGGGGCTTGGCGACCAATGGTTTGCCCATATCGTAGGGACGAACCGCATTCAAGAGCCTTGGCTTTCTGACGGACTGACCCGGTTCATACAAGCCGGAATTTTCTACGACGAAGAAGAACTTACCGCCCACATGGAGCGCGTCCACAGCTCCATCGCCGTCCGCGACGACCTGTATCTCACCCGGGGCTTGGGGGATTTCTCCAGCCTGGCCGAATTTGACAAAACCCACGGAAGAAAAGCAATGCTGATGATTTACGCTTTATACCGCCAGTTGGGCGAAGAGATTTTTTGGGAATTTATCAACCGGTATTATCACGAATTTTCCTTCGGATTTGCCACGGCGGAGGACTTCAAACGTTTGGCGGAGGAGCACTACGGCAACAGCTTACAAGCGTTTTTTGACGAGTGGATAAAAAGCGGCACTGTACCTCCCTTGCCGTAACCTGAAAGGAATTTATTATGAAAATACTGCACATTTATGGAAACATGCAGCATTACGATTATGGTTTGGAGGTTCTGCTAAAGCGCGTCCGGAATGTTTTTGCGGAGCTTGGAGTGGAGAATCAGGACGTGAATCTTGGCGTGGTTCATCCGCCTTATTATGACGGCGAGACAACTCAGGCCATAGACGGAATAGTCGAGAGCATAAAAAACGCGGACGGACTGGTGCTTGCCTGTACCTCGCAATTATCCGCGCCCAGCGCGCTGATGCAAAGCTTTTTGGAATACTTGGAGCATCCGGACTATCATCAAACCTTTAGCGAAAAACATTGCCTACTGATAACCCTTTCTCAAAACGGCGGCGAGAAGTCCGCACTGGAGTATCTGGCACGGGTAGTTCAGCTGCTTGGGGGATATGTTGTGGCACAGATGGGCTTGCAAGCACATCATGCGGCCGGGCTGGAGGACTCCGGTGTCGGTGAGTTCGTTGACAAAACCGCCGAGGATTTTTACAGGGCAACGCATCAAAGGCGCAAATATGTAATCCCTCAAGACTTTGGCACAAAAGACTTTAACAATATTGCCGCCCCCGCGGACATTCCGGCCGGCGTTGCAACCGGCCTGACGGGCAATGCGGCTATTCCGGCGGCGGCTAACGGCGGCATCACGTCCGACCCGCTTTTACACGCCGGCGCGAATCATCTGCACAGCTCCTTAACCGACCAGCAGGAACAGGAGATAGATGAAATCTCCCGCTTGATTTCGGAAAAATACAAGGGAGGCGACTTGCCCGCACCCGCCGCAAATGAGCCTGAATTTCCGCAAAAAATCGGCGGAACCCCCGTGGGATTGCCGCCTTCGCTTTCCGCGCCCCTTTCGCCGCCTATAAATTTAGCCCCCGCCACACCCCCAGCACCGGTTGAGCCTCGCCTAAAAACAGCGCGACAAATTACGCAGAACCTGCCTCATTATTTTCAGCCCCAGCTTTCGTCGGGCTTGCAGGCCGTTATTCAAATCAGCATCACCGGAGAAGAGGCTTTTGAGGGCTTCCTATATATTCACAGCACCGAATGCTCCTATTCCGAGGGAGCCGCTCCTGCACCGGATATCATTATCATGGCCGACACTGCCGTGTGGATGGACGTGCTGAAAAATAAACACACCGCGCAAAAAGCCTTTATGATTGGCGGCCTTAAAGTGCGCGGTGACTTTGTTTTGCTTACAAAGTTTGATACGTTATTTAAGCTTGAAAATTAATTCTCGTCCTCAGGAAGCGTAAAGTCCGGGGGAGTATCCGGCTCCGTGGCGATGTCCGGCTCCGGCACGGCGTCCGCATCCATTAAATGAACCAGCATTCTTTCAATATCGTCCAGCCGGTGGTATAAGCTGCTCATGTCATTGCTTTCAATTTCCAAAAGGTATTTCCGCACAAGGCCGGAGTACACATCTTGGAAAGCTTGAATCCGCATACGCTGACGGGCAACCTCTTCCCGGGCTTTTTCCAGCTCACGCGAGATTTGCATTTTGTATTCGTCCGCCTGGGCTCTGGCGTTTTTAATCATGTTATCCGCCGCCACCTGCGCGCTTATAATGGCGTTTTTGATGGCGTTGTCCTTTTCCTTATAGCTTTTTATGACTTGCTCAAGGGTCGAGATATATTTATCAACTTCCTCGGGGTCATAACCGCGCTTTACATAAGAAAACTGTTCCAAGGTGAAGCTCCTTTCTAAATGGGGGGCTCTGCCCCCAAGCCGCGCTGGCGAGATTACTGGAAAATTTTTCGTGCTACGGAAATAATAGCATAAGAATTCTACTCGCGCAAGCGCACTGCGTTTGCCGCGCGCCGTCGATATGTGTCGTCCATTTTGGCATAATGCTTGCGGGTGGTGTTGACATCGGCATGGCCGAGAACATTGGCCACAAGATATATATCCCCTGTTTCGGCATAAAGCTGGGTGCCGAAGGTAGAGCGCAGCTTGTGGGGGGAAATATTTTTCAGGCGTGTGATAAGCGAGGCGTATTTTTTCACCATATTTTGAATGGCGCGGTCGGTGAGGCGGCGGTTTTGCAAGGATAAAAACAGCGCGTTTTCGTGGCCCTCCCGGGGAGTGATTTTTTCGCGCTCCTCCATATAGGCCAGAAGCGCGGCCTCCACCTCCCGCCCAAAGTAAAGAATCATTTCGTTGCCGCCTTTGCGCACAACATACAGGCCGCCTATGTCAAATTCCACATGCCCGATGTCCAGGCCCACACACTCGGACACACGCATTCCCGTGCCTAAAAGCAGCGTGATTATCGCCGCGTCCCGCAGCTTCGTGCGCTCATGAAACTGCTTCTGCTTGGGGGTGAGGCTTTCGCCGCTGTCAACCTCGTCCAAAAGCTTGGCGATTTCGTCAACCTCAAGGGTGGTGATGGTTTTCTCGTGGATTTTAGGGAACGCCACAAGCTCCGACGGGTTGGCAAGGATGTGTTTCTTCATATATAAGTGCTTAAATAAACCACGCACCGCCGCCAGCTTGCGGGACTTGCCCAAGGCGGCGTTTTGTTTGCCTGTTTCGCCCGGGGGGATGTAATATGATAAATATGCCATAAAGGCCTCGATATCCTCGGACTGGATTTTTGTCATATCATTTATGGAAATCTCGCGCAAAGGCCTGCCGTCGAATACCACCTCCGACAGAAAGCCAAAAAAAATCCGCAAATCATAGGCGTATCCCAGCCGCGTCAGCGAGGCCGCCTGGTCACTTAGCCCGTTGAAGTAGTTCGTCACAAACAACGGCAGCTCTTTTAGAATATCCCGCAGCTTTAATATATTTTGTGCGTTTGTTTGCTCGTGGTAATTTTCGGTTTTCATGGCTGACTCCTTGTTAAGATTTCCCTGTCAGGTTACTATACAGCCAAGAAAATGTCAAAAACACCTGATATCAGGTGTCACGGATTGAAAAGACGGTTGCTATATAGACGTTTCCGTTGAAAATGGGTTCAGTCGTCGCGCAAAAACGCCGCCGCCGCAGTCGCGGCACGCGCTCGACTTCACCGTTTTCAACTGGAAACGCTATATAATAAGCAAAATTTGACAGTTAGTCCGCAAGGGGCTAAAATAGCGTAAAAAGGAGGTAATATAAATGCAAAAAGTAAACGTTCTCTTAGACACGGTGGATAAAGTAAAAGTATTTGTCAATACGGTCGGCCCACTTGAAGGCGATATTGATTTAGTATCGGAACGCTATGTAGTAGACGCAAAATCCATCATGGGAATCTTTAGCCTGGATTTATCCAAGCCGCTGGAGCTGAAGATTCACTCTGACGCTACGGCGGAGCGGCTTATTCCGCTGGTTAAGCCGTACATTGTGTAGACAGAAGGAGTTGTAAAATGTCAGACAAATGGAGTTTAACGGACATTTACCCGGGGTATGATTCCGCGGAATTTAAGGCGGATTTTGAATCTATGCGCCCGGCGGTTGAGAAAATGAACGCCCTTGCGGGAGAATTAAAGTCCCTCGGGGACGTGGCGGCACTGGTGAAGCTTTTGGAGGATTATGCGGCAAAAATAGACCGCATGGCTTCATATTCCCATTATATCTACGCTACGGACACATCCAGCCAGGACGCCACAAAGTACATGTACTTGCTGGAATCCCTTAACGCTGAGACAAGCCGTATGAAGGTGCGACTGTCAGCGTATTTGGCAAAAACGCCGCAGAATATCGCTGAGTTGGCCAAAGCTCACGGGCTGGAGGAGTATACCTACCAAATGCAGCGCATGGCTAAGGAATACGACCACATGTTAAGTGAGGACGAGGAAACGCTGGTGGCCCAAATGTCCAACACGGGCTCAAGCGCGTGGCGGATGCTGCACAACAAGCTGGTTTCGACTTTAACATGCGAATACGCCGACCCAAAAAACGGCGGCGAAGTGCGCACAATTAACATCAACGAATGCCGCAACCTGGCATACGACCCGGATTCCGACGTGCGCAAGGCCGCGTACGAAGCCGAGCTTGCCTCCTATCCGAAAATTGCCGAGGCCTCCGCCGCGTCAATCAACAGCATCAAGGGCGAAGTAAATTTGCTCAGCCGCCTGCGCAAATTTGAAAGCCCCCTTGCCGGTACATTATTCAGCTCCGCCATGACTCAAAAAACCTTGGACGCCATGTTCGAAGCCATCGACACAAATATCCAGTGCTTCCGCGACTATATGAAAGCCAAGGCCGGATATCTGAATAAAACCCTAGGCAAAAATTACACAGGCCTGCCCTTCTACGAGATGTTCGCGCCGGTGGGCCAGTCCTCAGACAAAACCTTCACCTACGACGAGGCCAAAGCATTCGTAACGGAAAATTTCGCCCGCTTCTCTTCGGGAATGGAAGAAGTCGCCCGTTTGGCCTTTGACAATAACTGGATAGACGTCTACCCCGCTGAGGGCAAGGTAAGCGGCGCGTTCTGCGGAAACATCTACGCAATCAAGCAGTTTCGGATTCTGCTTAATTACGGCGACAGCCTTTCCGACGCAATCACCCTCGCCCACGAGCTGGGACACGGCTATCACAGTATGCAAATAATGAAGGAACGCATTCTCAACACACGCTATCCCATGCCCCTGGCTGAGACCGCGTCAACCTTCTGCGAAACAATCCTGACAAACGCCGCGCTGAAAACCCTTCCCGACTCTGCCAAAATCCAGCTTATCGAAAACAGCCTACAGGACGCCACCCAAGTACTTGTAGACATTTATTCCCGCTATCTCTTCGAAAAGAGCGTCTTTGAAACCCGGGCAGACCATCCGCTTTCCGTACAAGAGCTGAATGATTTCATGCTCAAGGCCCAGCGCACCGCCTATGGCGACGGACTTGACCCCGAGCTTCTGCACCCGTACATGTGGGTAATCAAGCCCCATTATTACAGCGCGGGCCGCAGCTATTACAACTTCCCCTACGCCTTTGGGCACCTGCTGGCCAGCGGCCTTTATAAAATTTATGCCGACGACCCGGCTACCTTTGGCGCGAAATACGATAATTTCCTACGGGCCTCCGGCAAAATGCCCATCAAGGATTCCTGCCAGATGCTGGGCATCGACGTCGAAAGCCCCGACTTTTGGAAATCCGCCATCGACGTAATAAAAACCAACATCAAGGAATTCGAACGGCTGGCAGGAGAGTGAGCAGGGCGTGAAATTTCCGTGATTACTACGTTTGCTCACGGCCGTGTCGGATATTTCGGCAAAGAAAATCCAGAATTTGCTTTCGGATTACTATTCGGGTAAACTCTGGATTTTTTAATTGCCAAAAGGGCAATGAAAAGACGCACGGAAAAGACGTTTGCTATGTAGACATGTCCTCCCCAAGCTCATATAATACAAACAGCAGCAAAATGTGATTGGCAAGTAAACTTTACTGAGATTGAGGAATTGTTATGAAGAAAAAAGAATTTTTTAAATTGCTAATTATACTGTCGTTTGCATCTTCTCTCGTATTTGGTCTTTTTAGCCTAGCAAAAGCACAATTGCAAGATGAACCCGTTTCTGACCCAAGAGTTCAATATGTAGTAGATTTTCTGGGAACTAGCGATTTATATGAAGCATTTGGTGCGGAAAGCATCGAATACTTCGGAATCGAACGCTTGCTGAATGAGTCAAGGCCGCTGTCGTTGTATAATTCTCTTTTTAGGTCTTTCTCGCGCAATGCAATGGGAGAAACCATCTATCCTGATTACTTTGGCGGGGCTTTTATTGATGATTGCGGCAATCTTGTTTTGCTGCTACTACACTCGACTGCAACTGATTGATAACACCGCAACAGCAATAGCATCAGTTGTGGTGTGGGCGATGCTAATGGAAATAGAAAAGCAACCCGGACGGCGTCGGTTTTTCCGTCGGGTTGCTTTTTTTGCGAGCTTTTTTGCGTTGCCGTGAAGGATTGTATATGGTTTGCCGAGATTATCATGCAGAATTTCTATGTCGGTGGGAAGGAAGTCGCGAAAGCCGGTTCCTAGGGCTTTGGCTACGGCTTCTTTTGCGGCAAAAATTCCCGCTAGGGACTGTGCGTTTTTGCCGCGCAGGTATTCCCGTTCCCGAGGGGTGTAGACACGGGCTATGAATCGGGAGCTTGGGTCGGCAGAGACTTTTTCGAATTTTTCGAAGCGCGATACCTTTACGATGTCAACCCCTGTGGAGATAATCATGCGTTGTTGCCCCATACGTCGCAGCCCATTTCTGACAGGGCGCGGAATACCTTTGAAATGGGCAGGCCCACCACCGTATAAAAATCCCCTTCCACCCGGTCAACCAGAACCGCGCCGCGTTCCTGTACGCCATATGCTCCGGCCTTGTCGAAGGGCTCCCCGGTGGCAATGTAGGCGCGGATTTCCTCGTCGGTAAGGGTGTGAAAAAATACATCGGTGGAATCCGCGAAAACGGTTTCAGACGATTTGATTTCAGGCGATTCGGTAGACGGCGAATTCAAGTCTGTCATTCCGCTAAATTTTAGCAATGCCACACCCGTATAAACCGTATGCTTGCGCCCGGACAGGCTTTTTAGCATGGCAAAAGCCTCGGCAAAATCCTGTGGTTTTCCCAGCACTTGCCCGTCGATGTAGACCAAAGTGTCGGCCGCAAGGATGACAGCCTCGGCAAAATCCTTATCTGAATCCCCCCACGTTGAAGCTTTGCCGGTTGAAGCTTGTGAATGTAGCAAATCCGCCACTGCATAAGCCTTACGCAGTGCCAGCTCGCGCACCTGCTTGTCGGGCGGGCCGCTTACGGTTTCGTCCGCATTGCTTACGATAATTTCGCAGGGAATTCCGGCCAGCTCCATCAACTGACGCCGCCGGGGCGAGCCGGATGCTAGAATAATCCTCATGCTTGCCACCACGGCTGCCAGTCTTCCGGCAGCTCATCCATGCGGTTCTCAAATTCCATTAGGAGAAAAGGCGGGTCAAATACATACCCTCTTACGTCCGGTACGATTGCAAAATATCGTCTTGTGCCGTTTTCATCCACAAGGCTAATCCCACTCCACGGCATTGTTCCCCCGCCTACATATGAATTAATCACAAAGGCATATCCGGGTGGCAGTTCGCTTACCGTGCCAAAGGACTCTATCGGCATAAACCACAATTCATGCTCAATTATATCGTGACCGACGGATATAAGGGCAACATCCCTCAGCAAAGAGTTCGCCCAAACCACAAGCCTAGTTCCAACAATATTGCTATCAATGTACCAGCCAAGTGCCTCCGTGACAAGGCTATAATCAACCTCATGCAACTCTTCAAATCTGCTTAATGTTTCATCCGTTGCCAAGCCAATCAAAATGCCATGCTCGTGCCATACGCCATGCCTCCGTCTCACAGATTCGGCTATTTCGTCTTCCAGCTCCGTCATCCGGTAAACGGGGGTCATGTTATCCGTTGCGGCAATGGCTTCATGCTTGATTCCGTCCTCGGTAAAGGTCAGAAAATAATATCCCATCGGGCCACTCATCTCATCGTCATAGAGAACCACCAGCCGCCCGGCATCGTCATAAAAGAGACTGTACCAGCCCTTGAGCATACCAACATTCCGGTACTCACCCTCCACAAACCGCCACACCTCGCGAAGCGCGGCGCAGGTTTGCGGTATCCCCCATCGAATAACTATCAAGGGCATATCGTCATCATCCAAGTCATACAACGCGAACGAAACCGCGAATCCGCCGTCATGCAGAAACGGGGCTTCCTCAATCCGATTTCCCAAACGGTCGTAATAGACATTCCACGGATAGTAGTTAATCTGCTGCCAAGTAACAAGTGGCCGCATCGAAAATTCGTTCATGGAAAAATCCCTATATGTTCCGTCATACGAAACAAAACCAAAGCTAAACAAGCTTAAATATTCCCCTAAAAAATCCTCCGCTGCTTGCCGACCAAGTTCATCTGCTTGTGGTACAAGGGGTTCGTCGGACTCGTCGGGTTCTCTAGCTTCCGGTTCAACGGATACAGTTGTAGGCTGTCCACTAGCCGGCAAATCCTCCGATATAACCAAACCGGATGGATTTCCCGTTTCCTGTGCGACGCTTGCCGGAGTCGCACCACCACACCCAACCATAAGTAGCATAGCTGTGGCTATTAAAAATGCCACCGTTATTTTAGTCTGCTTCATGTTAATACTCCTTATATAACCCCCGCCCAAATGAAGGGGCTTGCTGCCGGGTTCGGAAATGTGAAAGCGCGTCACATTCCCGAACCCGGAAGAAACCCTCCTCTGTTTGAACGCGGGGCAACAGCACGTCTTTAATCTGTTCTAATAGCCTCCAGCGCGCTTAATTTAGTGGCGCGGCGGGCGGGGAAATAGCCTGAAACCAGCCCGATTAAGCTGGCGAAAGCAAGGGCGACACCCATCAGCCACGGTGTGATTAACGAAGTGACGTCACCTGCATCTGTGGAGCCGACGCCCATGTTGCGCAAGACTTCGAGCTCAATATTATTCATCACATAGGAGCCGCCGAGGCTCAGGGCGACGCCAAGGATGCCCCCGAAAAGGCCAATCAGCGCGGCTTCCAGCAGAAACATCTTGCGGATATCTGCGATTGCGCCGCCGATTACCTTCATGACGCCGATTTCCCGGGTGCGCTCGTACACAGCCATAATCATTGTGTTGGCAATGGAAATGGCGGCCACAACAATGCTGACCGCTGCAATGGCCATCAGCATTCCGAGGGTGCCCTGCTGCATTTCCTGACGGCGGGCGATGCCCTCACCGTCACTCCATGCATTAAAGCCCAATGCGCGGATATAGTCGGTAACGTACACAACATCGCGGACATCATATATGCGCACGATGGCTTGGTCAAAATTCTCTCTTAGGTTGGGCGGAAGCGTGGAGAAATGCCCCCATTCCTGCATTTGGTCGCGCTGGGCCTCCATGGACAAAATGGTCAGCTCCTGCACGGATTCGATATCCATAAAAATGGCCTCATCCACGTTCCACATGCCTGTTTGAGCGAAAACTCCCACCACGTTCAGCGGAAACGAGCGAATCGGCCGGAACGCATCCGCGATGTCCATATCGCCTTGATCCCGCCATATGAAACTACTGTCGTAGGAGAACGCAATCGTGTCGTTAATCATGTCAACAAACTGCTCGATGTCCTCCAGTGATTCGCCCATCCACAGGCGTTGCATACGCTCCCAGCTGCTGCCAAAGCCCTGCATAAAGAAAAACAGCTCTACGTACGCGCCCACAACCACCGAGCCGAAGGGGTCGTCCGGCTCCAAAAGCCGCCCGTATATTAACTCATGCCCCATGGTATACATGGTGGCGGGGTCGATACCCTGGGTGTCCCACAGGCTGGCAATATACGGCCCCGAGCGCAGGTGAATCCCCGCGCCACGCAAGGACGGCGACACGCTTCGCACACCCTCGATTGCCCGCAGCATAGCCACGCCCTCATCGTTGAGGTCGGGATTTAGCCCGCCCTGCTCCCATTCCCCCGTTTCCGGGTTAGGCTGCCATCCGCCGCTTTCCTGTACCTGAATAATGGTCAAGTCCCTGTCCCATTCGTCAACCATGCGGTCGAAGCGGGCCTCGTTGGCCAGCCCCAAAGATATGGTCAGCACCAATGCCGCCGTACCAATGATTACACCCAGCATAGTCAAAAATGTGCGCAGCTTGCGTTTGATTAAATTTCGCAGACACATGCCCAAAACGTCAAGGTTTCTCATGCACTACCCTCCTTCCACCGGTTCGGCAGTCATGTTATAAATCATCATCGTCAAAATCCAGCTTCGAGCGTTTTTTGCGCACAATCACAACTGCTGCGATAACAGCCGCCAAAGCCACGGCCGCCGCAGGTATCCACACAGCCGGCCTGCGGATAAACTCCACAAAATCAAAGCCGTCATCAAAATACACCCACTCGCCATACTCGTTCCAATAGCCAAGGGGCTCTTCCCATTCGTCCATGCCCCAACCATCGTCAAACCATGGGTCACGGCCGCCGTCACCCCATGCGTCCGGCCAGTCGCCGCCCATGCCCCAGCCTTCGTCTACAAACAAGGTGAATTCGTGGCGGTATTCCACAATGTCCTCAGTGGCGTCCTCGCCGTAGATAATGACCGTGCCTTGGAATTCGCCCGCCTCCCATGGGGTGAAATGTCCGCTGAAATGAATGACTCCCTGGGCGCGAATCGGCCCGAGATACATACCCGCCGAGCCTACTTCCCACGGGGCATCGGGGGCTTCCATGCGCACACGAACATTGTTTAGGTCAACACGGCCGGTGTTGGTGGCTTGGAATTCGAAAAATACCATGTCGCCCACGCTTACGGATGGGGGAATAGGGCTTCTCCAGATGGCCTCAAGGCTGGTTCTTTGGGCAACGCTGATGGAAAGCTGCTCCTCCGCGTCGTGGCTGCGCATTTCTTCGTCCTGATAATCAAACAATACGCGCAGGGTATATGCCCGCGGCATAACATCGGGAATCGTAAAGAAGCGCAAATTTTTTGTAACCTCGCCGTTTGGCGGGATGAAATCAATAAAAATGGTATTGCTGCCGCCGATGGGGGTAAACACCGCCATAGCACGGTCGCCCTCTGTAGCGGGAATAAGGGTAATACGCACGTTATTTACGGCGATTCTGGAATTTGTGTTGCGGAAGGTGATTTCCATATCGAAGGGCTGCCCCGCGCGCGGAATGGCCGGATACACAGAATATTCCGACACAATTACCCTTGGTATTTGGAAAAGTCCTTGGCCGGGCTCGTCGTCTTCACGGGTAGGATTATAAACACTGATTGACGCAACGCGGTCAAATAACGAGCCGTCCCTGTCACTTACGTTAAAACGCACAGTGTGGATGCGAGTTTGCGTCGCAAGGTCGGAGGATACCGAAAAACTAAACTCCATCGGCACACCTTGCCCCGGCGCAAGAGCCGGCACTATAATTATAGGCTGCGACGCAGGAAGAAGCGCGGCTTCCGGTTGTGCCTGAACCTGAATATTTCGCACTTCCGAGTCGCCAATATTATATAGGTAGAAAGTGATGTTTTGTGTGCCCGTTTGCCCCACAGTCAGCCGCCCCGTAGGCGACACTATGTTGCGGATTTCCAAATTGGTGAGGGCATCTTCATCTTCCTCCGGCGCGTAGACATGCACCCGGAATTCAAATTCCTGGTCCTCCATACGGTTGCCGTTTTCATCGCGATAACTGACTATAAAATCCAGCCGGAACGTGCCGCTGTTGATATTCCTGTCGGTTTGAAACGTAAAATGCAGCTGGCTCGATTGCCCCACCGCCATAGTCCTGAACACAAACTGACTCGCGTCCCCCGTGAAGAAAATGTTGTCCGTGCTGACGGGACTTACCTGAACATCCCTCGCCTCACGATTGCCGGTGTTTTCGATATTGGCAACCACCGTAAAGGTCTGCCCCGGCGAAAGCATCCCCGCCTCCGTTTGGAAGCCGCGAAGCCTTACGACAGGTTCGCCAACCTCTTCAACCTCACCAACAATACGCACATTAATCGTGTCGCGTCCATCGTGGGTGTGATTATTCTCGTCTCGGTAAAAATGGTCAAGTGTAATTGTATGCGAGCTTCCCGGCGTAGCGTTGGCGTCAACGGTAATCCGCATTGCCAGGTTTGCCTGCGCATTTGCGTTAATGCGGCGTATGCTGTTGGAATTATTTAAAAATTCCACAGAAAATGGGGCTTCCGCCGATGTCGATGCCACTGTAAAATTATGATGTGCTACGTCAGTCCCCACATTGCGAAGTGTTACGATTACTTCGATTGTTTCCCCGGGTTCGACTGCTATATTGTTGGCCGAAACCATCCGCAATAATGGGTTTATCGGTGGCGGTGCGTCTGCTCCCGGAGGGCCCGGAGGGCCTGGAAGCCCCGGGTTGCCAGGAGGGATGACTGTCCCCGGTGGCAAATTAGGCCAACCTGGCCACGGTGGGTCCGGTGTGCCGCCATTCGAACCCGGGTCGCCACCATCAGCCCTCACCATCATTGATGGCATTGCCATCGTTAGCACCAATAACATCATCAGCGTGGTCAGGAACATCCTACCCACCTGCCGCATTTTCGTTCGGTTCATTTTCATCCTTATTCCCCTTCTCGTTTATATAATCAGTTTTTTGATGTATGAAGATACCTGTTCCGCACATGTAAGCGCGAGCTTCATATCTGTTTCTGTCACTGCCATTTCATCATTTGGATAACGAGCAACTACGGCAAAGTTGGTTAGCTGGTCGGCTTGATTTACAAGCGCGTCTACTATCTCGGGATAGTGAACCTCACATAGCTGCAATAACTCATAAAGATTATGTGTCCGGGGGATGGGCTCATCATGAAATGCCAAAACAGCTTTTAACGCTTTCTCACCCGCTTGCTGACAATGAAAGCAAACTATTTCAAGCTGTATAGGATGGTGGCTTGTAAGGTGAACAGCAGCTGTATAGTCCGCCTGAGCATACTTCATCCATTCGTTATAAAGCCTTGTGCTGCTCACTTAGCAACACCCCCTCATTTGCTATTGTATATTGAATTGTAGACTTCGAACTTAACTTGCTCTCAAATTCCTCGTTTGTAAACGCCAAAATGTCTACCGGCAAATTAGTCGCGCCCCTTATAGCTGTCCGTATCGAATACAATACCTGCATCCGACGCTCATCATAATTCGGCGCAACAACACAGAGGTCGATGTCACTGTCTTTTCTTTGCTTTCCTATGGCATACGAGCCGAACAGATATACCTTGGCGTCCGGTATTATTTGATTTATTCTGCCGACAATCGCATCCAAATCATTCTGTATTGTCATGCCCAACCTCTTCCTCCAAATGAGCCTCTGCCTCAATCTCCTCCGTCTCTGCGGGTGCTTCGTCTTTTGCAACGTCTGTTATGCTTTCAACATTGCCGTCGCGGATGCTTATAATCTGGTCGGCATATTGTGAAATTTCTGTGTCATGGGTTACGATTACAAGGGTCTGGTTATTTTTTTTGGCCATGCCGGTGATTAAGTCCATCATTTCGTATGTCGTCTTGGTGTCCAAATTGCCCGTGGGCTCGTCGGCGAAAACAACCTGCGGGTCGTTCACAAAGGCCCGGGCTATACTCACCCGCTGCTGCTGCCCGCCGGAAAGCTCGCTGGGCTTGTGCCGCCAGCGATGCCCCAATCCCACGGCTTTTAACATTTTCCGCGCTGCCTTTACACGCTTGCGCTTGCTTGCCTTTCGGAAAATCAGCGGAAGCGTCACATTTTCCAGCGCGGTCAAAGTCGGCAGCAAGTTATACGACTGAAACACAAATCCGATATACTTCTGCCGATACAGTGCCAGCTGCGTCTCGTTCAACTTCTCAAGCGGTTTGCCCATGAATTTTAGGCTTCCCTTTGTGGGCTTTTCCAATCCAGCTAAAAGATTCAAAAGCGTGGACTTGCCGGAGCCGCTTGTCCCCAGCAAGCAGTAGACTTTCCCCCGCTCAAAAGTCAGGCTTATGTCATCCAAGGCCACAATGCGCTCATCACCCATCTTGTATACCTTTCGCACATTGGTCAACTCAAACAGATTTTCCAGCCTAAATCACCCCTTCCATTTAAGTGGGGGCTCTGCCCCCCGCCCCCGCCACTCCGGTTGGAGTGAATCCAACCTACGCTTCCTCGCTGAGCTGCGGGAATCTCGCTTTGCGCGATGTTACTCATCTTACATAAACGAAAAAACCTTAGATTTGTTCCATGCGTACAGTGTATTATATGCATTAATACACAGATGTCAACCCTTTGCTCTAAGGCAAAAATAAATAGCCACCCGTGGCGCAATTAGGCTGGGGTATGGAACGAAAGCCAGACTACCACAAGTGAAATTATTATAACCATAATACTCCGCTCTCTTGCAAAGGGCTGTTGTGGAGCAAATGTATTATCGCTAACGCCGCTCATAGGCCCTGCCAATTGAGCTTGACCGGCGTCCTCAACTGCCCGTGATGATACAGTCAATGGTGCAATTTGCACATAAACAGGAAGAATAATATCAATTTTTTCAAACACTACCAAACTAAGGTAGCTTTCACTGAAGGGTCTGGATTTAGTTATAGTTACTAAAACATCTCCGACAACTACATTGTACATACTAAAAATATTTCCGTTCGGCATAGTAAACGAGTAGCCATAAAAAAGATTACCGTTGTAAACCCCTTCGTGTACACTCACTATATTTGCATCGTTAAGCGAAAACCTTGTTCTATATACGCTTAAAGGGTTTTTATACCCATAGCGAAAACTTACGCCAATGTATGACCTGTCTTGTAAATATCCAGCCCAGCGCGTTCCCCTTTCGACAAACAAAAACGAGCTTCTATTTATGCCATCCCCCCATCTTTCTTCACTGAAAAAAATATCGTATAGGAAAAAGTCAGGGTCCGTTACGCTGGGAAAAATCACATGTCTATGAACTAAGCTGTACTCCGCAAAATTCCGGCGATTATTGCCGTGCCCGAAAGGACGCCCAGCGAAATTGTTGCCGCCCTCCATAAAGAGGTCAATGTATTCTTGTAACCGCTCCTGTAATTCGTATTTGCAGCCTCGTGTCCCAAAACCATAAGGAGGAGAGATTGCATATACACGCGAGGATGGTAGCAATATAAAAAATAGTACAATGAGAGCACATGATTTTAGAATTTTCACACCATCATCCCCCAACCGCGCCAAGCATCTTTACATATCGCAGGTAGAGGAACTTTGGCAGCTTGCGGTCTTTTTCCAGAAGGTCAAGCATGTCGTGATAGGCCTCGGCCATGAGGGCTACTTCGTCAGTGGTGGCCTGGTGGGGGGAATATTTAGCTTTGTAATAAAGGGAAACTAAGTCGAGGAAGAGCACTGAATCGCCTCGGAATGTGAAACGACTGCCCATATGTGTGCCATAAGCATGGGGTGTTTCGCCGGAGCTTAAGGGTCTCACTTGAAAGCTTACGATTTCCAGAATCCCCTTGAAGTAGATTTTCACCTGCTCGTTGGGGGAAAGGGACCTCACCCGCCACAGCTTGTAAGAAATATGCCAACGCCGCGCAAGAATAAACAGTAGGACTCCGATGACAATTAAAACCAGCGCGGCCAAGGTGTACAAGGCTATGTCTCTTAGGGTTATAGGGGATGGGCTGGAGTATCTCTCGCCCGGGCGCACATCAATGATGCCCCCGGCCACCGCATCCGACCCTTCACGCATCATTCTGTAGAAATCGTACATATCCATATCCCATTCAGCCATCATTTGAATCATCCACTCGTCATCCCAGTTAATGTCCATGCCGGCTATTGCCGAAGCGGTTAAAGCCGGACTCGTAAGAAGAGCGTAGGTTGGCGTGGCCTCGATTACCATCCAGCCGAAGCCCTCCAGATAAACCTCGGCCCATGCGTGGGCCATGCGGTTTGTAACGGCAAGGGCGTCGCGCTCGGCGGCGGGAGGCAAAACAAAACCCTCCACGTAGCGGGACGGAACGCCCGCCATACGCGCCATTAAGGCCATGGCGGAGGCGAAATAGGTGCAGTAGCCCTCCTGTCCGTAGAACAGGAAATGGTCCACAAAGCAGACACCGCGCGGCACGGGTACGGGGCTTAGAGTATAGGGGAATTGCAACAGATAGTCCCGGATGGCAATGACTCTGTCGAAATCATTTTCGCGCCCGGCGACGATTTCCGCCGTCAAATCCCAAACCCGCTGGGGCGTAATATCAGGAACCTGGAGAAAATGCTGCCGGACCTCATGGGCGTAAACGGATAAAACCTCCGCAGAGAAAATATCCAGCCACTGGATAAGCTGCTCGTCGTTGCGGATGTAAATGGAAGCGGTTCCCCGGCCGCCACCCAGCGATTCTCCATGATAAAAGAATTCAAACAGCTCAGCCATTTCCGTCACGCCAAACCTCTCTGTTTCGAGAATGGTAATGGGCTCAGGGTTATGCTCACGCCACCACCATTCTTGGGAAACATATTGAAAATCGGAGTTCTCCCGGTTTCCGAAGGTGGGTCGAAGGTTATCGCCGCTACCGCGCTGAGCATAGACACCCTGGTTGGATTGCCGCAAAATGTCCTCTATAAAAGGAAGCCGTGTGTTCACGTTTAAAAATTGCAGATGGTAAGTCGTTCCCCGGGACATAAAACCCGGCGTACGGATGTCTCCCGTGGGCGAAACCATGGAGACATGGGAATAATCCGCGCTGCCGGCATAGAACCACAGCAGCGACAAACGGTTGGGCCGGAAAATAGTCCCGGTGCGGTTTGTACCTATTACAACGGTCATGCTATCCACGGGCAAATAGGTGTGTAGATAATATCTACCCGAAAAATGCGGACGCGCCGCGCCCAGCGTGGCAAAGTCCTGAGTAGACATCCGCCGCGTGTCGGCAAAGGGAAGCCCCAGCACATTTAGCCCCGGCATGGTTCGACGCTCCTCGATATGGGTCGCGCCGCGCATCAAAGCGGCGGCGGTTTCGAGTTTTTCGAAATGCCCGGGGGTAAGCCCGTGGGTGTTTATGTCCCCGTGGCGTAAGGTGGAAATCCAGCGGTCGCCGGTGAAAATATTGCTGGTTGCCCCGGACAGATAGGTCTGTCCCGGTGCGCGGACGGTCATCACACTTCTGTTATTGGGCACGACCGGCCCGCCGAGAATCCCTCCCGCCCCGGCAAATCCCGTGCTTTGAAAAGAAAAATACGTGGGCGTAAACAGCTCAAAAAAGAAATCGCCGATGGCGGTTATCGGCCCGTCCACGGCATCGCGAAGCCGTCGCCCCTCAAAGAGCCCAGCTTCAGTGGGTACCAGCCCTTGCACAAGCCATATCAACGCAAGGCAAACCGGCGCGGCGACGGCAGCCATATTCACATTCCTGTTATTCTTGCGAATAAGAATCAACAAAAAGGCCAGCAGAAAAATCAAAAAAGCCATTTCGTCCCGGGAGAATCCCGCAATCCAAGTAATACCGATTGCCGCAAAGCCCCCCGCCGTCAAAATATAAAAATTAAACTGCTTAAACATAAACACAACCACGGTAAAACCAAGCAGCAAGCTGATTATCCAAACCACGGTCGTACCCAAATCTGCCCGATAGGGGATTTGCCCCGTCACCATAAGAGCCAAATCGTAAAAATGCGGAAGCTGGTAATAAATATCCTCCAGCGAAAAAATAATAAAAATAGTAACAAATATAAGAACCACCAGCGTGGCAATCTGCGTGACTTTATTATGCAAAATAATCAGAAAAATAATTATTGAGACAACACCAAAAATAAACATTGGCCACTGGGACACGGTAATAAACGTAGAAGAAATAATTGCCCTGTTAATCGAAAACAAATACAGGCTGCCCACGACGATACAGAAAACATAATCCATCCAGTTTTTTTTCACTGGCTTACGCACTGTGCCTTTCTTTAGAACGGTCATTAGATAACTCGTCTCCTTTCGTGGACTGCCTTATATTTATGTTGACTATACCCGATATTCAACATAGAATGAGCACGTTGCGAATCCCCCCCCAATTATAAAGGAGAACATCAATGAATGACGACATTTTAAATCTAATTCTCGTCAAACTGACTTCATTGGAAGAGGGCCAAACCAGGATTGAAACCGAAGTCGTCGATGTCCGCAAGGAGGTAGTCACTCTCAGTGAAGAGGTCGCTTCTCTCAGTGAAGAGGTCGCTTCTCTCAGTGAAGAGGTCGCCGCTCTCAATGAGAAGTACCTTATTCTTGATGATAAGACTGACATTCTCAGTGAGGGCTTAGCCCGCGTCAGCGAAAGTGTAGCAGTAATAGAAGTAGAGCATGGCCGCTCGCTGGGGGCGTTGCATGACGGATATAAATCCACATCCGATGCTATCAAGCACATCAAGCCCATTGTTGAAGCAACTGCGGAAGACGTCGCGTTGGTAAAAATTGCGGTGTCAAGCCATACAAAAGTCTTTAACGCATTAAAGTCCGCCATTTAATCCTCATCGCTAACTCTAAAGCATGGCGTGCCTCCCTCGATTAACAACCGGCAAAACTTTTCGGAATTTTCATCGGGGGGTCTGGGTGAGAAGTATAACACAGCAATATAATGGCCGTTGTTTGCGGCATTAATTACACGCTCGTATAATTCGCCGTCAAGCCTTGCCGCAAAAATTACGACGTTTACATATCCCGTGGCATCGTTGAGTACATGGGAAAGGATATTCAGGCAGTCGAGGCTGGTTTTTTGCTCGAATTGGAGGCCGGCGGCGGCTTGGTAAATTATTTCAAATTCCTGCAAAAAACGGGTCTTTGTTTTAAAGCCCTCCGTGGCAAAAAAATCTACGGGCATCCCTTTGGATAGGCAGAATTTCGCCAGCCCCAGCGACATCTCCACCATGCGGTCCTCCAGAGAGTAAAGCTCCTTTGGTTCAAGGTTCAGCCGTGTGCTGTCCAGAATCATGGCTACTTGGTTAAGGGCGTTGGATTGAAAAACCTTTACCAGCCACTCGCTGCGCTTGGCGGTGAGCTTCCAGTGGACACGCTTGATGGAATCCGTTGGGATGTACGGCCGGATATCGGAAATTGTAGCGTAGTCCTCGTCGCGAATATCAAAGCGCGAATGGGCCTGAGTCATTAAATTCATGGCCAGCGGGAAACTGGAAAGGTCAACAACCCTCGGGAGGGCAATAATTTTTACATGCTGATTAAATTTTCTTTGCAGGCGGAAAAGCCCCACTATATCCGTTACGCTGACAGAGTCCAGCCCAATTTTATATTGGCCGCGGTACAGCACCTGAAACGGAATATCGTAATAAGTCGTGCGAAGGGGGCGCAAAACGGCTGTATGTTTTTCCTCCACCTCCACTGCGAATTCCTCACCCGAAACCAAGACAGCTACGTTACCAAAGGGCATGGGAGTAGTATTATGTAAGCGGACGGTAAGTTTACCCGTCTGATTTTTTTGCACGGTTTTGGGGACTGTCTGGGAAACCTTAAGCCCACTGAGAAAAAAGTATGTGAGCACGTAGCTAACAACCGGCAAGGCGGCCAACACCGCGAAAGCGACGTAGAGCATACGCTCTCCGCTTATCCACGCATAAACCCCCGAGCCGATTAACAATACGGCGTAAATAATTCGGTTGACCTTCATCGGTTCACATTGGCGGCCAGTTCCAGTGCTTTAAAAATGACATCCTGAACCCGCACCTTTTTAACATTGGCCTCCTGCTTCATAAGAATCCGATGCCCAAGAACATGGGGTGCCATGTGAATAACATCGTCGGGAATTACATAATCGCGCTCGTTAAAGAGTGCCCATGCCTGAGCAGCCCGGAATAAACAAAGGCTTGCCCGGGGGCTTGCCCCAAGCTGAACGTCCTCCATCTCGCGGGTGTAACGCGCCACGGCCACGATAAAGCTGTTAATCTCCGGGTCAACGTGAATCAGCTCGACTAGCTCCTGAATGCGGATAATATCGTCACCCTCGGCCACGGGAACCAGCTCGTCCATCGGGTTGCGTCCCTTAAACCGGTCCAGCATACGGCTTTCCTCATGGCTGTCGGGATAACCGAGGGTTATTTTCATAAAAAACCTGTCCAGCTGCGCCTCGGGCAAGGCATATGTCCCCAGGTATTCCACCGGATTCTGAGTAGCCAGCACAATAAACGGCATCGGCACACTGTAGGTCTGCCCGTCAACGGTGACTTGGTTCTCCTCCATTACCTCCAGCAGGGATGATTGGGTTTTCGGCGACGTACGGTTAATCTCGTCCGCCAGCACAAACTGGCTCATTACCGCCCCCTGCCTGTATTCAAACTCGCCTGTTTTCGGAGAAAACGCCGAATACCCCGTAATATCGCTGGGCATAATGTCCGGCGTAAACTGAATCCGCTTAAAGCTCCCGTTCACAGACCGCGCCAATGCCGCAACAAGACTCGTCTTCCCCACCCCGGGAACGTCCTCAATCAGCACATGGCCCCGGCACGCAAGTGTCGCCATCACCAGCGACACCGCAAACCGTTTTCCTACTATTATTTTCTCAACATTTCCGATTATCGCCCGCATACATCTTATCGCGTGCTCGTTGGTTTTTATCGTGCTGTAGTTCATGCTTTCGCTCATTCCCATCTGGCCCCCGTTGATAGACATAATCTTAGGAATAGGTTACCACAACTAAGTGAAATCGTCCAGTTTTATTGAATTTCTGCAGGGCAACAGCATTTACCTTGGCCGCCTGTTCCCGGGAAGTGGGATTTCTCGCTTGCCTAGGCTACGGCTTTGGGCACCGGGAGTGCGCAGAACCAGAAAACCCCGTGAATTGCGCAGAATTTGCGAGCAGTACGGCGCATGGCGGCATTAGAAAAGGCGAGAATTCGCGCAGATGATTAATCTGCAAGCGAATTCCGCCTTTCTTTGTCGCCCCAGCCAATACGTCCGCGAGCAAACGTAGCAATCAGGGAGTTTTCTACATCATGCCCATTCCGCCGCCGCCGGGAGGCATTGGGGGTTCGGGTTCTTTGATATCGGTGACAACTGCTTCGGTGGTGAGAAGGGTTGCGGAAACGCTGGTAGCGTTTTGCAGGGCGGAGCGTGCGACTTTTGTGGGGTCGATGATTCCGACTGTTACCATGTCTACAAAAGCTTCCGCCAGCACGTCAAAACCTGTGCCCTTATTTTTGGATTTAAGGGCGTCAACGATGACCGCACCTTCGAGCCCGGCGTTGCTTACGATTTGACGCACGGGGGCTTCAAGAGCCTTGAGAACGATTTCCGCACCGGTTTTTTCGTCTCCGATGAGCTTGCCGATGACGGCCTTAACTTCGGGGAAAGCGTGGAGATACGCGCTTCCTCCGCCGCAGATTATGCCCTCTTCAACGGCTGCACGGGTGGCGGCCAAGGCGTCCTCCATGCGGAGTTTTTTCTCTTTGAGCTCGGTTTCGGTGGGTGCGCCTACTTTAATCACGGCTACGCCGCCTGCCATTTTTGCCAAACGCTCTTGAAGTTTTTCTTTGTCGAACTCGGAGGTGGTTTCTTCGATTTGGCCTTTGATTTGTGATACGCGGGCGTCGATATCTTTTTTACTGCCCGCGCCGTCGATGATGATGGTATTTTCTTTTTCGATTTTAACGGTTTTGGCACGGCCAAGGTCATCAAGTGTGGCTTCCTTGAGCTCAAGGCCGACTTCGGCGGAGATTACCTTTCCGCCGGTAAGAATGGCGATGTCTTCCAACATAGCCTTGCGGCGGTCGCCAAAGCCCGGTGCTTTTACGGCGGCGCAGTTGAACGTGCCGCGCAGTTTATTAAGAACCAAAGTCGTGAGGGCTTCGCCTTCCACGTCCTCTGCAATTATAAGAAGCTTCGCGCCTGTTTGTACAATTTGCTCAAGCAGGGGAAGAATTTCTTGCACGGTGGAGATTTTTTTGTCTGTGATGAGGATATACGGATTATCAAGGTTGGCAACCATTTTTTCCATATCCGTACACATATATGCGGACAGATAGCCCCTGTCGAATTGCATTCCTTCTACCAATTCGAGCTCGGTATGCATGGTTTTGGATTCTTCCACGGTGATTACGCCGTCGCTGGAAACCTTGTCCATGGCTTCGGCTATCATGTCGCCAACTTCCTTGCTGCCTGCGGAGATTGCCGCAACCTTGGCAATGTGGTTTTTGCCGTCAATTGTCTGACTCATGGCCTTAATGGCTTCCACTGCGGCGTCCGTGGCTTTTTGCATTCCGTTGCGCAGAATAATGGGGTTCGCGCCAGCGGCGATGTTTTTCAAGCCTTCGCGAACCATGGCTTGCGCCAGCACGATGGCCGTGGTGGTTCCGTCACCGGCCACATCGTTGGTTTTTGTGGCTACTTCTTTTACAAGCTGCGCACCCATGTTTTCAAAGGGGCATTCCAGCTCGATTTCCTTGGCAATTGTAACGCCGTCGTTGGTAATCAGTGGCGTGCCGTATTTTTTATCCAAGACTACATTGCGGCCTTTGGGCCCTAGGGTTATGTTTACGGTATCGGCCAGCTTGTTTACGCCGGCTTCAAGCACGGTGCGCGCGTCAATCGCGTATTTAATCTGTTTTGCCATAATTTCCTCCTTATGATTTAAATGGGGACTCCGCCCCCAAACCCCGCCGCTCCGCAGAAGTGAATTCTGCTCCGCTTCCTCGCTTCGCTGCGGGTTCGCGTTTGCGCGAAATTACTCAACTATTGCTAGAATGTCGCTTTGTCTTACAATAATAAATTCTTCCTCATCAAGCTTGACTTCCGTGCCAGCATACTTGGAGTAAATTACTTTGTCGCCGGGTTTTACTTCCATTTTAATTTCCTTGCCGTCCACCACTCCGCCCGGGCCAACGGCCACTACTTCGGCGTGCTGGGGCTTTTCTTTTGCCGTGCCGGGCAAAATAATGCCGGACTTGGTTGTCTCTTCCGCTTCCAGCTGTTTGATAACAACCCGGTCACACAAGGGTTTGAGCTTCATAAATCTACCTCCTTAAGGATTAATTTGTTTTTTATTAGCACTCAAGTCGATTGAGTGCTAACGTAGTTTAATATTGGAAGCTTTCTTATGCAACAGCAAAAATTGGCCGTATTACGGCGAATTTCGCCGCATTAGGCCAATTTCATAAAGTAAATGCTATTTTTTGAGATATTTTTGCAGTTTTTCTATTATTTGCGAAAAGTCTAACGGCTTGCCTACATGGTCGTCCATTCCAGCGGCCAAGCAGGCGTCTATATCCTCTTGGAAAACATTGGCCGTAATTGCCACGATGGGGACTCTGGATATTTTATGGGCGGCTTCAAACTCGCGGATTAGGCTTGCCGCCATAAAGCCGTCCATTTGCGGCATTTGCAAATCCATAAAAATCATGCCATAACGCTCCGGCGAGGATGAGTACATTTCCACTGCTTGCTCCCCATCCTCAGCACACTCGACAACTATCTCCGTAGGCTCAAGCAAAGACATGAGTATTTCGCGATTTATTTCCACGTCCTCCGCCAAAAGTATTGTATGCTCCTTCAATCGGATATGTTCGATAGCTTTAGTATCCTGTTCCTCCGTGTCCGGGGCCTCGCCCGCTTCATATGGAATCATAAACACAAATCGTGAGCCATTGCCCGGCTCCGACTCCAGCCAGATGCTTCCGCCAAGCATTTCCACGATATGCCGCGATATAGCCAGCCCCAGCCCCGTTCCGCCGAAGCGGCGGGCGGTATCCGCCTCGGCCTGTTCGAAAGCGTCAAATAAAGTGGATTGTTTTTCTTTGGGGATGCCTATTCCGTTGTCGGTAATTTCAAAAAGAAGAAAACGACCTGCATTGCTTTCATTGGCCGCGTTGCTTATGCGCAGTTCAATCCTGCCCCTTTCCGGCGTAAATTTAACGGCATTGGACAATAAATTAGTTATTACCTGCGCCAGCCTCAGTTCATCGGTTACTATTGCCCGAGGGATACTTTCGTCCAAGCTAATGACCAATTGCAATTCTTTTTCTTCTGTATGAACGTTTATTAGGCTGATTATTCCGTTCAGCATTTTTCTAAAAATGAAGGGATGAGTATTAAGCTCAAATTTTTCCGCCTCAATTTTAGACATGTCCAGGATTTGGTTTATAATTTTCAGCAGATGGTTTGACGCGCTTTCGATTTTACTCAGATAGCCGTCTTTTTTATTCGGGTCGTCCGTGTTTTTAGCCAAGCTTACTATGCCGATAATCGCGCTCATGGGAGTGCGGATTTCATGACTCATATTGGCCAAAAATGTCCTTTTTGCGTTGTTTGCCGCCTCCAGCTTGGCCAGCATTTCATTTTGGGGGCGCAGGTCGCGGCCATAGGCTAATATTACGTCCCTTTCGGCAAGCCTAACGCGCTCGGTATAAACTTCAACGGGTATACGATCGCCCTTGAATGTAATATGCATCCATTCGTCCAAGTGGCCACTGCCTGTTTCCATTGTGTGCTTTGCCAAGGCGCGGAGCTTTTCTCGGGAGGTGACGCCGTCGGGCTGTATTGCCGGACTCAGCTCCCAAAACCTGTCGATATATTCCTGTTTGTTTGACAGCTGCAATATTTTCGCGGCTTCTTGGTTTATATCAATTGCCTTTAGGTCTTCATCAAAAATTGTACATATCATCGGGGAGGCGTCCAGCATGGCTTTCAGCCTCGCCTGCATCATCAGGGAATGTTCTTCGTTTTCAACGGAAGCTCGGCGTAACTCTTCCTGGCTTTGAGCAAGGGAATTTTTTACATAGTACACGCAAACATCACGTACATTTATCCCGTGGACAATGGCTTCCGCAAGCTGCCTGCAAGTTTTGTACCCACAGGCGGAGCAGTCCACACGTTTGTCGTCCTCAGTGAATTTTATAAGCTGGGTGGCGAAAATTTCCTCTACTTCCTCATCGGTGACTTCCCGAGTGTTCAGCGCGGCATCATGGTCATACTCACACAAAAAGTCCTCAAGGTGCAGCTCCTTAAATATCTCGTTAATCTCGTCAAAATGCTTCTTTGTACTGGTGATATTGCTTTTTACTTTCTTACGATTTTCCCCCCGCGCCTTTATGGCTTCATATATCGCGTTATTGTCGTCTTTATTGCGAATGGCCGTGCCCGTACCGTAGACGCACCCAGCCTTGCAATTAAGGATATCAATAAACGCCGGCAGCGAGGCGTCGGGATTTTTCACACGTCTGGCGAGGGACTCCAGGAATTCGTATGCCTTACCCTCGCCCTCTATTTGAATAATCTCCGTTTCGCGCCCCATGTAAAATTCGATGCTTTCACGCAGGCCGCCCGGGAACGGAAACAATGCCCCCAATCCATAGTCGCCGCTAAGCTCCGCCTCCGGGTAATCTTGCAGGTTTATGTTTTGATTGTTGATATGTTTTAACAAATTCGCAAATGTAACATTGTGGCGGATTAAATTTTGCCCGCGCTTGGATTTGATTTCGTCCTTTTTGGCAATGCATGGGCTAAGGAATGCCAGCTCTTCTTTTACGCCTCTGTATTTTTTTAAAAATGTGGCCAAGCAAATCACCGGGCTTTGAACCGGAATCAGATTCCCCAAAAGCTCCGGCAGGTGTTTTTCGATATGCCGCACGATTACAGGGCAAGGCTGGGTTATAACGCCCCTAAAACTGTCGTTCTTTATGTAATTTAAATAACCCCATGTGGTGATATCTGCCCCAAGGCTTACCGGATAGAAATTTTTTACGCCTAAGCTTTTCAGATACCCCAGAATCCTCTTAAACTCCTTGGGATAGTTTAATTCGAAGGACGGCGCGACCAGCACGGAAATTTCTTTGCCGTTTTTCAGGCCTTGTAAAAAATCGCCGCAATCGTCCATATAATGCCGAACGTCGTGTACGCAGGTGTATGTACATGTTCCACACAGGATACAATTTTTCTCGTCTACGCAAATTTTATAATTGCCGCCCGCATCTTTTACCACCACGTTCGATTTTAAAATCGGACATTCACGGATGCATTTATTGCAGCTTATGCATCCTTTTAATTCGGTGTATATCAACCCCCTTTTAGTGACATCAATTTTATCCATGATGCAACCTCCCAGTCACTGGATTGTAACACAGCAAATGTGAGATAACAATATCCTTAGAAAATGTCCATCTATTTACTGTTTTAATGTATAATGCATTATCGGAAAGGGATGAACATAAATATGTTAAGTTTAATTAATGTGAGCAAAACCTACGGCGGAAATAAAATAAAAGCCGTGGACAGCATCGCGCTGGAGGTGCAGAGTCGTCAGATTCTGGGCTTTATAGGGCCAAACGGCGCAGGGAAAACCACCACCATGAAAATGATAACTGGAGTTCTCTCGCCGGACGAGGGCAGAATTTCCATAAACGGACACGATATTTCCGCCGCGCCGCTGCCCGCAAAACAGAGCTTCGGATACGTGCCGGACTCGCCGGATATGTTTCTTAGGCTAAAAGGCATCGAGTATTTGAGTTTTATGGCTGACATGTACCAAGTTGACGCCGGCACACGCAATGAGAAAATCGCCCAAATGGCGGAAACCTTTGAAATGACGGGGGCACTAGGCGCACGGATTCAAAGCTATTCCCACGGGATGCGGCAGAAAATTATTATTATGGGCGCGCTGATGCATAACCCGGCGGTTTGGATTTTGGACGAACCGCTGACGGGGCTTGACCCGCGCTCGTCCTTTCAATTGAAGGAAATGATGCGGCAACACGCCCAAGCGGGGAACTGTGTGTTTTTCTCGACGCACATGCTGGAGGTGGCCGAAAAGCTATGCGATAAAATCGCGCTGATTAACAAGGGGAAAATCATATTCTTCGGCGAGCTGGAGGAGCTAAAAGCGCGGCATAATCAGCTTTCGCTGGAGGATATTTTCATGGAGGTGACGGCCAATGCGTAAGTTTGGGCGACTTACATGGCTTTTTTTGAAAACAACCGTCGGCTCAATATGGGGTAAGCAGACGGATAGTGGAAAAGACAGTACGTGGCTGGTGGTGGTTCTGGTTGCGTCGCTGTTGATATTTTTTCCTTCAATGATGTTTATGATTTTTCGCATGTTCGGGCCGCTTTTCCAGATGTTCGACGCAAGCGGGCACTTGAATGTGGCCGTGGGCCTCGCGCTAAATATGAGCTCGCTGGTTATTTTTGTCTTATCCATGATGGCCGCCCCCGCGATTTTTTACTTTGCGCGGGACGTGGAGTATCTTTTGCCGCTGCCCATTAAGCCGGAAATTATCATCGGGGCGAAGTTCGTGGTGGCTTTGCTTTTTGAATATGTTATAGCACTGATTATCATTGTGCCCATGTTTGCGGCGTTGTGGCCTATGGTTTCCGCCGGAGGGCTGGCTGTTAATACGATTATCACGTTTTTGACCCTTCCTATTTTACCGCTGGTGTATTCCACCGTGCTGTGCATGTTTATGGTAGCGGCCTTTAAAGTTTTTCGCAACCCCGATAAATACAGCCTTTTTATCGGAATTGTGGCCATGATTTTCGGAATAGGCTTTTCGATGGTGTATACTCAATTTTTTATGGTTGACGCGGAGGCCATTTACGACATGTTAATGGGCGCGCCCGCAGTCTTTGACACGATGAATTTCGTTTTCGCAAACAATTCCGCCGCCGCCCGGGCTTTGGCCGGGGGTGGGTTTACGTTTCAGTCAATTAACATCGGCGTTACCGCTCTCGCGCTACTGGTGTTTTTTGTGCTGGCGAGAGTGCTGTACTTCAGGGGGGTCGTCGGCCTTTCAGAATCCGGCTCTTCCGCCAAAAAAATGACCCGTGATGAAATTCTAAAGCAAACCCAAGGCCGGAGTGCGTTCCGTTCATACCTCGCCAAGGAAATGAAGCTTCTTATGCGAAGCCCCACGGCTTTTCTCAATTGCGTGCTGTCGGCGGTGCTTGTGCCGGTTATTTTGGCAGGGTCAATGGCGTATACTTTTGTAATCGCAGGTGACGGCGACATGCTCGGTGAGCTTCTTGCTTTCATTGATTTCAACGAACCCCGTGCCTCCGCCGTTTTTATGGTAATCATGTGCGCTTTGGGCATCTTCGTCGCCGGAATGACATCCATTACAGCAACATCCATATCCCGCGAGGGGCGGAATTTCTTTGTCATGAAATACCTACCTGTGCATTATCGCGTTCAGCTTGCAGCCAAGGCAGCGTCCGGTTTCGCGGTGATTATACCGGCCATAATTTTAATTCTGGTTCCGCTTCAAATTTTTTTGCGCGCACCACTATTCATTTTCCTCGGTGGTGCGGTTTTGACACTTCCCGGCGCGGTTTTTCTCAATTATCTTGGCCTGTTAATTGACCTCGCCAAACCAAAGCTTGATTGGGATAACGAACAGGCCGCCATCAAAAACAATGCAAATGTACTGATTATAACTTTTGGCGGAATGGGCTTGGCCGCGATTATTGGTGTTGTTGGAGTTTTTTTGCTGCGGACGCCGCTTCTGGCCTTTGTAGTGCTGTTTGTTATCACCGTCGCCCCCGCCGCTGCCGTTTACCGCGCTGCTATGCTCAAGGGCGCGGAGCGGCTAAAAGGTTTGCATTAATGACCGAATTGTGACAAAATCTAAGAAAGGAGGTGCTTGAAATGCCAATACTTGCCTTGGAAGATGTTTTGCCGAACACAGTAGCCAGCCAGGATATCTATGAAAGCAATAAGTCAAAAATGCCGCTGCTGCGAAAAGGAACGGTAATCACGGCGGAGTACTTATATGGATTGCGCCGCCGTGGAATAGAAGGCCTGCACGTGAAAGAAGCCCTCTACACAGACGAAGATGGCTTTGTAATTTCCAGACCGGCAAAAAAGAGGGACACGTCTTTGGCAGGGATGCCCTTTGAAAAATCCCGTGCACCGATTTTGCCCAAAACGCGCAGGGAAATAATAAAGGGGCTTCGCAACCTGCATCTGGCCATAGGTGGCCGGGATAAGGACTCAGTTGTAATGTCCATCAACCAACTGGCGGATTTAATCGCGGACATCGTGGAAGGAATGCTTGAAAACCCGGAGAACCCTATAAACATAACCACCTTGCAAAGCGACCAGGAATTTGTATATCACCACTGCCTGAGCGTGGCGGTTATGTCGCTGGCGACGGGGCAGGCCATGGGATTGTCAACCTACGAGCTGATGCAGCTTGGCCGGTGCGCCGTGTTGCACGACCTAGGGAAATTTATGCTACCGCCGGATATTTTGCTAAAGACCGACCCTCTGACTCCGGAAGAGGAAGATCTCATGCGCACTCATTCTGAGCTGGGATATGACAGCCTAAAGCTTTGGAATGTTTGTACAGAAAACGAGCGAATGGCCATTTTCAGTCATCATGAGCGGCTTAACGGAAGCGGTTACCCCGACGGGCTTGAGGGGGACAAAATCCCGCTTTGGGGCAGAATAATCGCCGTGTCCGAGGTCTACGACGTAATGACCAACACGCCGCCGCCCGTTTTGCCTACCTCACCGGGCAAGGCCAGCGAATATTTGCTTGCCCATTCCGGCTTTTTCTTCGACACAGAGGTGGTGCAGGCATTTCACAAGCGCATCGAATTCTACCCGCTGGGAAGCTTTGTTCTGCTTTCCGACGGGCAGTTCGCGCTGGTGACAAACTCAAAAAACAGCCTGCGCCCCATTCTGCGAGTGCTGGGCATCAACACCGAAATCGACCTCAACGAACCGCGTTTTCAGGGCACCTCTGTCGTGCGCATCGTCTCCTACCGCGAGGCTCTTAACCGCCGCCGGTAGTCATATGCCCACCACAGGTTTAATATAGTATATAAAATGGAAATGATATATAGACGATTCCGTTGAAAATGAGATTCAGTCATCGCTCAAAACGCCGACGACACAGTCGCGGCATCGCTCGACTTCACCTTTTTCAACTGAAATCGCTATAACCGGGAGTTGATACCCGTTGAAGTTAAGCAATTTACTTAAGGATATTCCGCACAAAATAATCCGCCCGGGAGACAGTGAGATTCTGTCGGTGGAAATTGATTCCCGCAAGGTGAAGCCGGGGGCGTTATTTATATGTCAGCGCGGCCTGACCGTGGATGGGCATACTTATATCGGGGCGGCAGTAAAGGCCGGGGCGGCTGCGATTCTGATTGAGGATGAAAACGCAGCGATTCCCGAGGGCGTCGCTGCTGTTTACGTGGAAAATTCGCGGCGGGCCGCGGCTTATATCGCAGCAAATTTTTATAAGCATCCGGCGAAAAAGCTGCGCTTAATCGGCGTGACGGGGACTAACGGAAAAACCAGCGTCACTTGTTTTATAGAAGAAATTTTGCGCCTATGCGGCCGCAAAACCGGCCTCATTGGCACAAACGGCGCGAGAATTGGCGAAAAGCCCATGGATATTGCCTTTGCCACCTCCACCACCCCCGACCAGCTGGAGCTACACGACATTTTTGCCCAAATGCTTGAAAACGGCGTACAAGATGTCGTAATGGAAGTTTCATCCCACGCGCTGGCCCTTTTCAAAATGGAGGGGCTTGTTTTCGATGTGGGTGTTTTTACGAATCTGACACAGGACCATTTGGATTTTCACGGCACGATGGAAAACTACCGGCTGGCCAAGGCGCAGCTTTTTACCCAATCCAGCTTCGCCGTGGTAAACGCTGACGACGACTCCACGCCAACAATGCTTGCCCATCATGGCAACGACCCGTTTTTGACCTATGGAATCGAATGCGAGGCGCATCTTAGAGCAATACATATCGACTATTGTCTGGGGTGCACGGTATTTGACGTGAATGAAACCGCTATTCCGCCGCAGCTTGGGCCGTCCGCGTTTTCAATGCGATACCGGCTCGCGCCCAAGGGGAAATTTAACATTTACAACACGCTGGCCGCCATTGGAACCGCTAAAGTTCTCGGGCTTAAAACGGAAGATATTCAATCGGCTGTGGCACAGCTTTCCGGCGTGCCCGGCCGGATTCAATCTGTGCCCAATGACCGTGGCGTAAATGTTTTTGTGGATTACGCCCATTCCCCGGACGGCCTGATAAATATAATTTCCTCTGTACGAGAGTTCACCGCCGGAAGTGTGATTACTTTATTCGGGTGCGGAGGCGACCGCGACAGGCTGAAACGCCCGATTATGGGGCGCATCGCCGGGGAAATGTCCGACTTTTGCATTTTGACCTCCGACAACCCCCGCACCGAGGACCCCGGTGCGATTCTGCGTGAAATAGAAGCCGGCACCTTGGAAACCGCCACACCCTACGAGCTGATAGAAAACCGACGCGACGCCATATTCACGGGGGTGAAAAGGCTAAAACCCGGCGACTCGCTGATAATCGCGGGGAAGGGCCACGAGGATTATCAGATAATCGGCAGGTCAAAGCATCATTTCAGTGATTACGAGACAGCCGTCGAAGCGGTGAATTGAGAGCAGAAAAACCTTTGTACAAATCATCTATTTTCAATTCCAAAGGGTGATGAAATGAAGCTTGATATAAATGAAATCATAAAAGCCTGTGGCGGCCGGTTACTGAATGAAAGCACCGCCGGGGTGACAATTACAGGCGTTTCCACGGATACGCGAAAGATTTCGCCCGGGGCGTTGTTTGTGCCAATCGTCGGAGAGCAATTCGATGGGCATGACTATATCGGGCAAGCGGCGGAAAGCGGAGCGGTTTGCGCGCTGACGGAAAAGCACAGCCCAGTTGACATCGGAATTCCGCTGGTTTATGTGACTTCGACGCGGCGTGCCTTGCTGGACTTAGCCGGATATTACCGGCAAAGGCACGATGTAAAAGTCGTGGCGGTAACGGGCAGCGCAGGCAAGACCACCACCAAGGATATGATGTACCATGTTTTATCACGCAAGTATAAAACCAAAAAAACCATGGGCAATTTTAATAATGACATAGGCCTGCCCCTGTCCATTTTTCAGCTTGAGCCCGGCGATGAGATGCTGGTTCTGGAGATGGGCATGAACCACGCCAACGAGATTCACGAGCTGAGCCTGACTGGCGCGCCGGATATTTGTGTAATCACCCACATCGGCGACGCTCATATAGAAAATTTTGAAAACCGGGAAGGAATTTTGCACGCCAAGCTGGAAATCATTGACGGATTAAAACCCGGCGGGACAGTGGTGCTAAACGGCGACGACCCACTGCTTACCGGGAAGATTGCCAGGGCAAAGACCGGGCCGTTCCGGGTGCTGTATCCCGGCGCGGAAAACATTATAAAATCCGAACCTATGGGACTAAGGGGCAGCCGTTGCCAATTCCAATGGCGCGGCGAGAATTTACAAATAGATGTCCCCATGCCCGGAGCGCATATGGTGATGAACGCTCTTCTGGCCGCCGTTGTGGGCTTGGAAATGGGTGTCCCGGCCGGGGAAATCGCCGGTGGCTTCGCGGATTTCACCCCGCCCGAGGGACGACTCACTGTCATTGAGGCAAATGACAAAAAAATCATCAGCGATGTGTATAATTCCAATCCCGCCGCCGTCAGAGAGGCAATCAAGGTATTGTGTCGCGAAAAAACCGCCCAAAACCGTACCGTAGCCATTTTGGGCGATATTGCCGAGCTTGGCCATGTAGCCGTAGAACGTCACAAGGAGCTGGGCGTATTCGCGGCGGAGTCAGACATTGACCTGCTAATCGCCATCGGGACATTGTCGCGCCATATATATGAAGAATTTCTGTCCGCCGGGGACGCATGTGCAGACAGCTCACAAAACGGGCGGACGGAACTGCCAAAAGCCCGACACTTCAGCACAGTTTCAGAATTTTTGGAAAATTATCAAGATTTGCTTAACCCCGAAGACGTAGTGCTTATAAAGGCCTCCCGCAGCATGGCCTTTGAAAATATAACCAACGCAATAACGAACTAGGAGCGAAATAACAGTGAATTCCATGAATACAGCCGTATATGCGGTACTAATCGCCTTTGTGGCGAACATCGTATTATGCCCGATGCTAATACCGTCCTTGGTGAAGCTGAAGCTCGGGCAGTTTATCCGGGACGACGGCCCCGCCGGGCACAAAAAAAAGGCAGCCACTCCCACCATGGGCGGGATTATGATTATCATAAGCTTTCTGCTGGCCTCGCTGATTTTTATGCGGGACAATCCGGAGGCTGTAGTCATAATTTTAACCACGGCGGCATTTGGGTTCATAGGCTTTTTGGATGATTTTATCAAAGTCACCAAGAGGCGCAGCATGGGGCTTCGAGCCTATCAGAAACTGATTGGGCAGATTATTATTTCCGTAGGATTTATTTTATTCTGGCGCACTATGCCGGGATACTCCACAGAGCTTATTATCCCGTTTTTCCCGGATATGACCATTGACTTGGGCTTTTTCTTCCCGGTTTTTGCCTGCTTTATATTTTTGGGCTCTACCAACGGCGCGAATCTTACCGACGGCCTCGACGGCCTTGCGGCGGGCGTTACCGCGTTGATTGCCGTGTTCTTTATGTTTGCCGCATGGATTTTGGACTCTCCCGCCCTTCCCGTCGCGGGGGCGGCGGTGGGCTCGCTGCTGGGATTTTTGCTGTTTAATTCGCATCCGGCCAAGGTTTTTATGGGGGACACCGGCTCGCTGGCCTTGGGCGGCTTTGTGGCCGCTATCGCGCTGATTCTGCAAATGCCGCTGTTCCTTGTAATTGTGGCGGTTATTTATGTAATCGAATCTCTTTCTGTGATAATCCAAGTCGGCTATTTCAAATTAACCCGCCAAAGGTTTTTCAAAATGGCCCCCATTCATCACGCCTTTGAGATTTCCGGCTGGCCGGAGACAAAAGTTGTGGCGTTTTTCTATGTAATCACAGCCATGGCCTGTTTGCTGGGATACCTGGCTTTGATGGGGTTTTAATACCGTGGACGTATATTCTAATGTGCTGGTTTGCGGGATGGGGTTGAGCGGGCAATCCGCAGCGTTGCTGCTAAGCCAGCTTGGCGCAAAGGTTACGGTATCCGACTCCAGGGCTGATATCAGTTATAATTATGACCCGGCGGCCCATGGAATCAAGTGTCGCCTTGGGCAAGACCCCTCTGATTTTGTAGATGAGTTTGATTTGGTTATAATAAGCCCGGGAATCAGCGTGAACGCGCCATTTGTACAAAAGGCCAAAAGCTTGGGGATTACTGTGTGGGGCGAGACGGAGCTGGCCTTTCGGCTGTGCCCCTGCCCGATGCTGGCAATAACGGGAACTAATGGAAAAACCACGGTTACAACCTTGGTTGGCGAAATTTTAAAAAGGCACAATCCGGGCACGGTAATTGCAGGAAACATCGGCATCCCCCTAACCGGGCTGGTGAGCTCGCTTACACCGGAAAACATCGTGGTTGCGGAGATTTCCAGCTTCCAGTTGGAGACTATCGCGGCGTTCCGCCCCAAAATAAGCGCGGTGCTTAACATGACCGAGGACCATCTAGACCGCCACGGCACAATGGAAAACTACATCGCGGCAAAATCGCGGATTTTTGAAAACCAGCGACAAGACGATATTACTGTGCTAAACTATGACAATCCTGTTACACGGGAAATGAAACCCTCCGGGCGAGTGTTGTTTTTCAGTCTGCATGAGAATCCGGAATGCGGCGTATATCTAAAGGACGGCATTATTAAATACCGATTAAGTGCGGCGGCAAAACACATGCACGGCTCGCGGCCAGGTGAGTCAGGTGAGGACGCGCCGATTCTTTCCATCTCCGAAACCCGGGTGATGCCCGAAAATGCACTTGCGGCTGTGGCACTATCCCTGTGCGCGGGGGTCGCGCCGGAAATAATCGCCGATGTTCTGCGCGACTTCAAGGGCGTGGAGCACCGTCTCGAATATACCGCCACAATAAACGGTGTGGATTATTATAATGACTCAAAAGCCACCAATGTGGACGCCGCTATAAAAGCTTTGGAGAATTTTAAACGGCCTGTGATTTTGATAGGCGGAGGCTCCGACAAAAATGCGGACTTCGCGCCATGGGTGAAGCTTTTTGGCAAAAAAGTTGTCCGGCTGATAGTGCTGGGGCAGACTGCGGGGCAAATTGTCGCCGCCTGCACCGCCGCCGGGTTTTCCGCCTACGAGAAGGCAAATTCTTTAAAGGAAGCCGTTGACCGTGCCAAAGCCTTGGCCGAACCCGGGCAGGTTGTACTTTTTTCCCCGGCCTGTGCCAGCTTCGATATGTTCAGAAATTACATTGAACGAGGGGATTTGTTCAAACAGTATGTACAAGGGGGTGCATGATGGACGACCGTTATGGTTATGACCCGCAACGGGCCCGTGACACAGACGATAATTCTAACCCGCGGGAGCGGTATTCAAGCCGCGAAAACCGGCGGGTCTCCGCTCCCGGTAAAACCAATATCCATATTGGCTCTGTTGACATCACTTTGTATCTTGTGGTGGTTATTTTGGTGCTTATCGGCGTGGTGATGGTGTTCTCCGCGTCTTACATAATGGCCGCGAATCGTGTGGCTTTTAACAATGACGCCTTTTACTTTCTGCGCCGCAACGGCATTTTTGCGATTTTGGGTTTTGTTATCATGAATCTTTTGGCCAATGTAAGTTATGAATATATCCGCCCCTTTGTGTTTCTTATTTTTTTTATCGCCATCGGGCTGCTGATTGCCGTTATGTTCATCGGCGTTATGAGTGGCGGCGCGGTGCGGTGGCTGCCGTTTCCGGTAATCGGACGTTTCCAGCCCTCTGAAGTGGCTAAGGCCGCGCTGATTTTTATGATTGCCTACCTTGTTGAGCAATACCCAAATGCCCTGCGAACGTGGAAGGGTCTGTTCATCTATGCTGGAATCGTAGCGGCTATGGCGGGGTTGGTTCTTTACGGCGGGTTTAGCTCCGCGCTGATTGTGGCTACAATCGGCTTTGGCATGATTTTTATCGCAAGCCCGCATTTCTGGCGGTTTATTCTGGCCGGTGGCGGCCTCTTCGCCGCAGTTGCCGGCTTTCTTTGGTGGGATAATGTCTTTGGCGGCGGCTTCCGCGGGGCCCGCGTTTCAGTTTGGCGCGAACCCTTCTCCGACCCCACCGGCATGGGTTTTCAGATTATCCAGTCCCTTTTCGCCGTAGCCAGTGGCGGATGGTTTGGCGAGGGCATCGGTCAAAGCCGTCAGGCCTCCTTCATCCCGGAGCCCCACAACGATATCATCTTTGCCATAATCGTGGAAGAGCTGGGCTTCATCGGCGCGGGTATGGTTCTTCTACTCTTCGGAATTTTTATCTGGCGCGGCATTATCATTGCCCTCCGCGCCCGCGATACCTTTAGCTCCATGATTGCCATCGGCATCGTTTTTGCCGTGGCTTTCCAAACCGTCATCAATGTGGCCGTTGTCACCAACACCATCCCCAACACCGGCGTAACTCTGCCCTTCATCAGCTACGGAGGAACCTCACTGATTGTCAGCATGGCTTTGGCGGGAATTTTATTGAATATCTCGCGCTACACAAAAGACCGGCCAACTGAGGCGGCCGTCCCTCGCTCCGCCCGCTCAAAACCGAGGTTTGGCAGAGGCAGAAGCAATCGGCCGGTGGATAGTTATTAGCCGGTGATTATTATGCAAAATATACGGACACTTTACACAGACAACGCTCATTTTAAGAACGCGCTTACGGCAATGATTGAGAAGGATTCCAAAACCCCGATAGAAATCCCGCCGGAGCAGCACCGGGGCCTAACCGAGGCAAAAGACCCTATCCTGTGCGATTGCGTAAAACCGGGGCAATTTACATATGCCCAAGCCGTCACCGTTGCGGAGCAGCATTTGGTGGAGTGTGTCTGTTTAAGCCGGCACAAGGTGGAGTGCAGTCATTCCCGTGGGTTGAGCTACGCCATATGCTACGCGCTGGCCTTGTGGAACGGCGCGGATAAGGCTACTGCTCTGGTTCACGCGGACAAGCATAAATGCCCCGAGTTACCCGATGTTGAAATATGTAAGCTTTCCGCCAAGAAAAAAGGGATGATTTCCAGCCCCGATGATATAGTGCGTATGGCCGGGCCAAAGGCCGCGAAAATTTTGTTTAACATCCTCCGGGCCGGCCCGAGGGTTATTTTGCGCAGTGCCTTTGAGCTTTTGCGCGCCAATTTCATTACGAGGATTTTGTCCGCCGTGGTTTTGCTGGCCATTGACACGGTTAATTTAACGCGCAAGCGCATTTCCAAGAAGCAATTTGCAATCAATACCGGGCTTGCCCTATCAATGACCGTCGGTGGCACGGCAGGCTGGCTTTTGGGACAGCAGACCGCCGGGCTGGTGCTGATTGAAAACGCCCTTATTGCCATAATCGCCGGAATCGCCGGGGCTGGTGTCTTGGGCGCGGGGCTGGGAATGCTTTGGGAGAAGCTGGCGGCCCGGTTCGTAAAGGACGACACTCAAGACATGATGGAAATTCTCAATCAGGAATTCTGCAACCTAAGCCAAGAATATCTACTCACCACCAAAGAAGTGGAGGACCTGACCGAGGCCATCACCATAAAGCCCAAAAACCTCAAGACCATTTTTGCCCAATGCGACAGGGCCCATTACGCCCGCTGCACCATTGAGCCCTATGTCGCCGGAATCGTTCATTTGCGGCCAAAGGTGCTTGTAGAGTAGAAATTGCTACTGTCCCGACCGCGCTTAAATTTAGGGGCGAGGGGAATGGAAAGCGCGTCTAGCGAAGTCGTGAGGATTAGAGGCGAACGGGCAGGCTAGTGCCATCGCGGGGTTCGCGCAGCGAAACCAGCACAGGCACTGTCTGACGGTCGTCAATCATCACACGACAAGCGTTAGCGCGGACATTCCCCCCGCCCCTAAATTTAAGCGCGGTCGGGACACTACCCTGCCAGCGCGTTGATTTGTGTGCCCAGGCGCAGCAAAGTGTTCCGGTAAAAAGTGTACATGGAGGTGCCGTGCTGGTATTTCCACATGTCGCTGTCCAGTTGGTTTTTACGTACGGCGATTGTGCCCTGCCATTTTTTCAGGTTGATTATTAGCTTTTCTTCCGGCCAGGTCTCGGATTGAGACTTGGCTTTGTTTTTTAATATTGCCTGTTGGGCCGGGGTGAGTGCTTTGTAGTGGGTGAACATGGCAAACTCCGGATAGTCGGATTGCTCGATTAGATTAACAAAGGGCGGCCAAGGGTCGTCTTCAAGTGCCTTTTCGTAGATGTAGAACGCGCCGCGCTTTACAATAGCCTCGCAGGTGAGTACCCGTAAAAAGTCCTCGGTCTGGTCTTTTTCCCGGTCGCTTTCGGACAGAAGAGATTGCAGCTTTGACAAAATATCGTTTAACTGCCGGTATTTGGCGTTTTCGGACTCCACCAAGGCTACTAGATTCGGGCAGCGGATAAAGCTTTCCTTGGACTGCACAGGAATAGGCGCGGTGACGGTTCCATCGGCGTGGGACTGCTCGCCCATGCCTCCCGAAAGGCCGTTTTCGCGTAGGTCGGTCAGCTCCTCCAGAAGGGAGTACAAGGTTTTTAAATCGGCCTTGATGTCGAATTTATATTGCGTGGCATCAAAGGGCCCGGCTTTTAAGCAAAGAAAACGGCCATCACTCTCTTTTATGCTTCCTAGTTTAAGCCCCTCCCTGAAGATTTTTCGGGCATGGTCGTTAATGGATTTTTGGCGGGGGTTTGTATATGTGTCGCCCCAAAGCTCCTCGGGGATGGGAGAGGGCAAGCCCGGCCAAAAATCGCGGCCTACGCCCTCTTTTGTGTTGATTGTACGCTCGTAAAGCTCTTCATACACGCGGATAGGCGTGTAGGCAAATAAGGGCACGCCGTTTTGTGTGTTAAGCCAGAAGATTCTGTCAGAGATGCTGCTTTTGCGGATGTTAAAGCGCAGATTGGCCAGGGCGTGTTGCTGATAAGCCTCGATGCCGCGTCGGATGTCCGGGCAATTGGCCGGCACACTTACCACACCGTAGCTGGGGAAATTAAACATCCCCGAAGCATTATCCAAGTGGAAAATCGGTTTTGCGTCACGGTACAGGCGCGGAGCGATTTCTTCCTCGACTATGCCCTCGACGAGACGCTCCTTGCCGTAGCGCAAAGCCAAATACGCCGACATCGAGCGGGAAAGCAGCCCGCTGAACTGGTTATATATAAAATCCGACACGGATTGGGCAATGTTTAGCTGATTATCGTTTAGCCAGCGGTGAGCCTCCTCCAAGAGGGCCTTTGCAAACTCCCTGACCAGCACATCCGCGCCGGTTTCCCCCATGGCGGCGTCGATTTCCGGAACGGCATCTTCCGTGGATATTACATCCCACTGATATGATTTTGCGGACTCGCTTTGAACACCACCGAGAATCAGCCCCGCGTTTGACGCCAAAATTTTATTGATTTCGGTTAAAATTTCTGAGTACACCGCATAGACCTTGTCGTTTTCCGCCTCCAGCGCGGCGCGGATATCCTTGTATACGTCGATTAGCCGGGTGAAACAGTCCCGTTGCAGACGGGTTTGATATATCCGGACTTTTGTTTCGATATAGGCGTTTTTCTTGGCCTCCCGGGACAGGATAAAGGCCTTGCGGGCTTCCTCAAGACGGGCTTCAGCGGCGATTTCAAGGGCGTCCAGCTCTTCCGTGGCTTGAGCGATTTTTTCCTTCAAATGAGCTTGGCAGGTGTCCAGCCGCGCCAGCAGGCACGGCCCGCGGTCACTGGAAATCAATTTTGAGGCAAAAAACGGCCCCTGCTTTGGATTCAAAAATACTTGGCGTAGCTCCTTTTTCGCCGATTCAATTGCGGCGGCAGTCAGCTGCTTGGCCTCGGAAAGCTCCCGTTTGGCTTGGGCGTACAGCTCCTCCAGCTTTTCATCCACGTTTACGCGGCGGGTTTTTATTACATTGGCATAGCTGAAATAATCCGTTTCGGCGTAGTCCAGCTTAACAACGGGCAGGCGGCGGGCCAGCTCCGCGCCAAGAAAATTTATATCCAGCCCGGCGGAATTTACATACTGCAACAAGTCGTGGTCGTCGGGGGCGGCCTCAAGCATAGGTGACATTTCGCGGAACAAGGCGTGGGCAATGTAGGCGTTGATGCCCTCGGTGGGTAAGGCCGCCGCCGACGCGCCTATTATATTGTAGACAAAGTTTGCGGCTTGGGGCATTCCCGGCGGCAAATTGGATTTCATTGTGGAGATATTGGACAACAAGTTGCTATAGTAATCCTGAATGGCAAATTCGCTGCCGGAGGCCTTATCCTCCAACGCGAGGAAATTGACGATGTTTTCCGCCGTGACATTCATGCAATAGTCATAGGCTCCCTTGAGGAACACCCCGTCGATGTTACACGCGCTTACCAAATGGCACAGATTAAACGGCGCGAGCCCGGAGTTTACCTCCAGCCGCGTGCCGTATTTTTGACTAAACCGCTCGCCGGTACGTTCTTCAAGGTTCATCCAGTAATCCAGCTCTTTCAGCGCGGCGTAGCCGTTACGCTGGATATATTCCTCCGTGTGGATGTTCATATTGTTCCCGGCCAGGTGCACATCCGGCGTAAACAGATATCCAGTGATTTCTACCTTGTCAACACCCTTGCCGCCGTATTCGCGCTCCATCAGGCCCCGGATTATATAGGCGATGTCCAAAAACATGCCGCCTCCCGTGCCCCCGCTAAGGCCTGATACCAGGTACACCAGCAGCTTATTCTCCTGGTCCAGCCGCAAATTGCGTATTTTATTGTCCAGCGCGTCGATGGCCGTGTTGATTTTTTCAAACAAAAGCAGCCGCCCCGCTTGGCGGTTTCCGCTGGCTCCCTTTGTGCCGTCGGTTATGGTCAGTTCCGGATTCAGCCACTCGCGGATATACTCCGGCATAGTCGAGCGATTGTTTAAAATGGCCCCTATTCCCGCATTGGAAAGCTGCACCATTTCCGTGTACGGGTCCAGTCCGATGCCCTTGTATCTTTTCCGGTCATGCTCGTTTGTTTCAAAGGCTATGTATTCGATGTTGTCGGGCTTGGATTTTTTTTGCTTGGTGACAGGATTGTCCGGCAGCTTAAATCGCCTGCTCACCTGATGCTTCAACCGCAAAAGCGCGTCCGTACCCGTGCCTCCCAGCCCCACCACCAGCACAGGATGGTTTATCGTGTCTATCCGCGCTTTCTCACTGACGCGGCCCAGCCCTCCGCCCAAGGACATGTCCATTTGTTTTATATTTTCATGGGTTAGTTGCTTCATTACAATCAGCCCCCTTTTTCGTCTATAGCTATTGTATGCAGGGGTGTTTTCTTTAAGCACCAAGCGGTGAAAAAGTTACTGACGTGGAATTTTGACTAAAGCGGCAACAGTCGCTTATACTGTGGACGAGGAGGTTGGACATGATATATCGTGACTTTGGCAAAACAGGGAAAAAAATTTCGGTGTTAGGCTTTGGGTGTATGAGGCTCCCGGAAATAAAAATAGCCGAAATGAGCGAGGAAGAAAAACGCGCGAGGGAAGGTCTCTCATGGTATGAGGCGCAAAGGGACGACACATGGATTGTTGATGAGGAAAAGTCGATTCCCATGCTAAAAGCCGCGTACGACGCAGGTGTAAATTATTTCGATACGGCGCAGTTTTACTGTCATTTCAAAAGCCAGGCCACTCTTGGCAAGGCGGTAAAGCTTATGGAGCGCGAGAAAGTGATGATAGCGACCAAAATCCCCATGGACGAGGTTCACGGGACGGCCGATTTCCGGCGGATGCTGGAGCTGCAATTAAAGCTGCTGGATATGGACTATATTGATTTTTACCATCTGCACGGCATCAACCGTGAGAGGTTTGACGAGAAAATCACAAAATTCGGAATAAAAAAAGAAGTGCAAAAAGCACTGGATGAAGGGCTGATAAAACACATATCCTTTTCCTTCCACGGCGATGTTAAAGATGTTCCTTATGTAGTGGAGTCTTTTGAAATGTTTTCGTCGGCACTGTTGCAGTACAATTTACTTGACCGCTCCCATGAGGAGAATATAAACTACCTAGCCGGTAAAGGCATCGGCGTGGTAATCATGGGGCCTATTGCCGGAGGGCGGCTTTCCGTGCCGTCGGAGCTGTCGGAAAAGCTGCTGGGCCAAAACATCTCAACGCCGGAGCTGGCACTGCGTTTTGTTCTTGGCAATAAAAATGTCCACTCTACAATTTCCGGCATGGAAAATATGGAGATGCTTGACGGTAATCTCAAGGTTGCCGATATGGAAGTGCCCATGACCGAGGACGACTTCTGCAAAGCGGCAATAATGATGGAGGAGCTGAAAAAGCTCTCCGATTTATACTGCACGGGCTGCAATTATTGCCTGCCCTGTCCAAAGGAAATTAACATACCCCATATATTTAACGCCTACACCTACCACAATGTATACGGGCTGTCTGCTCAGGCCAAAACTATGTGGAACGCCAAACGCGGCACACCGGTATCCGAGTGCACAGAATGTGGCGTCTGCGATGAAAAATGCCCTCAACAAATCAAGGTGACTCAAAAACTAAAAGAAGTTGCGGAAGTTTTATCCGGACTGTAAAGGAGCGGGCCAAGCGTGTTGAAAGGGCAGCAGCGCGGGGAGTGGGCGTGCTAACGCTTGTCGCGGGATGATTGCCGACCATCAAGTAGTGCCTGTTCGGCACTAATCCTCACGACTTCGCTAGTCGCCCGCCTCACTCCCCGCGCTGCTGCCCTTTCAACACGCTTGGCCCGCTCCCTAAGTATAACGGGAGGGGATTTCCTCATAAGCAGCCCTGGAAATTGGTTGATTTTCGGCGAGCATTAGCGAAAGCCGTGTTGCGCATTGCGGCGGTTTAAAAAAGAAAAACCCGCGCAGATGGTAATCTGCAAGCGGGTTCATCTTTTTTCCGCCGCATCAGCAACACTTAGGCGTAGCGTGCGAGCGAAAACAACCAATTTCCAGGGCGGGGTTATGAGGCCCCGTCCTAGTGCATTGCCATGTGGCCGGGAGAGCCGCCGGAAAGTGCTGATTTTACGGTGCTCATGTCTTGCTGGGTGGCGCTGGGTGATGTGGCGTAGTAGCCTTTTTGCTCGGCTATTTTGTAAAGGTCGTATTGAAATTTCTCGTCGCCGTCGCGCATTTTCTGAAAGGTTTGGCGAAGTGTCGGGTTTGCGGTTTCACTTATAAATGTCGCGTAATGCGATAGGCTGGATTTTACGCCGCCAAGCACATCCAGAACCATGTCTTTTTCTTGCATAGTTTTAGTCTCCTTTTTTTGTTTTAGTGGGGTGATATAGACAATTCCATCGAGAATGGGTTCAGTCATCGCGTAAAAACGCCGCCGACGCAGTCGCGGCTTGCGCTCGACTTTACCGTTCTCGATTGAAATTGCTATACCTATAACATTTGAAGCAGATTTTGCGCGGCTTGTTTAGCATCGCCGGAGGCTTTTGTAAACATTTGCTTCAGTTGCGGGTCCTGAACTTGTCCGGCGTATGTGTTAAGCTTGCATGACGTCATGTTGTGGCCGGATACTACTTCGCGAATCCAGTTGAGTTCCGATTGCTTTAGTCCCTGCATAGAAATGCTCCTTTCTGAATTTCCCGCGAACGGGTGAATAGTAAAACACTACCATTATTGTTGCGGTAATTTAGAAAATTATGCATGGACAAAAAAATATGTAAGGTGGGCCACTCACGGCCTATCAAACTTATTGACAACTATGCTTTGCCATGCCAGAATTGAGTTTAAGGGGGTGGCAAAATGCCCTATGTAAGCGTAATAGGCGCGGCTATAATGGATGTTATTGCAAAGTCAAGCTCCCGGTTGATTGGGGCGGATTCCAACCTAGGCAAGGTTAGCCAGTCTTCCGGCGGGGTGGGGCGCAATATTGCGGAAAATTTGGCGCGTCTTGGCGTGGATGTAAAGCTGGTGGTTGCCCTTGGAAGCGACCATGCGGGCAAGCAGCTTTTGGAGGATTGCACGCAAACAGGAATAGACATGCGGCACTGTCAGATTCAGGACGGGGCAAGCTCTACTTATGTTGCCGTTTTGGACAGCGACGGCGAAATGGCTATGGCCATTGTGGACGACGCCGCAAAATTAGGCATTGGGCATATGCGTGAGCACAGCGATGCCATAGGCGGCTCTGAAATTATTATCCTTGACGCCAATTTGGGGGAAAATGAAATTTCTGCTATTTTGGATATGTTCCCCGGCAAGACTTTTTTTGCCGATGCTATATCCGTAACAAAGGCCCAGAGGCTGAAAAGCTTTTTGGGCCGTTTTCATACAATAAAAATGAACAGGCTAGAAGCGGCCTCTTTGTCCGGCATGGAAATTGCCGACGAGACCGCGCTGGAAAAAGCCGGGGATTATTTTTTGGCCGAGGGCACTAAGCGGGTTATAATTTCCCTTGGTGCGGAGGGTATTTATTATAAAACAGGAGCACAGCAGCTCTGGTTTAAGCCCGACCCAATTGTGCCGGTAAACGCCACCGGAGCGGGTGACGCGCTTATGGCGGGGCTGGTTTACTGTCAACTGCACAATAAAAGCGCGGATTATACGTTGCGATTTTCCCATGCAATGGCCCAAGAGGCATTAATGAGCGAAAAAGCCGTAAGCCTCCTGATTAGTGAACATCGCGCACAAAGCGCGATGCCGCAGCGCAGCGAGGAAGCGTAGCCGGGCTTTGCCCGGCGGAGTGGCGGGGGTTTGGGGGCAGATCCCCCATTTAAATGAGAGGAGAGTACGGGATGGAATATCTGAAAATAAGTGAAGAGGTAAAAGAAGCGTTAAACACCGGCAGGCCCGTTGTTGCGTTGGAATCTACAATAATTTCCCATGGATTTAATTATCCGGAGAATATCGAAACCGCCCAAACATGTGAAAAAATTATAAGGGAGGCCGGGGCAATTCCGGCCACTATCGCCATTCTAAACGGCAAAATAAGAGTGGGGCTTAATGCGGACGAAATCGAATTTCTGGCCAGCACCAAGGGAATCCGCAAATGTTCGCGGCGGGATGCGGCGGCGATTATTTCTCAAAAACTAAGCGGCGCGACTACCGTAGCCGGCACAATGATTTTTGCGGAAATGGCGGGCATTAAAGTATTCGCCACGGGGGGCATAGGTGGCGTGCACAGGGGGGCGGAAACTACATTTGATATTTCCGCAGACTTGGAGGAGCTTGCCCAAACAAAAGTAGCCGTGGTATGCGCCGGGGCAAAGTCCATTTTGGACATTCCCCTGACATTGGAATATCTTGAAACCGCCGGCGTACCCGTAATCGGCTACAACACGGAGGATTTTCCGAATTTTTATACAAGAACCAGCGGCATGAAGGTAGATTACAATTTGCCGACAACCGCCGCCATAGCCGGTCTAATTCAAACGTCCTTTGAGCTGGGTTTAAAAGGCGGTATGTTGGTGTGCAATCCTATACCGAGGGAAGCGGAGCTGGATTACGATTTTATTCAGGCCAAGGTAGAAGCGGCTGTGAGGGAATCTGTTGAAAAAAACATACACGGGAAAGAATCCACACCTTTTTTGCTGGCAAGACTCAGCGAAATAACAGAGGGAAAAAGTGTTGGCGCAAACAAAGCCTTGGTGTTTAATAATGCCCGGGTGGCGGCTGAAATCGCGGCCGATATGACAAAGTGAAACGCTCTAAAGGGCTTACACTTTTGGAGGCCACAATCGCGCTGGCCCTGTGGCTGGTTTTATCAACCGGGGTGTTTTTAACATGGCATCATATTACCCAGGCGTCGGTGGCGTTGCGGGCGCGGCAAAATGCCTTTGAAAACGCCCGCGTTGCCATGGACGCGCTGATTATGAACATGCAAATGTCATGGGATATTGAGCTAATCAACGATAGTGACGGCATTCTGCGGCAGTTGACTTTGTACGAGCGTGACCCGCTGGGGGGCGTGCATCCTTACCGGTTTAATTTTGACGCAAGCTTGCCGGAAGAGGCAATCCGGCATCATCGGCTTGAATTTGGGGATAATGAATTTGCTGCGAATATCGCCGTTATTCGCATTACATACATCGCGGGAAGCCGGATGAATATTTTTATAGAAACAGGCTGCTATCCGCAGTCCGGCAGAATTACGCTGGAGGCAAGCGTGGATGTGAGGCATAAAAATGTGACCGTGTACCCAAGGCCATAAACAAGGAGGAGCCCCATGACCTTCAAAAACCCCATTCTGCCCGGGTTTTATCCGGAACCCTCTGTTTGTAGGGTAAAGGATGATTATTATTTGGTGACTGCGACATTTGGGTATTTTCCGGGTGTGCCCATTTTTCACAGTAAAGACTTAGTGAACTGGCGGCAAATCGGAAATGTGCTGGATAGACCCTCTCAATTGCCCCTTGACGGCGCGGAAATTAGCCGCGGAATTTTTGCGTCTACGCTGCGTTACTACGATGGCGTTTTTTATTTGACATCAACCAATGTTTCCCATGGCGGGAATTTTCTTGTGACGGCAACAGACCCGGCCGGCCCATGGTCGGAGCCGTTTTATATTCATGGTGCGGCGGGGATTAACCCGTCGTTGTTTTTCGATACGGATGGACGCTGCTATTATCATGGCACATGCGAGCGGCAGGGGGGCGGAAAATTTTTCGGCGACAATGAAATTTATTTGCAGGAGCTTGACCTTGGGTTGATGAAATTAACCGGCCAGCGTTTTGTCATTTGGCATGGCGCGCTAAAAGACAGCGTTTGGGCGGAGAGCCCCCATATATATAAGAAAGGCGAGTATTATTACCTGCTGATTTCCGAAGGGGGCTCGGGTCATGAACATGCCGTCACCGTGGCCCGAAGCAAGACTTTGACCGGCTATTACACGGGGCACAAGTCCAACCCGATTTTGACACATCGGCATCTTGGCAAGAATTATCCCATAGTAAATGTGGGGCATGGGGACTTGGTTGACACGCCGGGGGGACAAGCTGAGTGGTGGATGGTAGTGCTTGCCTCACGGCCCTATGGCGGGCGGTACAGAAATCTCGGCCGCGAGACATTTCTTGTGCCCGTCATCTGGGAGGACGATTGGCCCGTAGTGAATTGCGGCATCGGGCTGGTGCGGGAGGAAGAGCGTTTTCCAAAGCTTGCCGCGTCTGCCGGAAAGGAGAAGTCCCTTGCCGAAGGGGATTGCGGGTTTTATGATTTTCGAAAAATGGCCTATTCCGCCGGGGGGCTTCCCATGAATATGATGTTTCTTCGTAATCCCGTCCCCGGGGATTATATGTTAAAAAATGATGGCCCCGGCGCGGGCCTGCATTTGCGGCTGAATAAAAACACCATTGCAGAGCTTTCCACGGTAAGTTATTGCTGTGTACGCCAACAGCATAAAAGCTTCGAGGCGCGGACGCGCTTATTTTTCACCCCGGTTGCCAATGAAAACGTGGGGCTGGTTCTTTTCCAAAGCCATAAATTTCATTATCAATTTGTGCGGACATGTGGCTGGTTGCGGGTGCTGAAATGCGAAAACGGCAGGCCGACAATTTTGGCCGAGACGAGCTTCCCCGATGATTTGCCCGATGTACACCTGAAAATCATCGCCCAAGAGCAAGACCTATCTTTCTTTTTTAGCCCGGACGGGCAGAACTTTTCCCCCGTACACGAAAACGCCGATGCCAGAATTCTAAGCACCGACGTTGCCGGGGGTTTTGTGGGCACAACAATTGGTATGTACGCCTCTTCAAACGGAGAAGAGGCAGGCGAAAAATTCGCCGTATTTACCGATTTTGCCTATCGCGGATACTAGTGGTGAAACCCGCCTAAACAGCGGTCATTCCGGTCAGGATTAGGAATGTGACGCGCTAACGCTTGCCGCAAGATGATTCCGCCGTCTCGGGCAGTGCCTGTGGGGATGTCTCGCTAAGAGAACCGAGTATCGGCGGTGCGCTGGGCCCTAAAACCCCGTGATTGCTACGTTTGCTCACGGTCGTGTCGGCTGGGGCGACAAAGAAAGGCGGGAATTCGCTTGCAGATTTAATCATCTGCACGAATTCTCGCCTTTCTAGTTGCCGC
>Ga0209755_10000203_pt1 | contig 114928 bp, 114 predicted proteins | sample TergutCo191P1_FD_187301 | JGI IMG/M metagenome (GOLD analysis project Ga0209755, IMG submission 187301) | Cornitermes sp. P1 segment gut microbial communities from Petit-Saut dam, French Guiana - Co191P1 (SPAdes) (version 2) | ecosystem: Host-associated > Arthropoda: Insects > Digestive...
CTTGCGGTGCCAGCAATACAGGCAGATTTTGCGGGGAATGTGGCAATGCGCAGCCCGCACCGCCTGAAAATTGGGCTTGTTCTTGCGGACATTCAAATACGGCTAGATTCTGCGGTGAGTGTGGCAGCCCGCGCCCTGAAAGCACCAATTGGGCGTGTAATTGCGGTGAGGTTAACGAAGGGCGGTTCTGCGGAGGTTGCGGTAGCCCTAGGAAATAGGGGGTAGCGGCATGAGAATAAAAATGCCCGGAACAATGTTTTTGCTGATTGGCGGGGGCATGTATCTCCTTTTTGGCGGGATTTTGATTTTTAGCTGGCTTCCTGCCCTCTTTGAATACCCGCGGACAGACAACGGCTGGGCGACCTTTCACATTGTCATTGGTGCCAGCATGCTCCCTTTTGGAATACTTGGCATTGTGCGTTCACACGCCTACACAGGCATGAGAGCAATGCTCTACGCAGCCATATTCCACACGGCAGCTTTAGGCATAATGTTTGTGGTTTTTCGGAGCTTACTTGCATTTGCTTTATTTATCGCGCCCCCTGCAATTGTATTTTCAATAGGTGCGCACAGAAATTTATAGCGGAGGTGACCTTGTGAAAACTCAAGTTAAACTAAAAGGCACTAACCTAATGCTTATAGGTAGTGTTTTATATATCATTTCTGGCGTGGTTTTTACCATTGCCATGGTGATGCAGTTGATGGACTTTCTTAATGACGAGCCCTTTTTGTTTGGGTGGTCTGGGTGGATAGCTCTCTTTATAGCCTATGGTGCTGTCATGATTATTCTGGGCATTGTAGGGTTTTTGCGCCGATTTGCCTTTACAGGAATGAAGCCGCTGTTTTTTATAAGCGGGACACATGCCTTTTTGGGGCTGGTGGGGATGCTTCTTAATCCCATTACGGCGGTTATTGCAGTCCCTCCAGCTGTGGTGCTGTGCATTGGCGCGTTTAAGAATATTTCGTAACGGAGGTAAATTATGAGTCCTGAGCTTCAAAATTTTATGCAGGGATTGCCTATGCACATAACAAGTGTTTCAGATGCGAGAGCTTTGGTGAAAAGGCAGGGCGGTATGACCTTTTTGGGCGGGCGTTCCATGCGGCAGACCGTGCAGCTTATTGAACCAAACGAGCGTATATACTTTTTTACCCATGCAAGTTTTAAATTTGTCGAAAGAGCCACAGGTGAGGAAACCAGCGGAAACGGTTCGATATTTTTATCCGAAAGACGGCTTTTGATTAGGGTGGATTTTGAAACTAGGGTACTTGAGTGCTCTTTGTGCGATATTTTGAGCGTTGCCGCAAGCAAAGGGATTGTGCTGGGAAAAGTTGCCTTTTGCACTACTGATATTTCCATGGAATTTGATATTTTGGAAAATCAAGAGTTGATTCGTCAAATGTTTATTCATGTGGCTGCCATTGCTCCTGATGTGGGCGCGGGTGCAGTTAGCGGAGCACCCAGCGGGCAAAAGGCGGTTGTGGATTGCCCTGGCTGCTCGGCGGCTGTTATTGTTGTGGTTGGCTCAGTTAGCAAATGTGAATATTGCAATAGGCCTGTGGACAGCAGGGGCGGCGGGGGAATAGGGGACTGTCCCACGCACTTGGGGACTGTCCCCGGGAATTTGCGCACCGATTCATGGGCGTGTGGCTGTGGCGCACATGCCGCTGGGCGGTTTTGCTCAAATTGCGCAGCACCGCGCCCTGACGCTAGCCGCTGGAATTGCCACTGCGGGGGAGTGAGTGAGGGCAGGTTCTGTCCGAATTGCGGTTCCCAAAGGGTGTAAAGGGGGTAGGTAACATCGGGCGGGTTCAGCCGCAACCTTTAGCCGCCTTTAGGCGGCTCCCCCTCTAGGAACTAAAAACAAGTTAGGAGAGTGAAATATGGCAGCACTAAAGGAATACAAATGCTTAAATTGCAGTGGCGCGATTAATTTTGACACGGATTTGCAGGAGTTAAAGTGCCCGTTTTGCGATTCCACCTTTGAGGTGGCGGCGATGATGGAGTTTGCCGAGGATTGCGCAAATGAGCCTGACGAGCCCATCCAGTGGGCAAGCCATGAAGACATTGAGTGGGACGAGGGCGAGGAGGACTCCATGAGTGTTTACACCTGCAATTCCTGCGGGGGCGAGATTATTGCAGATGCCTCCACCGCTGCGACCAGTTGCCCCTATTGCCGCAATCCTGTGGTAATGAAGGGCAAGCTTTCAGGCTCGCTCAAGCCTGATTTGATTATTCCGTTTCAGCTGGACAAAGCAGCGGCAAAAAAGGCTCTGGCGGCGCATTTGGCTGATAAAAAGCTATTGCCTAAATGTTTTAAGTCCAAAAAGACTTTGGATGATATAAATGGCGTATATGTGCCATTTTGGTTGTTTGATGCAGATATTAATGCCAACATGCGCTACAGGGGCACCACCGTGCGCATATGGGCGGACGCCCGCTTTACATACACCGAAACCCGCCATTTTAGCATAATCCGTCAAGGCGATATGGCTTTTGACGCAGTCCCTGTGGATGCTTCTACCAAAATTCCTTCTGACCTGATGGAGTCCATTGAGCCTTTTGACACTAGTCTTGCCCAGCCCTTCAAAACGGGCTTTTTGGCAGGATATATGGCGGATAAATTTGACTATAGCTCTGATGAGTGCATTAACCGCGCCAATGAGCGCATCAGAAAGTCCGCTGAGGACACATTTAGGCGAACCATCACAGGCTATCAAAGCGTGACACCTGAATACCGAGGGGTTTATCTTAAAGACAGCACTGTTAAATACGCCCTGCTGCCTGTGTGGGTCATCACTGCCTCGTGGCGGGATAAGCAGTATCTGTTTGCAATGAATGGGCAAACAGGAAAGTTTGTGGGGGATTTGCCCACGGACTGGGGCATCTTTTGGAAGTGGTTTGCGATTTTAACAGTGGCTATTGCCGCTGTGGTGTTTGTGATTTTGTTGATTGGAGGGTGGTTTAATGGTTACTAGCATTTTGCTCGCAATAGGTGTAGCTTTGGTAATTTCTGCTATAGTAATGTTTTCCATACGTGCAAAACTTAAAAGCGTGCGCGCTCAAACCAGTGCCTGCAACTACGAGCGTTCAGGCAGCTTTGGACTTAACATACAAAAGGACACGTTCCTTTTTAGAAATATAACCCGCATACCGCGGGCACAACCAAGAAGGAGGTAGTACAAATGGAATTAAAACTAACAAAAAACCTTGAAACAGGCATCGCACTTGTGGACCAGCAGCACAGAGAGCTTATTGACGCTGTAAACGGTCTTGAGGGCATGAGAGAAAAGGTCAAAGACCCTGCGGTTATGGCTGAAACCATGGACTTTTTAGCCACTTACTGCATTATGCACTTTGACACAGAAGAAGAAATAATGAGGGAGTCTAATTTCCCCGAGATTGCCTTGCACGAAAAAGAGCACAGGCTTTTTGTTGACAAATTTGTAGAGTATAAGGACAAATTTGAAAACGAAGGCTTTAGTGACGAGCTTTTCACCGACCTGTCCCGCTTTTTGAAAATATGGATTTTGAAACATATTGCTGAGAGTGATTTGGATATGGGGAAGCATTATGTGAGTTAGAAGTTAGAAGTTAGATGCTCCTGCCACCACCTTGCGTCAAGCGCGGGGTGGTGGCTTGGCATCTTGTTTCTTGTCTCTAAAAAACACCTTGCATCTTGTCTTGGTTTGTGGTAGAATTACGGTTACATTGTTTTGGGGGTGAAGCTTGGTTTTGCATAGAAGTGGCGCGGCTAAAGTGATTGCAATAGGAGCTTCTTTGGGCGGTGTGGCGGCGATAGAGCATGTACTTTCAGGCTTTATGGCATCTGTACCCCCTGTGGTTTTGGTTTTGCACATGCAGGCGGGCATGGCAAAGCTACTTGCTGACCAACTTGATGTGCGTTTGCCTCTGTCTGTTAAACAGGCGGCAAGCGGCGACATCCTCAAGAAAGGTCAGGTCTTGATTGCCCCTTATGGAATGCACATGAAGGTTATAAAGCACCTAGGACAGGTGGCTGTGGAATGTTTTAATGGACCTAAGGTTCAGCATGCCCTGCCTTCTGCCGATGTTTTGTTTGAGTCGGTTGCTGAAGTTTTTGGCGCGGATTCTGTTGGGGTTATTTTGACAGGGGTTGGGGCTGACGGTGCCCGCGGACTTTTGAAAATGCGCGAGCTTGGAGCTGCCACCATAGGGCAAGACGAGGACACCTGTGTTGTGTACGGTATGTCAAAGGCTGCTAAGGAAATGGGTGCAGTGGCGCACGAGCTGCCTATACACAAAATTTCGTCAAAAATATTGTCATTCGTATGATTGGAGGGATACTATGATAACTGGTGATGAAAGGCTTAAAATGCTGGACAAGCTACCTGCAGTGGCATATAGATGCCTGTACAAAACTGACAATATCTCTTTTGTTTACGCAAGCCCGGAATGTGTGAAACTGTTTGGGCTTGAGGCAAATGAGCTGACGGGATTTTTGGATATAGTCCATCCTGAGGATGTAGCCGAGTTCAAAAAGCTGCACGAAGACACCGTTGGCGTTGGTCTTCCCTTGGAAGCCTTGGTTAGGATGGTGGCTAAAAGTGGCGAGCTCAAGCAGGTTTTGGTGCGGGCACGGGTGGCAAAAACAGATGACGAGGGCATGCCCGACATTATTGAAGGGCTTTGCACAGACATTACAAAACAATTAAATATTAAAACTTCACAACTTGAAAACCGCGCAAAAACAGACTTTTTTGGGAAAATGGGATATGGGATTAGAACCCCTATGAACGCCATTATTGGATTATCTGAGCTTGGGCTTAGGCAGGACATGCCGGCATCGGTGCGGGACTACATACTAAAAATCAAAGAAGCCGGGGACACCTTAATGACCGTCCTTGACGATGTGTGGGATTACACCAAGCTTGTAAACGGGCAATTTAGAATTTCGGAGCAAAAATTTGACTTTGGCGAATTGGTCCAAAGTGTTGTTGACGCCATAAAGCCGCGGGCACATGATGCGGGGCTTGACTTTTTTGTGTTTGTGGACGGGAGCATTCCAAGGCATCTTTTTGGAGATTCCCTAAGGATACGAAAGGTTTTACTTAACCTGCTTCAAAATGCCGTAAAATTCACAAGTGCCGGATATGTGCACATGTCAATAGCAACCGAAACAAAAGACTGTGGCACAAAATATCTTGTGATGCAAATTAAAGACACAGGCAGGGGCATTAAGCAAGAGGACATGGGGCGGCTCTTTGGCGAATTTGCCCAGTTTGACTCCAAGACCATAGTGGGCAGCGGCATTGGGCTTGCCCTTGTAAAGGGCTTAATGGAGCTTATGGGCGGAGAGGTTTATGCGGCTTCGATTTTTTGCGTTGGCTCAATCTTTACCCTCTCTTTTGTCCTTCAATCTGAGGGAGGTGCCCTTTGCGAGGTTAAAGATGCCCATGAAAAAAACGTGCTTGTATATGAAAACCGTAAAAACCACAAAGAAAGCCTTATGCTCACACTCAAAAATCTTGGGTGCCAAAGTAAAGCTATAGACACCCTGCCTGAGTTCTATGATGCACTTATAAAAAATGACTTTACCCATGCCTTTGTGGACAAAGGCTTGTACCGGGAGTTTGTTCGGGCATATCCTTCCTTTGAAAGCACCACAGAAATTATTGTGACTGAGGTCTATCCCCTTTATTGCCTAGATGTGGCGGACAGGCTAAATGGCACAAGCTTTGAGGGCGAGGGGCAAGGCAGGGCGTCTTGGCGTCGCGGGCTTGTTGCTCCTGATGCGCGGGTTTTGGTGGTGGATGACGTTAGCTCCAATCTTGTTGTTGCTGCCGGTCTTTTGGCACCTTACAAAATGCGTATTGACACGGTGGAAAGCGGGCTTTTGGCAATTGAAGCTGTAAAAAACACCCGCTATGACCTAATACTGATGGACCATATCATGCCTGTGCTTGACGGTGCCCAAACCACCCTTGCCATACGAAAGCTCACAGGGCTGCCCACAGACTGCGCTAATGTGCCAATTGTTGCCCTTACAGCAAACCCTGAGCTTGCTGACGAAACTATACTAAAAGAAAACGGCTTTAGTGACTTTTTACTTAAGCCTACGGACAGGGATTTGCTGTTAGATACTATTGAAAAATGGATTCCTGCAAGCTTCATAATTTCTGCTCCTGTTCCAGATGCTTCTCCAAAGCATTATTATGACTATGAGGAGTTGAACCTTGAAATAGAGGGAGTTGACGTAAGTCTTGGCATAAAGCAAACAGGAGGAGACCCGCTTTTGTATTTGGCAGTTGTCAAGAAATATTTGGAAAGCGGCAGGAAAATGTATGGGGACATTGCTCAGTGCGTGGCTGCAGGCGACATGGAGCTTGTGAATGTGCATGTGCACTCGCTAAATTCCACTTCAGTTGTCATTGGTGCAACCAAATTTGCAGAATATGCAGCCTCACTTGAAAGGGCAATTGAGCAAGGAGATATGGACTTTGTAAAAGAGGAGCTTCCCGTTTTTAATGCAGAGCTAAAACAAATGCTCACAAACATTGAAAAGGGCTTAAGCTTGCCTGAGCCGGAAGAAGAAAGCAAAAAACCAAAGGCTCTTTTGATTGATGATACTGAAGCGGTACTTATTATTCTTAACAACATGTTAAAAGACGACTTTGAAACCATCATTGCCCTTGACGGAGAAAACGGCATTGAAATGGCGAGGCTCAATAAGCCTGACATAATCTTTTTGGACCTTTTGATGCCTAGAATGTCCGGATATGACGTACTTGAGGCATTGAAAGAAGACATGAGCTTAAGCTCAATTCCTGTCGTCATCATGTCAGGCAAAAAGGCTGAAACCCATATGGAAAAAGGTTATGAGCTTGGAGCCTTGGGATATGTCGAAAAGCCGCTGTTGAAAGAAGCCGTGTTTGAAGCAATTAGTAAAATTTTGCCATCATAAGGAGGAAATGATATGACTTTTTTGAAAAATATTAAAATCAGAAGTAAGCTAATTCTAGGCTTTGGGCTGCTAATTGTAATTGCTATTACTACATCTGTATTCGGTATTGTTTCTCTTAACACCAACAGCACGAATGTGAGTATATTCCAACAATATGCAACTGCAAGATATAACAATTTGCTTGAAATTGAGGCAAGGTTTAACAATGTGCGCAGGATTGTGGCTACAATGTCTTTTCACGGTGCCGAGGAGGCTGCTTTGTCTGCTTTGCGGGGCGAGGCATTTTTGCAGTTAGATACCATTGGCGTCCTGCTTAATGCAAACCAAGAAAGCCTGCATGCAGAGCCTGGCTTGGACGAGGGCTTACGCACCTTATTTTTAGGGCAAAAATCTGATTTGCAAAGTATGCTTGATACTTTTAGAACTGCCGTTGTAGATAGCATGTTTAACGCTGCCATGCTTGTTGTGCCGGGCTCTCCCGCAGGGCGCGTCACCTTAGAGCGGGTGTTTGAGCGGGGTGAGGAGTATGCCACCCATGTAGAAAGCAGCTTCGCAGCCCTAAGCACAAGTACCACAAATGCAATTAATGAACAAATTGGACATATGGAAGATTCAAACAGCCGCACTGTTACTATTTTGGCTGTGCTTATGGCTCTTGGCATTGTGTTTGGAGTCATTGTCACTTTCACAATCTCAGGCTCGGTGGGCAAGCCAATCAGAAAGCTTGTTACCCTTGTTGAGGATGTTGTGGAAGGTAATTTGAATGTAAATATGGACAAGTCAGAACTTGGCAAAGACGAGGTGGGAGTTCTTATTCATGATGTTTACGAACTTGTTGAAACCATCAAAAACATTAATGACGAAATCACCAAGTTTACCAAAGTTATTGGGGACGAAGGGGATTATGAGTATAGAATTGATTATGACAAATATAAAGGCGCGTATGGAGGACTTCTTAAAGGGGTCAACAACGCCGTGGACGCCTCGGCTCAAGACAGCGCGGTCATGCTTGGTGCTTTAAGCGAGCTAAGCCAAGGTAAATTTGACATTGTGACTAAAAGGCTTCCCGGCAAGCGGGCAGCTGTTAATGAATCCCTTGACAAATTTATTGAGCTTTTGAACAATGTTGTTGATGGCATTAACTATATGGTTGATATGGCGTCTGACAAAGGTAAAATGGACTTTAAGATACCTGAGGAGGGCTTTGAGGGCGGCTGGTATACCATGATTCGCGGGCTTAATGACGTGGGCCGCGCCGTGGACGGACCCTTGCACGAAATAAGAACCGTTATGGCAAACCTTGCAGATGGCAAATTTGACAAAAAGATTTGGGCAAGAGGGTATAAAGGCGACTTTTTGGCGATTCAAAAGTCTGTGAATTACACTGTTAAAACCCTCTATACTTATGTTGACGAGATTTCTGATAATCTTGCTGCCATTGCCGCAGGGGATTTGTCAAACACCATAAAAGCCAAGTATATTGGCGACTTTTTGCCGATTAAAGAAGCTATAAATGAGATTATTGACAAATGGAATAGGGCTATTACAGACATTACTGTGGCGTCAAACAACGTGCTAGAAGGGGCTGGAAGCATATCACAAAATGCCATGGTGCTTTCTGACGGCTCAAGCTCTCAAGCGGCATCTTTAGAGGAGCTGCACACAACAGTTGAGCTTATTAACAGACAAACTGAAAAGTTTGCCACAAATGCCAAAGACGCCAACGAGCTTTCAAACCGCTCCACGGAAAATGCCAATAAAGGCAGCGAAGCCATGAGACAAATGTTTGACTCTATGCTCGGAATTAAAGAATCCAGCGAATCAATTTCCAGCATTAACCAAGTTATTCAAAATATTGCCTTCCAGACCAATCTGCTTGCCCTTAATGCTTCTGTTGAAGCGGCTAGAGCCGGGGAGCACGGCAGGGGCTTTTCCGTTGTTGCTGACGAGGTGCGCTCCTTGGCGTCACGCAGCCAAGATGCCGCCTCTGAAACCACCGGGCTAATCTCTGATTCCATGTTAAAGGTTGAATCTGGCGTGTCTATTGCACAAGCGACCTCAGACTCCCTTGAAACCATTGTAACCTCGGCTGCCGAGGTTATGGAGCTTATCAACAACATAACCGAGGACGCTGCCGAGCAGGCAGCCATGATAGCCCAAATCTCCGACACCCTGCTGCACACAGCCACAACGGTGCAAGACAACTCAAAATTTGCTCAAGACGCGGCTGCCACAGCTGAGGAGCTTTCAAGCCAGTCTGAAAAACTTAGTGAGCTGGTGTCTTATTTCAAATTGATGCAATAACTTGATGCAATAACAATCAAAGGGGCGTGTGGGGCGTGGATTTTATTTCAATTGAACAACTAAAAACAGAACTAAAGGCAGCGCGGAAAAAAGAGGAGCGCACCCGCCTTATGTTTGATTCGGCACCCATTATCATCCAATATTGGAATGAATATGGCGTTGCCATTGACTGCAACCAAACCACCCTGGACTTTTACGGCTACAAGGACAAAAATGAGTATTTTCAAAACTTTGGGCAGTCCCTTCCCAAGCTCCAGCCAAATGGCGAAAAGTCTTGGGACAAATGGAATAACTTTTTGAGCGATGTTTTCCATGACGGGGCAGGGCAGCTGGACTTTATGGAGACCGACCTTGAGGGCAAGCCCGCATTTTTTGAAGTAATAGGGCTTAGGACTGAGCATAACGACTCGCCCTCTGTCCTCACATACTCCACAGATGTCACAAAAGCCCGCGAAGCCCTTGACGAGATGCACAAAAGGGAGGTGGCAGAGCAGGCAAGCATGGCAAAAAGCCGCTTTTTAGCACGGATGAGCCATGAAATACGCACGCCAATCACAGCGATTTTGGGCATTTCCGAGATTAAGCTTAGAAGCGAGGGCAACCCACCGGATGTGCAAGAGGCTTTTGTAAAAATCCTAAATTCCTCAAACTCTCTAATCCATATTGTTAACGACATCCTTGACTTATCCCGCATTGAGGCAGGCAAGCTCACCCTTTCTGAAAAAGAATATGATATAAACAGCCTTATTGTAAATGTTATCCACATCAATACCCAAAAACAAAATAATGTAAAATTTGAACTGTATGTGGATGAAAATTTACCTGTAAGCCTTGCCGGCGACCCTGTGCGCATTGAGCAAATCGTGAATAATCTTTTGTCAAATGCTTTTAGGTATACCCAAAAAGGGTCGGTTGGGCTTTGTGTTAAAAGCCGCGAATGTGAGCTTGAAGGCTATATTACGCTAGAAATTGCCGTAAGTGACACAGGCATTGGCATGACTGACGAACAGATTGAAGCAATCTTCCAAGAATATGCCCGTTTTCACGAAAGCGAGGTTCAAGGCATAGGGCTTGGCATGCCTATTGTCAACAGCTTAGCACGGATTATGGATGCTGAAATTTCAATCAAAAGCCAAGTGGGGGAGGGTACAACAGTTACTGTCTGCATACCCCAAAAAGTCATGAGCGTAGGTGTCATTGGCAAAGACGTTGCCCTTTCTATGGAAAATTTTGAAATTGAAGCCCAAAGCCCTGTTTTGAATTATGATTTTGAGCCTGAGTCCATGCCTTATGGCAGGGTGCTTGTGGTGGATGATGTGGAAGCCAATATTTTTGTGATGAAGGGGCTTTTGGGTTTTTATGACCTTGAGGTGGACTCTTGCGAAAACGGCTTTTTGGCAATTGACAAAATCAAGGTGGGTGAGGTTTATGATATTATCTTCATGGACCATATGATGCCCGGCATTACAGGCATAGAGACCCTTAACGCCCTGCGCCAGCTTGACTACGCCCACCCTGTTGTGGCACTGACCGCAAATGCCATGATTGGCAAAGACCAAGAATTTACCAGCAAAGGCTTTGACGGCTTTATTTCAAAGCCTGTGAGCACAGGGTTGCTTGACGAAACTTTGAAGCGGCTGATAAGGGACAAGCAAAGCCAAAAGACCATTGAGGACGCGAGGGCAAAAGGGCGCGCAGTCAAAAAAATTAACATTAACGACTACCAAGATGACGCTGTTTTAATTCGAAAAATTGAGCAGGAATTTTATGCAAAATATAAAAATGCCTACAATGAAATTGTGGGGTGCCTTGAAGGCGGCGATTTTATGGGTGCCCAGATTTTGGCACATACCATAAAAACCATGGCAAGCATTCTTAAAGAGGATGTCCTTGCGGCCCTGGCATCGTCCATTGAAGACAGCCTAGAAGATAGCGACTCCCCCAAAGAAAGCGTTATGTTTGCCTTTGAAATAAGACTTGCTGATTTTATTGAAAGGATTGCCCCTGCCCCTGCTGCCCCCTCAAAAAACCTTGAAAAACTTGAGCAAATCATCCCTCTTTTGGAATTCCAAAAGGCGGAGTGTCTGGAGCATATTGGATTTTTTGAGGACATTCCCGAAGCCAAAATACTTGTGCGCCTAGTCCAAAAGTTTGACTTTGCCACTGCTTATAAATCGGCACTTGCGCTGCGGGACATCTTGTCGTAGGCTGCTGCATTCTCAACCCATTCTCAACCGCTGGTTGATTGACTGCTTTGCCTTAAAATGCTAAAATTAAAAAAACCATTTGAAAGGAGCATATTATGCTTGATAAAAATCTTGTGGCGGATGTGCTTACATGTGCCATGTCTACAGGCGGGTCTTTTGCGGAAATTTTTGTGGAAGAAACTGCTAGAAATCGGCTGTCCTTGGTGGACAACAAAGTTGACAAATCCCGAAGCGGGATTGATTATGGTGCGGGCATCCGCATTTTTGACGGCACAAACGCCGTGTATGCCTACACAAATGACACTGGGCGCGAGAACTTGCTAAAGGTGGCAGCCGAGGCTGCGGCGGCGGTAAAAACCAAATCAAATGCCCAAATTATTCCTTTGCAGGTACTTAATTTTGCGACTGTGGTGCCCCTTGGCACGGCTTTTGACACGGTTGCTAAAACAGTGATTGTGGACAAGCTTAAAACTGCGGGCAATTCTGCCAAGAGCTACAGCGGGCTAATCACTCAAGTTAGCGGAGTTTATCATGATTTTACAAGCACGGTTCTTATTGCCAACACTGAAGGCGTGTGGGCTGAGGATAAGAGAGAGTACACAAGTGCCTGGTTTACGGCAATTGCCAGCGAAGGGGCAGAGAAGCAGACTGCCCGCCGCAGCCGAAGCGGGCGTGGCGGCTTTGATGCCTTTGACGGTTTGGATTTTGCCGAAATGGGCAAGGTTGCCGCTGAAAATGCTGTGAAAATGCTATCTGCAGGCTATGCTCCCGGCGGGCGCATGCCTGTGATTATCTCAAACGGCTGGGGCGGCGTTTTATTGCACGAAGCCATTGGGCACAGCCTTGAGGCGTTTTTTGTTGCCAAAAAGGCTACGGAGTTTCATGATAAAGTGGGCACTCGCGTTGCCCATGACATGGTGACTGTTATTGACGACGGCACCATTAAAGGCGGCTGGGGCTCAATTAATGTGGACGACGAGGGGCATTTGCCACAGCGCAATGTGCTGGTTGAAAACGGCATTTTGAAGGGCTTTTTGGTTGATAAGCTCTCTGGGCTTAAAACTGGGCTTGCCACCACAGGCTCAGGGCGGCGCGAGGGATACCGCTTCGCGCCCACATCCCGCATGACCAACACATTTTTTGAGGCTGGCACAAGCACTTTTGACGAGATTATTGCCGCAACTGAATATGGGCTTTATGCCAAAAAGCTCGGCGGCGGCTCTGTAAACCCCGCCACAGGCGACTTTAACTTTGGCTGTGACGAGGCATATATGATTCGGGGCGGCAAGATTGCCGAGCCTGTGCGCGGAGCATCTCTAATTGGCAAAGGTGCGGATGTTATGGCAAATGTGGATATGCTTGGAAATGACTTTGCAATTGAGGGCGGCGGCTATTGCGGTGCCAGCTCCGGCACGGTGCCTGCGGACAATGGGCAGCCCACCGTGCGCGTGAGCGAAATGACTGTTGGGGGGAGGAGTTAAGCATGAATTTACAGGAATTTAAGGTTCAATTGTTTACAGCTGCAAAAGCTGCCGGGCTTGAGGAATTTGAGCTTTATTGCAAACGGGGAGCCGCTTTGACCATAAAAGTTTTCAACGCAGAGATTGACGAATATAAAAATTCTGACAGCTTTGGAGCATCTTTTAGAGGGAAAGTAAACGGCAAAATGGGCTATGCCTTTAGCGAAAAGATTGACGAATCTGTGGTCGGCTTTTTGGTAAAGAGCGTGCAGGAAAATGCGGCAATTATTGAAGACGATGACGAGGAGTTTATCTACGGCGGCGACCCAAGCTATCCTGAGGTCAAGACCTACAATCCAGCACTTAATGACGTGGGGGTGACGGGGATTGTGGATGCGGCTTTTGCCCTTGAAAAGGCGGGGCTTGAGTACGACCCGCGGGCGCAAAGCATGCCATTTTGCATGGTTGGCAGCTCAGACTCAGAAATTTTGATTGCAAACTCCAAAGGGCTTGATGTTTCCACAAAAAACAATGCTGTTTTTGCTGTGGCTAATGTACTTGTAAACGACAATGGAGATGTAAAAACCACCTATGAAATGGTTTCTGGCTTGGATTTTGACAAGCTGGATACCAAAAAACTTGGTGAAGATGCGGCGAAAAAATCTTTGGCAAATCTTGGGGCTATTCAACCAAAAAGCGGCAAATACCCCGCCATCCTTGACCCATTTGCCATGGGCTTGATGCTTTCTACTTGGGCTGACTCCTTCTCCGCTGAAGCCGCCCATAAGGGCTTTTCCCTCCTAGCTGGTAAGGTTGGGGAGGATATTGCCGCCAGCTGCGTTACGCTGGTTGACGACCCGCTTATGCCTGAAAAATATGCCTCGACCCCATTTGATTCTGAGGGTGTGGCAAGCCGCACAAAGACTGTGATTGATGCAGGCAATTTCAAAACATTCCTGCACAACACAAAAACTGCCGCAAAAGACGGCGTGGCACCCACAGGCAACGGCTTTAAGGCTGATTATAAAACTGCTGTGGATGTCATTCCCACAAACTTTTACATTGCTCCAGGCTCGCTTAGCCATGACGAGCTTCTTGCAAAAATGAAAGACGGCATATTGATTACCAACCTTGAAGGGTTGCACGCAGGGGCAAACGCCATCACAGGGGACTTTTCCATCTCCGCTGGCGGCTTTGAAGTCGAGGGCGGCAAGGTAACAAAGCCCGTGGAACAAATTACCATTTCAGGCAACTTCTTTGAAATGCTAAAGAACGTAGAAGCCGTGGGCAAAAACCTTGAGTTTAATGTGGCAATGCTAATGGGTGGACCATCAAACCCAGGCTCGCCCTCAGTGTTTATAAAATCAATGGACATATCAGGAGCATAAAAAATGCTACAAAACGCTATATATGTTAAAAAAAGGGCAGCTCTTATGACAAGAGCTGCCCTTTTCTAATCATTATGAACAGTATAGTTGGAGCATACATTATATGTTTGGCAACAGTGCTGTTTTGCATCTTCTTGGTCTAAAGCCTTTGCCCATTAAGCGGCACGGGCTTTATCTGATTTTGTAGAGAATGTGGACAAACCGTTTAAGCATAGGTTGTTTTAAATAGCGTTTGTAGCTTGCGCCCGCCATCTGCGAGCCGAAAAGCCGCGGCTTCAAGCGGTTTTCTGGCGAAGTAGAGGGACTACGCAAGGTAAAACTGCTATATATGTTACAAGCTAGACAGGAGGCAAGACTATGGATGCAAGCTTGAATTTACCAGCAAAAGAGCAAGTACAAGTATCAAAAAACCATGAAATCAATTATCATAATATAGATGAGCAATCAGGCAATATCCAGACGGGCAATGCTCAGCACCCAACCAGCACCGCCGACCTAAAGCCCCTAACAACCTACTTTGAAAAGAAAATAGGCAAAAATCTATTCCGAGTTACAAGCATATACACAGGCAAGATTGACCTTGCTAAAGCATTAGAGGATTTAACTGTCAAAAAAATCCTGCAAGAAGAAAAAGCTTTGAGAGCTGCGGATATTTCCAATATCTTAAAAGCTCCGAAGATATGCCTTGCGCAGCCTGCGGAAACTTTGCAATCATCGGCAACATAAATTTTCGGCAAACAAATATATACTTGGTTTTTGCTATTGGATGGACTATAATTTGATGGTAAAATCATATGCAGTTAAAACCCTGTGTTTGCCACCAAAGGAGGATAAGATTATGGCAAACAAGGGAAGCGTGAAAAACAATAACGGTAACAGCAAAACCTACAAAGTAGGTATTTACGCCAGATTATCAAAAGAAGATACCCGCTCTGAGGAGTCGGTTTCGATTGAAAATCAAAAATTATTACTTGTAAAGCATGTTAAAGAAATGGGCTGGGAGTTAGTCGAGATTTATCAAGATGATGGATTCTCAGGCACTAACCAAAACCGTCCAGCTTTGCAAAGGCTTTTAGAAGATGTAAAGACTGGTCGTATTAATACCGTGTTGATTAAGGATTTATCAAGGCTAGGCAGGAATTATCTGGAAGTAGGTAATTTTTCTGAGGTGCTTTTGCCACAGTATGGCTGTGAGCTAGTTTCCCTCAATGAAAAGATTGACGAGATGGCAGTATTTCGTAACTGGTTTAATGAGCTTCACAGCCGCAATACCAGCATCAAAGTTAAGGCTGTTAAAAAGATGTTTGCCCAAGACGGCAAATTTGGCGGGGCATATGCTCCGTACGGTTATAAAAAATCGCCAGAAAACAAACACAAGCTTATCCCAGACGAGCTAACCGCCCCCATCATCAAAAAAATCTTTGAGTTAAGGGCAAGCGGTGCTGGCTATAACTCCATTGCCAGGACCTTAAACCAAGAGGGTATAACATCTCCTAGAGATTATTTCTACAGGCAAAAGGGCGAAGAAAACCACCGACGGGAATCTCATGTCTGGGGCAGCGTATCTTTGGCGGGCATATTGCAAAATGAAGTTTATATCGGAAATATGGTGTCTATGAAGTATGGCTCTGAATCTTACAAAAGTCATAGGCTGGTTGATAAGCCTAAAGAAGATTGGATAAGAGTGGAAAATACCCACGAAGCCTTGATTGACAGGGAATTATGGGGTAGAGTGCAAACGCTCCGTGAAAAGCGGTACAAGCCGCGCCCCAATAAAAAGGGCAATACAAATATGTTCACAGGGATTATGATTTGCGCAGACTGCGAGATGAAAATGCGCCATGCAACCCAGCGCAGAACCCGCAAAAGCGGCAAGCTCTATGAGCATTCCAATTTTGCCTGTGCTACCTACTCTAGTAGTGGGCATATCGGCTGTACGCCCCACATCATAGCCGAAAAGACTTTGCATGAAATAGTGCTAGGTCAAATCCGCTCTCATGCTATGCTTGTGAAGATGAACGAAAACCGCATTATGGACAACATCATGTCACAACACACCGCAGAAAATGCCGCCAGCAAAAAAACCTTTGCATCCGAGCTTAAAACTCACAACAAACGCCTTGCTATGCTTGATAAGTTGATTGAGAAGTTATATGAGGATAGGCTAACAGGGGCTATTCCAGAAACCGTCTTTAAGAATCTCATTCAGAAATATGAGCAAGAACGTATCGAACGTGGACAAACAGTTAAAACTCTCAAAACCCGCATTGCAAATATCAAAGAAAACACAGCGACCGCCAACTTATGGACAAAACAGATTAAGCAGTTTACTAAAATTGAACAGCTTGACGCAGAAATATTACTTATGCTCATAGACAAGATTATCGTTTACGAACCTAAAGTCATAGACGGCTTGCGGGTTTGTGAAATACAGATTGTTTATAATCATGTTGGGAATATGGATTGGCTGGCTGGGGTTGGCGAAACCACAGATATTTGGCAAGAGCAGCACACACTCGACAAAGGGGGTGTTGCTCATGGAAAGGCTGTATAATGTTGGTGCATATGTCCGCCTAAGCATGGAAGGCTCGTCTTATGACAGCGAATCTGTGGAAAATCAGATTGCTATGCTCTCAAAGTTTATAGCTATGATGCCTAGTTGGATTGAGCAGAAGATTTATGTTGATGATGGTTATTCTGGGGTTAGCTTCCAGCGTCCCGCTTTTCAAGAAATGATTGAGGATGTTAAAAAGGGTGTTATCAATCTTGTGCTGGTTAAGGATTTGTCCCGCTTTGGCAGAAACTACCTAGAAGCAGGGCATTATCTTGAAGAATTTTTACCCTCTCACGGTTGCCGTTTCGTTGCACTACAAGACGGCATAGACACAGAAGATGGTGAAAATGACATTATGCCTTTTCTCAATGCTATGAATGATTACTATGTCAAAAACCACAGCGACCGTATCCGTTCGGTTATGGCAGCTAAGGCAAAAGATGGGCAAAAGATTTCTGGACATGCTCCATATGGGTATAGACGTTGTGATGAGGATAACACACAGCTAGTCATTGATGAGTATTCAGCGGGTATTGTGCAAAGGATTTTTCAAATGCGAAGTGAGGGGATGGGCTTTTATGTGATAGCCAAAACCCTTAATGGAGAGAATATCCTACCGCCCTTGCTGTATCATCTTAAAACAACGAGTAGTCTTGACACCTACAGCAAAAACAGGAGAACATGGCAACCGTCCTATATCAGCAAGATGACTAAAAATGAGCTGTATATAGGCAATGCGGTTCAGCTTAAACGAACTGTTGTATCTCATAGAGATAAGCGGGAAGTTAAACGCCCTGAAGATGAAAATATCAGAATCGAAGGGGTGTTTCCTGCTGTAGTCAGCAAAAGTGTTTGGGATTGCGTGCAAGCCATTAACGAGCAATCATCAAAACACTCTAAACATAAACGTCCACCACAAAAGCAATTGTTTTCAGACTTACTGCATTGCAACAATTGTGGCGAAAAACTGATAACGCACAGATACAAAAGCGAAGTGTCAAAAGTGCGCCATGCCAGAAATTCAGAAAAAATCAAAAAAGACAACACCAGCTACTTCTGCGGCAGATACAACGCCACAGGCGGGGCAGAGTGTGTCAGAAATGCTATTAGCGAAACTGCACTAAAAAAGCTTATCTTTGATGAGATTATGGGGCATGTGAAAAGGGTCAAGCTGAGCGAAAAATCGGTCATCAAGACCTTAACTCAAACTCTTGTCGGCAATAAAAAAATATCAAAGGCTAAACAAAAGAAAGAAATCACCGCACTAAAAGGGCAGCTTCACAAACTCGAAGCCAACATTTCAAAGCTCTACGAGAAGCGTATCGCGGGCGAAATACCCGAAGAAAACTTTACCACCCAACTACACGCGACCGAAACCGAACGCTTAAACGCACAAAATCTCCTTACCACCCTTCAAGCCACCGAAAGCCAAGCCGAAGAAAAACTTAACGACATCCAAAAGTGGACAGCCTTAATAAAAGAAAATGCCGCGATAAACGAATTAAGTCGTGATTTGCTTTTAGGGCTTATTGACAAAATCGTTGTTGGAGAGAGTAGCATGGTTGACGGGGTTAAGGTGAGGGATTTGGTTATTGAGTATCAGTTCATTGGTGCTATTTCAAATGGTAGGTAGTTAATAATTCTAAAGTTGAAATGACTTCTTTATAAAAGCATCTCCTTGGCTATGGTGATAACGGCAGGCATTAAGGCGCGGTTTGCAAGCATTGTAAAGGCAGAAAATACGCTTATTGCGATAATTAGCGTCATTAAAAGCAGCCGCCTGCCCCTTCTTCTGGTTTTTGGCGGTTTTGGTCTTGGCGAGCCTGTGGTTTTTTGCACCCGCCTAGGTCTGCGCGTGCCCATGGCAAAATATGGTCGTGGTAGCATTATTTTTCCTCCAAAAATTCAAAATGTTAAAAAACACTAGACATTGGTTAAGATTTCTGGTATAATATTGTATTAGCTAGTTTTGATTGTAATTACAGTAAGTTTCCAAAGAAAGGGGAGTTATCATGGATAATGAAATTTTGCAACAAATTTTGCATGAAATAAAATCCACTAACAGCCGCCTTGACAAATTAGAGCAAGGTCAAGTTGAAATGAAGTCTGACATTAATGAAATGAAGTCTGACATTAGCTACCTGAAGCAAAGTCAAGCTAAACTAGAGCAAAGTCAAGCTGAAATGAAGTCTGACATTAATGAAATGAAGTCTGACATTAGCTACCTGAAGCAAAGTCAAGCTGAAATGAAGTCCGAGATTAAAGAAACGAAGTCTGGCATTCGCAACCTGAAGCAAGTTCAAACTCAAATCAAATCCGACATAAAAGTAATTAAATTTGATATTCGTTTCCTTAAACTTGCAAATGAGGAAGCTTTCAGGGATATAGGCATTGTCAGTGAGTTTGTTGGAATTGATTAGCAAGAGAGCAAGGAGGGAAAAGATTTGAATTATTCGCAAGATAACAATAAAAAACGTGTGAGGCAATATGGCTCTCAGGGGCGCAAAATTCAAAATAAGGTGATTTATACCGTGCTTCGCGTGTCTGTTGCAGCGGTGCTTATTGCCGGGCTTGCCCTCGCTGGGGCTGGCTTTGGGTTTTATATGTCTGTAATTTCTGGTGCGCCTGATATTAATGAACTTAACCGCGGGCTTTCAGGCGGCAGCTTTGACAGTGTGGTTTTTGACAGGCATGGTAACGAGATTGTACGCCTTGACGCAGGTGTTTCCCGCACTTTTGCCGCGTGGGATGAGATTCCTCAGCATTTGATTGATGCCTTTATTGCCATTGAGGATGAGCGTTTTTGGGAGCATAACGGCGTGGACCTCAGGGGCATGGGGCGAGCACTGTATCAGACAGTTTTGCATGGCAACCTACAAGGGGCGTCCACCATCACTCAGCAGCTGATTAAGAATATGCTGGGGCTTCAAAGAAATACAATTGAAACCAAGCTTCATGAGCAGGTTATGGCTGTGCAATTTGAAGCTATGCTTGTTGCGGAAAATGACGGCTGTGTTGTCTCTGCCAAAAATCAAATCCTGCATGAATATCTTAACATCATTTACCTGGGCGGCGGCAACATTGGCGTGCAGGCGGCAGCACAGTTTTATTTTGGCAAGGATGTAAGCGAGCTTACCCTTAGCGAATCTGCCGTTATTGCCGCAATTACTCAATTTCCGTGGCGGCACAACCCAGCACGCTTTCCTGAGGGCAACCGCCCCCGCATGGTGGCGACCCTTGAAAGCATGCTGCGCCTTGAAATGATTACTCAGGCGGAGTTTGACTATGCTTACAATGACAATGTGTATGAGCGCATACAGGGCTTTCGTGACCAAATTGACCCAAATGCCCATATCTGGAGCTTTTTTGTGGATGCGGTAATCGACAGGCTTTATGAGGATTTTATGGCTAAAGGCTATACTGAAACTCAGGCATATCAGTTTATTTTCCACGGCGGTTTACAAATTCACACCACCTTTGACCCTGACATTCAAGCCATTTTGGACGACGCCTTCCTTAACGAAGCCCATTTTCCCACAGGTCCCTTGGATTTTGAATATTATCTTGAAATAAATCTAACCGTCAGAAACTCCAACACAGGGGCATTGCGCCACACCTCGCGCACCAGCCGCCACCATGGCGTGCGCATTACTTCTCAAGATAATTTTCATGTTTTTATCGACTGGGCAATTGCTGATGTTTTGTCCATGGATGAATATGTGGTTGCCGAGCGCATGACATACCGCCCTCAGCCCCAGTCAAGCATGGTGATTCTTGACCACAACAACGGTCATGTGATGGCTATTGCCGGGCAGCGGGGCGAAAAAATGGCAAACCGCGCGTTTTGCCGCGCCACGGTGGCAACCCGCCAGCCAGGCTCGGTTTTCAAAATGTTTGCCGCATATGCACCAGGATTTGACATGGGACTTTTCACCGCCGCAACCACTTTTGACGATACTCCAAACATTATTTGGCGTTACCGCGCTGGCAATGTGCGCTATCAGGCGTCTTGGCCGAGAAACTGGTGGGGCGACGCCTTTAGAGGGCATACCCATGTGCGCCGCGCTATTGAGCAGTCATATAATGTAATTGCTGTAAAGGCTTGGAACGCTGTTGGTGCTCAAAATGCCTTTAATTACCTGCTAAACTTTGGATTTACAACCCTTAATCCTGCCGAAGCCTCTATGGGCTCGATAGTTTTGGGCGGAATGGACCACGGTGTTACAAACCTTGAAATTACCGCTGCCATGGGCTCTATTGCCAATGGCGGATATTTGCAGCCGTCAATTTTTTACACTGTGGTTTATAACATTCATGGCGATATTATTATTGATAATCGCTATCTTTCCCCAACTCAAGTCCTAAGCCGTGATGCAGCATATCTGCTGATAGACACCATGCGCGGGGTTATGACCCCCGGGCGCGGCACTGGTTGGGCGGCGAACCTGCCCACAGCTATGGATAATATGGGCAAAACTGGAACAACCCAAAATGCTAGAGATGTTTATTTTGTAGGCTCTACACCGTATTTTACAGCTGGCGTGTGGGTTGGCAATGACCAAAGGCGTTATCTTTCAAGAGCTGTTACCGACCAACGCCCCGACACAAGGCTTTGGCGTTATGTGATGGAGCAGGTGCACTACGACCTTGAAATCCGCCGTTTTGAGCGACCTTTAGGCTTCACCACCCACCAAGTTTGTGCAGACAGCGGTGGTCTGCCCACATGGGCATGTTTTAACGACCCCCGCGGCTCTAGGGTGCGCACGGAGCTTTTTGCACCGGGCACAATCCCTGTTGTCAGCTGTCATATACACACGCATTTCTATGTAGAATATGCCACAGGGCTGCAACCAAGCCCGTGGACGCCCGCTGACCAAATTGTGCGCAGAAGCTTCATCATCCGCGACCGCAGTTTTGAAGAAATATCAGGCCCTGTGTCTATCGCTGATGCGTGGGTTGAGGTTCCGTGGGCGACCTCTACCTTGTTTAATCCATATGTAGAAAGCGATATTTACGACTATTACGACCCCTACTATGAACCGCATGTATACGATGATTACCAGCTTTATGAGCTGCCGCCTGACGATTTTTTCTACGAGGAGCCACCTTACCAATACATCCCACAACACACCACCCAGCCGCCATTTTACTTCCCCACAACCCCGCCACCAACCGAAGCCCCAACAGAACCCCCCACCGAGCCGCCACCCCCCACGCTGCCCTTCACTATACCCCAATCAGACAGACCGCCAATAACATGGCCAGAACCATAAAAAAATTTTTCCATCAAGGAGGACGGATATTATGTCAGCAATTGTAAATTTAGGGAGATTTTCTGTAACAGAAAATTCTTACCGCAGAGCAAGAGAGATGAGCGCGAATCGCGCTGCAAACACAGAAGGCACAGCCGCAAGAAAAACAGCCCAAGATGTGCTTAACATCATTAGAGAAGCCAAGCCGGACTGGGTGGTGGACACCACCGCGGCAAACTGGCAGCCAGGCTCAAGGAATTTGCAAATCGGTCACGGCATTTTAGAGCGCATGGCGGCAGACCCAGAGGCCATGGTCCACTACAAGGCGTTTATTCTTGACCTTGAATATGCCGCTGAAGAAATTGAAGCATGGCAAGCTGAAAACCCAGACTATCAGCTAACATTCAACTTTAACCTAGCCCTAGACCAAGCTGCCCAAGCGGTGGCAACTGTGCGCACCCTGCTAGGTCAAGAAACCCGCTCAAGCTTTGAAGTTTCGGGCGAAAATAGAGCGAGCTGGCAAGACTTTATCAGCCAAAAGCTTGACTCGATTGCCGAAGGACGGGTTGAGGAAGCGGATGGCTCACAAAGCTGGGCTGGGTAGGCTTCGCAATGAATAATTAATAATGAATAATGAACAATTGAAAACAGCGTGTTCCTTTTTTGGTGGGAACGTGCTGTTTTTTTGGAGTGCCAAGCCGCACTCACGCCAGTGCGGGGGCAAAGGTATTGTGGGCGCGATTATGTGTTTGAAATAAAATGCTTGCAATTGCGTCTAAGCTGTGTTATAATCCATTTATTGGGGAATCAGGTTAGAATCCTGAGCAGTCCTGCTACCGTGTTGGCTGAAATACTTAGCCTAAGCCGGAATACCACTTTGTTTTTATAGCGTTCCACAGAGTATGGGGCGGTATGCTTGTTGTTTGCGTATTTTAGCTTATAATTTGCATCCCAATCCTAAAAATTGGGATTTTTTTAATCCCGTAAAAAGGAGAGGTTTACAATGAGAAAGGTTTTTTTCACGAGTTTAGCCGTGATGGCTATGGTGGTTTTTGTGGCGTGCGGAGGGCGTAATGACGCCGCCCGCGAGGGCTTTACGGTCACGGACAGGGAGGGTTTTGAGGTTACAATCCCTGGGGAGATTAACACAATTGTGTCAATAGCACCCTCAAATACCGAGATGCTGATGGCTCTGGGCTTTGGGGATGCCATTATTGCCGCTGATAATCAGTTTGTGGCGGGCTTTGAGCCGGCACTTTCCGTGCTGGATATGTTTGGGCTTGATATTGAGCATATTATCAGCCTTAGTCCCGATTTGGTTGTGGCAAATTCCATGATAATGTTCCCCGCCGACCCGCTGACGCCGCTTCGGGATTTGGGCATTGCCGTGGTGTACATACCCAATAGTGACTCAATTGAGGGCGTGAAAGAGGATATTCGCTTTTTGGCGTATATTCTAGACGCGCAGAGTGCAGGGGATGCCCTGATTGCCCAGATGGCGGAGGATATTGCTGAGATTGAGGCGATTGTCAGCGGAATTTCTACAAGACGTACAGTTTATTTTGAAATTTCTGCATCGCCTTTTACATTTGGCGCGGATACGTTTCTTAACGAGCTGGTGAATATGGCTGGCGGTGTCAACATTTTTGCAGGCGAAGGCGGCTGGTTCTCTCCATCTTTGGAATCTGTGATTAGCCTGAATCCTGAGGTTATTTTGACCTCCACCAATTATTTGCCTGACCCGATTGGCGAGATTATGGGCAGGATGGGCTTTAGCGCGATTTATGCTGTGCAAAACGGCAATGTGCATCTAATTTGCACCGACACCTCAAACCGCCCAAGCCACAATATTGTGAGAGCAATCAGGTATATGGCAGAGGCGATTTATCCTGAGTATTTTAACTAGAGGACTAACATGAAGGTTAAGATAATTATAGCGGCTATTGTCTGCATATTTTCGGTGCTTTTGGGCGTTGGCATAGGCTCGGTGGGCATAGCACCTTTGGACATTTTGCGGATTATCGGGCATAGGATTTTTGGGCTTTCACTGCCTGAGCATATTGACGCGGGCATGGTTGCCATTGTGTGGAATTTGCGCCTGCCCCGCGTGCTTTTGGCGTTTTTTGTGGGGGCTTCGCTTTCGGTAAGCGGCGCGGTTATGCAGTCCGTTTTGCGAAACCCATTGGCGTCGTCGTTTACGCTGGGCGTCGCCTCGGGCGCGTCGCTGGGCGCGTCGCTGGTGATATTTTTGGGTGTGAGTCTGCCAATAATTCCCATTATGACCATGCCAATTTTGGGCTTTAGCTTCGGGCTTGGCTCAATTTTGGTTGTAATTTCCATTGCCGCCAAAATGGACAGAGGGCTTGGCAATCACACCATAATCTTACTTGGCATGGTATTTTCCCTATTTGTAAATGCTGTCACAACCATGATGTTTGCACTCTTTCAAGAGGGCACACAGCGGATGGTGAATTGGCAGATGGGGAGTTTCGCCCGCCCTGACTGGAACACATGGGAAATTCTGTTAATACTCGTCCCAATGACTGCGCTTGGCACATGCCTAATCTACAAAAAGCGCATGGAAATGGACATTTTGACCTTTGGAGACGAGCAGGCACTCTCAATTGGCGTTAATGCGAAAAAAACCAAGCGCACACTTTTGGTATATGGCGCGGCTCTAACAGGGGCAAGTCTTGCATTTACGGGCATTATAGGCTTTGTTGACCTTGTTGCTCCCCATGTTGTCCGAAAAATTTACGGCGCAGCGCACAAGGTCGTCATCCCCATGTCCGCGCTCTTTGGCGGCACTTTTATGGTCATAGCCGACACAGCGGCACGCTCCATTTTGCCGAATGTAGAGCTGCCTGTGGGCGTAATCACAGCCCTGGTTGGCGCGCCGTTTTTTGCCTATATTTTCTTTAGCAAACGTGATAAGTGAGGTAGATTTATGCTGACTTTAACCAATGTTTCCGCGGGATATGGAGGGACGGATGTGATTCATAATATTTCCATGGAAATTGATGGAAATATGTGTATTGTCGGACCAAATGGCTGTGGCAAAACCACGCTGTTAAAGGCGATTGCGGGCATTTTGCCACATCAAGGCGAGATTGCCCTGTTTGGCAAGCCCATTAGAAGCATGAAGCCCCTTGAAATATCCCGAAAAATTGCCTTTTTATCCCAACAGCCATATATTTACTTTACCTATAGTGTTTTTGACACGGTGATGATGGGGCGGCATTCTCACATAAAAGACCGCATTTCCAATGCGCCCACCAAGGCGGACAAGGATGTGGTGGAGGAGTCCCTGCATGCTGTAGGCTTGTGGAATGAGAGGGACAAAGACATCACAAAGCTTTCAGGCGGGCAGACCCAGCGGGTGTTTTTGGCGCGCGCCCTAGCTCAAAAGCCCCAAATCATCCTTCTTGACGAGCCTACAAACCATCTTGACCTAAAATGCCAAGTGGAAATTGTCGAGCATCTTAAAAAGTGGGCGAGAGAGGGCGACCGTGCCGTGGTTGGCGTCCTTCACGACATCAACCTCGCCCTGCTTTTATCTGAGCACCTAATAGTCATGAAAAACGGCGAAATTAAGGCGAATGGTAAGTCTTGCCACATTTTGGCTGAAAAGATTCTGGACGATACTTACGAAATGGATGTAGCAAAACATATGCGGCAATCGCTGGAAAAATGGGTTATCTAGAAAAGTAACTCGCCGTCACCCCGGGCTTGACCCGGGGTCCCATCAAGTTCGCCGAATGACTTTAGAGCGAAGAAACGTTCGGCTAAACCGAGGGGACCCCTTGAGCCTGCCCCGCACTTGATGCGGGGTCAAGCGCGGGGTGACAGATGGGGCGCGGGACAGTCAAGCGGGTTTAGCCACAACCTTCAGCCGGCTTTAGCCGGCTCCCCCTGCAGCACCCTACGAAATGGCATCCTCAAGAGCTTTTGTGTACCTTGTGAGCATATTTTTCAAAAGGGAAATTTCATTAGGGGAGAAGCTCTCCCACATTGCGGCTTCCGCGTCTTCTAGGGGTTTCATCACACAGGCTGCATAATCCCTCCCTTTTTCTGTCAGGGACAATTCCTTATTCCTGCGGTCTTTTGCCTCTTTAAGAGTGACATATCCCTGCTCCCAAAATGACTTGATAATGGCGTTTACGAACTGTTTGGGCAGCCCAAGCTTTTCGCAAAGCCTTTTTTGTGTGTAGTCTTCCTCGGCTTCGTGCAAAAGCTGCAAAACGAGGATTGAAGTGAAGTTTAGACCGCGGCTTTTGGCATAAAGGTCATAAAGAGTGTCAACTTGGTGCCAGCTTTTTTTAAGGCTTACAAGCTCCCGTTCAGGCATAGCCATACCTCCTTTTCATCTTCACGAAAAACACGATGGTGAGCACGATTGAGAGGGCTTCGGCAGTGGGAATAGCAACCCACGCCCCTGTGAGCCCAAAAATTTCCGGCAACACCCAAAAAGCGGCAACTGGGAAAATAAGGGTCTGGAAAAGGGAAAGAAAAGAGGACACCAAGCCATTGTTAAGGGCTGTGAAAAACATGGAAGCAAAGGTGTTAAAGCCCATAAGCACAAAACCCACCGCCAAGGCGCGAAAGCCAAAGGTCGCCATGTCATGGATAGAGGTGCCCTGTGGAATGTCATAGATGCTAATCAGCAGATTTGTTGATAAAAACGCCAATCCCACAGCGGATGCGGATATTATCCCAATCATACGCAGGCTGTTTTTGTAAATCCGTTTGAGATTGTCCGTGTCCCCCTTGCCGAAATTGTAGCTGATAATAGGGATAATCCCTGAGGAATAGCCGATAAACAGGGATGTGAAGATGCCCATTCCCGCAAACATAATGGCAGCAGCAGCCGTTGCCTCCATGCCGTCAATGCGCATTAGGATATTGTTCATTATGACCGCAACAATGCTGGTTGCAAGCATTGTCACCATCTCTGACGCGCCATTTATACAGGTGCGCGACAGAGCTCTAATGTCAAATTTTGGACGCACAAAATACAAATTGCCCTTTCGGTTAAAGGCAAAATATGTGAGCCCAACCAAAGCAGGCAGGGTGTAGCCGATGCTGGTGGCAAGTGCCGCTCCCGAAAGTCCCATGTCCATCAAATATATCAGCACAAAATTAAGCGAAGCACTGGTGATACCGCCCACAAGTGCCGTTATAGCACTTATATGCGCCTTGCCCTCGGTAATCAAAAACTGCTGAAACACCATCCCAAGCACAATAACAGGCAAAAACAGCAAAAGCGGCTGCATATACTCCAGTGCCATACTGTGCACCCGCTCGTCCGCGCCCAAAATATTCATAATAAAATACGGTGCTATAAATCCAATCGCCGCCACAAGTATAGAAACCACAAAGGCAGTAAGCACAATTAGGCTAAAATTCTGCCGCCCCTCCACCACCTTGCCCTCGCCAATTTTCTTGGCAATCATGGCATTTCCGCCCACCCCAAGCATAAAGCCAATTAGCCATGACGAACGACAAAAACGGAAACACAATGGCGACCGCCGCAAGGGCAGTGGGGTCAATAATTCTAGACACAAAAATCCCATCCACAATCCCAAAAGTGCTCATAATAAGCATCGACAAAATTGTGGGCAATGCAAATTTCAACAAATGCGCCTTGGTGGGTGTTTTGGTAATCATCTGGGCACCCTTATCGGTGCTGGTCTTGGCAGCCCGCGCAAGGCTGGCATACTTGGTTTTCTTTCCATACTGTCGTGGCATAACATCCTCCAAATAGTCTTGATTTATTACTATTATACATCAGGACCATTTTTTTGTCAAGTGCTTTTTTCAAAAAACAAGCAGTGTAACCCAAAAAGCCGTCCCGCGATATTATAAATCATAAAACTTGTAACGGAGAGCTTTCACGATGACTTTCAAAAACCAACCAACCATAGCCGTCCTAGACACAGGCATAGCCCCAGTAGGCGACCTAAAAAACCGCATCTTAGCAGGAGTTGACTTTGTAAACAAAAAAGACCATCTTTATGACGATAATGGTCATGGCACTCATGTGCGGTTACTATAGGCTTAACAGGGTCGATTAACCCCGCCACTATCACAACCACCATTATTTACCAAATAGGTATGTGTGGTGTCAATTGGCTTAACAGATTGAAAGAATGTTGATATTACGGAGTTTAATGCCTGTCCATGATGGACAAGCATTAAAACATCCATTTTATTGAAATAATTTGTTCTTGTGTGTCTGGGTCACGCTCACCAATTTCTATACGGTCTATGAAATCATTGATAATTTCATGATTTAGAACCTCTAGTTGTTGATGCTTGCGTAACAAAGATAAAATATTGTCTTGCGAGTGCTGTCTCAGTTGGTATTTAGATAGCTCATGTTCCAGATTCTCTTTGCGTTTGATATGAGTTCGTTTTTCCTCCTCAAACACTTCTTTGAAGCTCTGGAAGTCGGCTTCGGTGATTACTCCGTTTAGCTTGTCGGCATAGGTCATTGTAATGTTTCGCTGGATTTGATTGATTTTTCCTGTAACCTCTGCAAGCTGTTTTTCAAGACCAACTTGTGAAGTATTATCATCTTTAATCAATGCCAGCGTTTCATTGATAACTTCTTGCTCCCCATCACCACCCAAAGCTTGATTGATTAGTTTGGATATTTCAGCCTTTACAATGTCCTCAATCTTATCTTGCCTGATACAATGAGGTGTACAGTCCCGCCGTTTAGTCTTGGCAGCCAGTCTGCAACGGACATAATGGGTCTTGCCATCTCGCGTTACCCCACTACGCTGCATGATGCCGCCACAATCCGAACACACCAGCTTGCCAGCCAGTAGATGAGGTTTGGGATTGCTAACCTTCTTGTCCGCTCCGTTGCCATACCGCCTGCGGTTGCCATTCATAAGATGTTGGACTTTGTAGAAAGTGTCCTTTGCAACAATTGGCTCATGATTATCTGGAATTATAATCCACTCATCTCTAGGCAAAGCGACAACCTTCTTGCTCTTATAGCTAACCTTTCTCTCGCGCCCCTGTATCAAAGTGCCGATATAGGCTTCGTTGGACAAGATGCGTTTAATTGTGCCAGCAGACCAAGCACCATACCTCTCACTATAAAATCCACCGTTTGGGTTGGTGAATTTCAACCCTTTTGCCTTTTTATGCTGGGTAGGAGTGGGCACGCCCCGCTCCGTAAGCATAATGGCAATACGACTTGAACCGTAACCCTCAAGATACATAGAAAAGATTTCCTTAACAGTCAACGCAGCGACCTCATCCACCACAAGATTATGCCTGTTATTTGAACATTTGGCATACCCATAACAAGCAAATGAGCCAAGATATTGACCACTCTCCATCTTCTTCTTAAAAACCGCTCTTATGTTCTCAGACAAGTCCTCGCTGTACCATTCGTTGATAAGACCGTATATCTGGCGAGCTTTTTTGTTACCTTTGACGTTAGTATCAACATTATCAGTTAAACTAATAAACCTGATACCCCATTCAACAAAATACCCATGAATATACTTCTCCACCAATTCCATGTCCCTAGTAAATCTGGACTGATGTTTGCAAATGATAGTGTTAAACATCCCACTAGCAGCATCCTTTATCATCTGCTTAAAAGCTGGTCTATCCGAAAACCCGCTCATATCCTCATCCACATAAACATTATGAACCAAAAACCCATTAGACGTAGCATAGTCCAAAAGTAACAATTTCTGATTCTGGATACTTTCACTATCATCCCCTACATTTGCTTTATCTAAATCCTCCTTCGACAAACGACAATAAATCGCTGCCACAGATTGTTGTTTCATAGGTTGACCTCCTTTGAAGGTACAACCGATTGCTGATTATGCCAATTACATTATACCATAACCAGCAACCACTGTACACAGAATTTTACAAAAATCTACTCTATATTTTCAACTTCGCCATCATTGCTTTCTAAACATTCAAGGCTTCTCTTGACTAACATTCGGATAATATTGCCTCTAACAACCTGCAACCTATCGGAAACCGAATCGGTTATGTAAGAATTTTGCACAATCACAACGGTTTGTTTTATAGTAACCACCTCCAGCTAATGTTTTTTATAATATGTCTGCATAGTTTGTCTAATTTCTATATAAGCTCAACTACTTTCTTTATTTTTCTAATGTCCTCACTCTATCAGGTTTACGCAATTTACAGGGCTTATCTCGCTCCTCGAAAGCCTTATTCCGAGCCTCGATTTCCCTATTTACGTCACCAAGCCTAGTCCTCACACCTTTGCGTTCTAACGCAGCAAAAACAGGCCCTAGATGTTTAGTTGGCTCACGGTCAATTCCTTGCTTTTTGTAGCTCCTATAACTGATACGCACGTTAAGTCCTTTGCGCTCAAAAAGTTTATTTTGCAAATATTCCCAACCATCACGCCATGCAATTATAAATTCAGGCTTATCCCAATGCCTAGCTTTTAACCTTTCAAAACCATGCGGATTAACTGCACGAGTGACAATTAAAATGTGAGCATGGGGGTTGTGTAAACGCTTTTCTGTTAGCCCCCTCGCCTGATCTTCATCAGAATTTTTTTTGCTCTTGGAATCTCCCCTGTGGATAGCTAAATCAGCACAAATTCCATGCGCGAGCAGATGTTCTTCAATAAAAGTTTTTACTAAGCCAATGTTGCTTTTGGTTGAAAGCTCCCTCGCTAGTGGTATCAATATTTCTCTAGCCGTTCGAGAGTCTTTGCGTTTCTCTGCCTTCTCTGCTTCCGACCATAAAGTTTGGCGATCGAAAAAAGTCTCTGGCGCATTATCTGGCAGAAATATTTCTTTGTGTAAAATATCATTCCTTCCACTATAATTGTACACTTTACTATTATAAATTAATTTCTCACCACTTTGGTATGCAGCTTTTCCAATCCCATCCATTCCTTTTCCACGGCTGATTGGCTTTACTAAAAATACATTTATTGCCATAATTTTAATTTCCTTTCTTCAAAATTTTTTCAATGCGTAAATGCGCCCTGAAAATTAAATTGATTCGACTTGCAAAATATCAATTTCACTTACCATCTTTAAGCTGTAATCCATAATTCGTATTCCATATCACATATTATGATTCATTGATCCCGTCCTCTAAATCTAAGCTCTTCGATAGAGATTTAACTAGATCCTTATCTTTTGACAAATTTTCAATCATTTCAATTAGTGCAGAAAACTCCCCTATATTGTCATCTTCAAACTCATGTATCTGATAATCTAATAAAACTGGTAAGTTCTCCACCAATATTTCACCAATAAAAATTAGCCTCCTAATATCTATATCAAGCCCTGAAGTTTTATTGCGAATCATGCGTTTTGTGTTAAACTTTGATAGCTGATTCCAGTTGTCGATTTCTCTGTCGATACGATATCTTAGCTTAGACATGAAACCCTCCTCTCCTTTTGCTAGTGTATATATCATAACGCGTGTGCAGAAAAAAATCAAAACGCCCAGCACTCAAAAATTCCTCCTACAAATCACATGCCAATAAACCCTTGACTATAGCTTAAAGTAATGATATAATCCTAATTGAGGTGAGGGTATGGGGCACAAAAAAGAACTCAAAAAAATTTATATAAAACTTTTCAAAAACCAAACTTCAAAGCGTGAAGGTAACGATATTCCATACAAACTGTTGCATAAAAAGCGAAGCAATGCTAGCTTCTTTTTTGGAGCTAAAGTGCTTGCATACCCTAAATTAAAACGGTCATTTGATGGTGGAAGATACAAACAGAAATACATATCTGGAGATAAAAGCTTTTTTATTGGAAAATCAAGAGATGAAGATGGGCATATCCTAGTAGTTGGCGGTGCTGGAAGCGGCAAAAGTAGCTGTATAGTCATGCCAACTCTTGAAACATGGGGAGGGGCTATATTTGCCATCGATATTAAAGGCGAATTGGTAGCACGCTGGAATGATCTGAAAAAAAGTGACAAAAATAGACCAGTCAAAATATTTAACCTTACAAATATTGAATCGGCTAATGATGGAATTTACGCCAGTTATGACCCTTTTCAGTTCTTGAATCTAAACGGCGAAGATAACCTTGCACAAAACGCAAAAGAAATAGCTCAATCCATCATCCCGCTTTCTCCAGATATTCGAGAGCCATTTTGGATTCAATCGGCACAAAATGTACTTACGGGGGCTTTGCTTTATGGATACGGACTAGGAGCGAGCTTTAATGAAACCTTGACAAGGATATTGACGGCTCCTATTTGGGAATTAATTGAAGAAATATCAGAAAGTGACAATACGATAGCTAAGTTACATATTAGTCAATTTAGCAATATTGATAAGCCATCTGAAAATAGGATGCTAACAGGAATTAGCGCAGAATTAAACAGCAAGATACTGACATTTACTACCAGCCTAAGGGTTAAGGATTTATTTGCCGATACAGGAAACCACTCGTCTTGGGAGGATTTAGAAACCCACAATATTTTTATGACTATAGCTGAAGATAAGCTAGGGCAATGGGATGGCGCAATTTCCATGATGCTTACGCAGCTAATAAGAACTTTAGAGCGCAGACCAGATAAACATAGTCCCGAAGGCAAAGATAATACACCAATATTGTTATTACTTGACGAATTTCCGAGACTTGGCAAAGTTGACATCATTCAAAATGCAGTCTCAACCCTACGAAGCAAGGGAGTAACCATTTGCATAGTAATCCAAAGCCTTGCTCAGCTTGATAGGGTTTATGGAAAAGAATCGCGCCAGATAATTCTTGATAATTGTCAGTATAAGGCAATTCTTAACGTAAGCGACCCAGAAAGCCAGAGACTATTTAGTGACATGATAGGTAGCATTATCGTCAGACGTGGCGGTGTAAGCATTAACGCAATAGAGGGAGATGAAGATGATGGCATTGGGGATTTTAGGGTTAACTACAACGAAGCTCGTGAACCTTTAATGTTTCCGCACAAACTAGCCACTTTGAAAGATATTGTTTTGATAACATCGGAAGGTTTTTGTCGCGTGGACAAGATTCCTTATTTTTTGCCAACAAAGGCAAACTCAGAAAAACTCTAAGAACCTAGCTCTATTTGAGCGTACCTACGCAAAGCCCAAAAAAGCACCCCCACAAATAGGGGTGCTTTCAAGTTTTACAATGTTATTCTTCGAAGATGAAGGGATAGATTTTGTCGAAATAGTAGTTATGTAAACTAACCATCTCGTGGAGGCTGTTGCAAGCGAGAGCCTGAATCAATATTTTATCAACTTTGTTTTCTAACCTGCGAAAAATTTTAATTGCATTACCTCTCCCTACATTACTGTACCAATAGCCTACAGACTTTTCAATCCAGTAAAATTTTAACAAATCTGGAATCTGGCGAGCATTAGAACCTGATGCGTCCCAACTATCTTTGAGGATTGCTTGAGGCTTAGGCATATGCTTCAAGTAGCTTTGGTAATTAGGAAACGCGATATTCACAGAATCCTCAGAACCACTTAACAAAATGACTTGAAGAATCGACACAATCATTAGTTCGGTGATAGCACCATTATTTAAAAGTGATGGTCTTGTGCGCTCAGCAAAGGAGTAGCACCTTGCAATTTTAGACTTGTGATAACGCACTTTGTCTATTTCATTTTTACTAGGATTTGCTTTCAAAAAAACGTATTTGGCAATCCTAGTGGCGTTATTTGAAACATACAATTCTATTTTAGCAATGTCTATCAGGATAAAGTCCATTTTCTTAAATTCAGCAATAAACTCAGGCGGGATGACGCGCTCTAATTCTGTACGCTCTTGAAGATTGTTTATCTTAGATATATCCATTATTTGTCCGAGCTGTTCGAGCTGTGCAACTTTCAAGTAGAGAGCTTCTACTGGTGACTCCTCAGAAATGATAAGCTCCGCAGGGTCATGAATTAGAGTTGATATTTCTTCAATTTTTTCTTCAATTTTTCGCTCAAACCCCAATTCTTCAGGCAAACCTAAAATCAGTAGAGACGCTTCAAGAAGCCAATCCCACATCCGAATAATATTGTCCATACCTTTTTTTGCGTACATCAAAAAATCCGAACCTTCATCATGCAACAAAAGTTCTTTTTCAAGCAAATTTTTGACACGTTTTATCACAAAACCGTTGTAGGTTTTCATGCCAACACCAGAGCTGTCAATATTTTCAACGGATGGCTTGCTGAGGAGTTCTAGCACTTTTATTTTCGGAAAATACTTATACTCCAAGGCATACACAAGATATATAATTTTAGCTCTTTCGCGCATGTATCTTTCGTTGTTTTTGTCAAATGAATCAATGTCGAAGGCTAGGTGCTCTTTTAATCTGCTGAATATCCCGTGTTTTTTCCTATAAAATCTTTCCTTATAATCCGATGGGTCGAGTGGATCGCCTTCAAACCTTCCCTTTAATCGAAAATCCTTAATAACCTTTTTAGCAACTTCAAAATCCGAATATTCGCTCTCCTCTAACTCCACGGAATTTCCCATTGTATAAGCATCTTCAAAATCTAACAAATCTTCATTAGTCAAGAGATGCTTTTCTATATATTGCTCTAAGGTTAGAGAGCCGTATTCTCCGCCGAAAATAGTATCGTTTTTTATGGCTTTGTAACCCGAAGTTTTTTTGTAACTTCCGCTAAATATATCGACACCATATTTTTCGAGCAAATTGAGAATATACTTGTCAAAGTATTCTTTACACATATTAAAACCATCCTCCTCACCAAAATATTATAGATTTGATTGGAGAAAAAGTCAAGGGTTTATTTCCTTAACTAACAAATGACCGTCTCCGCGGCAGAGGTGTCATTACAATTTTAATCTGCATAAGTAGTGAATATGCTCACCCTATTAAAAAGCCATTCACCCCATATATACTGACACTAATATAAAATCAAACAAAGACCTACAAGATGATAAAGTCATATCTCAAAAGGAACTACATGGAGAGCAGCAGAATAATTACATAAATATCCAATTTAATTTATTTACAGAAAATGCGTATAGACTTAGTGAATGTAGAATCATTGTTATATCCTAATATCTGTTCTATTGTTACTATCATATCTTTATTTTCATATCTTTATTTTCATATCTTTATTTTCATATCTTTATTTTCATATCTTTATTTTCATAGATTTAATACAACAAATGTCATATTACTACTACTATTACTACTATTATTGCCAATCATATATAGATTTACATTCATAGAATCAAATTGATAATAATTTACATAATATCCCATTATCTGTGTACCCAATAACTAGAGAACTAATAAATCAGAAATATCATTAAACTTACTAATACTGGACGGTACTTACCAACACTAGATGATGTTGAATATATTGATTAGAATTAGTTTTATAAATATAAAATATTCTCATAATCCCATTATTCTCATAATCCCATTATTCTCATAATCCCATTATTCTCATAATCCCATTATTCTCATAATCACCATACAGCATTATCATCTGTCCCATCTAGTCCCACAGGAAGGAGTTGTACATATTGAGGATGAAAACAAAAAATAAGAACAAGGGCAAGAATCTATATAATCAACTAGAAAAACTCTCATCCAATCATGAATTGAACATAAGTCCTATATCCATTGGATACCATACATTCTCTGTACAGAATATAATATCAGAATTTGATGCTTTGACTTTAATAAGTCATTTCAAGAATTTTAGAGACAGAACTGGAGAAATCACAATAATATCCAGTCAGAAATATTACAAAAGTTGGGATATAGTGTACAATAATAAAGTTGGGATATAGTGTACAATAATAGGGTAGGGCTAGGCTGGAGAGTGTTTTGCTCCTATAACGTGGGACTGGACGTTTATTGCGTGGTAGCCATCATAAATCCCAAAGTATTCGGAGGAATAAGAGATTACATATCAGCAGCCACAATAGATGACTTGGTGAACATAGAAGAACGATTTAATCATGAAGCCCAGAGAATATCTGATATTTTAGGGACATTTTCTGACTACAATCTAAACCGAGTAGACTACTGCGCTAATTTTGACTTGCGAAAAATTGATAGCTTACTAACTGTCGAGCAGATGATGATTTTACTTAAACGTGCGAACATTCCCCATCATTTCAAGCTTGGAGGCATATATGACAAGGAACGGTCGCATAGGTTTAAGACTTATAAAGACAATTTATACTTGAAAAATGGTTCTGTCACGATAAATTACTACGCAAAACATAGTCAGCTCCTTAAAATGGACGAAAATAATCCGAGCCTTGAAGATTCTAGTCACATCATCCGTTTTGAAATTCAATGCAAGTCCAGAAAGCTATACCCGATGAAAAAATTGCTAAGGGATAGGTCATTATCCACTTTGGAGATTGTTCAGGTGCTACTGTCTGATGAGCGTTGCTATGGAGTTTTAGAAGGTTATTATAAAAGAGTTGTAATGTACGGAAATTATCATACCCTTGATTATGCAAGGAAAGTGGTTGAGCGTGAAAATTTTCAACAACAAAAGAAAGAACGCTTAATTGCTGCTCTTGAGTTAGTTAGCCGTTGCCGTGGCATTGCTAAGGCAAAGCTTGCATATGGCGAAGATAAGGAAGGGCTGGACTTGTTTCGGCGTTCTTTGCGGGAGTTGGTTGGATTGAGGATTAATCCTGTTACTATTCCTAGGGAGTGGGGTGTTGTGTGGGCTTGGGGGTTGTGGGAGTATTTGGTTGTGGGTGGGGGATAAGACTTTATGATGTCATAAAAAACATAGGCAAAGCTGTGGCTGCCTATGTTTTTACGATATTTAATGAATCTTGTATCTGTTGTAGCGTCAAAACTTCTGAGGATTTTACGCTAGTGTCAGCCAATTTTTTGAAACTTACAGTAAAATCCTTGCCCTTAAACTCACCAGAACTAGATTTCAAAAATTCGATTATCGCAGGAATATCTTCTTTTTTCAACTTTGAAATCCTATAAGCAATCGCAAGAGACATTCTTTTTTCATCTAATAGCTGTATGAGGTAATTTACAACATTCTCATCTAATTTCAAGATGCTCCTATAGTTGCCTAAAGTAGACGCACCTATACCATACATCTTAGCCATTCTAGCGCGGGTAGGCTGGATCTTACCTTCACTATCTAACTTCTGTCCATCATGTACAGAAGTTGTTTTGTCTTTTTTAGCCTCTTCTTTTAGGTCGGTTCTATTTCCTTGCTTAGAACTTTCTTTTACCAGTCTATCAATATGTCTAATAGCTTCAAACTTTTGAGCGAAATTCCAGTCATTAAAATTCTGCTGGGTTAAGTTATCACCAAAGAACATTCCTAGAGCTTCTTCATCAGAAAGATTCTCATGAATACTGGCTTTAATCCTTTTCCAGCCAAGCAGCTTAACGGCTTCAACTCTATTGTGACCGCAAATGATTTCAAACCTATCACTTGTATTGGGGCAGGGGCGTACAATGATTGGATTTAATAATCCATACGCCTCAATTTCATTAGCCAATGCCTGCAATCTTTTGTCGGTGTATTTCTCGGTAGGAAACTTTGAGAAGTCGTTGAGTTTGTCAAGCGAGATTTCTCTTGTTGTTGTTTTAACCTTTGGTATTGCGGTATCATTAGTTGTCTGGTTTTCATGGATATTGGCTGGATTTTCAGGACTCTCATCATTGATTGATAGTTTTGCATTGTTGGTTTTTTCAGGCATGATAGTCACCTCTTTTTATTTTGTAGGATTTTGTTGTATAGGGTATTATAATGCTTTTGCGATGGAAAGTCAAGATAATTATTAAAATTTTGATTTGAATAATTCAAACATAGCTTTGTCGATATTTTTGCAAAAAAATACACAGCGAGGTTGAGCATGCTGTGTATCATTGTATAGAGCAATCGAGGAATTTTCAATTGCCTTAGCAGTTGGAATATAACGCCAATACCCCTCGCATCACGAATTTGTCAATGTCTCTACAAGTTTCATTTTGATATCCTTTGGATTTGATTTTTCAGCGGACATCAACATTGCCATCAAATCTTCATTAAGAGGTTTGTCAACTTCATTTTTCATCCTATCAGCTAATAGGTATTTTTGAGCTTCTAATAAATGACATAGACATAATTCATCTTTCATATACAGGCTTACATATTTCAAAATTCTTTCATCCCCCACAAGTTCCCTGCGGCAATATTTCAAATCGGGATAAAAGTGTATACATTCGCAGGCTATCACACCATCATCAGCATAATGAACATTTGCTATCATGTCAGATATATCAGTTTGTAGGATACTGGACATATTGCGCTCAGTATCGTCCCTGCAAGTGTCTTGTAAAACATATACCCCACCCATCCAACTAGCACAATAGTCAACTTCGACCAAATCGCCTTTTTTGAAGGGAACAGGCACATCAATATAATAGCTTTCAAGCAGAGGCAGCCTACCTGCCCCGAAATCAATTTCAAATATTTTTCCAGATGCCGAAACCTGAACTACACTTTCTTTTTTGCTGGAAATGCAAGTTTTTCTAACATAGTAACCTATAGCAATATCTGCTATAAAATCAGATTCATAACAACTCATTGCATCAGCGATAGCCTCCTCATAACTTTGATACAACTCCCTAAAATCTTCTGAACCGTATTTATTGTTACGAGGATTCTTATCAATTGCCGTAACGCGATAAACCATGCCAGGCTTGTGCGTCAGAAAATCTTCAAGTCCGCGCTGTTCACTAACAATCACATCTTCCAACGCCTTATGAATACTGGACACATAGCCATAATTGAAAGTTTCGGGCAACTCCATATCGGGATGCTCTGCAATAATCGCCCTATACGCATCGTGCTTTTCTGCAAGGGTGTGATTTTTGCTTTGGCTAACCATCACTGCACTCTCTATGGCATTGAATTTATGCCCGATACTGCGGCAATAGTCCGCAACATCTGGGGAGTTAAAGAAATCGTAAATATCCATAGTCTAATCTCCTTTTTAAAATATTTATTCTTTTGCTTTAATCTTTTGCTCTATTCTTTGCATCAAGTAAACTTCTAAGGTATTCAAGTCTTTCAAAAGGAAACATATGATGCCATTTAAGTTCATGCCCATCATTTGCATGGACGTTTAGTGTCGCATCTAACGCATCCAACACTTGTTGGGCGAACTGTTTAAGGCAACAGGTGATAGATGTGCGGTCGGCAATCTTAAATTCGACATTTCCGTCGGATATAACACGCCCTTCGATAAAATCGGGCATTTCCATTTCAGGTGTAGCTTGATAAGTTGGAATTTTACAGCCCTTTCCTTTTAGCAAAGATATAGCCATCTCGATTAAATCATAAGGGACTTTATCAAGGGGGCAGTAGTTCTCAATCACATGGCAGTCAAGCCCACAGTAAATTGTATAATAAGCCTCATCATTGTGCGAAAATGATATTTCATCACATCCACATTCCATGTAGCTTACAAGCAATGAAAATCCTTTATTCATGATAAATCAGCCCCTTTACAATATTTTTTCTATCAGTTACGTTAATAATATATATTTCAATACTTCTAATGTCTGATGCAAATTTATATGTAAAAAATATAGTGGGCAAAATAATTACCCGACTATACATTATCACTATTTTAAGGATTTGTCAAATTAGACAGAAGTGTTTAGAAGGTCATCGTCTTTTCATTTACTACCTCCCTCAATAAGCTGATTTCCCATATGTGAAACTATATCAGCAATCTAATTACATCTGTATCAAGTGCTTGTCAACTTGGTGTTACTCTGTTCAGCTCCCGCGTAGAATGAATCACAATGAGAGCTTCAAGTTTTTTCTTGACGTTAGGTAGAAGATTTTGTTTTTCTTCACATATGGAATTAATTTCAAAATACTCCGCATTAAAATATCCATCAATAGAGTCACCGCAATATCCGTTTTTTAGAATACTATAAATTTCAATAGCTTCACATTCGTATTCTATTTCTGGTATACAATAAATACCGATCGGATTCCAATCCATCAATATTTTATTTATTCCGTACAAAAGAAACTGGTCTCCCTCTAATTTTTTCATCAATCTCATCATGCCCATTATATATCATCCTCCTCTTGTCATGTTGGTTATTGTATCAATGATTACCATGCTCCTTAATAAGTTTTTTATGTGGATAAGTCGGTCAAAGCTCTTTAGTTTTGCGCACCTATCTCAAAGTCATTTTAGCAACTTCCCCTAATGCAAATAATATGTTGGAGGGACAAACCCCCCCCAACATATTAGCATACGTCAAATTACTCTAAACCCTTCTCCTTCTTCACAACCATCATATCTCCTCTTGAAAGTCCATTTCCTGAGATACCATCAAATCAAAATCTCTCCGCTTGAAGTTGATATTTGCAATGGTATCAATATGAGCCTTTTTATTCGCAAGCCATTGTCGCTTTGCTTTAGTTTGGGCTTTCCATGACCGTTGAAGTCTAATATGGCTTTCATTATCCCATGAATTTGGGAGGTTAGAAAGATTGCGTTTGCCACGGATAAAAGGCTTGTGTTCTGGAGCGGCTGCAAAACGTCGTTCTTGTTGTGTGCGGAAAGTTCGCAAGCTTACCCACCAAATCTTTCCGTAGATGAAAAAGTATCGACTACCCATTAATTCTGCTTGCTTAGCCAATCTTGGGTTTTGTCTAGCCCATAAAGCTTCCTGTTTTGTCTTTCGTTCTTCAAATTCTTCAATCCACCTAGCACGCTTATCCACTTCGTATGCAATAATGTCAAAATTATAAATATCTTTTGCGTTATAGCGAAGGTCGAGAACTTTTCCTTTTGAATCTTTGGTCAAATATCCATAATAGTAACTGTGCATATAACTTACATGACCTGTTTTATGAACATATTTTGCTGGATTACCTTGTCCGTATCGCGGTCTGTCGTTAATATTGCACATTGTGGCTTCTAGGAAGCTATTTCTGTACTCTCCGCAAATACTTTTGTAATCAAATCTGCGAATATAACGGCATAAATCAGCTTCAGTAGTGAATATATGCGCTTTGTAGTGTTTGGCATGAATTATTTTCATGCGAAGATGGCTGCGTTTGGTGTTGTCCGTGTAAATTGGGACACCGCGGTAAATTTCTACTGTAAACATATGATAAGTCCTCCTTTCAAGAACTTATCCGTAGTCAAGTTTTATCACGTTTACACCCCTTTTTGAAATTAGGTACTAAAGTAAAGTTTGTTATTGATTATTGCGTCAAGAAAATCCCCATCCCCGCCCTCAAAAGACAAAATCGGCACTGGTTTTGACATTACACATTAATTGCGAATCAATCGCTTTTGTACCCATGTAACATTATGGCTATACTTTTTAACATTAAACGGAAAGCCCGCCGTATACCAAATGAAAAGGGTATTAATGCAGGTTTGACCCCCTGTCAAGGCTGTGCCACGCTTTTTATCTTTCTACCAACTTTCTTAACGGTATTTATTGCAGCAAATCCACAGTCCAGTTAAGACCTTGAAGTTTTGTGTCAAGCTCACGGTATTCTTTTGCAAGTTTATTTATTTGGGTTTGCAGTTCTTTTGGGTCATTACAGCTAACAATCTTAATCTCGTTACGGCTATAGCGGTCGATTTTAATGGTTGCAGTTTCATAAAAATCCCGATATGCCCTAATCTTTGCCCCTAAGAAGTCACGTAAAGCAATGGCATCTGAAATGTTCATTTCGTCATTAAAGGGCGTTTTAGAGTTGGTGGTGTTGATGCGTTGAACCAACTCAAGAAATCTTGCCATATTATCCTCATACTCGGCAATCAGCTCTTTAGGATTCTCTGCTGGTGCATCTCCTTCTTGAACTTTTGAATTAGCCTTAATTCGGTTAATTAGTTGACCATTTTTCTTTTGAATTTCTGCTCTTTCGATTAACGCTTCTGCTAGTTTCATTAAGCCACCTCCGATTTTTCAAATTATCATTTTTTTAATCTTAACATTTTCTATAGGTCTTAGGCAAGGCTTTTATGCAAGAACACATAGAATTGATATTATTTTGTAATTTAAGTTACACTAATACTTCATGCCTGAAATGGCTTTTGCTAAGCCTGTGATGTTACGCGCCACGCACAGGAATAGTCAAAGACTTATCAAGAATTTCATGCCCAGTCCCGTATTTGTCAAACAGAAATATTTTATCTGTGTCTGGGCAGAAAGTTAGTTTGTCTTTGGGGTCGCGATTGAGGTTATGATTGTGATCGTGATTGAGGCTGTTTCTAAAATTGCCTGATGCGTAAAGATGCCTATTTAAGATTCCACTTGATAAGATATGTAAAGTCTTGTTTTCGGAGTTTTGTAGTGTTTTAATGAAGTAGAACAAATCTATGTCAGAAACAGAAAGGTAGTCCTCCAAAGTTCCTTGAGATAGTAGCACTCTACACAAGCTCTCATTTGGAAAGATGCTCGTGTATTCGCTTGATGGCAGCCCTTTTATATGTTCCATTAAACTCCTAAACATCCACTGCACTTGGAGGTTAGTCTTATGCAGATATACATTCCTAAACATATAAATCCTAGCCATTATAAAGTCCTCGGCAATACTAAGCCCTTTGTCCAAGTCTAGTCCGATTTCGGCTTTTTCGTCAAAGATGCCTACGGTTACGACGTTTAGCAACCACTCCATATCAAACTCACCGTACTTTGAGCCTGTCATATGGGAATCTCTGAGAAGGTAATCGATTTTGTCAACATCAATCTGCCCTGCAATAATTTTTGATGAAGGTGTTTTGCCTTGTAAAATATCGCAAACTTTGTAAGGCGAATCTGGGTCGAATTTTGACAGCAGGGCATTGACCTCGGTGTTGCCAAGAATAATTGCCTGTGTCCATTCTTCATGACAAGTGCCCGCAACATCTTCCATCACATGAGATAAAGGTCCGTGTCCTATGTCGTGTAATAATGCCGCAATTATCGTAAAATGCTTGGTTTTATTAATTGATTCAAAGAAACAAGCAAGCTTATCAAAATATATCGACCCTTCATATCTTTCCATCACATTATCCTTGCAAGCAAGCACTTTGCCCAAAAATCTCTTAGCCAAAAATGCTACCCCTAAAGAATGTTCAAATCGGGTGTGAGTAGCGGATGGATAAGCTAGGTACGAAAAACCAAGCTGCCTAATGAATCGCAAACGCTGAAATTCTTTGCTGTCAATTAAGGCTATGAGCAGCTCATTAACCGCTTTATTGCCTGTATCTAGGTCTATTACGTTGTGGATTGGGTCTCGGAATATTTTCATGGTTATGGTAAACTCCTTATCTGTTTTGATGCTTTGTTATCGATTATAACATCAAAATGTTTAAGTAGCAACTGAAATTGTCAGCTAATTTTTCGAAGGGTGGCTCTTTTGTGCCGTGTGGACAGGTGAAGATGCCCCCATCCGTGAGCGGATGGGAGTCATCACCTGCACCCTTTAGATGAATAATTCGACTATAGCGGCCTTATTCATGATGCTCTGGAATCGATTCACCACTCAGAAAATCCGTCTTTAGTTTAGGATAGCCCTGTTGCGCTATGTACGGCGTATTAGGATTTTTCGGCAATCATCAACGCCTTTTCAAGCTTTTCAGGGTTTAATTTGTCTTTCAAAATTGTATAAAATGTTTTTGCTTTTTCGCATTCATTGACGAGTTGTTTATCTTGAATTACCTTAAAAGCATTTTCTGCGGAATCAATTACTTCTTCTCCAATGACACCGACAGCTGCCCACATAAGTGCTACATTTAACAAAGGAATGATTCCTGCAATGCCAATGGCTATATGCTGCGCTATAAGATTATCTGAATCTCTGCCTAAGCTAGAAATGTCAATACCGTACAGCTCAGTTATTTTATTTGTCATTTCATTAATTTTCGCGGCGGTTTCAAATGAGTTGGCAACTGGTATAAAGCGAACAATCCACCCAAACACGCCACTTTTTTCAAAATCTTTAACAATCCTTTCAGCCTCCCTTCTTTTTTGACTTAGGTCAAAATTCTGTGAAGCAATCAAAGCAAACCGATAATCTTCAGGGATATTTTCCAATGAAGTAGCAATAAGTTTGTCAACTCCAAAAGCAGGGATTTTGATTGGTGGGTCTACAGCGTCAACTTCATCATCTTTTGCAAGCAAAGGTATAACGTGCATACGATCAATTTTCACCCGTTCTAATATGTCTTTTTTTAGAATTTCTGCCACTTTTTTATTAGTCGTTTTGGTTATGATAATAAAGATGGGCAAGCCGTAGCGATTATACAACCATTCAACAAATTCCCGCTCAAACTCAACAAACCTATCACCTTTAGAGTTAGTGCAATACCAAACAGCATGTATCCTGTCCTCCAGCTTAGCATTTTTTAGCTTGTCTAAGTCATTGATGATATTTTGTTTTTGCTGTTCTGCTTTGCCTGGTTCAAGCCCTACAGTATCATAAATTTGCACAGCCTTACCTTCTAGTCTATGCCACTCATTTTCTTTTGTAACAGCGTCTCCAACACCAGTTTTAGCTAAATCTTTCCCAAACACTGCATTTAGCAATGTGCTTTTACCCACCCCAGATGGCCCTGCAACCATTATGTTGCAAGTCTTTGTTTCAGATTCAAAGAAATCATCAAATTTGTTCATTATAAAACACCTCCATAATATATTGCATCCAGCAATTCTTTATTGCCAAATGGATTTATCTCCGTATCTCCTGTCAAGACACTTTCGGTTAATAAGTCTGCAAAGCGGATGTCAAAGCCGTCAAGTCTGCTTGATATGTTGTCCTTAATCTCTTTTGACTGCATTTTATTCATACTAGGTGTCAATGCAAAGACGACGCTAATATCTGCACTACGAAGAATTTTTGTCAAAAAGTTTTCTTCATAATCAAGAAAACGTCCTCTTTCCATGCTTATGCAGTAAATAATGCTAGATACAGTGTCGCTGTTATATTGGCTCTTGATGTGGTTAATTATCTTGTCTGCTAGTAAGTCATTATTGTGCAAGTCGTCTGCAATTTCAAAAACTCCGCTAATTGCAACGGGTGAGTTTTCGGTGGTTATTGTTTCTACCGCGGATTCGTTTTGGTTAAAACCTTTAGGTGCTAGTTTTTTGCCAAAAATATAGTTTATAACAGAGCTTAAATAAACGGTATTACGCCCAACTACTAGGACATTCGTTTTAGCCTGCTTGGAATTTTGTATAAGTGTAAATAGCTCACCATCCTCCATTTCAGAAACATAATCCCAGATTTCGTCTTTTGTTTGTGATGAGAGTTCAATGTAGTGCAAAAATTCATCTGCTCTTTTTTTCGCTTCGCCTTCTGTTTCAGCTTTTTTTAGTAATGCATGCATTAAGAATGTGCATAATCTCTGCGCATCCTTATCCATGTTTCTTATTAGCTCCATACTAGGGCTGGCATATCTTACAGCTGAAAGTTTTTGGACTATTAGCAAGGCTATCTCTTTGCAGACATCATCATCTTTAGCGACCTCACGAACTACCCAGCTAATTATTGACCTTACTTCTGGTGAGAGCATCTCGATTAAAGCAAAGTCAATATATGCCGAGCCGAATTTCAACTTCTTAATGTCACCATCATGTTTCTTTGTAACATCAATAATTTCATGGTTAAATCTGCTCTGTTTTTGGTCTTGTCTTTGTTGCTCATTTGCGACAAACTTAATTTCATCGCCAACCTTACTAAGTGCCTTAGCAGCAACTTTACTTACATCGTCAGCACCCTGAATATATTTTTTGTTCATAGAAATAACACCCTCCTCATCTACATGCCACCATTCAAGCTCGGAATTGTTTAGTATTATATCGGCCAAATTCTCCTGTATGTACTCCCTCTTAATTTCGTTTATGAATTTTGTGTCAACAACAAGGCGGCGAATTGTTTCGATAAAACCGCCTATGTCTAGTCTCTTAGCGGCCTCAAGAGGATTTTTGGTAGCGATTCCAAATATAGCGCAATACAATATGTTTGACGAACTCGAAATGCAGTTTGCTGTAAGTAATATTTTTCGGGTACGCACTTGATAAAGTCTGAAATCACCATCTTTTTCTTCATCATACATCATCAAGTGAATAGCTTTAATAATTTCATTAATCAAAAACGAAATAATGTATTGCGCCCCTATAATGGCTAAATTTTTGCCTACTTTGGCAAGAACCTTTTTAATCGCTGTCTTTGCTTCCTCAGAGTTCCAGCCTTTTTCTATAAGTTCTCTCGCTTTTTCCGCACTCAAACCTGGAATAGGCAGTCCTGTTTTAGTGTACTTATCTGAAAGTAAATGCGCACCTTGCTTAAAAACTGCCGCAGGAAGCCTCATATTATCTTCTTGATAGCTACAAAAAGCATGGTACAATTCATGAGGAAATGTGGATTGTTCATTTTCATAGATAATTATGCCCTTTTCACTAACTTTATAAGTATCCCATGTTTGCTTAAATGTAACACTGCGCGTCATAATATTTACAGTACCAAAAAGCCATCCTAATATAGGGTCATGACCAAATGTAAGCCACCTCTTACTTTTCCCGCTTAGCCCATCAGGAATTAAGTTGTGAACCTTGCCCGAAGTGCCTTTCTCAAAAGCATCATAAGGAACAGGACGAAACAATATCTGCCCAGCCGTTCGATAGCCTTCTTCTGAATAATTTTCCTTCTCATTTTTCATTTCACCAAATTTTTTATGTTTTTTACGTTTTTCTTTTTCAAGCTTATCACCTTCTTTGCTGTCAATGCGCTCTCTGGCGTTCGGATCGTGCTTGAAGTCAAAATCTAGTGGAGCAACCTGCCCCATAATAAGCCATTTTGTACAAAGTAAAGCAGTAGCTGTAAACAAAAATGTCAGGTCTTTGGGGTTGATAATTCCTGTGGCTTCGGCAAAATCTTTATCAATGCCAGCAATGATTTCACCAACATTTTCAAATTGCGAAGCCATTCTACGGGTTTCATCTCCTAAATCAAGAAGGTGATTCACTAAATCTGTTTTGTTATTTTGCATTTCATCGTTTAGCCGATGAAGTTCATCAAAGCGATTCACTCACTATCCCTCCTATTTTTCAAAATATTGGCACAGACTTTCAAGGTTATGTAAAATATTTTGCAATAACCCCAAAAGCCCCTGCCAAAAATTTTTTCTAACTTTTCTTCGCTCAAACGGAAGATTCATTTACGCTGTACTGGATATTGATTGTCCTGACTAGCTACATCTTGACACCCAAAATTTATCTCACAACTCATCATCTCAGTAATTTCAACCTTTTTAGCTTTGACAATCTTCTGTACCCAGCTAACTGTAAATCCATACTTTTTAGACAAGGATACTGCATTTGTGCCATCATACTCACGGTAGATTTCCTCATGGACATACCTATCGGCCAACAACTTCTTTGGGAAGCTGACAAGCTGACCTGCGAAATGCTCATGCAGTATCATTACTGCTTCTTGTCCTAGTAATTCGCATATTTCCCTGTATGCTCCGTGAAAACAAGAGCTATCTAGCGTTGTCAATTTTTTTATGTCAATAGAAATCACCTCCCGAAAGAAAATTTGCAATACCTGTAGAGATTACAATGACTGCAAAGGCATATAATAATATTGTAATCAATCCACACAGTCCAGTCAAACCGATTGTCAATAATTTTGTCTAAATGATTATCGTTAAAAATAATCATTATGAAGATGACTTTGTGCAATATTTTCTATGTTCTCTCCACAAACAGAACATACAAAAGCCCCAGCTTCTTAAACCGCTAAGGCTTTCATGTTCTGCATAAAACCGCTAATCTCTAACTTCTTACCTCCTGTCTCAACCCCTACCCCTTCTTGCACTTAATAACAAACGCCACAATCTGCGCCACAAGCAACAAGGCTCTTGCTATAAGGCTGATAAGTTTTGGTACATCAATAGACGGTGCATCAATAACTACCACCTCCGTTACCTCCGTTTTGCGGGTATTGATTATGAGATTCATGGTGTGCATGGGATTTGCCAGATACATCCCCTTCGTGTGATGTTTGTGGTGCATGAGGATTGTTATGCTGACTATGGTATGGATTATGTTGAGGGTATTGCTGGTTGGATTCATGATGTACACTTGATTCATGGTGCATATTGCTTTCATGCGTTATGTCCTGCCCATCACCAAACTCCACCCCAACATCAAGCATCTCCCCAAACTTTTTTCCATAAGCCCTAGCATGACTAGCTTCATCTGGTGTCAGCATCTCCACGGCTTCAAACACAAACTTTGCATAAGGCTGTCCACCATTTGACGTTGCTTTTTCAAGAGTTATTTTCGTTACAATACCTGATAGCGGAATCATTTTGCTAACCAGTCTCGCCAAATAACGCTGAAAGATAAATTTTGATGTAACAGGCACACGCATGATTACAGGCATTATCTCATCTTGGCGTAGCAGATATAAAGCCACAGACTCTTTGCAAGCCTTAGCATTTGAATCCCCGTCCTTGATACCGTTGCCATTCAAGCCTTTAGAGCCGAAAGTATTGTAGACACAAGAATTACAAGCCCTTCCATCAGATGAGGTTATGCTGTCAGGACTGTAGCAGTCTGGAGGTGTTCCCTCCACAGGCTCACTACCTTGCCAGTATGCCCTAGGGGTATGGTAGTCAAGAATTATGCCCACTAACTCCTTTTGCACATCATCACCAGCTAGAGAAGGCACACTAAATGCTGTCATTCCACCTGTAGGAGCTTTGATAATATCAAACAACCCCAATGATAGGGGCTGCCCTTTTAGGTTTTCGTTGATAATGTCTAGGGCGTTTGTATTGGCGAGGGCTATGTAGTTTGAGTTTGGTGGGGTTATGATGATTTCTTGCGCTAGTGGTGTAGGTGGTGTAGGTGGTGTAGACTGCACAGCTTCTACAGCTTCTGTAGAGTATACAGGTGATGCTTGCGGTATTGCTTGTGTAGATAGTGTTGATGGTGTTGATGGTGTAGATAGTACATTTTGTATGGTTTCCGCATTTTCAACAGAATGTACAGATGATGCAGGTGGTAAGGTTTGTGTGGGTAGAGCATTTTGCTGGTCTTGTAGACTTTGGGCATCTTGCGAAGATTGTGTAGATTGTGTAGATTGTGTCGGAACACCTTGTAACGGCATCCTGTCCATTCCACCAAATCCACCAGTCCCATTAGTTCCACTTAGTCCATTAACCTTACTGCCTAATTGCGATTTTAACGCTGTCGCGCTCATAATAATTCCTCCATTCGTGAAATTTGATTTTACTTCATCACGCAGATTTTATTGAAAACCTACGAGATGTAGTAGTATTGGTATACCTGTTACAAAGTGTTGGATGATCGGCTTTGATAGCCTTGGTGTCTAATCGTTCTTGTACGGAAGATTTCCAGTTGACAACACCGCCACCATTATTCAAAACCCCAACCTCACTATCCCCAAGCATCTGCTTCAAAAGATTCTCAGCTTCTTGCTTAACCTCTGTCAATCGTTTAATCTCGCTGGAAGCTATTGAGTGTTGTTGTATAAGTGATAGTGCAGATTCAGGAAGTCTAACAGATGTATCAGGCACACTCTCAGGATAAAGCCTATTTAGAAACTTTTGAGAAGCATCCGACCCATCAAGCTCTGGTGGATTACCCGATACTACTCTATCCCAAAACTCCCCTTCAAGCTGGATGAGCATTGATATTAACTCATCATCACGCCTTACAAACTGATATTTGAAACTATTACCACCCACCAAAACAGCTATATATGCACCTTTGAACCCTGTCACAGCCATATAGTGTTGTATCTGGATTAAGTATTCTGGAGGTATGCCTTCGCCGTTTTCGTGACCCTCGCCATTAGTGCTGTCATTAGCAGTAGAATCAGTACCAATACCACTTCCACCATTCCCACCACTCCACTCACCAGCACGATAAGCACTACTCGTCTTAGCCTCAAACACACACTCCCCATAATCTGGATGATAAACCACCCCATCAAGATTAGCAAGCATAAAGAGATGCTCGGCACTTTGCAAGATTTGCTTGACAGGATGAACCTCTAAACCAGTCCTAAGCGTAAATTCCTCTTTTACCAGACCCTCCAAACGATTCCCCCAATAAGCAGCTTCTCCAGCTTCACTTGGCGGCATCATTTCAAGCTTCTCCATGTATAGCTCAATTGGAGATTTCCATTTGTTGACCCCGCAGACAACGCTTGCATCCGACCCACCAATACCGAGATTACGATAAGCAAGCCATTCTTGATGAGTGATGTTTTCTGTACAGGCTAAAACCTTATAATCTGCCATTTTTTCACCTTCCTCTTAATTATTTTTTTATTAAAATTCTCTCTGAAGCACTTGACAGCTTACCAAAACTTTGATATGCTTACGCAGTAAGCAGTTGCATAACGACATCAGCACAAGGGCACATATAAATTCTATAAATCCATTTCGTACACTCCTACATATGGGAAATATACGATGAAGTGCAGAAGAAACATATAAAAGACTACCCAGAACAACCCAAGCAGTCAACCCTAAGAAGCCCTAACCATAGCATGAGCCTTGTCAATCATAGCATGACCTTCTAAAGTACGCAGAAACAAATTCTCCCTGTAGTTAGAGGTTTCCCGCAAAGGCTTAACATGAGTAGCATGGTCTGAAATAGCATTGACAAACCGATACCCATTTTTGCCAAGAATCTTTAAGTCAGGAGCTTCAAAATAACGCATCTTCACATCATCACGAAGCTGCTCAACATTCTTACGCTGTACATCAGAAGCATCAGCAGACAAGGGGATTAGCTCATCAATAAACTCTATGACCTTAGCATCCGTAAGCCTGATTCTAGCAAGTGCATCAAACTCTTTGCCAATACCATCCATATACGCATGAGCAAGCCCTAAAGTACACCTAGCCTCGTGCATACGATTATGCACACTCTGGGTATGTTTAGCACTCCATGAGCGTTTAGCTTGTTGAAATGCTAGGTTTAGGATATTATTACATAACACTCTGATAGGTGTCATAGCCACACGAATAGCAGATGAGCCGTCATGAGAATTACTGAAAACCATATAAGGCTCTATCCGCTCACCCGCAATAATATACCTATCGGGAAGCTTAGCCAATATCCAAACCCTACGCCCATTTTGGAACGACCCAGCAGATACATACTGCACCCCTTCACCAATCAAATCATCTGTAAAGGCAAAGGCTTCCTCGTTTTGGACGATTTTGTACCTATCTGTAACCACGCCTAAAACAGCACCATCTGTAGCTCTAACATTAGCTTTGTAATTAGGAACAGCAAAATCCTTGCTAGTGTAGACATTACCAGACGGACAGTCAAGCCCAGGCAAAGCCGTATAAATAGGTCGAGATTCAACACCCCAATCTAACCCCGCTAATCTTAATGCTTCCCCAGAGCCTAAAGCTCCCTCGACATTAGAACCTAGTCCATACCAGGGGGCTTCTCGGTTATGGAATATTGAATTGCCGTGAGCTTGATTTGCTTGACCTGCTGAACTTGCTAAATTCATTGAAGCTGTTACAATCGTTGAACTTGTTGAATTTGTTGACATTTCTTCATCTCCTTTATAAGTTTATTTTAGTTTTGATACTTCCTTAATCACGAGGGTAAAACGACCCCCCTACCACCTATCCCTAAAATCCACAAACACAAGCTCAACATCATCACCAACACGACAATCAGGCTCACCGTCAAACTCGTTGTTTGCTTTTGTGCAGATGTGCGGATATTCGCTATTTGGCTCTACATCTACATACATCTCACCATCGCACTCATATACTGGACGATCCCAGCTATCCCTGCCTTTGTAGGCTAATTCTAGTTTTTTCATGTTTTTAGCTCCTTTGCAAAATTATTTTGATTTTGTTCCTAACACCTACTAAATTTAGGGCATAGACATTACGGAATGAAAGTCCCGCAATAAGGACAATGATGCTGTTTAGGCAACTCACCATAAACATCATCAACATAGTAAAACCCAGAAAAGGGGTTAAAGATTGCGGTATAGCGCACTCCCCTGTATTCTGCCACAACATCATTAGTACCGCGCTCATGTAAAATGATAACTTCGTCTTGGTGATTTAGGCTGTGTATCATGGCTTGGGACTTAGAGCCTTTGGTTGCGGATGTAAAGTTTTTAACAACTGACATAAAAATCCTCCTTTCATATTTTGATTTTGTAAAATTACTGCTTTTTTGATTACTACTTCTTTGGTAAGTTCTTGGGGGATTAACTTCTTCAACACTCAACATAATTTACACATCCTCACCCACATCCTCATCATAATCTGAACTATACATCCCCCACAAGTCCTCAAAACTAAAGAATCCTGATAGATATAGCTCTCTGTCGAATATCGTTATATGGACACTTCTATTCGTGGCTTTGTCAGTTAAGAATATGGGTCTCCATTGAGGATAGGAGTTCAACTCCCTTTCGTCACTCATACGCAAACTCCCGTATGTTAGCCATCAGGTAATGACTTTGTGAACCGTTGGCTTCTAAGGCTTCCGAAAGAACCTCATCAAGATAGTCACGTATCTCTTGTAGACTTTCAAAACCTTCATCTTCTTTGCCTGTAAGCTTAGCGAAGTAGTCGTGAAGTTCGTCAAAACAAGTAAAATACTCGTGGATGTCAAGGTTTGCTAAGTTTTTAGTGCCATTTTTAGCACTATTTGACGAATCAACAGCAGGTAGCACCACATTATCCAAAGACCAGTATTTTGGAATGAGCTTTACGTTGTCACAGCTAATCTTCAATAAATACCTCTGTGTGAAGAATTGACCCTCGGTATCAGTATTGATGAAAATATCACAGCCCTGCTCTTCTGATGTGTAGACGAATGATACACCCTCATATTGTTTTACCACAGCATCCCAAAGTTCTATTGTGGGTGTCCATGCTGTTTCGGTTTCTAGTTTGAAGTAATATAGACCTTCGGCATCCCTGCTACCATCAGCATCACCCCACCCAGTAACATCCACATCAATAACAGTAATATCACCCCGGCATGAAACGCTCTCCCAATCAATCCCATGAACAATAGCAACATTACCAAGCCACCCAGCACCAAAGCCATTTTCAACCATTTTTTCTTTTGGGATGGTCTTGCCCATGATTGTTTCGGCAATGGTTTGATGTAGGCGTTGTAATTCTTTTTTGTTTTTGCCCTTAGCCTTGAAGGCATAGGTTGATGAACACCAGTTAGGCATAGTATCAAGCCCCTTTCTTTTTTGAAATAAATTTTTGAAACAAAATTTAAGATTGTGACAGCCAGAAAATGGCTGCCCCCAGCTTCTTGTTGTGCTGGTTGTACGTTTATAGAATATATAAGCTTTTAATGGGGATATACGATTTTTGTCAAGCTAATTTAGGGTTGCGCATTTCACTAAGCTATGGTATAATGCTTAATGAGAGGGTGAGATTTTGGATAAAGAGCATACAAACCATGAAAATCATGAAAATAAGGTTGTGGGCATAGAACCCACGACCCAAGATAAAATATACTGGCATGAAGCATCATACGAAGCCATAGAACGTGACCTACACGACCAAAGGGATGAATTTGAATTTGTGGTAGAGCTACTACTAAGCAAAGAAGCCCCTAGAATAGATATGCTTGTAATCAAGAAGAATAATGATGTTGAAGTTAATAAAAACTTTGGTAAAATCTTTAGAGGGCATAATATTTTTGAATTTAAGTCGGAAACAGATTATTTGTCCATAGATGACTACGTTAAGGCTCTAGGATATGCGTTTTTCTATTCTGTGCTTAAGAAAGTGCCATTAGAGGATATAACCGTATCTCTGATAACTAGAAAATACCCTAGAAAGCTGATGAAATACTTAGCTGACACTCACGGACAAGAAGTCGTTGGTGTTGGCGATGGCATATACTACATTAAAGGCGAAAAAGTTCCAGTCCAGATTTTAGAGCAGAAGAAATTGTCGTCTGATGATAGCTTGTTTTTGAAGAATCTAAACAGCGAAACCACACTAGAGGAAGCCAAGAGCATCCTTGAAACATTGGTAGAGCAAGGAGATTTGAATAAAAAGGGCAAATATTTAGAGACGGCTATGTTAGCTAATAAAGAGATTTATGAGGAGGTGCTTGCCATGAGTGAAGCTTTGAGGGAGTTTATAACGGAGGTTGCGCAGAAGCAGGGGTGGTTTGAGCAAAATGCAGAAACAGCTAAGAGAGAGATTGCTATTGAGCTACTTGGTGAAGGCATGGCTGTTGAAAGAATAGCCAAAGTGACTAAGTTGCCACTAGAAACTGTTAATAAAATTCAAAACTCTACGCAATTTCGTGGACAGGTGAGCGGATAGATGCTTTTATGCTATTATATTGACTAACAGAGATAAGTTTAAGGATGCGATTGATAATGAGGAATTTTTTTGATGAGATAGCTGAAAAGAAGGGTTGGGATGTCAAAAAAGTGGAACAGGCTAGGATCGATGTTGCCAAAAAACTCCTCATTCAAAACAGACCTATAGAGAAAATTGTTGAGGATACTGACTTAATCCGTGAGACTGTAGAGGGTCTGCGGTTCTGATGAGATTGTGGGGGCAGTAAATGAAGTCTTTGTTTTCGCAACGTCATAAGACGTGGATTTATGATTCAGAAAAACGCAAGCAAAATAACTTGTCTTTCGAAGGAAGATTGCGCACGTCTCTAGCGTCTTTACTGGAAAAACATTCAGGACATATAGCTTGGGAGAACAGCTATAATTACAATGCTGAATACACAGATATTGCCTTGGGGCATATGAAGCTTGTTCTTGGTGAAACTTCTTTTGATAGAGAATCTGTGTCCTCGAAAGAAAAATACACAGGTCTCGGACTTGTTAGTTTGGTAAGAATTGGGTATCCCTCTGACGTTCTAGACTGCGTGGAGGCGTATTTATATTGCATAGAATACGACAATAAAGACCTTTTCACTACTGTCCAAAAAGAAATCAATGACATACTAAAAATCCATGGCTCACACTGGAGATTCATGGAGGCAACAGCTATGTTGATTGATTCTTCTTACATAGCCGAAGAAATAATTGCAATTCAAAACGAGCATCTTCACAAGCTCGGCGCAAGTGGTGTGATAGCTGAATTTCGGGAAGCTCATAATGCTTTCCAAACTGGAAACTTCAAAGCATCTGTGCAGGAATCTCAAAAGTCACTTGAAAGTGCGATAAAAACAGTTATAAACGATAATCGCCCCGCAAATACATCAGACCTCATTAAGAAGCTAAAGACATCTGGTCTTTTGCCAACTCAATATGCAAGTTTTGCTGACTACTTCACAAAGCTATTTGGTGCAGTGCAGGCTGGCAGAAGTCAGCCTGGTGGTGCGCATGGTCAAGGAAGTGAAGTCATTGAGATTGACCCTAACGAAGCCGAGCTTATTCTTAATTTGACTGCTGTTTTCAATAAGTACCTTGCAGGTCTTTATTTGCAGCAACAAGAAAATAGTGCATCAAAAAATACCCACACCACTTCTAAACAAGAGAATGAATGGGATGACTTGCCATTCTAAAGCCCAAAACATAGCCGACTAGTAGAAAATCTACTAAACCATACTAGCTCAAGTAGCGAAAAGTTAAAATACCAGCTTGTCCATCGTGGATTAACTGGTATTTTTTATATTGGCATAGCCAGCAAACGGCTTGTACACTGGGTTTGTGCTGTTCAGCCTTCTAAAATGCTACACACGTAGCAGGGATTATGGCTGGGAGTGGCGGGCGGGTTTTGGGGGTTAATCCTAGGGCTAATTTGGTTGCGGTTAAGGTGCTGGATTTTGAGGGGCGGGGGAGTTCGGCGGACGCCCTTGCGGGGGTGGAGTGGGTTATCGCTAATCGCGAGAAATACAATATTCGGGTTGCAAATTTGTCCATTGGGACCCCTGATGCCGGGAGCCATGACTCCTTGGTGCGGGCTGTGGAGGCGGCGTGGGATGCGGGGATTGTTGTTGTGGTGGCAGCGGGCAACGGCGGGCCCCATAAGTCGAGCGTGACCTCGCCCGGCACAAGCCGCAAAGTGGTGACAGTTGGGGCATTTGATGACGAGGCGTGTATGGACGCCCTTGGAGGGGCTTTGCAGAATTTTTCGGGCAGAGGACCTACTTCGGAGTGCATTGTAAAGCCTGATGTGCTTTGGAAAGGATGCGAGGTTGTTTCTTGTTTGTCAAATAGCGTGGAAATGTCAAAGGAAAGGCTTTCTCAGTTGAATATTGTGGCGGATGGCTATGTGAAAATGAGCGGGACCTCCATGGCGTCGCCTGCGGTTGCAGGGGCAATATCGCTGCTTTTGGCGCAAAGACCCGAACTTAGCCCTAACGAGGTTAAGCTCGCGTTGAAACTGAGCTGTGTGGATTTGGGGCTGCCGGCAAATAGGCAGGGCTTTGGAAAGCTTGATGTTAACGCGCTTTTGCGTGTATAGCGAATCAACTTAAGATTGCGTCAAAGCAAAGCTTTGTAAGCAATCTGCGTCTTTCAACTTAAGAAGTATTCTTAAGTTGAAAGACTATATAAGAGGGGAGATTTTATTATGGAAAAAGAAAAAGTTTATGAGATTGCCAGCATAATGAGCGACAATCAACTGTTTAAGGGTGATGTGAATGTGGCGGCAGGTATGGTGCGCAGCATGTTTGCGGAAAAATATATCACGCCCATTCAAAAGGCAATTGAGAAAGAAAATGCCAAATCACGGAAAAATCCAAATAAGGAGGCGCGGCTTTTGGCGGCTCTCAAGCCTTTTGTGGCGAGCCATGCTCACAAAAAGCTAGACGAAGTGGTTGACGCCATCCATATGCTAGAAACCATGAAGGGGCTTAAAGGGCATTTGCCCGCGCCAAAGGCTGTACAGGCGCAAAATATCCCGCAGCCCGAAGGCCCGCCAAAAGACCCCTCAGTGCACACTGACGGCATATACGATATTGACCAAGACTGCATGAAAAACAGAACAAACCCGCTTATACCATTTTTTATGGCGATTTATCTGACGTCTTTGAAATAATACATGCCGCCCTGAGCTTTTGCGGGGCGGCACTTTAAGTCCGAATTTCAAGTTCGGTATCAAAAGCGCGGGATTGTTTCATATTTGCCCATCTAACAATGCCAGCCCAAACTGTCAAGAATCTAGTCCAAAATAATTGTAACGGTTTTCCCACTTTTCAAATAGTATGAGTATAAGCCTATCCAATAGGCAGTAAAGGAGGGAAAATCATGATGGATTTTTGGGGCAGCTGTTTACTTGAATCTCTATGCTGCAATATAGGCAGAACCGTCACCATCTTCACCCGCTCAGGCGGTTTATCTGGAGCTGTTGTTATAATAGGGCTAAAACGAAAAAGAGTTTGACAAATTAAGTGGGATTGTGATATAATGTTTCTCGTTACTTGCGAGGTGGTTGTGTATGGAAAGCTCAAGTCCGCTTACATTTGCAAAAAGTTATGACGAGGCTTTGATAGCCTTATTTGGGACGCCTTTTGACGGGACTGCGTGTTATAGACCAGGTGCTAGGTTTGCGCCAAACGCGCTTAGGAGTGAGTTTTACGGGCTTGAGCCTTATTCACCCTATCAAGATGAGGATATAAAGTCAGTTCCTGTCTTTGATTGCGGGGATTTGGACTTGCCTTTTGGCAATACGGTAAGGGTGCTTGAGCAGGTTGAGGGATTTGTGGATTCTCTTGTCAAAGACGGCAAAATGCCCTTTATGATTGGCGGGGAGCATCTTGTGAGCCTTGGGGCGGTGCGCTCGCTGGCTAAAAAGTATGACAATTTGGCTATTATTCAGTTTGACGCCCATGCTGACCTTTTGGATGATTATATGGGAGAAAAGCTGTCCCACGCGGCGGTCATGCGCAGGGTGTGGGAGCTTGTGGGCGATGGCAAAATTTATCAATTTGGCATCCGCAGCGGGAAAAAGCATGAATTTGAGTTTGCTAAGAAACATAACCATATTGGGAAGTTTAATTTTGATGGGCTTTTGGCAGTTGTGGACAAGCTTAAAGGTGTACCTGTATATTTGACAATTGACCTTGATGTCCTTGACCCCTCTGTGCTGCCGGGCACGGGCACGCCTGAGGCTGGCGGCGTCACATTCATGGAGCTATTAAACGCCATTTTAAGCCTTCGGGACCTAAACATTGTGGGCTGTGATATAGTTGAGTTATCTCCAATATATGACCAAAGCGGAGTGTCCACAGCCACTGCTTGCAAGATTTTAAGAGAAATGCTGATAATGCTTGGGAGGATGAAATGAGCCTAAATTTTGAACCAAACGCCCTTGACACCCCATGCTATGTGGTGGACGAAGCGTTATTAATCAAAAACCTTGAAATCTTAAAGTCTGTGGCAAAAAGGGCAAATTGCAAAATTCTTTTGGCGCAGAAGGCTTTTTCTATGTATTCACTATATCCTCTTATTGGGCAGTATCTTCACGGCACCGCTGCCAGCGGCTTGTATGAAGCCCGCCTTGGGCATGAGGAAATGGGAGGTGAGACCCATGTGCACTCCCCGGTCTATCGCCCCAGCCATTTTGACGATATTTTAAGGATTTGTGATGTAATTGTTTTTAACTCCTTTAATGAGTGGGAAAAATACCGCAAAAGGGCTCTGGGGGCACAGGGCAAGCGGGGCAATATGAGGTTTGGGATTCGCATTAACCCTGAGCTTTCAACCCAGCCCAATCCCCTGTGGGACCCATGCAGGGAGGGCTCAAGGCTTGGTGTCACCCTTAGCAATTTTAGAGCCGATTTGCTTGAAGGCATAAGCGGCATCCATTTCCACACCCTTTGTGAGCAAAACAGCGATGCCCTAGCCGCGACCCTTGAAGCTGTTGAGGAGAAATTCGGGCAGTACCTGCATAATATGCAGTGGCTAAACTTTGGCGGCGGGCACCACATTACCCGAGATGATTATGACATTGACACTTTAATTGACTGTATTAGACATTTTAGGGAAAAATATGACCTAGAGGTTTATTTAGAGCCTGGTGAGGCCATTGCGCTAAATGCTGGATTTTTGGTGGCTTCCGTGGTTGATATTTCAGGGCATAATGTGTTTTTGGATGCTTCTGCCGCCTGCCACATCCCTGAAATACTCTCTTTTGGCTATAGAGTTGATGCGGTAAATGCTGGCAGAGCAGGCGAAAAAGAGCACACATATACCTTGGCTGCCCCCACCTGCCTGTCAGGCGACATTTTTGGCGAATATTCTTTTGACAAGCCCCTTAAAGTGGATGATAGAGTGGTTTTTACTGATTCGGCAACATATACTATGGTGAAAAATAACACATTTAACGGTGTAGGGCTGCCGTCCATTGTTATAGCCAAAAAAAACGGCGAAATTCAGGTGGTTAAGGAGTTTGGCTATGATGATTTTAAATCTAGGTTATAGGAGGTTTGTATGAACCTTAAAAAATTTACCGGACAAACAAAAGAAGCGTATGACCTGCTGTTTAGCGACTTTAAGCCTGTACAAATCTTTGATTTGGAAGATTTTGACAATGCCCGCAAAAATGGTCATTACAATATCTACTATTTTTATGACGAAGCCGGCACTCTGGTAGGCTATGCTTTTTGCGGCTATGCAGGCGAAAGTGCCGTCCAGCTGGATTTTATAGCTATTTTTGAAGAACACCGCAAAAAAAGGAGAGGACTTGGAAGCGAGCTTTTAAGGCAGCTTATAGAAGCCCTGCACCCAATGGGCATTTTGGCAGAGGTCGAGCCTGAGCCAAATGGCGGCAACCCTGGAAACTCCAGATACAGGTTTTTCCAAAACATGGGCTTTGTAAAACAAAATATAAAATACATTTTACCTGAAATTGACGAGAATAATAATATCTCTCCTGCCCGGTACACAATACTTTATCGGCATCCAGAGGGCAAAAATCTCCAAATTGGCGCGGATGCAATAAGGGAGATGTTTAGAGAATATACCGAGAAAGTGCTTCCCGAATCTATGCCCGAAATTGAGGATGAATTATGATTTATACGCAAAGCGTTAGCGATTTGGACAAAAAACTAATAGATGATATATTGAAAATTGATTCGCTGGTTTATCCTGAGCATTTGCAGGGCACATTTGACGAGGTGCACGGCAGGTTTAAGGTAAACAGGGAGATGTTTGTGCTGCTTTATGACCAGAGCCAGCTTATAGGCTATCTTTGTTTTTTTCCCATAAAAGAGGCTTTGTACGAAAGGATTATAAATGAAGATATGGTGTTTGACTCGGATATAGAAGGCGAGATGGTCGAGGCTTATGAGACGGGCAAAACATACAAGCTCTATTTTCTTTCGGTGGCAATCCACCCTGACTATCACGGCAAAGGGCTTTCAAAACTGCTTGTTGACGGGACTTGCAAATTTTTGGAACAAAAAATAAAAGAGGGCATAAACTTTTGTACAGCACTGATAACATCAGTAAGTCCAGAAGGTGAAGCACTTGCCAAAAAGCTTGAATTTATAGAAGTAAAGCGTCTGTCCTGCGGCTATACCGTGCATGAAATAAACATTAACGAACTGCTAAGGAGGAAAAATATATGAGAGAGTGGTTTTACGAAGACCAAACGCCCAGCACCCGCATTGCGGTGGAGATTCGCGGCATCATACATGAGGAACAGTCAAAATATCAAAACGTAAAAATAATTGATACAATACAGTTTGGGCGCATGCTTGCCCTTGATGATGTTATTCAAGTGACCGAGCTTGACGAATTTGCCTACCACGAAATGCTTGCTCATGTGCCCCTGCATGCCCACCCAAACCCCCAGTCGGTGCTGGTTGTGGGCGGCGGCGACGGCGGCATGGTGCGAGAAGCCTCCAAACACGACACAGTGAATAGGGTAGTCCTTGCTGAAATTGACGAAGCCGTCATAAATGCCTGCATTAACCATGTTCCCTCATTTAGCGTTGCCCTTAAAAACAATCCAAAGCTTGAAATCCGCGTTGGCTGCGCTGTAGAATATATGAAAAGTCTAAATGAAGAATTTGACGTAATTATAGTGGACTCCAGCGACCCTGTGGGCTTTGCCGAAGGGCTGTTTTCGCGGGAATTTTACACCAATGTGTCCAAGGCACTGCGCCCAGGCGGCATGGTCACAATCCAAGGCGAATCCCCATGGTACAAATACCGCCCCATGATAAAGCGCATATGCAAGGACTTTTCTGAGATTTTCCCAATCGCAAAGGCGTACTGGGCAAATGTGCCAAGCTACCCCTCTGGTGTGATGCTCTTTCCCGTAGGCTCAAAAGGCAACGACCCCGAAATCCCAGTCAAAGAGCCTGTAGAGGGGCTTAGATACTACTCCAAAGAAATCCACAAAGCTTCCTTCATCCTGCCAAAACACTTACAGGTCGAGCAGATGGAAGATAAGCTCTAGGGCGTTTTCTTTTTGCGGGAACACGTTCTAAATCAACCCCTCGAAGCAGGGCGGGGATTATGGCCGCCATCCCAATTTGGCGGCCAATTGCCTATTGGACCACGATGTTCAATTTTCACCCTATCACAGCCAAAAAAGACATTATCTCCCATGCCGTCTTCTTCCATATCCTTGGCTTGCTTCTCGGTCAATCCGTTTGGCCCTATTGTATCCGGCAGAATAAACTTACGCAGCTCCTTACATTTGCGAAATACAAAAAATCCAAGACTCTTAAGCCCCGCGGGCTCCGTCACGGTATGTAATTCCTTGCATTTTTCAAATACATTGCTGCCAATTCTAAAGCACTCCTTTTTAAAATCAACATTCGTCAAATTTTTGCATCGACCAAATGCAGCGTATTCAATCCTGCTTACTCTACCTTCAAAAATAACTTCCCTCAAATATTCGCATGAGAAAAAAGCGGCAGATTGGATTACTACATCTTTAGGGAATGTGATTGTTCTTAAAGCGTGACAATCTTCAAAGGCCGAATGCCCCACATTCACTACATTTTCAAAAGGAACTCTTTCTAATTTTTCGCATCCACTAAAAGCATAATTGCCAATTTGTGTTAATTTTTTGGCAGATACGCTTGTTATGTCATTGCGGTACATGAAGGCTTCGTCGCCTACATGAAAAATAGTGTCAGGCAGCTCTACTTCAGCGATAGTGCCGATATACTTTATCAATATATTCTTATTACGGTTTGTAATGAAGCTTTTTGTCGCATCTAATATTTCGTCTGGATTGTTGGGATTTTCAAAGTCACCATTATCATTTGGCGCAGTAAGGTCAAATATTTTATCATAATTATGTTCGGTAACTTCCTCCACCCTTTCATGTACAATGCCGCCTTTTTCATCATAAACTGGTCTATTGCACGCCCAATCACCATTTTCATGGAATTTAGCGTCCATTTGAAAAGATATATGTATTCCATCAAGAGCTATACATGAAGTAAAGACAGATTCTCCAATCTTTGTAATGGTTTTCGGCAAAACGAGCTTCTTTAAGGATTCGCATTTTCTAAATGCCGAGTCGCCAATGCTGGTTACCCCAGTCAAATTCCCTTTCTCATCGCCTATTTGTGTTAAAGCTTTACACTTGTCAAAAGCGGATTCCCCTATCTTAATAAAACCTTTCCTAGATTCAACTATATCTAAGCTTGTACATCTTTCAAAAACAGAATCGCCTATTATAGGTGGTTGCCTAAAATAGACCTCTGTTAGACCTGTGCATTGATAAAACGAAGCTTCTTTTAATTCCACTTCCTTTTCAAACTCAATCTTATTTAGCTTCACACAGTCTTCAAAAGCAGATACTCCAACTTTGGTTACACTGTCAAATTCCACTCTGTTCAATTCTTTGCAACTGTCAAAAGCATGATGCTCAATTTCTGTTACATTATTGAGCTTAACTGACTTGATATAAGGCGAATCCATAAAAGCCCCAATGCCTATTTTGGTTACGGCATCAGGTATGGTTATGTCTGAGGCATGCCCTAAAAACTTTACAAGCTCCATTTTTCCAGAATTTCTATCTAAAGGCTTATATTCGTATAAAACGCCTTTTATTTCAGGTGCATATTTACCAAAGCTATTGTGATTCCTAGGGAAAACCTCTTTGCCAATAACATAAGAGTCTTCGCCATCAAAACTAAGCTCGTCAAGTGCCGTGCAGGACTCAAAAGCTTTGTCAAATATTTTAACTGACTTTGGAAAGCTGAGATTTTTTAAGCTTGTGCAGTAGGCAAAGGCCGATTTGCCGATTGAGACACCTTCTTTAAATTTAACATCCACTAAAGATGTGCAATTCTTAAAGGCATACTCTTCAATTTCATCCACGCCCGAAAGGTCAATATATGTAATGGCTTTCCCTTCAAAAGCCTCCTTTGCTATTTTGGTAACTGTGTCAGGTATGTTGCGAACTTCGCCATCATCATCACCTTTGCCAAGATATTTTTTCAATATTGTCTGGTGTTCATCTGCAAAATCAAATTCTTTGTCAGGCAGCGGACTGTCTTCGGGCTCATCTACAGTGCCATGCGCAGGCTTATAAAAAGATAACGCCTTTGCAACCTTACCCTTCTTATTTTCGGGATATTCCCACTTATCAAACGTCAAGCTGCTTATATCTACATCACGTCCTAAACGTTCTCTCCACTTATTCTGCCCATCTTCCCTCGCCCTTTTTTCGGCTATTTTGGTAAATATGCCTTTGCCAGTGACTGGTATCGGATTAGAGTTTATAGGCTTTTCTTTGTTATTCATAAGCTTTTACCTCCAATGTTTTGATAAGTTTTTATTTCATCTGCTATTTCAGTAATTAGTTTCCTTTTCTGGTCATTGTTATCTCTATAGGCATTTATTTGTCCTAAAGTGTGGATTTTAGCATAGATTCTCAATACTTTTCCGAAGTCTTCCATTTTATTTTTGTTACTTTTAAGCAACATCAACATATCTCCGTTAGAGACCAACGAATTCCAAAGAGGCGTGTCTAAATACAACATGCCTTTATTATCATTTGAATCAAGAAAATTACAAATAGAATCAAGCAATCGTGTAAATTCCGCTTTTATATTTTTTTCCATTCTCTTAACTCGGTTCCGCCTTTCTAACCAAGCAATAAAAACTGCAGCACCCAAAGCAAACAAGAATCCAAAAAAGCTACCAATAAGAACTATAAGTAACTCCGGCAACTCTAAAGAGAGCCTCTCTAGCCAATCCATTATCATTTGTTTTGTCTCCCTTTCTCATTAAATTTTAGCGCGAGTAAGGCTGTGTCTTTGACTTGCTCAGCCCCAAAAACGAACTTGCTCAGCCTTGCCCGAACTATTTTAGTAAGCTCTTTGACGCACTCGCCTTCATAGCCATTAACCACATCAAGCAGGTCGTCACTTGAAAATTCCACACCCGACTTGTTTTTGGCACCAATAACACCATCGGTATACAAGCAAAGTACGTCTCCTTCATCAAGGTAAATTACCTCTTTTTCATACCTTTGATTTTCATTTTTTTCTAAAGCCAGCGAAGGTGACAGTCTAAAATCGGCAAAACTATAACCATTTTCACCTTTTTTTAATAACGGGCGGTTATGCCCTGCGTTTACATAAGAAAATTCGCCGTTTGTCAAATCAAGGCAGCCCATAAAGGCGGTGACGGATGCACCTGCCCGCATGCCGTCGTGGAGTAGGGCGTTGTTTACTGCTTCAAAGACCTTGTGGGGGTCCTGCTGGTTGTTGTTTATCAGCATATTTGCGCCGTTTTTTATTAGCATCATGGCACTGCTCATGAGTAGGGCTGCGGAAATATTTTTGTCTGAAACATCTGAAACATCGCCAATGACCACAACAAGCAGGTTATCGCCTGCAAAAAAGGCGTCATAAAAAGCACCTCTAACTTGCCTGCTGGTTTCTATGTGGGCGTGGATGTCAAAGCCCTCTTTGTCCTTTGTTAGTTCAGAAATGGACGGGAGCATACGCATCTGAATGTTTTTGGCAACGCCAAGTTCGGTCATCACCCGTTCTCTTTCAAGGTTGATTTGCTCACTTTTTTTGTGCCCCTTATTGTAAAAAAATATCATAAATGCGTAAGACAGAAAAACTACACCAAATAAAACCGAGATTTGCAAAAGAGCTGCTCGAATTATAGGAGACATGTAAATATCGACACAGGCTATCGCCACAACCCTGCCGTTAGCAAACACAGGCACATACGCCGAAATAAGGTGACCATACCTAGGTGTGTTAGTTTCAACAGGGGAGCTCGTCGCCAAGCCCGTTTCATGAACAGCCGCAAAATAATATGTTTGCACAGCATCATCGTGGATTCGGTCTCCTAAGCCGCCAATTTCGTCAGGGTCTTCCGTAAAAGGCTCAAAATTAAAAATGTATACGATTTTGGGATTATAATCAGGGTCATAATCAGGGTGGAACATGACAATGTAAAGATAGCGCAAGTCATATGAATCTACCAAGGATTGCAACAAGGATTCTGATGTAAAATAAGTGTCGTCAACTTCGCCGCGCAAATAATCCTCAAACCTGTTGCCGTCAACGATAAATGCCGCCATTTGAGCGGAGCCAAGTGCCAGTTCAAAATATCTGTTCACAGTATGGTATCTTATAACGCGATACATAACAATGCCAAGCATGGCTGTGAGTGCAAACACGCCTATCACCACCAAAACCGTCATCCTTTTTGTAGTGCTTTGCTTTTGACCCATAAAAACCACCCTCGCTCTCTATCAATACCTAGACAGCATATCACAAAAAACTACTTTTTGCAATAGAAAATTTCCGTTGGTGCTAGATGCTAGATGCCAGAAGGGTGCGCCGCCGCCAATAACATCCGTCACCCCGGGCTTGACCCGGGGTCCCATCGGTTTAGTCGAATGCTTCTTCGTTCTATAGTCATTCGGCTACCTTGATGGGACCCCGGGTCAAGCCCGGGGTGACGGGGATTTTGGCTCTCGCCCGAATTGGAATGGTGTGAGCGTAAAATGGCGGTGGAGTAGTCCGCTGGAATTTAACCAAACTGTGAAGCCATACTTTATTGAGAGGTGATGCAGATGGGAAGCCTAAATTTTCTAGGGCTAGTTGACATTCGCGATGTTGTGCTTGACCAAAGTCTGCCGCAAAGAGAGCGGCTTTTGGATTATGTCGCCCAAATCAAAGACCCCTATCTATACAAATGCGACAAAGTTACTGTACAAATTGAATTTGCTGACACACAAAAACCGTGTTAGCTCTTAATTAACAACGGCTGGCTCTGGATTTACTGGGGTTTTGCTGTCGGCTGACAGAGATGTGGTTCGTTTGCTATGCGACGTGGGCGCAAACCATTAAATTATGCTACCACAAAGTACCTTTACAATCTTGCTAAAAAAATAACTCAGATTTTACAAAAATTTGATTTGTTTTTTATGATGGGGTTGTATGATGTGTATGTAAAGGGGTTGGTGGCATTGCAAAGGTGGTTAAAGGTCGGGTTTTTTGGTAGCACTGCTGTTTTGATGATTTTGATGGTTTGGTTTGGCATGTCTACTGAAATAGGGCTTGGGCGTAATCCTTTGCCTGGCTCAGAATTTCCAAGGGCTCGGGTTTTGGAGTTTTTGGATGGCGGGACTGGGATGCAAACCCTTTTAGCTGAGATTTTGACAGGGGAGCACAGGGGGCGGGCTGTGGAGGTTCGCAATATCATTTTTATTGATGCAGCGGTAAATCCCCGTGTTGGGCAGACAATGATTATTCATTTTGACTATCATGGCGGAGGCAGTTATTCTGCTCATGTCCACAGTTATGCCCGCGATTTTGCCATTTACATAATTGCCGCATTGTTTTTAGCTTTGCTGGTGCTTACCGGAGGCAAGTCCGGGGTGCGCTCGGCATACGGGCTTGTGTTTACCTTTGTGACTTTATTGTTTTTTCTAATCCCTGCCATTATGCGGGGCGCACCGCCTGCGGCTTTGACTGTTTTTGTGGCTATGGCAGTTACTGCTGTTTCGCTAATTGCGATTATGGGCTTTGAGAAAAAAACTTTAGTGTCTATAATAGGCACAATGGTTGGAATTGGGTTTTATTGTTTGTTTTATGCGGTTATAGCCGCGGCCCTTAGGGTGAGTGGCGGCAATATTCCTGAGATGAACCAGCTTGTGGGGCTTGGCTTTACAGACCCTGTGAATCTCACGCAACTGCTGTTTTGCGGCATTTTGATAGCATCACTAGGGGCTATAATGGACACATCTGTTTCTGTTGCGTCCGCCACAGCGGAGCTTTCAAACGCAAAACTTAGCTTTAACGAGCTTTTTAAGTCCAGTATGCGTATGGCAAGAGACTGTATAGGCTCGTCAGCAAACACGCTGATACTGGCGTTTACAGGCACATTTTTTGTCACACTTATCATGTTTCAAGTGCTTGAGCTTAACTATACTATGCTTATTAACCGTATTGATATTGCAATTGAGGTGCTGCGCGCCATAGCCGCCTCGGCAGGGATGATTTTGTCCGCTCCTGCTACGGCACTTCTTGGTTCGTATATGTACAAGGGTGAGCCGGCTAAAGCCGGCTGAATAAACAGGTTTTACCTGCGCCATGCGTAGTTAAAATAAATAAAATTTCCTAAGATGTTAGGAGGAGGAAAAGTATGTTGAAAAATCAATTTGTAAAAAGAGCTGCATCTGTGGTGCTTGCGGGCATCATGGTTCTTGGGGCTGTGCCCGCGGCTCTTGGGGCATCAGGTGATGTGCAATCTTATGTGCCTGAATCGTCATTTTGGGGCAACTCTATTTCCCCGTCAGACAGGCGTGCCACAGGTCCTTACGCGCTTCAAATCGAGCTATCTCAGGCAAATTACCGTAATTTGACCATGACGCCAGGCGCGTCTGTTAATGAAATGCGCTGGACTTGGCATTCCCGCTCGGAGGTTGGCGGCATTCGCATTTATCAAGCGGGGTCAACCACTCCAATTAGCCTTGGTGGTGCGCAGGTGTTCTCTCGTCCTCTTGGCTATGGCATTACGTCTGCTCTGGGTGTGACGGCTGCTTTGCCTTTGGGCTCTGGCGGCATTGAGCAAGGGGCGCAGACCCGCCAGGCGGTGGCAGACGGTGCTACAGGCATCCATTCCTATCCATGGTTTAGTGTGGAAGAAGGCACGGCTAATGATTACTTTGTACATCAAATCAGCGTGCATGGCTTGACTGCTGACACGGCTTTTGAGTATGTAATCACAGGCACTATAAACGGCGTGGCTTTTACATCCGCTCGCAAGCCTTTTAGAACGGGTCCTGACAGAAACTCTGGCTTTACTTTCACAGCTGGCGGCGACCCCCAAATCGGTATTGGCGACTTCACCCCCGGGCGTGAAAACCATGGTAACAACATCCCAAACCCAGGTATTGGCTTTAAGAGCCATATCGAAGACTTTTACGGCTGGACAAATGCCGTTTCTGTAATGGCGGCATATGTGCCCCATGCAAGCTTTTTCATGCCTGTGGGCGACCAGATTGACACAAATGACGGCTCTTTCCGCCGCTCCCAGTTTATGTATGATATTTTGTTAGCTCCTACGGCATTTCATAGCCTGCCAATTTTGCCTGTTGTAGGCAACCACGAAGCAAACAACAACGGCTGGCTGTGGCATCAGCATTACAACCTGCCTATCGGGCACTCTACATCAGCCGCCGCCGCGTCAAACATACGCCCTCACGGCGCAAATCCATGGCAAATTGACTTTTACATGGTTTGGGGCAACATGCTTTTGATTCAGCTTGACGGCAACACAAGAAACTGGGGCGAAGGGCGTTTGGAATGGTTTGAAAATGTGATTGCTACATATCAACCTACAACCCAGTGGACTGTGGTAACTTTCCACCAGCCGCCATACTCAGTTTTTCGTGCCACCAACCTTGGAGAAAAGCAACAAATCATTGCCAACTGGCTGCCTGAGTTTGAGCGTTTGGGCGTTGATGTGGTGCTTAACGGGCATTGCCACGTGTTCTCCCGCACCCACCAAATGCTTGGCAATGTGCCCCAGCTTAGCCAAAATTGGGTTGGGCTTGACGGCACAGTCACAAACGGCACAAACCCAACCAGCGTTGTTTATGATGCAACAGGCATTGTATATATCGCATTTAACTCTATGAGCGGCTCTGGCTATCGCAATGTCCGCAATATGGGCGGGCGCAACTATATCTCTGCCTACAACCAAAACTTCCGCAGAAACTTTTCTGTAATTGATGTTACAAATTACTCTTTTGCAGTGCATACTTATCAAGTTAATGATGATGGGGTAAGTGTTAGCTTGGTTGACACTTACACTCTTGTAAGAGGCGGTGCCCTTGCCCAAGCGGCGGCAGCCGACCCGCGCGGGCTTCGCCAAAAGCTTTGTCCTGAGCAGGGCATTAACACGGACATTATCAACGTTGGCATTGTGCCAAATGTTGCCCGCCGTGCAGAAACTGCTCTGACTGCTGAAGCTTTGGGACTTCCTGCAACTGTTGAAATTGAAATTGGGACAAGCTCAAATCAGCGTCAAGAGGACGTATTTGGCATCTTGGGCGCGCGCGCCCTTCGTGACGAGCTTAATTCCTATGACTTTAGAGTGCGCCCTATGAATGTGGCTGTAAACTGGGATTTGTCAGCAATTCCCGCTGATGCTGCGGCTCGTGAAGGTCAAACCTTTAACGTGACAGGCACTTTGGATTTATCCAGAATTATCACCACAGCGCAAACATACCCGCTGCCAGCACCAGTTGCAGCAGACGCCACATTTACACTAGCAGGAGTAACTCAAGCCTGCCCATATGCGGGGCAGCATGTGAATTTCCAAGGCTCGCCTGAAAATATGATGCTTTGGAGACATGGGGGCATAACCAACGCCCGTGGTCTTGTTGCAACAGCCCAAGTCACCTTTGGCGCAGCTGCCTTACAAGCTCCATTTAGGCTGTCAGAATTTGGTACAAGCACTTTCCATTACAGCCCGCGCACAAGCGCAGAGCTTAACACAGGAGCATTTAACCGCGGCATATTCGAGACATGGCAAACGGTGAGAAGCGGCACAGGTTTTGGCTATTTTGCCGACCGTTACAACGCCGTGCCTATGCTAATCACCGATAACCCACCTACAATACCGCTGCCAGGTCTGCAATTCCGCGGTAATATGGGTCCTACAGCCTTAGCAAACATGGGCTCAATTCAATATAGCCCTGTAGGCTACGATGCAAACCCCACATTCCACTATTTCTCCCGTGTCTTTTATCTGCCTGCAAACTTTAACCCAGCAAACATAGGCTCGGTAATAGGCAGCCACCGTATTGACGACTCCCTAATCCTGTTTATAAACGGAGTAGAAATCTATAGGTTTAACACTAACACAAACAACAATCTAGTGCGCGTTAGTGAGCGCATTGACTGGGCAACCTTTAACGGTCATGAAGCAGACGCAAGAAACCGCAGCTTCCACATCAACTACAACTTTAGCTCCCGCTATGCAGGCACCCGTGCTGCAAACTCCGACATTTCGGTATTTGACGCTGCCAGCCGCACCAACCTTGTCGCAGCACTGCGGCCAGGGGAAAACATCCTGACTGCTGTGGTCGGTGACGCTTCTGCCAACAGCATGGACATTTGGTTTGACCTTGATTTAACAATCAATTACAATAATTAGGCATGAAACACCCACCATCTACCTTCCTTGATGGTGGGTGTTTTCAAGTTGTGAGCTAAAAAAATTTATCTTGACTTTTTTGGGATATTGCCATATAATAGTGTAATGAACAAAGGCGTTCATTGTGTGGTGTGGTTTTTGGCTACATTGTGTGGTGAGTGTCTTTTTGTTTTTAGGGGGTGGTGCCTATGTTTAGAGGCAAATCTAAGGTTTTGAGCAAGGGAACTTGCGATGACAGCTTGGTCATGGAGTTTTTGGATGATGTGACTGCATTTAACGGCGAGAAAAAAGCGGTGCTTGCAGGCAAAGGTGCCTTGTGTGCCGGGATTTCAGGCATTATTTTTCGGCATTTAGAGGTGCGCGGTGTGCCGACCCATTTCATTAAAGATTTGGACGAAAATACAATGCTTGTTAAAAAAGCTGAAATTATCCCTGTTGAGGTTATTGTGCGCAATGTGGCGGCAGGCGGTTTTGCTAAAAAATACGGGGTGGCTGATGGGGCGGAACTTGCAAATAAAGTTTTGGAGTTTTGCTATAAAAGTGACGAGCTGGGCGACCCTTTGATGAATGAGAGCCAGATAACAGCCATAGGTCTTGCCGCTTATGACGAGTTGCAAAAAATGGCAAGCCAAGCATTAAAGGTGAATGAGATTTTAAGTTTGTTGTTTGCAAATGCAGGCATACAGCTTGTGGATTTTAAGCTTGAATTTGGCAGGTGTCAAGGGGGCATTATATTATGTGACGAGATTTCTCCAGATTCGTGCCGTTTGTGGGATGCCCAAACAGGCGAGAGGCTGGACAAAGACCGTTTTAGGCTGGGACTGCCTGATGTGCTAAATGGGTACCAAGAAGTTTTGAAAAGAATACAGCAGTTTTACCTTCCGTAGTCCTAAAGACTTCACCAAAGTCCGCTTAAAGCCGCGGCACTTTGGCTTGCTTTAGGAAGACGGAAGCTACAAACGCTATATCACAATGAGGTGACTAATATATGTGTGGAATTATTGGTTTTACAGGTGCTAAAGATGCTGTAGAGATTATTGTTGAAGGCTTAAAAAGGCTGGAGTACAGAGGTTATGACTCAGCAGGTCTTGCTCTTTTGAATGACAGCGGCTTTGAGGTTGCCAAGAAAAAAGGGCGGCTGACTGAGCTTGAGGCAGAGCTTGCAAAAAAGCCCATCAGCGGCAAAATGGGCATAGGGCACACCCGCTGGGCAACCCACGGCGAGCCTTCAGATGTAAACAGCCATCCCCATTTGGGCAGCGGTGCACGTATTGCCATTGTGCATAACGGCATTATTGAAAATTACAAGCAACTGAAGGAAAGGCTTGAGCAAAGGGGAATTAAATTTGCATCCCAAACAGATAGTGAGGTTATTGCCCAGCTGGCGGAGAGCTATTATGAGGGGGACTTGCTTTCTACAGTGGTGAAGGTGGCGGCAGCCCTTGAAGGCTCATATGCTTTGGGCATAATGTCCCTTGACGAGCCTGATAAACTTGTAGCCATCAAAAAAGACAATCCGCTGATTGTGGGCATATCACAAGAGGGCAACTTTATTGCCTCAGATGTTCCTGCAATTTTGCCCCATACCAAGGATGTATATTACCTTGAAGATAAAGAAATTGCAATACTTACAAAAGATGGTGTAAGCTTTTTGAACATTGACTTGCAGCCCATAGAAAAGAAGCTTGAAACCATTACGTGGAGCATGGATAGTGCCGAAAAAGGCGGCTATGCCCACTTTATGCTTAAAGAAATTATGGAGCAGCCCAAGGTGCTTCGTGATACCATACAAACCAGGCTGCCGGAAGGTTTTGACATTACCGGATTTAACAAAATTGTTATTACAGCCTGCGGCTCGGCGTATAATGCGGGGGTTGTGGGCAAATATGTTATTGAGCGGCTAGCACGTGTGGCTGTGGAGGTGGAGCTTGCAAGCGAGTTTCGTTACAAAGACCCTATTGTGGACAAAAACACCCTTGTGATTTTGGTCAGTCAATCAGGTGAGACAGCAGACACCATAGCCGCCATGCGAGAGGCTAAAGGGCGCGGGGCAACCACCTTTGCCATTATAAATGTGGTAGGCTCCACCATTGCAAAGGAAGCTGATTACACCATTTACACATCGGCAGGACCAGAAATTGCCGTGGCTACAACCAAGGTGTTTTCTGCCCAGCTTGCCCTTTTGTATGTTATTGCTGTGGAGTTTGCTGTGCAGCTAGGCAAGCTTACACCTGCAGGGGCAAATGAGTTGATGGATGAAATTGCCGCCCTGCCTGAAAAAGTTTCTGAAATTCTTGAAAATATTGACTCCATTGCCAGATATGCTTCGGAATGTATTGGGTATAAGAGTATTTTCTTTATCGGGCGCAATGTGGATTATGCCATTGCCCTTGAAGGCTCGCTAAAGCTTAAAGAAATTTCATATATCCACTCTGAAGCCTATGCAGGAGGCGAGCTAAAGCATGGACCGATTGCCCTGATTGAGGATAACACGCTGGTGGTGGCTGTCTCTTGCGTGCCCAACCTGTATCCCAAAATTTTCAGTAATGTGGAGCAGGTTATCAGCCGTGGGGCTAAGGTGATGTTTGTCAGCACCATGGACGCTGCCGAGGATGATAAGCTGAGCCTTTTCAAGTTACCTTTGGTGCATGAGCTATTTTCGCCAAGCCTATCAGTTATTGTGCTGCAGCTATTAAGCTACTATGTCGCTGCCAACAAAGGACTTGATATTGACAAACCCCGCAATCTCGCCAAAAGCGTGACTGTGGAATAGGAGGAGCCGCATGGAAAATACCATCAGCGAAGTGCTAAAATTTACCAAGGAAAACGACATAAAATTCATTCGTTTAGGCTTTTGTGATTTATTTGGCACTCTTAAAAATATATCCATTATGGCTGAGAATTTAGCAGATGCCTTTGAGGAGGGCGTGAGCTTTGACGCCCACGCCATTCACGGCTTTAGGGATGTTTCCAAAAGCGATTTACTGCTTTTTCCTGACCCTGCCACCTTGACCGTGCTGCCTTGGCGGCCGGGCCCTGGGCGGGTTGCCCGCTTTTTTTGCAGCATCATGACCCCGGAAGGGGAGCCTTTTGCCCTTGATTGCAGAAATATCTTAAAGGGCATAGTGGACAAATATGCAAAAATGGGGCTTATGGCTATGATTGGGGCAGAGTGCGAGTTTTATTTGTTTAAGACCGACGAGGACGGCAACCCCACCCCAACCCCCTTTGACAAAGGGGGCTATTTGGACACATATCCGCTAGACAAAAGCGAGGACATTCGGCGAGAAATTTGTTTGACTATCGAAGAAATGGGCATTATACCTGAAACATCCCACCACGAGCAAGGTCCTGGGCAAAACGAGGTTGATTTTAAGTTTTCAGACGCCCTTTCTAGTGCTGACAATTTTGTTACTTTTAAGTCTGTGGTGTCTAGGATTGCCGCGCGAAATGGGCTTTATGCCTCATTTGACCCAAAGCCCATAAAAGACGCGCCCGGCAGCGGGCTGCATGTTAATATTTCCCTTTCTCAAAAAGGGCAAAACCTTTTTAGCAGGGAACATTCTGTAATTGCTGATAGCTTTATGGCAGGCATTTTGGCTTATACCCCTGAAATAACACTGTTTCTCAACCCTCTTTCAAGCTCTTATGAACGCTTTGGCAAATTTGAAGCTCCCAAATATGTGTCATGGGGAAAGCAAAACCGCTCGGGGCTGGTGCGCATCCCTGCTGCCAAGGGTGACAAAATGCGCATGGAACTTAGAAGCCCCGACCCCTCCATCAATCCCTACCTTGCCTTTGCCCTAATCCTTGGTGCCGGGCTTTGGGGCATTGAAAATGCCATGACCCTGCCTGCTGCCATAAACACCGACCTTTACAAAGTACCGTCTGACGGGCTGACACCCTTGCCAGAAAGCCTTACTCAGGCTATAAACCTTGCCAGTAGTAGCAAGCTGGTTAGAGATATAATCGGAGAAGAATTACATCAAAAATACATTGCAATTAAAGAGGATGAAGCCGCCAATGTATAATACCCTGATTGTTACATCTTCTCAAAATAGCATAGATTTTTTTAGCAAAATGCTTACAGCGGCTGATGTTTCGTCAATCGACATTTGCCAAAACGGTGGAGATGCCAGAAGGCTGTTATTAGAACGCCCTTTTGACATTGTGGTTATAAACGCACCTTTGGCTGACGAAACAGGGGAGAGCCTAGCACGCCACATCGCCGCAAAGGGGCAAACGCAGGTTATTTTGGCGGTGGCTGGCGAGCATTTTGAAGCTTTGTCTGCATCATGCGAAGATGCGGGGGTTTTGACAATTGCCCACCCCATAGACAGGGAGATTTTTTGGAGGACACTGAAGCTTGCCTGTGCTGCCCATGCCCGCTTTGCAAAGCTTTCAGCTCAAGATGACAAGCTAAAACAAAAGGTGGCAGATATAAAACTTAACGACCGTGCAAAATGGCTTTTAATGTCATATTTGGGCATGACTGAGCATGAAGCGCACAGGCATATTGAAAAGCAAGCTATGGACAAACGCCTGACAAAGCGGGCTGTGGCGGAGGGGATTATAAACACTTATGAAGAAGCTTAATGAGGAATGTGCAGTTTTTGGAGTTAGCTTAAAAAATGGGCAAGATGCTGGAATAATCACCTACAGCGGGCTTATGGCACTGCAGCATAGGGGGCAGGACGGGGCTGGGATTGCCCTTGTCAGAGATGGCAGGATTATCCATCATAAAAACCTCGGGCTTGTTAGTGAGGTTTTTGGGCAGCGTGAGATTGCAGGGCTTGGCTTTGCCGCTGTTGGGGTGGGGCATACCCGTTATGGGACAACAGGAGGCAACAAGCAGGAAAACTGCGGGCCTTTTGTGACGGAATTTTTAACAGGGCGCATTGCCACAGCCCACAACGGCAATGTGACAAATGCCTCGCAAATACGTAAGGATTTGCAGTCCCTTGGGCTTTGCTTTTCAGCTACATGCGATTCTGAGGTGGTTTCATCTTTAATTGCTTATAGGATTGTTAAGGCAAAAGGCTCGCTTTTGCTGGGGGTGATTACAGCAGCGCGCAAAATGGTTGGGGCATATTGCCTTTTGATTGCCACAAACTGCGGCAAGCTTATAGCCATTCGCGACCCAAATGGCTTTCGTCCCCTGTGCATTGGCAAAAACAAGCATGGCATGGCTTTTGCTTCCGAATCCTGCGCTTTGGACAGTTGCGGCTTTGAGTTTGTGCGAGATGTGGCTCCTGGGGAGGTTGTGGTCATTGAAAATGGCGAAATTACCCACGAAGGAGAACGCCTAACTGAAAAAGAGCCTAACCGCGGGCTTTGTATCTTTGAGTATGTGTATTTTGCAAGACCTGATTCTGTTATTGACGGGCTTAATGTCAGCGAGGCACGCCAAAATATGGGCAGCACCTTGGCTGCCGAGCACCCGGCTGATGCGGATTGTGTGGTGGGGGTGCCTGACAGCGGCATTGAAGCCGCCGCGGGCTTTGCCGCCGCAAGCGGGCTGCCCCTTGTAACGGGCTTTGTGAAAAATCGTTATATAGGGCGCAGTTTTATTTACCCTACCCAATATGAGCGGGAGTATGCCGTTGACATTAAGCTTAACCCCCTTGCTGCCAATGTGGCAGGCAAGCGTATTGTGCTGGTGGATGATTCCATCGTGCGGGGCACTACCAGCCCAAAAATTGTGAAAGCCCTTAAAAATGCGGGAGCTAAAGAGGTTCACTTACGTGTATCAAGCCCACCGTTTCGGTATAGTTGCCATTATGGCACAGATGTTGATACTGAGGAGAACTTAATTGCCAACCAAATGCCAATTGAGGATATAAAGACTAAAATTGGAGTGGATAGCCTTGGGTATATCAGCATGGAGGGGCTAAAGGCAGCGTGTGCTAAAAGTGCTCTGCCCTTTTGCACGGCATGTTTTACAGGAAATGACAACATGAAGCGGGATAGAAAGAGTATTTTTGAGGGGTGATGACTGTGAGTGAAAAAATTTTAGTGCTTGATTTTGGCGGGCAGTATAAGGAGCTTATTGCCCGCAGGGTGCGGGGGATGTCGGTGTATTCAGAGATTGCGTCAGGGAGCATTGACTCAGCAAAACTTGCAGAAATTGCGCCAATTGGCATAATTTTGACAGGGGGACCTTCGAGTGTAGGCGATATTGACGCGCCCAAGTGCGACCCTGGCATTTTTGAGCTTGGCATCCCTATCTTGGGCATTTGCTATGGCATGCAGCTTATGTGTCACATGCTAGGAGGCGAGGTGGCAGCAGGTGCCAAGGGCGAATACGGCGTAGTAGATGCAAAATTTGAACAGTCTGCACTTCTTAACGAGGAAGCTTTTTTTGGCGAAGTGCTAATGAGCCATACAGACCTTGTAACCCGCCCGCCTGAAGGCTTTGTGGTGACTGCCAGAACTGCGGACTGCCCCATAGCCGCCTTTGAAAATACTGACAAAAACCTATACGGTGTACAATTTCACCCCGAATCCGCCCATACCATAAGGGGCAATGACATTATCCGCAATTTTGTTTTTAACATTTGCAGGGCGAAAGGTGACTATAAGCTTGAGGACTATATACAAAAGCAGCTCAATGACATTAGGGTGAAAGCGGGCAATAAACAGGTGCTCCTTGCCCTGTCAGGGGGCGTGGACTCGGCTGTGTGCGCGGCACTTTTGTCCAAAGCTATTCCAAACCAGCTTACCTGCGTTTTTGTTGACCACGGCTTTATGCGCCAAAATGAAGGCAATGAGGTAGAAGCGACTTTTGCCTCCTTTGAGCTCGATTTCAAAAGAGTTAATGTTGCAAACCATTTCATTGCCAAACTTGAAGGCATAACTGAGCCTGAGCAAAAGCGCAAAATTATTGGAGAGGAATTTATACGGGTATTTGAAGAATTTGGTAAAGGCTATCCCATACTTGCGCAAGGCACAATTTATCCTGACATTGTGGAGTCAGGTGCAGGCGAGCATGGAGCTGTGATTAAAAGTCATCACAATGTAGGCGGGCTGCCTGAAAAACTTGACTTTGAGCTTATTTTGGAGCCTTTATCAGGGCTGTTTAAGGACGAAGTGCGCATTTTGGGCGAAAAGCTTGGGCTGCCGCCAGCCCTCACACGCCGCCAGCCCTTTCCCGGTCCTGGGCTTGCAATTCGCATTATAGGGGAAGTCACTGAAGATAAGCTTGATACACTACGTCATGCCGATGCAATTTTTCGCGCTGAGCTTGAGATAGAGGGTATTCGCTCAGACCAATATTTTGCCGTGTTAACAAATACCTACACCGTGGGCGTAAAAGGCGACAAAAGAACATATGACCCTGTTATAGCCCTGCGGGCAGTGGCAACTGACGATTTTATGACAGGTAATTTCAGTCATATACCTTATAACACACTAAGCCGTATATCATCACGCATAACAAGCGAAGTGGCAGGGGTCAGCCGTGTTGTATATGACATAACAAGCAAGCCGCCATCCACAATCGAATGGGAGTGAAGCCATGAAATACATATTCATAACAGGCGGTGTGGTTTCAGGCATTGGCAAGGGCATTACCGCTGCCAGCCTTGGGATGCTGCTGAAACAGCGAGACTTTGCCGTATCCATCAAAAAGCTTGACCCTTACATGAATGTTGACCCTGGCACAATGTCACCTTTTCAGCATGGTGAGGTTTTTGTGACCGATGACGGGGGCGAAACCGACCTTGATTTAGGGCATTATGAGCGGTTTATTGACGAGAGCTTGACCAAACAGGCAAACCTTACTGCAGGGCAGGTCTATCAAAATGTACTGGAGAAAGAGCGGTCGGGAGGCTATGGCGGGCGCACGGTGCAGGTTATTCCCCATGTAACTGCCGAAATTAAGGATTTTATATGTGACGGCACTAGCTGCGATATAATGATTGTTGAAATTGGCGGCACGGTAGGCGATATTGAGTGCCAACCCTTTCTTGAGGCAATCCGCCAAATATCCCTTGCCCACGGAAGGCACAACTGCTTATTTCTCCATGTTACTCTTGTTCCGTATATTGGAAGTTCAAAAGAGCATAAATCAAAGCCCACCCAGCACTCAGTACGGGGGCTTATGGCAATGGGCATTACCCCTGACATCATTATTACCCGTGCAGACATGCCCCTGTCAAATGACATAAAGGGCAAAATAGCCCTATTTTGCAATGTTAAGCCTGATTGTGTAATTGAAAACATTACTGCGGCATCAATTTATGAAGTGCCGCTGATTCTCAATCAAAACGGGCTGGACGCTGTGGTGACACGTGAGCTTAAAATGGACGCGCCGCCCCCTGTGCTCGCCCCTTTGCATACTCTGGTGGAAAAAATTAATACAAGGCAAGGCTTGGTCACCATAGCTATTGTTGGAAAATATGTCCAACTGCCTGACGCTTATCTTTCTGTGGTCGAAAGCCTGAATCATGCAGGCTTTGAGACGGGCATGAAAGTGAATATCCGCTGGATTGACAGTGAGTGTTTCAGTGAAAGTGAGCTTGAAGGGGTGCAGGGCATGGTCATCCCCGGGGGCTTTGGCGAGCGGGGTATTGAGGGCATGGTCAGGGCTTGCAACTTTGCCCGCACTAATAACATTCCCCTGCTTGGCATATGTTTGGGAATGCAAATTATGAGCATTGAATATGCCCGCTATATGTGCGGGCTTGAGGGGGCAAACTCTACAGAATTTGACGAAAATACGCCCCATCCCGTCATCCACATTATGGAGGGGCAAGAGGGCAGGGTGGGCAGCGGCGGCACAATGCGGCTGGGCGCGTACCCCTGCACACTCGCTGAGGGCTCGCAAATCCGTGCTCTTTACGGCACACACTCCATAAGCGAACGCCACCGCCACCGTTTTGAATTTAACAATGCTTATCGCACAGCACTTACAGAAAAAGGCTTGACTTTAAGCGGCACATCCCCCGACAACGCGTTGATTGAAGCTATCGAGTTGCAGACTAATGATTTTCATATAGGTGTACAATTTCACCCAGAATTTTTAAGCCGCCCAAACAGGGCGCATCCACTATTTTTAGGACTTTTGAAAGGAGCACGAAAATGAAGGATATTTCGAGCAATTTTGGCAGTATGGTATTTAATGGTGCTGTGATGAAGGCAAAACTGCCTGCCAGTGTGTATAAGGCACTACGGGAAACCATGCGCAAAGGCCGCACTTTAGACCCTGCAACCGCCAGCACCGTAGCAGCCGCCATGAAGGACTGGGCAATCGAAAAAGGTGCCACCCACTTTACTCACTGGTTCCAGCCCATGACAGGCATAACTGCAGAAAAACACGAAAGCTTTATTGAACGAGACGGCACCGACCGCGCAATAATGGCATTTTCAGGCAAAAATTTGATTCAGGGAGAGCCTGATGCCTCAAGCTTTCCATCTGGAGGGCTTCGCTGCACCTTTGAGGCGCGGGGCTACACCGTTTGGGACACCACAAGCTACGCCTTTATCAAAGACGGTGTTTTGTGCATTCCCACGGCATTTTGCTCCTACAACGGCGAAGCTTTGGACATGAAAACGCCCCTGCTGCGTTCTATGGAAGCTCTTAACACTCAGGCTCTGCGCGTCTTGCGCCATCTTGGAAGTGACGCCCAGCGGGTCACGGCAAATGTAGGGGCAGAGCAGGAATATTTTCTAATTGACAAAGAAATGTTTCTTAAACGCCCTGACTTAATCAATTGCGGGCGCACCCTGTTTGGCGCGCCGCCGCCTAAGGGGCAGGAGACCTACGACCATTATTTTGGCAGCCTAAATCCCCGTGTTTCGGCATTTATGAAAGAAGTTGACGAGGAGCTGTGGAAGCTAGGCGTGTACGCCAAAACCCGCCATAACGAGGTTGCCCCATGCCAACACGAGCTTGCGGTGATTTTTACCACATCAAATATAGCAACCGACCATAACCAGCTTGTAATGGAAACCTTAAAAGCTACGGCAAACCGCCATAATCTGGCATGCCTGCTCCACGAAAAGCCTTTTGCCGGTGTCAATGGCTCAGGAAAGCACAACAACTGGTCACTCTCCACAGACACAGGAGAAAACCTCCTTGAGCCAAAAGACGACGCCAAATTCTTACTATTTTTGGTGGCTGTAATCAAGGCTGTGGATGAGTATCAAGACCTGCTGCGGGTGTCTTGTGCCAGTGCCGGCAACGACCACCGCCTGGGGGGTCACGAGGCTCCCCCTGCCATAATGTCCATATATTTGGGAGATGAGCTAACATCTATTTTGGAAAATGAAGGAAAAAGTACACCTGCTGATTTTTGCGCCCTCCCAAATGCCCTGCCCGCCTTTAAGCGTGACAATACAGACAGAAACCGCACATCCCCCTTTGCCTTTACAGGCAATAAATTTGAGTTTCGTATGCTAGGCTCGTCTTTTTCTGTTGCAGGCTCAAATATTGTGCTAAACACTGCCGTGGCTGACGCCCTGTGCCAGCTGGCAGACGCCCTAGATGGCGGCAAAGACTGCGCTGCCCTAATAAAAGAGACCTTTGAAGCCCATAAACGCATAATATTTAATGGCGATAACTATTCCAAAGAATGGGCAGCCGAAGCCGCCCGCCGCGGGCTGTCAAACCTAAAAACCACCCCAGAAGCCATCTCCCAGCTCATTGCCGAAAAAAACGTGACTCTCTACGAGAGCCACGGTGTATTTACAAAAGCCGAACTTAACTCCCGTCACGACATCCGCATGGAAGCCTACGAAAAAACCCTGCATATAGAAGCCCTAACCATGCTAGACATCACAAAAACCGCCATAATTCCCGCAATCCTAGACTATGAAAACAAACTAACAAACACAGCACTAGCAAACTTCATCTCAGACAGGCTAACCCCCCTAACGGAGACCTTGGTCAAAAACATACAAGCCCTAGAAAGTGCAGCCCTGCCAGAAAACATAAAAGCCCTGCGTGCCACGGTGGATGCCCTAGAATTAATCATCCCAAGAAATTCCTGGCCCATGCCCACCTATGGCGAAATTTTCGCAAGCTTTAGTGGTCTGTGATATTATAGTATTTCAATCATCAAACAAACCCACGTCTTGTCCGATGCAAGGCGTGGGTTTGTTTGTTTGAGGATGGCATTAGATATGCGGATAGGGCATATACCTTCATTAGCTGTTTTTAGAAATGGAGGTCAGATATGGGTAAAACAGTTGAAATAGGCGGCGTAAAATATATGCTTGCGCAAACTACAGACAAAATTGCCCTTAAAAGATATAATGAAAGTCATAAGATGCGGGTTAATCTTTATTTCCCGAAAGGCAGCAAAGACGAGGGTGCAGAGATTGAAAATGCCATTATACAAGTTCTTTCTAACCAGTATATTGAGCGCAATGCTCGAATTGATAGGTGGCGGATATGATAAGAGTTGCCTGTCTTTACCGCGTTTCCACAAAGAAGCAAATGGAAGAAAACGACATTCCTGTGCAAAAATATGCTTGTGATGGGTTTATTAAATCTATGCCCAATTGGGTTTTGGCTAAGGAGTATTATGAAAAGGGTGTTTCCGGGTATCATAAGTCCGCTGAGCAAAGGGATATTTTGCAACAAGTGCGTGTAGATGCTGAAAATGGGCTGTTTGACATTTTGTTGGTGTTTATGTTTGACCGATTGGGGCGGCGTGAGGATGAAACGCCTTTTATAGTTGAGTGGTTTGTGGGGCAGGGGATTGAGGTTTGGAGTGTTAAGGAAGGGCAACAACGGATTGATAATAGGGCTGATAAGCTTATAAATTACATTCGGTTTTGGCAGTCAGGCGGGGAGAGTGAAAAGACGTCCATTCGTGTTAAGGAAAAGCACAAGCAGATGGTGGAGAACGGGCAGTTTCGCGGGGGCACGCCGCCTTATGGCTATAAGCTGGTAGAATCCGAAAATAAAAATCGAAAGGGCTATAAGCTTAAAGAGCTTGTAATTGAAGAAAAGGAAAGTGAAGTTGTTAGGCTTATATTCAGGCTTGTTTGTGAGAGTGGTTATGGCGGACATAGAATAGCTAAATATTTGAACGAGAAGGAAATTAAGACGAAAAGAGGGAATTATTGGACAACAGATACCGTCATGAACCTGCTTAAAAATCCTATTTACAAAGGCTATTATGTGTCGGGCAAAAGACCGTCTTCTCGGGGCGAAAGTAAGAGGGTATCTCCTGAAAACTGGGTTTACTCTAATGAGCAAATGCCCAAGCTAATAATAGTTGACGAGCAGACTTGGGGCGTTGCTGAGGAAATTCGGGAATCCAGAAAAGCTAAAACAGGCAAATACCCTAAGCAGACCAAAGGCCCATTGCTTTTTGTAGGATTGGCTAAATGCGCTGTATGTGGTGCAAGCATGGGCTCTCGGTATGCGGTTAAAAAGTGGACAAGAAAAAGTGATGACCAAGAAGTTCAATATATGCAGCCAAAATATATTTGCTTTGGGCGCAGGGCTACCAGGCCTTGCACGGGTCAGCGCACATTTAGCCAAAGAAAAATCGACCCTGTTATTATGGACGAGGTTTATGGGTATCTAGCCACCTTGCAAACCCTTGATTTGTCCAAAAAGATAGACGAGATGAAAGGTAAGATAAAGAGGGATGCTGAAAGTGACTTGCAAGATGTAAAAGTACAGATTATCAGAACACAAAAAGAGCTTGATTTGCTAAGCAACGAAATAATCAAGACTTTGACAGGCGAGAGTAGTTTCACATCTGAACAATTGTCCAAAATAATCTCCAAAAAAGAGGATGAACTGGACGGGCTTTTGAATGACGAAAAAAGGCTTCGAGCCAAGCTTTCTTCGGACTTAAAAGAAGTGAATACATTTGTAAAATTGCAAGCTATGGTGCCAAACTGGCAGCAGGAGCTTGAAGCATCAGAAACTGGCGTTCAAAAAATGCTTTTATCTAAGCTCATCAATTCTGTTATCATTGCAAGCGACAACATCGATGTGCATTTTAAGTTTAATCTTTATGATATTCATGGCAGTTAAATTATATGGCATGGGGGCGCGCCGCCTGCGTGCCCAGTCGGCTCAAGCTGCACAAACGTATTTGGACCAATGGGCGAAATCGGGGCTGACTTTGGCTTTTGCGGCAATCCGATGGGGGCTATAGCTATTATCCCGCTTCATGCCATTGCTGTGTTTACTCATAGTGCGATTTAGTGGTGTCTGTGTGAGAACTGCTGTGTAATTCGGCTTGGGTTATGCGGCAGTTTTTTTGCTTGCAATTTGTTTTGGAATGTGCTAGAATTAATTTATGGGAAATATATTTGTACTTGTGAGGATTGGATGATATACTGGTTTATGGCGGGGGCTGTTGTCCTTGTGGGGGTGGCGGCTTTTGCAACTTATTTGGATTATGCGCGGGGCAAGGCATCTAGGTATGTGTTTACGCGGATGCGCACTATTGCTCTGCTTTTCGCGTTAATTTTGGTGATTTTGCTTTTAGGCAGATTTGTGGGGGTGGATTCATGAAAAAGTGCTTGTTCGCTGTTTTTGTGATTTTGGCAGTCTTTTCGTTTGTTGGTTGTGGGCGTGGGGGTTATGATGATGAGGATATTGACTTTAGCTTTGCTGATATGACTTTGCCTGAGCTAACACCGCCCCCCACCGAGCCTGAGACCGAGCCGGAACCTGAGCCAGAGTCGCCTCCTGCCGGCATGGCTATAAGCCGCCTGACCGGGCTTTATATTTGTGAAGAGGCTTATGCCCGACGTCCTTTTGCAGTTGTATATAACAACGAACCTCGCGCCATGCCCCAAATGGGGCTTATGCAGGCGAGCATTATTTACGAAATGCTTTCAGAGAGTGCTATTACCCGCCTTGTGGCTATTTTTCAGGATTTTGATGCAGAAATGATTGGGCCAATCCGCTCAAGCCGTCATTATATGGCGCGTATTGCCGCTGACCATAGGGCTGTTTTTGTCCATCATGGCAACAGCCCGCAGGGCGGGGCTGCCATTGGGCAGCACGGGCTTTATCGGGTGGATGGGATGGTGTATGACGGCTCGGTGATTTGGCGCGACCCTGTGCGCCGGGCGGAGCGGGGGCTTGAGCACTCATCTTTCACATCTGCCGAGAATTTGCTTGAGCTTACCCAGCGTCGGGGCAACAATATGGACGCACCTGACAATCTCGGACTTTTTGAGTTTTTTGACGAACCCACTGCCCCCAGCCCAAATAATGTGGCAAATATTGTAAATATCCCTTTCCATGGCTCAAATGTGTCTGTTTTTAGATATTGTGAAGAAAATTATACATACTATAAGTATATTTTTGGGGCTGCCCATATGGATGATTATGCCGGGGTGCAAATTAGCGTCACTAACATTTTGGTGCAGGTTGCAAATATTTACATTATACCCGGCGACCCTGAGGGACGGCGTAATATCGGGCTTATTGGGGAGGGGCATGGGTATTTGGTGACCCATGGCACATATACCCGCGTGCGCTGGGAAAAACCAGATGACAGCCAGCCCACCCGCTGGTTTTGGGACAACGGCAACCCGCTTGAGGTAAACCGCGGTATTACGTGGATTTCGATTATAAGTGGTCAGCCCACTTTCTTGGAGGAATAATATGGAAAATACTTTTAAGTCAGGCTTTGCGGCAATTGTTGGGCGTCCCAATGTGGGCAAGTCCACACTGCTCAACTCCCTTATGGGCGAAAAACTCGCAATAATTACCAATAAGCCCCAAACCACCCGGAATGTGGTGCGCGGCATAATGACCACGCCTGAAGCACAGGTGATTTTTGTGGACACCCCGGGGATTCACAAGCCTAAGGACAAGCTGTCACAAAATATGGTAAAAATGGCTGAAAATGCTATAGGCGGCGGGGATGTGGTGCTGTTTATGACAGCTCCCGCAGAAAAATCCGACATCCATCCGGCGGACGTGGACATTTTGGCATCTCTTTCCAAAAGCAAACAAAAAATGTTTCTAGTAATCAACAAAATCGACACCATAGACAAAGGGCGGATTTTGCCCATCACCGAGGCGTATAATGCTACTTGCCCATTTTTGGAGACTTTTCCCATTTCTGCCTTAAAGGGCGAGAATCTGCTGCTTTTAAGGGAGAGCATCATCAAGCACCTGCCCAGAGGTCCGCGGCTTTTCCCGGAGGACATGACCACAGACATGCCTGACGAATTTGTGATTGCCGAGCTGATTCGTGAAAAGGCACTATATATGCTCCAGCAGGAGCTGCCCCACGGCATCGCGGTGGAAATTACTTCCATGAAGAAACGTACAGACAAGGAAATGATTGACATTGAAGCCACAATCTATTGTGAAAAAAATTCCCACAAAGGTATGGTCATCGGCAAACAAGGAGCAATGCTTAAGGACATAGGCTCAAGAAGCCGCCGCGACATCCAGCGGATGTACGAGGAAAAGGTCAATTTGCAGCTGTGGGTAAAAATTAAGGAAAACTGGCGCGATTCAGACTTTTTTATGCGCAATTTTGGATTTAAGACAGAGTAAAACTCTCGTTATTGCGGAGGTCTTGAAATGGCGACTAAAACCCTTGAAAACGATATTGCGATTAAGCTAGAAAATGTATTCACAAGCTGGGAACATGCGGAAAAGTTTTCAGGCATCATATCAGTGGTTGATAACAGCGGAACCCAATTTGAAAAAGTGCAAGGCGACAGAAACAGGGCTGAGAAACTCCCAAACAACAGAGATACGGCATTTGCTACAGCCTCAGGCACGAAACTATTCACCGCCGCTGCCATATGTATGCTGATTGACCAAAATAAATTATCGCTTGATAGCAAAATATGCGATATTTTACAATATGATTTGAAAAGCATTGAACGTGAAACGACGATATTAAACCTGCTTACCCATACATCAGGCATAGCGGGTTGTTTCGACTGCGACACCCCGGAGGAAGAAGATGAATATTTCCGGAAGTACCCACCTCATCTATTACTGAAAAACGAAGATTACTTGCCGCTTTTTATCGACAATCCCGCCGAGTTTAAGCGCGGCGAGCAAATGGGCTATTCAAATTCTAACTTCATACTGCTCGCACTGGCAATTGAGGCTATAATTAATGTAGAATTTGCTGTTTTCATAAAAGAAAACATACTCGACCCGCTTGGAATGGAAAGAACAGGTTTTTATGCGTATAACGACCTTCCCGCAAATACAGCTCTTGGCTATTATCACGACTCACGAAAAAACAAGCTACTTACCAATCATTATCGCATTCCGATAATCGGGGCAGGTGACGGCGGCATTTATACAACTGTCGATGACTTGAAATTATTTTGGCGAGGGTTGTTCGGTTGCAAGCTATTTTCAAAGGATATGCTTGGAGAGATGATAGCTCCAAGAGTAGATACCGATTTTTTTGACGGTCATATGGGGCTTGGCGTTTGGGTTTCTAAAAAGAATAGCGAGCGTTTTTATTGGCATAACGGCTTAGACAATGGCGTTGAATTTTGCACGGCTTATTTTCCGAAATCAGAATGTGTGCTTGCAATTATGGCAAATGTTAATATCCCCTCTTGGGAGCTTCAAGATGAAGTTATGGCTACAATATGCAGATAAGAATGAGCGGCTGCGATTTTAATGGGAATTTTTTATTAGGATAAGTGTCCTTTTGGCGGGGAAAATAGTTTAACGACATTTTTCGAGGGGCTGGATTATGGTACGTGACAATTTATGGTGGGCTTTATTTATGGAAACAGGCAGCATTGATGCTTATATGCACTACAATGAAAGGAAAGAGAAGCATCCTTACAGGTACAAAGATGGCGCAAATTAAGGACAACGGGCTTGTGCTCCGCGAGGAGGTCACAGGCGAAAGCAACAAACGCTTAGTTCTTTTGACCGAGAACATGGGCAAAACATACGCCTTTGCGCGGGGTGCAAAAGGCATCAAAAGCAAACTTGCAGTAGAGAAGCTTTCCTACTGCGAGTTTGTTTTTTTTGACGGCGGGCAGTTTTTAAGCCTTACCTCAGTCACCCCCATCCACCATTTCCACAAAATCCCATCCTGTTATGATGCCTATTTGTCCGCAAATGTCATCCTAGAGCTTGCTGACACCATGATTCTTCCACAAATGCAGGCCCGTGACCCCCTGCGCCTAATTCTCCACGCCCTAACCCGCCTAAATGCCGGCAAAAACCCAAAACTAACCCTTGCCGCCTTCATCTTCAAATTCCTGCAACAAGAGGGCTTCACGCCCACAACCACAGCAGGCACCCGCTTTGGGCACGAGGGCTTAACCCACGACCCCAAAGCCCCGCTCTCCCTAAACCCCGCCACCATAGCCGCCCTAAACTACATAATCCAAGCCCAGCTAAAGGCAACATTTGGCTTCAAAACATCCCAAGACGTAGCAGAAGAACTCCTACAAGCCGCCAAAATTTTTCTGAGAGCTAATGTGGATGCAAATCTAAAAAGCCTTGATTTCATGATGTAGAAGCAAGAGACAAGAGACAAGAGCCACCCACCACCCGTCACCCCGCGCTTGACGCGGGGTCCCCTCAAGATAGCCGAATGACTATAAAGCGAAGAAGCATTCGGCTAAATGTTGGTTTTATTTCACAAAGCTCAGCCCAAGAGCGGTTCTCCAAAAAAACATGTAAAATTTTTTTCAAAAACGTGTAAATTTTTTTCAAAAACCTATTGACAACATTCTTTGGATAAGCTATAATGAATCATCACATAATATCAGGACTGGGCGTGTCATTTTTTGCAACCTGACCTAGCCTTGATAAAAATAAGCAATATATAAAGGGAGGAAATTCAAATGAGAAGAAAAAGTTTGTTCGGCATCTTAGCTGCCGCGGCTTTAACAATGGTGCTTGCTGCCTGTGTGTATGACGAGGCGGGCGCACCAACTCCGGGTCCTGGTCCGGGTGCGCAAGTGCTGTTCCCAAATATTACAGGAACTCAAACCATCCAAGTTAGCGTACCTTACATTCCCGCTGGACCTGAGGGCGGAGGCACTGCAAGAAACAATCCACTTTTTGCAGTTACAACCATAGTGAATGGTCCTGCATCTGTTGACCATCTTGCAAATGCTCATGCTTGGTCAAACATTACTGATAGTCTCGACAACGCTGGACCTATCGTACTTGATGTCACCTTTACGCCTTATCGTATAGCTGACATCCGTCTTGTTTCTCATGCAGAAACTATAGGTATGTCCGGTGCTGGAACAGGCGGCGGCTTGAACTACCTTGCAACGGTTTATCCAGCTCTTACTGACCAAGTAGTTTTCCGTCAATCCACTTTGGAAATTGATGCCTATAGCGGCTCAACTGTTACTCGTAATGGTTTCCTTCGTGGCATCAACGATGCTATTGAATTAGCTGGTGCTGACCCAAGAACTTTGGCACCTATCAACCTAAATGCTACTACTCCTCCAGCGGGTGCTCGTTTCATCCCTGGTCAAGTAAACATTTATATTCCTGCTGGTACCTATGTTGTTATGGACCCTACTGCTAATGTACTTGACATTCGCCCAGTTACCCCTGCTCTTGCTCTTGAGCTTGGCATGGTAAATGCTGACGGCAGTGCTAATAATGCTGGAATTCAGCGTCATGGCGTTATCCACAACGGCTTCCGTAGACAGCCTACCCCAGAAATTGATGCTCGCTTAGGCTTGGCTACTCCTCGTGCACAAACTAACCCAGAAGGTCTTTATTTTAACCATTACATCCATGCTGACAACCTTCTTGATTTCCCATCATGGCCTTATGGAGGCGGTGGAGCTAACAACCGCGGCTTACCTCTTGCTCTTAACCATACTTTTGGTTACAACTTAGTTCCTGGTGCTGCTAATCCATTTGCAGGTCAACCAAGAGGTATTTGGATGCAAATCACTTTCGGCTTCAACAGCTTCTGGGTTAACGAGCGTGGTGCTCAAAATCCTGATGACTTCAGCGGATTGGTATTTGGCGGACATGGCGAAACTATGGCTGCTGGCTGGGGCAACCCACATCAATTTGCTACTGGTGCAAATTCTGCACGTGGTACTGATGTTCCTCTTGCTGTTCAAAACAATTCCATGGGCGGATGGTGGTGGTCTCAAGTTGCTCCTATCGTAATTAACGACCAACAATCCACTCACAATGCTTTAGATGTTCAAGTTAATGCGACCATGACCGCTCTTGGCGTTCGTGTTGCTGTTGAGCAAGCTATGCGTGCGCAAGGCGCAACGGATGCAACAATTGCTGGCATGACTCCAATTGCGCAGCCACTTTATCGTACAGGTCGCCCGCAAGGTGCTTCTACTGGTACTCCTGGTGCTGGTAATGCTGCGATTCTTCGTCCAGGTCTTCACACAACTGAAGTCGCTCCTGGCGTAGAAATTAGAGTTTTGCTTGACCGTGCTGTTGTTCGTCATTTTAGCTTTGCATATCTAGGCGGTGGAAATGCTGCTGCTCAAGAAACTGCTATAGCTGCTGGTCTTATTCCTGGATGGACCAATGAAAACTTTAATGCTTTCAGAAACAATGTGTTGTTTGCCTATGCTGAAAATGGCGCGGCTGGCACACTTGGCGAGGAGCGTATGGCAAGATTGGTTGCTGTTCCTCTAATGGAAGGTATTGACGCTGCTGTTGCTCAAAACATCCTTGATTTCGTTGTTAGTACAATCAATGCTAATGATGTAACGGCTAACCACTCAAATGCCAACCTTCTTGGCGCAAGCTCAGGCGGTACTGGTAAAGACAGACTACCACCAACTCCAGTTATTAACAGATAACTAACAACCAAATAAACCAAAAAAGGCGGCGGTCAAACCCCGCCTTTTTTGGTTCCCTCTCAAAACTCACTTGACAAACCCACCCCACCATGCTATAATCAAAAAAGAGAAAATAAAAGGAGGAATCAACCATGCCAAGTATGAAAGAAATCCAAGTTTTTCAACGTAAATCCCTAATAAAATACTATCGATTGCAAAAGCTGTACCCTAACAACCCATTGCTTTTGGAGCTCATAGAGGATACAGAAGCCGAAATGGACGACGAAGATGTCCTAAGGGTTAGGTCTAAACTCTTTGAAGAAGAAAGCCAAACCAAATAACCCAGAAAAGGCGGCGGTCAAACCCCGCCTTTTCTGGTTCCCTCGCAAAACTCACTTGACAAACCCACCCCACCATGCTATAATCAAAAAATGAGGTGATTTAATGATTTTAGTAGATGAAATTATGGAAACTGTAAGGGCCCTTGACGAGCAAGCCCGCGGGCATGTTTTGAGCTATGCTAGATTTTTGTTTAACGAAGATATGATGGATATAAAAATGTATGATGAAGCCAAGGCAAATGACGATGGCTATCGTGTTTCTCTTGAAGAATTGGAGAAAAAATATGGCTTATACCCGAGCTCGGCGAAATAAAACGCACCATACCGCCACCCCGCGCTAATTTGCGATTGCCGTCACCCCGGGCTTGACCCGGGGCCCCATCAAGATAGCCGAATGACTATAAAGCGAAGAAATATTCGGCTAAACCAAGGGGACCCCCTGAGCCTGCCCCGCACTTGATGCGGGGTCAAGCGCGGGATGACGGTAATTTGGCCAAACTCGGATTACAATAAACCAAAAAGCCGCCCTCGTTGTAAGGTGCTTGATAACGATATATTGAATCACAGGCGGGGAAATTGAATCCCCGCCGTGAATTTGCTGTTTTTCTTGTTCTTTCAGTTCTTGCAAATGCTACCATTTTACTCAACCTTCACGACACCCACAAAGTTATAGTGAATATCCACCTGCTGTGTTGTCTTGCAGTTACCCTTAACTTTTTCGTGTATGACTATCTTTTCTACAAGTTCACGGAGAATTGTTCCGTTTAGTTCTTGCAGGTTTAGATATTTCCTTGCGATTTTTAGAAATTTGTCGATACCCGAAAATGTTTCTGCTATTTCGGATTGCTCTTTCTCGTAAACGGTGATTGCTTCGGTAAGTTGGGATTGCTCCTGCTCGTAATTCACAGTCATTTTAGTGAAGCGTTCCTCCGAGAGTGAGCCGAGTGCCCTATCCTCGTAAAGCTGGGTGAAAAGCCTGTCAAGTTCAACAACGCGCTGTTTAGCTTTGTCGTAGTCACGCTTTTTGCTGGCAGTTTCGACCTTTCTTGTGGCTTGACTTTTCTTCATCAACGATTCTGCAAACGCTTTTTCATTTTCAGCAACGTAGCTTGTTACCATGTTGATGTGTTCCATCACCAGTTGTTCAAGCACCACTACCCTTATGCCATGCGGTGTGCATTTATGGCGTTGCTTGCCACGATATGTTCCGCAGTTATAGGTAAACTGGCTGGGGTCAATGGTTGTTCCTCTGAAAAGATATTGCGAAGCTCCGCAGTCATAACAATAGATAAGACCGCTAAACATTGGTTGTTCGCCCATTTTTGTTGGTCTTCTCCTGTTTTTTCGGATAGCTTGCACAATTTCAAAGGTTTGCTCGTCCACTATGGGGTCATGGGTGTTTGGGAATAGTAGGCGGTCAGCTTCATCGTTGAAAATACGCTTTTTTGTCTTGTAGGATAGGACATAGCTTTTCTTGTTCTCGGTATGCCCGACATATTCCTTCCGCTCCAAAATTCTTGCAATTGTGGCTTCGCTCCAACGGTTCGGATATTTCACCCTGCCGCCTGTGGTAATGCCATGGGGCGTGGCGATGCCCTCTTGCGTGAAAATTCTCGCTATTTGAGCGGGACCAATGCCGCTAACACAAAGGTCGAATATCCGCTTTACAATTTGCGATGTTTTTTCGTTGATGATGAGCTTTTCGGTATCACGACAGTAATCGTAACCATATGGGGTTAAAGCACCATTCACACGCTTGCCCTGTTTGGCTTGCATATCCTTGACTGCCCGCACCTTGCGACTGGTATCACGAACATGGAAATCGTTGAAAAGATTGCGAAATACCGCAATGTCGTTTTCACCCTTGTTGCTATCCACTCCGTCACCGATTGCTATAAAGCGCACGTTGTTCTTGGGGAAAATAATTTCCGTGAACATACCCATTTGGATATACTCCCTGCCCAAGCGACTGAGGTCTTTTACAACGATAATTCCAATCTCGCCATTTTCAACCATGTGCAACATACGCTGAAATTGCGTGCGATTGCTGAAATCTGCTCCAGAGTAGCCGTCATCCACGAACTCCATAATATTAGAAAATCCGTGGTCGTGGGCGTATTGGGTTAAAATTTGCCGCTGGTGTACGATACTATCTGATTCGTTTACACCTCCATCGTCTGAACTTAGGCGCATATACAGGGCGGTTTTGCGCCCTGTATTCGTCTGCATTACCATTGTTGACACATTCGCCATCATAGACGGCGGCGTTTTTTGTACTGCTCGTTTGTCTGTAATCATACAAGCACACCTTCCTTTGCTTGTAGCTCACAGCCCAAATCGGTTTGAGATATGTTTCCATTATAACATACTGTTGGAGAAAAAGCCGCTGTTTTTTGAAAATAACCGAAATTATTTTCGATTATACTGTTCATACGGTCAGCAGATTTGCCGTTTGTGACATAGAGGGCGTACCCCTCTTGCAAATCCTTCTCCATCAAACGAAACAAAGCAGAGGGTAGGCTAATTCCAGCTCCCTCTGCTCGATATATTCCGTTCGTTATGTACGTTGTTCTGCCAATTTTAATTTTTTGTCGCAGAAATCACTTCCTTTCTTTATGCTCCCATTGTGTTGATTATGGGTTGCATTTTGCCCTTTTAGATTTTTTGGTGGGCGGTGGTGAGTTGCCACTATATTAAATGTAGCGCATCGGCATAGAGCTTGTCAACGTGTTTCGTTAGCAAATCATGACACATATCGCATTTTATTTGCTATCCAAAGCACGTTTATCGCCCTTATAAAGCGATTTATATAAATCGGCATTATAATATTTACCATCGCTCTGAATAAATTCTTTCAGTCTTTTATCGAAGGTAACCAAGCACACATTTTCATTTTTTGAGTATTTAATATAGTCACAGGTTGACAGAATAATGCAATCTGTAAAATCATTTTTTGTTATTTTGTATTTCTCGACACAAGCCTTGTTAAGTAAGTAACCTAAATATTTTCCCTCTATTTCTGAAAAAAGAGGGAAACCTCGTATTTTTTTGCTCTCTTTGTTTATTTCGTTAATCTTCCCTGAAATTAAGCTGAAAGCATCGCTATAATCTTCGGAATTGCCAATACACGAAGCTATAATTTCATATGCCTTAACAGCCCCATTATTGTTGCCAACCTCACCCAAATAATAATTTCGCATTTCATTGATAAAGTTTGTAATTTCATTGAGGTCATTAGTAAGTAATTTCTTGTTTTTTATAACATCCTCATGCTTCGATAAAACCGAATATAACAAATTATTTATACTAATTCTTGGATTGCTTATTATTGGTGCCCTTATAGTAAAATGAATGTAAGTATTTCTTGATTGTATCATACACAAGCCGTTCCGTTATTTTATGGAAAAAATCAGCCACCTTATCGTTTACGCTATTCCCGTATGTGTCGTATAAAACTTCTCCGCACACTAGACACAATAGCATAAAATATTGAAATATTTTCTGCGTTTCGTATTCGATTTTTTCATCAATATATGTTTCTGCTTCAAACCCAATTCCTGTAATTAAGAAATTCTGCCACTCAGCAATATTAAAGAAGGAATAAATTTCCCAAGGTGCATTGATAATTTTTATTTCGTTATCCCAAATGAACATAAAATCATCAATGAATTGCGATAATTCTAGTGTGTTTGGCTCAACCACACTTCTATTGCGCGGATTCAAAAAACACTTAGCATATAGTTCATGCAAAGTTGTGCAAGGCACTCTAAGGTGTTCAATATTGTTTTCCATAAATAATGCTAACTGATTTATATCCACATCGGGTGGGCACTTTTTGCCGTATTTATAATTGTTTTTGTGCTCGAGGTAGACGTTTAACACAATAGTATCCAATAAATAAATCATGGGTAAATCAAATGTCCCCTTTTATGTTTCTTAAAATTAAATTAAGCCATTTCTCATCAGAACGTCCTACCCTAACGTCACTTGTAATTTGTATATCGAGAAGTTCAAAAGCATTTGATTCAGATATTGTCTCAGCAAAACTATCCTTTGTAAAATCAGCAAACAAACGGCCATTCCGCTCTCCTTCAAAATTGCCATTCTTAAAAGAAACATAGAAAATCCCATTCTGCTTCAAGGAGGCATTTATTTTATCAAACATAAGTAAAATATTTTCTTTGGGTATATGCAATAAAGACGCTGAAGCCCAAACAGCATCAAACTGTTTTGTATAATCGAAGTCTTGAAAAAGAAGTTGCCTTACTGGTTGTCCAATGAGTTTGGATGCCTTCTCACATAGGACTGGCGAGCCGTCAACAGCTTCCACTTTATAACCTTTTTCAAGAAAATATTTACTGTCGCGCCCAGAGCCACACCCAAGGTCAAGTATATATCCACCATCGGGTACATGTTTCAAAAATAAATCATACTGTACTGACATATCAGCATTAACGGTGGAAGCGAAAAATGTCCCCGCATTTTCGTTGTAATACGCTACTGTTTTATCGCTCAATTTAGTAAACCTCCTGACCTACTTGGTCTATTTCCCATCTGTGTATCAACAGATTTATAGCCGTTTTATCGATGTTTTTAAGGAATGACACTCTGTTTTGCTCGTTTGCTCCCATATGATTCATGAGCGTTTCTCTCAACGGGTGATGGCTACTTATGAGAAATTCGTTTCTCTTATGCAATCTTGCCAAATATTTTACAGAAGGCACAAATGCAAATTTCCCGCCACCCCCTCGATTACAACGAGGACAAGCAAGCACAAGATTCCATACCCCATCTAAATTTACTTTTTCCATCACTCGCTTTAATGTGTGCGGAAAGAAATGGTCTACATCGCAAACCAGTCCATCACTTCCATTTACCGTAATATCATCAAAGCAATAGAAACATTTACCCTTTTGATATCCGTTTAGTGCATCTTTAGCTGATGTTACGCTTTTTCTGCGGAACGCATCTTCAACAAAAAATTCGCTATCGAGGTCATTATATTGAATATTCAATAAATTTCGTGAAACACCTAGTTCCCATGCCGTTTCTACCAAATTCCATCGAGCATTAACTTCGTTATCGAAGTCCTTATAAAACTTTAGTTCTTGTAGTTTAAACAAATCGTCTGAAAGTACAATCTGTTTGGAGTTTCCACTATAGTTTTTATGAAAAAATGGGATAGGAACGGGCGTGTTATTTACTATGTGAAAAGCGTCAATCACATTGTTGAACCCCTTTTTTGACGTAACGCTTAAAAGTTCATCTTTCGATATTTCGCCAGTATTAAATTTTCGGCAAGCATCTAAGAATTGGCTGCTTTGGCTCGTTCCTTGTTTGGGTGCAATCAAAAGGTGCTTGCAGATGTTCCGAGAAAACGGCTCTGCAAGTTCGTCAAGCGTAATGCTCGTTTTTCCTTGTGGGGCAAGCTCTAATAACGATGTAGCAAGAGCAAATTTATACGAAGCTACATTCTTCCCAAAAAGAACGATTGCTCGCCAATATGATTCAATAGAGGGATATTCATTTTGAAAAATCTCGATTTCTGACATTTTACACCTCTATTCCTGTTTTTCATTCGCAACTATCAACATCTTTATGTGCGATATTTTTCACAGCACGGTCAAAGTCACTGACCAGATGCGCCATTTCACGCGCACGATAAATTTCAAATTCTTCCTCGGCTTTTTCAAAAGCCTGTTTTTTGCTGATTTTGCCTCTACCTTGCAAAACATCACGACGATTGCCAAGCAAATTACGGTCAAGCTCATCTATCCAATTTGTCATTGTCATGGGGCGTTCTTCAAGTGCCTGTAATTCGGCAAAGTCCAAAAATTGCGACACAAGCAAATTCAACACGGTCAATTCACGCTCGGTCAAATAATTTTTGGCGATAACCACATCGCTTTTTGTTGCGTATTCTCCTTTGAAATTTGTCATGCCTACATTTGGCTTGTCGCTGTCAACACGTTCGTATATCAATTCTACTGCCGTGTGCTTATGTGCGGCGTAGTGCATTTTATTTTGCACCGTTGCGAAAAATTCTCTTGTGGTTTTCGCCTTGGGGTCGTAATCAATAGAAGTGGCGTAAATATCCGTTACTTGCTGATAAAGATTTCGCTCACTACTGCGAATATCCCTGATACGTTGCAAAAGCTCACGAAAATATCGCCCGCCGCCATTTTTCAAGCGCTCATCATCCATCGTAAAACCTTTGCGGATATATTCATTCAAACGCCCCGTTGCCCATTTACGAAACTGTGTGCCTCGCAAAGATTTAACCCTGTAGCCCACAGAGATTATAACATCAAGGTTGAAATATTCAATTTGCCTTTCCACTATGCGGCCGCCTTCGTTTTGAACTGTTGCAAAATTTGCAACAGTTGCCGACCGCTCAAGTTCGCCTTCTTCGTAAACATTTTTTATATGGCGTGAAACAGTTGACTTGTCACGCTCAAATAAGTCTGACATTTGGTCAAGCGACAGCCAAACCGTTTCTTCATCAAAACGCACATCAACCGAAATTTTTTCATCGTCCGTTTTGAAAATGACAACGTGGTCATTTGGGTTTTTCATAAAAGAGCCAACCTCCGAACAAATACAATTATCCTTAGTATACAGTTTACCAGAAATTTCGACTGGCTGCAATAGCGAATTTGACTTCCTCATAAAATTCCGCTGAATTATAGCCAAAATTGAAGCTGTCGAAATATTATCATTTTCGGAACCCTGTTCACAAGACACAACAAAGCCCTGTATTGCAGTAAATCTGCAAGCAATGTCTGTGTGGAAGCACAGACGCTTGCGAGGGAGTTCCCTCGACCCCAAATCTATTTCGGGGTATATGCGCAAGCAGTGTATGTGCTTCCACACAGACGGCTTGCGCAGGGTTTCACCCCACGACCCCATTTGCCAAATTGTTCGCATGGCTTCACAATTTGGCAAATTCAAAAATTGCTGCGCACTTTTTGTTAAGCGTTCCGCTGCTAAAATCTTCAAATTTGGGTCATCGATGTGCTTGTTAATTTGGTGCGTAGTGCAATTTCAAATGAGGTTTGCAATTTCAATTTTGCATTTCGTCAATTTCAATTTTGCATTTCAATTTCAATGTACATATTTGAAATTGCCCTTGCGCTCTGAATTTAACGGAACATAGCAATTTGAAATTGGCTGTTGGCGTTAAATTGTTACGCAAATTGCGGAGGTTTTACTTCAAATAAAATTTGCACATCCAATTTCAAATCGGTTTTCACGGATATTTCGGCACAACATTTATGATGAAATTGCAAATTCATTTTCACTTGGAGGGCATAAAAAAAGCACCCGAAATTTCAGATGCTTCAATTTCATGTTATGCGTGTTCATTTGAAATCACTAACTGAAAATCAAATCAGCGTTGATAACCTCGTGAATTTGCGCCTGAAACATATTCATGCGTTGCACCCGCGCTATTGGATTTTCCGCTTTGTCGTGTTCGGTTACACGATTAGCGGGGTCTTTGCGGATTGCAGTCATCATGTTGCGTTTGCGATTTTCCGCTTGCTCCTGAATTTCAAGGCAATGTTTGTGCAGACCAATTGTACCTAAACCTGCCGCCATGAATTTGCGTTCAGCTTTTAAGAAATCGTAACGGGCAAGCCCCCAACGTGTGAGTGGCGGCAAATGCTCGTCCATGACAATATTGGGAAACAGGCATTTTGATTCCGAATCCGTTTTATCATTCAAGCCAAGCGTGTACCACATACCCTTGCTGAATACCCAAGGAGCAAATAGCATATCGCCCAATTTCATTTGTGGAATCATACTGTCCATTTCTTCTTTGTTCTGTGGCTTGAAATAAACGGTTTCCTTTGTAGCTACAGGAATGTACTCTTTACTCATCATTCTGCTCACTTCGGGTATATCTTCCCAAAATAATTGTAGCGCGCTAATGTACCCGAGCGCAAGGCCAAATTTCAAAAATTCGCATTTTTTATCAGCCAGTATGTTCAAATGAAAAACCACCCACGGAAATGTTCCGAAGGTGGCTCGAATCGCTATCTCATACGATTGGGCTGTTGCTACATTATTATTTTTTGGGATATATCGTTATCAAGCGACAGACTTGTTGAAGGCGGCGTTTTTTATTTGACTTTGGGTTCGCCTGTCAGCTTGCCTGTTAGCTCTTGGCGTACCAGTGCCTTTCTGAGGGCGAGCTTGGCGCGCTGCTCGTCTAGGTCGGCTTTTTGCTCGTCTAGGCGGCGGCGGGCGCGTTCTTCGGCTAGCTTAGCGCGGGTGGCGTCGATTTCTTCGGGGCATTCTGCTACGTCGGCTAGGACAATTACCTCGCTCTTGTTAATTTCTGCCATGCCGCCAAAAAGGGCGATGCGTTCGATTTTTTCGGCGTTGTAGTAGCGCAGGACACCTTCTTTTAGGACGGTGGCCAGGGACTCGTGCCCGTATAGCACACCCAGCTCCCCGTCAATTGCCTGCATGATTACCATGTCAACCGTGGTATCGAGGGTTGTTTTTGTAGGTGTTACGACTTTAAGGCGAATCTTCTTATTATCTGCCATAATTAACACCTACCTTTATTGTTCTTGGGATTTTTTGTAAGTTGCTAGGACGTCGTCGATTCCGCCTGCCATCAGGAACATGCCCTCTGGGATGTGGTCGTGCTTGCCTTCAAGGATTTCGGCAAAGCCGCGCACGGTCTCAGCGACAGGCACATAGCGGCCGGGGAAGTTTGTGAACTTTTCGGCAACGAAGAAGGGCTGGGATAGGAATCTTTGCACTTTTCTGGCGCGGGCTACAATGATTTTGTCCGTCTCAGAAAGCTCGTCCATACCTAGGATTGCGATAATGTCTTGCAATTCCTTATAACGCTGGAGGATTTCTTGCACACCGCGGGCGGTTTCGTAGTGAAGCTGCCCTAAAATCATTGGGTCAAGAATCCTTGACGTGGACGCCAGCGGGTCGATTGCTGGGTAGATTCCAAGCTCCACAATTGCGCGGGAAAGAGCCGTGGTGGCGTCTAAGTGGGCAAAGGTGGTGGCGGGGGCGGGGTCGGTGTAGTCGTCCGCCGGCACATAAACCGCCTGAACAGAGGTGATTGAGCCTTTGTTGGTGGAGGCAATGCGCTCTTGAAGCATGCCGACCTCGGTTGCCAGCGTGGGCTGATAACCTACCGCTGAGGGCATGCGCCCTAGAAGTGCCGACACCTCGGAGCCCGCCTGAATGAAACGGAAAATATTGTCAACGAAGAATAGTACGTCCTGACCTTGCTCGTCACGGAAATATTCCGCCATTGTAAGTCCTGTGAGGGCTATGCGCATTCTAGCTCCCGGCGGCTCGTTCATCTGACCAAAGCATAGGGCAGTTTTATCAATTACGCCTGTGCCCACCATTTCGTGGTAAAGGTCGTTTCCTTCGCGGGTGCGCTCGCCAACCCCGGCAAATACGGAATATCCGCCATGCTCGGTTGCAATGTTACGGATAAGCTCTTGAATGAGAACTGTTTTGCCAACACCTGCACCGCCAAAAAGCCCGATTTTTCCGCCTTTTGCGTAGGGACACAGAAGGTCAACTGCCTTAATGCCTGTTTCAAGCATTTCAACAGCGGCGGCTTGCTCGGCAAAGCTTGGCGCGTCACGGTGGATTTTCCAGCGGGTGGCACCCTCAGGTGCGGGCTTGTTGTCAATGGGCTCGCCAAGGACGTTGAAAATACGCCCAAGTGTAGCCTCGCCAACAGGCACGGAAATGGCAGCTCCAAGGTCTAGAGCCTCTGTGCCCCGCTGCAAACCATCAGTTGAAGCCATAGCAATGCAGCGCACCACCCCATCACCAAGGTGCTTTGCAACCTCGGCAACAAGGGGCTCCTCGCCACTATGCTTAATCTCAACCGCATTGTACAGGGCAGGGATGGCATCCACAGGAAACTTAATATCCAAAACCGCACCGATTATTTGAGTAATTTTACCAGTTGTAGTAGTCAATGTTACACTCCTTTCCAATCATCATAGAGCGTTTGCGCCGCCGACGATTTCCGAAATTTCTTGGGTAATTGCCGCTTGGCGCACGCGGTTTAGGACTAGGGTCAGGTTGTCTATGATGCTTGATGCGTTTTCTGTTGCTGAATCCATTGCGGTCATGGTTGCTCCTTGTCCTGATGCGGCTGATGTGATTAGGGATTCAAAAAGGGTTGTGCCTAAGTATTTAGGAACAATATAGCTAAGCACTTCATGGGTGCTTGGTTCAAATTTTAGCACCATATTTTTGCGGCTGTCGTCCTCCACGGGAAAGTCCTCGGGGGAGACAGGCAGCAGGCGCAGGGACTGCGGGATGTAGGTGATGGCGGACACAAATTCAGTGTAAGTGATATACACTTCATCAACCAGACCTGAATTATACAGGTCCATCAATACTTCCATAATCTCCCTAGCATCCTGAATTGTGGGCTTCTCCGATATACCGCTAAAGGTTTGGATAATATTCCCGCCTGCACGGCGAATAAAGTCGCGCCCTTTGTTGCCAATTGCCAAAAAGCTAATCTCGCGCCCTTGGTCTGAAAGCTCAGCGGCTAAATTTACTGCCTTTTTACTTACATTGACATTATAACCTCCACATAGCCCACGGTCGTTTGCAATAATCACGATTAGGGTCTTTTTGATGGGGCGGTTGCCCTCAAAAATGGGGTGGTCAAAGCCTTCGCTGGAGTTTAGGATGTCCCCGATTGCGCGGCGCATATGGGTAAAATAAGGGTTTGCTGCGTTAAGAGTGCCGCGTGCCCTTGCCATCTTCGCCGAGCTTACTAGGTTCATCGCTTTTGTGGTCTTTTTGGTTGTGGAAACGGAGCGAATACGCCCTTTAATATCACGCATTGTTGGCATCAGCTTCGTCCCCCTCAACATTTTTTGGTTCAAGAGGTCTTAGCAGCACACCCTCGGCATTTGCCATAGTTTGCACAGCTTCAAAAGCCTCCTCAATGCTATCTGCTTTGCGCAAAATTTCGCCAACAGCTATTAGCGCAACTTTAATACCATATGCCATAAATTGCCACCTCCTAACCTTCTTCAGGCAAAGGCTTAGATTCTGCAATATGAGCCTTTAGGTTATCCTCAACATCTTTTTCAGGGATGTCGTAGTCCGTTTTGGCAGCCCCTACTTTAAGCTTAGCTTCCAAGTCGCCGCTGCCCTTAAACTCCTCAATTGCGCGGCTTACAGCGGCTCTAAGCTCGTCAGTCATTTCGCGCTTTTCAAGGATGTCTGTGAAAATTTGCTTATGGTGGGTGTGGAAATAGGCAAGCATAGCTGCCTCAAAGGCACCTACATCTGCAATGTCCACATCCGCAAAGTATTTATTTGTTACAGCGTATAAAACAACAACCTGTTCTTCAACCTTCATGGGCTTATATTGGGCTTGTTTTAGGATTTCTGTAACGCGAAGCCCGTGGTTAAGACGCTCAAGGGTGTCTTTGTCAAGGTCAGAGCCAAACTGGGCAAATGCCGCAAGCTCGCGGTATTGTGCCAGCTCCACACGAATAGGACCAGAAATTTGGCGCATTGCCTTAATTTGAGCCGAGCCGCCCACGCGCGATACAGAAAGACCCGCATTTACCGCAGGGCGAAGACCCGCGTTAAACATGTCAGACTCAAGGAAAATCTGCCCATCTGTGATGGAGATTACATTTGTTGGAATATATGCTGATACGTCGCCTGCTTGGGTTTCGATTATTGGCAGTGCGGTGATTGAACCTCCGCCATAATCGGAATTAAGGCGCGCTGCCCGCTCTAATAGGCGGCTGTGGAGGTAGAAAACGTCACCGGGGTACGCCTCGCGCCCGGGAGGACGGCGTAACAAAAGCGACATTGCACGATAAGCTACAGCATGCTTGGACAAATCATCATAAATGATGAGCACATCCTTGCCCTGCTCCATCCACTCCTCAGCAATGGCAACACCACAATAAGGTGCCATAAACTGAAGGGGTGCTGTGTCAGAGGCGTTTGCCACAACAACAGTAGTATAATCCATAGCACCGGTTTCTTCAAGTTTAGAAACAACACGTGCCACAGTGGACGCTTTTTGACCAATTGCAACATAAACGCAAATTAGGTCTTGTCCTTTTTGGTTAATGATGGTATCAATACAAATGGCGGTTTTACCTGTTTGGCGGTCGCCGATTATAAGCTCGCGCTGACCGCGCCCAATGGGCACCATGGAGTCAATTGCCTTAATGCCCGTTTGCACAGGGACACTAACCTCCTGACGGGTGATAACGCCAGGGGCAACGCGCTCCATAGGGCGGCGTGCGGTGGCATTAATCGGACCTTTGCCATCCACAGGCTCACCAAGGGCGTTTACAACGCGCCCAATCATGGCATCTCCCGCAGGCACCTCAACAACGCGACCCGTCAGGCGCACATCGTCGCCTTCTTTGATGGCTTCGTCATTACCAAGTAAAACCACGCCCACATTGTCTTCTTCCAAGTTAAGTGCCATGCCAAAAACCCCTGCTTCCACAAATTCCAAGAGCTCTCCAGCCATGGCCTTCTCAAGGCCAAACACGCGGGCAATACCATCTCCAACCTGTATAACCCGCCCCACTTGGGCAATATCCAAAGTTGCGGTATATCCTTTAATTTGCTCTTTAATCACAGAGCTAATTTCTTCAGGTCTGAGACTCATTTTTCATCTCCTTTTCACTTTACAACGTGCCAAGCAGTTCCTTTTTAAGGGCAGCCACTTGGGATTTCATGCTAGAATCAAACACAAGTCCGTCTATTTCGACCCTAAAGCCCGCAATCAGCGCGGGGTCTACATGCAGTTCAAACTCAATTGTTTTATCCAGCTTTTTTTGTAATAGTTCTTTAATCTCATTTAGCTTGTTTTTTGGCAGCTCGGTGGCAGAATAAAGCTTTGCAACGCCCACTTTAATGTAGTCCTTGTAAAGCTCGTTAATACGCTCCAAAATGCCTAAAAGCTCGCCTTGGCGGCCGCGCCTAAACACAAGCTGGAAAATGCCCATAAAGTCTTCAGGAATTTTACCTGAAAAAATGCCCTTCATGGTGTCCATTTTCTCGTGTGGGGGGATGGACAGGTGGTTTATAACGCCAAGCAAGTCCTTATCAGACGTCAGCACGGTGCTGATGTCTGTTGCTGCTTTGTCATATTCCTTTGCCAAGCCCCGCTCAATTGCAAGCTCAAAGAGAGCTGTCGCGTACCTGTAAACCGCTATTCGGTCCATACGGCATCCCCCAATTCAGTAATAGCCTCGCTTAGGATGCGGTCTTTTGCATCATCATCCATGCCCTGACCTAAAAGCTTTTCAGCCATCAAAGCACCAACTGAGATGATTTGGGTACGCATCTCGTCCCTAGCTTTTTCTTTCTCACGCTCAATATCAACCTTGGCACGCTCCATTTCAAGGCGCGCCTCGTTTTTGGCGTTTTGAATAATTTCGGCTTCTTTATCTTGTGCAAGTTTTCTAGCACCAGCCAAAATGTCGTCACGTTCAGAGTTTATAGCCACAAGCTTGTCTTCATAAAGCTTACGGTCGCTTGCAGCCTTTTCCATGTCATCAGCGGCTTTTTTAAGCTCGCTGGATATGCGGTCTCTGCGGTTATGCAAAAACTCCTTGACAGGCTTGTACAAAAGCCACGACAGGATAAAAATCAAAACACCTGCATTAAACCATAAAAACAGCATTTCTGTTATGGTTACCCAGTCAAAGGCGATAAAGCGCGGATGGCTGTCAATCGCCCCTGCATTAAGTACAACAACATTATTAAGCATTACGTCTAACAAAGCTCAAAACCTCCTCTCTAGCATCTAGCATCTAGCATCTAGCATCTAGAGAACTACGCTACTAAAATCCCATCTACAAATGGATTAGCAAAAAGAAGGATAAGAGCAACAGCAAGACCGTATACACCACCGGTTTCAGAGATTACGCAACCGATGATAAGCATGCCGCGGATTTGCCCAGCGGCTTCAGGCTGACGCCCAACAGCTTCAACAGCGCGGCCAGTTGCAAGACCTTGGGAAAGTGAAGGTGCCATACCTGCCAAAACAGCGATAGCAGCGGCAAATACAGATGCCACCATAACAGCAGCAACAGGGTCAGTTGTAGCAGCAGGCGCGAACGCCAGTGCGTATTGATAAAGTTGGTTCATAAGAAATTCCTCCTAAAGAATTAAATTAGTATTGTCACCCCGCGCTTGACGCAGGGTCTCCTCGCAACTCACACGACTATATCAATCGAGGGGATTCCGCGTCAAGCGCGGAATGACGGCGAGGGGTTAATCAGTTTGTGGAGCTTTCATCATCATAAATAGCATTGAGAGCATGACAAAGATAAATGCGTGGAGCGCGCCGACGATAAACTCAAAGTAGATAGCCAGTGCCCCCGGAGGCCCAAGTTGCAGCCACCACGGAAACAGCGAGTAGATAAGGCTCATTACGATTAAGCCGCCCACTATGTTGCCGAAAAGACGCAACGAGAGGGAAATAGAGCGGGAAAACTCGCCTATAATGTTAAGCGGCGCAAAGATAATCGGCACTGGGCGCAAAAAGATTTCTTTTAGATATTCACCTTTCTTCATGTTGTAGCGTATACCCATAAATTGCACAAGTATTACTGTTGTAAGTGCAAGAGGGTATGTCATTGCAAAGTCCGCCGTGGGCGGGCGCAGCCCAAAAAGCCCCGATAAGTTTGACAGGAGTATAAAGGCAAATAATCCAAAGAAATAATTGCCAAAATGTGCATACTTTGGTGTCATGGTGTTTGTTACAAAGTTGTCAAATGTTTCGACAATGGTCTCAACAATGTTTTGAAAGCGGGTTTCAGGCACGTCCTTAAACTTTTTAAGTTTAATGCGGACAATGATTGCAAGGGCTATAAGTAAAGCACCTATAATCCACATAGCAATGACGGTTTCAGTGATTGTTATGAAGAAATAATCGGTGATGTACCACCTGTGAAAGGCACGAATACCAAAATCCATATTCTATTCACCCCCTTTTTGTGCTTTTTTTGTAAAGAGTTTTATAGCATAGGCGGAAACAGACTGAGAGATTGCGGCAACCAAAGCCCCAAAAATCCCGAATGTGCCAAAGAAAAACACGGCGATAAATAAAGACAAGCCCGTGATTGCAAACCTTAGCAAATAGCCTATTCCCATATATAGTGAGGCTTTTTGAGGGGTTTTGTCATAAAGTGCGCGGCTTATGGTAAATTCAAGCAAAAGCATCTTACCCAAAGCCGCAACCACCCCAATTACCACGCCTATCACAAAATTAACATTCATTGCCAGCAGTGAACGAGCAGTTTCATCCACAGAAGATGAAACGAAAACAAACCCTAAAATAATCCCTAGGGTCGAAATTATCGGAACGCCCTTTAGAAGACCCTTTGTTTCTGGAGATAAACCCACCACAAAACCTTCTTTCTGCTGTTAAACGTCGCCACACGCTGCCATTTCACGCTTGACGCAAAATCCCGTCAAGATAGCCGAGGGACTATGGAGCGCATTGCCGTTTGGAAAAAGCGAGGAGATTGCAGGTCAAGCCCGCAATGACGTTGTTGTTATGGCATCCAAAATTCTTTGAGATGCCTGCCCATCCCCGAAGGGATTTTTTGCTTTAGACATGGCACTATGCCTGTCTTTGTCTGTTAGTAGAGAAGCTACAGTATCATATACGGATTTTTCATTAGTGCCAGCCAGCACCAGACAGCCAGCAAGCGCGCCTTCAGGCCGCTCGGTCACGTCCCTAAGGACTACAACGGGAATGTTATGGTAGGGAGCTTCCTCTTGAAGACCTCCTGAGTCAGTGAGCACTAAATGCGAGCGTGCCATAAGATTGTGCATATCGTCAATGTCAAGGGGGTTAATTAAGTGTATGTCCTGCACATTGCCTAAAATGCCCCTTGCGTTTTCAAGCACCGCGGGAGCTGGGTGGACGGGATAAACCACGCAGACCTCATCCTCAAAATCCCTTGCAATGCGCAGTATGGCCTTGCAAATGTTTTCAAGGGGCGCACCGTAATTTTCACGCCTGTGGGCTGTCATGGTTATTATTTTTTTGCTGCCTTTAGTCAAAGAGTTTAATGAGTCTTCCCTAAAAACATAATCAGCCTTAACAAGCCCTGCCGCACAGTCAATTGACGTGTTGCCTGTCACAAAAATTGTTTCAGGCTTTATGCCCTCGGCAAGCAAATTGTCGCGGGCCCAGTCAGTGGGGGCAAAATGCAAATCTGCAACAACTCCTGCAATACGGCGGTTTATTTCCTCAGGAAAAGGCGCGTACTTATCATGGGTACGAAGCCCCGCTTCCACATGCCCAATGGGCACCTTGGAATAAAATGCCGCAAGGGATGCTGCCATGGTGGTGGTGGTGTCCCCATGCACCAGCACAAGGTCAGGACTAACCTCCAAAATGACCCCCATAAGCCCATTTAGCGCACGAGTGGTAATTTGTGCCAAATCCTGCCCTGCTGTCATAATGTCAAGGTCAAAATCGGGCACAATTCCAAAAATCTCAAGGACAGAATCAAGCATTTCCCTATGCTGTGCTGTCACCACAACCTTAGATTCAACCAGAGGAGACTGCTCAAGAACCTTAATCAGCGGACACATCTTCGACGCCTCAGGACGCGTCCCAAACACACTTAAAATTCTCAATTCTCAATTCTCCATTCTCAATTAAATTACTCTAGTGTACTGTGTTGATTTTTTTAGATTGCGAAGCTCTTTAACACAAATTTTCATCGTAGTGATAGAGCCTGTAGCATTGTCCATAACTCTAACTTTCTTGAGATTGGGCTTCCATGTGCGCTTGGTGCGTCTGGAAACCTTACTTCTCGTCATGGAAATTTTGTGCCCTACCTGAGGACCTTTGCCCGAAATTTCACATCTTGCTGCCATATTTAACACCTCCTAAGTCAAGCATGGAAAATCATAAAAAACATTATAACAAATTATTGCAGAGATTGCAATACCAAATTTCAAAAATCCTTGACGTTTTTTTGTTGCTCATGTATAATTAAGGAAAGTAGCTTTATTTTGGAGGGATTTTTGTGCAAAGTGCGATTCAGGTTGGTAGTGAAATTGGAAAACTTAGGCAGGTTTTGGTGCACAGACCAGGACTTGAGCTTTCGCGGGTGACCCCTGAAACTATGAATGAACATTTGTTTGATGATATTTTGTATTTGGAGCAAGCGCAGCGCGACCATGACTTTTTTGTGGAGACACTGCAAAGCGAGGGAGCCCAGGTGCTTTATTTGACCGAGCTTGCAAGCACAGCTCTTTTGAGCTCGCGAGATGCCAAAGAAGCTTTTGTAAGTGATTTAATCGACCAATCGGGCTTTTCGGCTCTTTATAAAGACGAGCTTACACGGTATTTTCTAAGTATGAGTGAGGGAGAGATTGTCCAAAAAGTCATCTGCGGCGTGACTTTAGAAGATTTTGGCATTGCCAGCTTTGGCGGGGGGCTTAGCCGCCACAAATCCCCCGAGGGCATGTATCCCATGCCCAATTTGTATTTTCAGCGCGACCCCATGGCGACAATTGGGGCAGGGGTGGCTATGAGCAGCATGTTTTTCCCTATTCGCAACCGTGAAACTATTTTTTCTAAATACATTTTTAAGTATCACCCTGATTTTAAGGGGAAGGTGAAATATTATTATGAGGTGGATTGGCCTTTTTCTATTGAAGGCGGCGACATTCTCAACCTGTCGGAAAATGTGCTTGGTATTGGCATTTCTGAGCGCACATGCCCTGCGGCAATTGACACCCTAGCCAAAACAATCTTTTCTGACGAAACTGCCAAGGTCCATACGGTGCTTGCCTTTGAAATCCCAAAAAAACACAACTGTATGCACCTTGACACAGTGTTTACACAAGTTGACCATGGCAAATTTTTACAATACAGCGATATTATGGAAAGAATACCCTATGTATATGTGCTTAAAAAAACAGGGCACGGCACGTTTGATGTGGAAAAATGCAGGCTGACCCTTGAGGAGCTCCTTCGCAAACATCTAGAACTCGACAAAATAACCCTAATCCCCCTAGGTGGCGGCTGCACCATAACCGCCGCACGCGAACAATGGAACGCTGCCGCAAACACCCTAGCAATTGCCCCAGGCAAAGTAATTAGCTACGACCGTAACGAAACCAGCCAAAGGCTCCTTGAAGAAGCAGGAGTCACGGTGCTTAACATCCCATCAGGCGAGCTTGCCCGCGGCCGCGGCGGCCCGCGCTGCATGTCAATGCCACTAATTAGAGAGGATGTGTGATTATGGAAACTATGAATATTAACCTTATCACTGAAGATGAAACTTATAACATGGACGTTAAAGTGAATGTATTGGAAAGAGCCATGGAGCTTGCCGAGGTGGATTCTGTGGAGGATGTCATTAAAACTGCAATTGCAGAGCTTATTACGAACCGCAAAAGAGAGGGATTTATGAAGCTTAAAGGTGCTGTTGAATTTTATGATGACTATGACTACAAAGCTATGCGAGGGAAGGCGGGAACTTAAAAAATGATTTTGGTCGACACATCTGTGCTGGTGGAATGGACTCGTGAGGGTGATGGTCACAAAAAGCAATTATTTGAAAATATAGCAGTTTTACCTTGCGTAGTCCCAAAGACTTCGTCAAAGTCCGCTTGAAGCCGCGGAACTTTGACTCGCTTTGGGACAACGCAAGCTACAAACGCTATACGATAACTAATGCAGTTCCGTTTAGGATTTCTGTTTTGGCTTACCAAGAACTCATGCAAGGTACTAGGAGCAAAAAAGAGCGTGAGATGATTAAAAAATACTTTGGTGCTGAAGAAGTATTGTACCTACCAACAGATATGGATTTTTTTGACCAAGCCGCTGAATATTATAGAATTTTGCGTAGTCAAGGCATAACTATCCGCAGCACCATTGATTTACTTATTGCCATGCAAGCTGTTAGGCATGGCATGGAGCTTTTGCACAATGATAGGGATTTTGACAAAATGGCGGGGGTGGTCGAAGGGCTGGTGATGGCGGATTAAAGGTAGTTTTGACACTTATTGACTTTGAGAGGATGTGTGATTTATATGAAAAAATTTTTTGTTATTAGTTTTATGGTTATGACCATGTTTGTTATGTTTGGCGTGCAGGTGTTTGCAAATGTGCCGGCACCTGGCGTTGAGGTGTTTGGCGCGTCGGTTAATTTTGCTGACCAACATCCTGCCATTGTGGATGGGCGCACCCTCGTGCCCATTCGTGCAGTGTTTGAAAAGCTTGGATTTTCCATTGCTTATGTGAATAATGATGGCAGCATACAGGTTACATTGACACGTGCAACGGATACCGTAGTCGTTACTACAGGAAGCCCTGTGTTTACGACAAATGGCGTAAGTCATGACCTTGATGTGCCCGCCCAGATTATCGGCGGTCGTACATTGCTGCCTATACGCGCTGTGGTTGAAAGTGTGGGATATGGCGTGCTGTGGGATGAAGGTGCAAATCTTGTGTCCATTGTCCGTCCGCCTTCGTTTGCCACACTGCCAACCCAGCAAAACAGGCACATTACCCCTGACGAGCTTGAAACGTGGATTGCGGCTTATAACTATCTTGGCGGCATAAATGAATTTGAACGCGAAGTGCTTAGGCTAACAAATATTGAACGGGCAAACCACGGCGTTTCTCCGTTGAGTTTTAATTATACATTAGCCATGTCGGCACGCTTTAAGTCTCAGTCGATGAGCAATCTAAACTATATGGCACACACAAGCCCTGTTTATGGTGATTTTTATGTAATTTCTGAAAGTGTTTTTGGCATGGGTGTATTTGGCGGGGCAATGGCTGAAAACATAGCTTTTGGGCAAAGAACTCCACAAGAAGTTGTTGACGGTTGGATGAACTCTCCAGGTCATCGCAGAAATATCTTATACCAAAGCTATACCCAAATAGGTATTGGATTTTATAACAACAGATGGACGCAGAAATTTAGGTAGAAATTAAATTCACATATGAAAGGGAGATTTATTATGGCAGTTAATTTGAAAGGTAGAAGTTTTTTGACGCTCATGGACTTTGAGCCCAGCGAGATTCGGTATTTGCTGGATTTGTCCCATGATTTGAAGGCGAAAAAGCGCAGTGGGATTATTGGGGAGAGCCTCCTTCGCAAAAGTATTGTGCTTTTGTTTGAAAAGACTTCTACCCGCACCCGCTGCGCATTTGAGGTGGCTATGTTTGACGAGGGGGGCTATGTGACTTTCCTTGATTCGTCAAGCTCTCAAATGGGCAAAAAGGAGAGTCTTGAGGACACGGCAAAGGTGCTTGGGCGTTATTATGATGGTATTGAATACCGCGGGTATGACCAAAAGGTGGTCGAGGATTTGGCAAAATACAGCGGCGTGCCTGTGTTTAACGGGCTTACGGATGTTGACCATCCCACCCAGATTTTGGCAGATTTAATGACCATTGAGGAGCATTGCAAAAAGCCGCTAAACAAAATAAAAGTCGTGTTTGCTGGGGATATTCGCAATAATATGGCTTATGCGTGGATGTATGGCTGCGCTAAGATGGGGATGGACTTTGTGGGCTATGGACCAGAAGAAATGCAGCCTGAGCTGGAAGTCTTAAAAATTGCATATGAAGAAGCGGCAAAATCCGGCGGCTCTATTGAAATTACATCTGACGAAACATGCCTTATGGACGCCGATGTGATTTACACAGACATTTGGGCGAGCATGGGCGAGGAGGAGCAGATTCCCGAGCGCGTGCGCCTTTTGACCCCATTTCGCGTGACCATGGACATGCTGAGAAAAACAGGCAATCCTGATGTGCTGTTTATGCACTGTTTGCCAGCTTTTCACGACTTGGAGACCAAGCTTGCAAAGGATATGTACGCCCTTGGGCATGATATTCGCGAGGTGGATGACGAGGTGTTTAGAAGCCGCCATTCAGTGGTCTTTGACGAGGCTGAAAACCGTATGCACACCATCAAGGCGGTGCTTGTGGCGACAATTGGAAGATAATGCGAAAAAATGTTGCAATTATATAGAAATTTATGCTAAAATGTTTTTGGGGCAACCTGAAAGCAGGCGGTTGGTCGCCACTCGGAAAGGGGTGGTGCCATGTCATATGGTGATGTTATCCAGATAGTCTTTGTGGCGATGATGTTTATTGTCGCATTAATCGGACTTGTGATGTACATAATCGACATTTTTTCCCGAAAAGGAAAATAACCGCTCGAGGCCTAATCCGCGCGGTTATCTACTTCTCTTCTTCGTAATAACAAATAACTAGAGTGGCAAGCCAACCGTCTTTCAGGTTGCTTTCATTTTTCCGTAAAGCCAGTATAACACATATTACAAAAAAAATCAAGCATAATTTTAGGAGGATTTTTATGAGCAACGTAAAAGTGGCAATTTGGGGTTTTGGGGCTATGGGGCAGGGCATTGGGCGCGCCATTGTAAACCGCACGGGCATTGAGGTTGCGGGGATTTGCTGCCGCAACGCAGGGCGTCAGGGCAAGGGCATGTATGAGATTTTGGGCATGAAAGGCGAGCAGCCTGATGTTATGATTATAAATGACATTGACCAAGTTGTGACGGACAAAAGCGTGGATGTTGTTATGCTTTGCACAGATTCATTTACCGCAGGTGCTATGCCCAAGCTTGAAACGCTGGTCAAAAAGGGCGTGAATGTGATTACCATTGCCGAGGAAATGGCGTGGCCGTGGGCGCAGCAGCCTGAGCTTGCCGCGCAAATTGATAAGCTTGCAAAGGAAAATAATGTAAGTGTACTTGGAACAGGCATTAACCCTGGAATGGTTATGGATTTGCTTGCTGTGGTCTTATCTGCGGCTATGGTGGATGTTGAGACTGTGAAATGCGAGCGCGTGAACTCTTTGTCACCATTTGGAAAGACAGTTATGGAGGAGCAGGGTGTAGGGCTTTCCATGGCTGAATTTGAGGAAAAATCCGCTGCCGGCAAGGTTTCTGGGCATGTGGGCTTTGCTGAGTCTGTTGCAATGATTGCAAATGGCTTAGGGCTTGAGTATGACAAATTTGAACAGCAGATGAAGCCGATTTTAACGGACGTTGACCGCACGTCCCCCCATGGGTTTGCGGCGGCGGGCAATCTTGCTGGGGTGAATATGACCGCACAAGCCCTAAAGGGCGGCAAAGTCGTCATTGATATGTACCACCCACAGCAAATTGAGCCGCAGATGGCGGGGGTGAACACGGGCGACTATGTGACAATCGAGGGCACGCCGCCGATTGCAATGGCTATAAAGCCTGAAATTGAGGGCGGTCTTGGCACAATTGCAATGGCTGTAAACACCATCCCTCAGGTAATAAACGCCGATGCTGGGCTTATTTCCATGCTTGACATTCCTGTGCCAAGGGCGGTTATGGGGGATTATCGCAAACTTATAAAGGAAGGTAAGAAAATTGCGAAATAAAATTCTTGGGATAATGATTTTGGTGATGCTCGCAGTTTTTGCGGCATGTGGCGGCGAGGAGGGAGCGGCGGCTGATGCACCCGCTCCCAATTCCGCGCCATACAGCGTGTGGGCGCGCGACCTTGACGTATGGGTGCCCATTGACGAGGCTCTACAGGTTGTCAGGGATATTCACGCGCCTTTTAGAGAAACTATGCTCCTTTTTGACCTTGCCTATAATCCGACCAATGAGCCAATCACCGAGCAATATATGCTTGCAACTAGCCTATATTCCGAGATTCAGACAATAGAAGATATTCGGGACGCATTTCTAGTGGTCTTTACAGAATATTATGTCACCACAATTATTGACCCCATGCTTTTTGAGCGTGAAACTCCCTTTTACAAAATGATTGACGGCAGACTGCACAGACTACTTGCCGATTTCCCGACCTTCTGGGTCTGGCTTGATGCGGAAGATGTGAGAGTTGGGGCTTTTACCCCTCGCAGCTTCACGGCTATTGTATATTGCAGCAGACATCATATGTACCGAATTAGTATGTATGTTATGGATTTTGAATATACAGAAAATGGATGGCGTATAAATGCAATTGAGATTTTTCATGGAGGATGACGGGAATAAGTTTTCTGTAGGGACGACCGCCCTCGGTCGTCCGCGCTCGTATGGGATGACGGCAAATGGGGATATAATCTAAATTGTTGACGGACGACCGAGGGCGGTCGTCCCTACGGCATGATTTTGACTAGAGGTGAACTATGGTAAAAAAAGGAACTTATGTGCAGATTAGGGCTGTTATTTTGAAAAGCGGTGAGAGGGCGGCGGGCATACCGCCAGACACTGCCGAAAGTCCGCTCGTTATGTGGGTTAAGGGGCATTTGATGGATGATGCTGACATTGGCGAACCTGCCGAGGTAACGACCGCCACAGGGCGGGTTGAGCGGGGCGTACTTGAAAAGGCTGAGCCTGTTACCACGCTTGATTATGGGCAGTTTGTGCCTGAGATTATGGAGATTGGCGCGCGGGTGCGTGGTGTGCTATGCTAAGGGTGGGATGATTATGAAATTTGTATTGCCGTGCAAAGAGTATGAGGAGAGGGCTGTCCAGTTTAACCGGGAGTTTATTGAACATTCTTCTAGAATGTATGGCAACGGCGGACTTTCGTGGCATTTGGAGAATGAGAGTTATGATGATTGGCTGGTGAAGGTGCAGAAGGATTTGGATATTGCGAATGTTGCTGAGGGCAGAGTGCCTGCGTTTACGTATTTTTATGTGGACGAGGGGGACGGCAGGATTGTTGGAGTAATCAACATTCGGCTTGCGCTTGATGAATTTTTGCGCAAAGAGGGCGGGCATATTGGCTACAGCATTAGACCTTCAGAGCGTAAAAAGGGGCATGGCACGCGGATGTTGCGCGGGGCGCTGGATTTTTGCGGGGTTATTGGGCTTGAGAGTGTGATTATTACTTGTGATAAGGTGAATGTGGCATCTGCTAATATGATTAAAAATTGCGGCGGTGTGCTTGATGCTGAGTTTTATAGTGAGAAGATTGGCGAGGTTATTCAGCGGTATACGATAGCGGGAGGGTCTGTATGACTAAAGATATGAGCTATGCTGGGGTTATGGCGCGTAAAGGGGATATTTTGAAAGACTCTTTAGGTGTGGATTTTGGGGCTTTTGAGGGGGAGCATATTTGGTTTGATTATGAGGGTATGATGGGGGCTGTGGGGCTT
>Ga0209755_10000204_pt1 | contig 114380 bp, 96 predicted proteins | sample TergutCo191P1_FD_187301 | JGI IMG/M metagenome (GOLD analysis project Ga0209755, IMG submission 187301) | Cornitermes sp. P1 segment gut microbial communities from Petit-Saut dam, French Guiana - Co191P1 (SPAdes) (version 2) | ecosystem: Host-associated > Arthropoda: Insects > Digestive system...
CAATAGAGTTGTTCAATAACTTCAGTTTATTGAACAACTTCCTATAAATAATGCGTTTTTGCAGGGCTTTAGCCCGAAAAAACGCGAGACTTGTGAGATAACCAACGGGGTTATCGAACAAGTCTAATCAGCCAAACCAAACAAAAGGAGAACTGCATGTCATCAAAAGACTGGCTTCCGTCATCACGGACAGAACAACTGACAATGGCCAATATCTGGGTCAACGCGCTGTTAAACAACGCAACAAGGTGGGGCGTACCCGCCCCGATGGCAACAAAGCTCACGCAGCTTTTCACCAAAGCAAGCGAAGCGATGAAAACGGCGCAGATTGAGGAGCGCAACGCTGTTACCAACCAGATGATGCGCACCGCCTTCGGGGATTTAACAGACCATATGAGGGATTTGCGCCGCCGCCACTTTTTCATGCCGCCCCTTACAGAAGCCGAATGGGTCTCCCTCGGCATGAGACTCCCCGACACCACCCCCACGCACATCGGCCCTCCTACAAGCGTCGTCACCGCAGAAATCACATATCCCCATAAAAACGCGCTCTCCCTTTTCATCACCCCGATAGACGGCCACCGCTACGACGAAAGGGCCGACTGGGGCTTCCGCATCTACTTCGGCGTCCTCCCGCCGAATATGAACGGCGTCACCGAAGAAATGATGATCGAGCGCCAATACCTTCGCCGCGTGCCCCAAAACCCCGAAGAACTTACCGCCAGCCACTTCACCCGCCGCAAGCGCGACCTAATCGAATTCCCTTACGACAACTCAGGCAAACAGTGCTTCATCTGCGTCCGCTACGAAAACAGTAAAGGCGACAAAGGCCCGTGGGGCCCGATGAGTAATTCGTTTATACCGTGAACGGCTTTGAACCCGAACCTATAATCAACATAGCGCTTCATTGATCAAATGAAGTTATTACATCATAATTACTGTTTATGGAGACAATTAAATGACGGCTTCTGTAGTTCAAATTGGCAATTCCCACGGTATAAGGCTTCCGGAAAAAATTCTGCGCGAATTAAAAATCAAAGATGAAGTGGAAATGATTGTTTCCAATGACAGCCTGATAATAAAAAACGCAGAAAGGAAACCGCGGGAAGGCTGGAACGAGGCTTTTTTTCAAATGTCGAAAAACAGGGAAGATAAGTTATTAATGGACGAGAATACAAGCGGTGATGATTTTGAATGGATTTGGTAGTGGAGCAGTATTCAATTTGCCTTGTAAATCTTGATCCAACTATCGGGCACGAAATAAAAAAACACGTCCGTGTGTAATTATTTCACCTGACGAAATGAATAATCATATCGCGACAGTAATTATTGCGCCCATGACAACCAAATCTCATGTTTACCCGACACGCATACCAATTACTTTTAAAAAGAAAAACGGCTGGATTATTTTGGATCAAATACGGACGATAGATAAGTGCCGTTTAATTAAGAAAATAGGGAAGTTAAGTTACGCAAAAATAACTGATATAAAAAAGGCTATAAATGAAATGCTGGTAGAATAGTAAAAGTGTACTGGTCTGCGAAAACTACAAAGGCGGCAAAGGCCCGTGGGGCCCGATGACATCGTCGTTTATCCCGTGAGCATAAATGGCAGCGCAAGGGTAACAGGTACTATTTTTTGCGGTGTTAATTTTTAAATCACATAGTTGTCAATATGCTGTTCCTGATATTTATTCAAAATATCCTGCAAAGTAACGCTATCAAGATAATCCGCGATAACTTTATTAAGTTCTTTCCATATGTAAAGAGTTTTACAGGTATCTACTTTATCGCATTGATTAACCTCGCCTTCAAGGCAGGATATAGACGATATGTTACCCTCGGTAATACGCAGGATTTGGCCAACGGTTATTTCCGAAGGTTCTTTAGCCAGCATATAACCGCCGTGTTTTCCGCGGTTCGCGCGAAGAATCATTGAGTTATTTATTATAGTAATTATTTGTTCCAGATACTGTTTTGATATATTTTGTCTTTCAGCGATTTCCTTTAGCGCTATAAATCCGCTGTTTTTATTCTCTGCCAAATCAAGCAGCATTCGCAGAGCATATCTGCCTTTTGTAGATATTTTCAATGGCTTAACCTCTCAATTATTTTATAATAATATATGTTTACCATGTTTTGCAATCTTTGAACGAAATGTTTTCATATTGAATACTCGCTTTCATGGTTGATGTCGTATTTGAATAGCGCTCCTATTCTTTGCTCCAGAGCTGACAGCTCCGGATCGCTGCGTCTTCTGGGACGCGGCGTATTAATAACAAATCTATTGCGTATAGTTCCTGGGTTAGCTGAAAAAACAACAATCTCGTCTGACAGATACAATGCTTCGTTTACATCATGAGTTACCAATATTACTGTTATTCCCGTTTCATTCCATAAACGTAAAAGATCATCCTGTAAGCGTTCTCTTGTCAGCGTATCAACGGCGGCAAAAGGTTCATCCATAAGAATTATGCGCGGTTCTACCGCTAACGCTCTTGCCAAAGCAAGCCGCTGCCTCATGCCGCCTGAAAGCTGAGACGGATATTTATTAAGGGAGTCAGCCAGCCCTGTTTTTTTAAGAAAGAAAACCGCTTTCTTTTCCCTTTCGCTTCGCTTAATTGCTCGTAACTTTAAGGCAAACACTACATTTTGAAGAACTGTCATCCAGGGGAATATGGCATAATCCTGAAATATCATTGCTATATCATGTTTAGGTTGATTTTTAAACATACCGTTTGCAAGCGGAGATAAAAATTTATATTTTCGTTTGTAAGCTTCCATTTCTTTCCGCGTGGAAGGAAGCGGTTCTAAAACCTGATTACCGTCAATAAAAACTCCGCCTTCCGTTGGAGCTTGTAATCCGCCGAGAATTTCCAAAAATGTAGATTTTCCGCAGCCTGAAGGTCCTAACAGGCTGACTATTTTTCCGTCTTCAACTTTAAGTGAAACAGAAAGTATGGCGGTTAAACCGTCTGCGGTTCGGTCTTCATTTATAATGGAGAAGAATTTAGTTACATTACACGCTTCAATCATTACCTGCCTACTTTCCATACTGCTAATTTTAGCTCGATAAATTTTAATACTTCAATCAAAAACCAGCCGATGAAACCCAATGTTACCATACACACGACCATCTTTGAAATTTGAAAATAATCCTTTGCCTGATTCAGCGCAAAACCGATTCCTGTTCTACCGCCGTACATTTCCGCTATTACAAGCATTACAAGACCCATCGCGACGCCTGTTTTAACGCTCATAATTATTGCGCCTAACGCATGCCAGAAGTATACATGTAAAATAAGCGTTAATTCGCTTGCGCCGAACATTCTCGCGCTTGCCAAATAGCGCGGCTCTGTATCTTTTACCGCCTGATATGTATTAAATAATATGGGATAGAAAGCGCCCAAGAAAATTAAAAAAGTCTGCATTGGCAGTCCGATACCAAACAAGATTATCGTAAGGGGAACCCATGCGGGCGGAGGAATGGGAGACAAGAGCTGAAACAAAGGCAAAGCGCGTTTACGCACTGCCATATTCCATCCCATTAATATTCCTGTCGGAATAGCTGTAACAACCGCTATACCAAGCCCGAGAAAAAATTTTACCATGCTGCTTCCTATGTCTTTAAGAAAATTCTGTTTGGTAAACATTTCCCAAAAAGTTACGGCGACATCACTGGGCGGCGGAATAAGCGTGCGCGGCAATATACCAAAGCGCGGAAAACATTCCCATAGAATCAATAAGGGAATAAGCACTGTTAAAAATTCAAATGAAAATATATTTAGAGCAGCTCCCTTAAAGAAAAACCCAAGTTCGCGAAAGAATATCTGAAAAGCGCTGAGAATTTTTCTTTTTTTATGCAAGCGGTAAATTGCTGTTTTCATTATGTTTCTCTCTTTGCCTTTTCAACAGCAAGCGCAAGCTGATCCGCGCAGGAAGTTCCCTTGTTTCTTCCTTTTTCTACACAAACAATTCCTTTGCATTTCTTTATTATTTCTTCAACAGTCATTCCGTCGGCAAAGCGCGATATGGCTTTCAAATTACCGTTACAGCCGTTTGTAAATAAAATATCATTTATAATATTTTCATTTATATCAAATTGAATTTCTGTCGAACATGTACCTTGTGTTTTATAAGTGTATCTCATGCTTTTCCTCATGATGTTCCTCTGCGGCTTCTATAAAGATTTCCGCCAGTTCATCATTTGCCAAAGAAAATTCAGGAACAGGCTGTCCCTACAGTATTTCAAACGGCAATATTGTATTATCCGCTACTGCGCGGCGCAGTTGATCAGGAGAAAGATTTTCTGTCGCTGTAAGAGCTGTTAAAAAAGACTGTAACGCTTTTATTTTATCTTTACGCGCAAGCAGTACAAGCGCAGCCTGATCGATAACCGCAGGGCAGCATTCATCACCCGGTTTTACTTCCCAATTTTGATACAGGATAGAATGACCTTCATGAAGCGCAACGACAGAATATGTGCCTTTAATAATTACCGCGTCAACTGTTCTTGCTTCCAGTGCGGGAAGCATTGTGTCAAAGGGCATATACAAATATTTTACATTTGATAAATCCGCTGAAAATCTTTGAGCGTCTTGTGTAAATTGTTCCAATAACACGCAATACGGCGCGGAAGCGGCAACGGTCAAATTGCCAAGTTCATTTAACCTATTATTCAAACCTTTTCGCAAAACTAAAGTCACGCCGTAAGGATAAGTTATTTTCCCTACAACAGTAAGCCGCTCAAATCCGCTTAATTTGGAAAAAGCGGCTAATCTGTCAGCTTCTACAAATCCTGCGTCTAACGTACCGGATAACAAGCCGTAGGCAATATCAGATGATGAATTAAACTGCTGAAAGTCGATTGATTGCAAATCAGTTTGCTGCGCCGCAAACAAAGCGGCGGAAAGGTATCCGCCGCCATGACCTATTTTTAACACACCGTCATTCTTTTTTTCACATGAAAATAATAAAAGTGAAAAAAGCAGTGCCACAGTAAGCAGTGTTAATACAAGGATTTTTTTTACCACGTTATCCCCTTAAATGCGTCAGTGAATAATCGGTTGCGTGGGTTTTCTTTAATATCATTATTTGACAGAAGTTCATCGCCTAACGCAATAAGTCCGTCAACTGACAATGCGGTTCTGAATCCCAATCTGTGGTTACCATGAATGATTGCGGCTTCCGGCGCTCCTGTGTATTTTACGGCAATGCTCACGATATTTTCCGCTATCGGATTGGCAAGAATTATCGCATTTGCTTCATCTACCGCTTTTATTAAATTTTTGAGCGCGTCGGCATTTGCTGATAAAAACCTGTCACTTGCGTTAATTGTACGGCAGGGAATACTGGAAGATACTTCGCGAAAAAGAACCTTAAAACCTTCAAGTTCCGCTATGCTTGTATGAGGTTCTTCCAATATCGCGCCGTCAACTCTTCCGGCCTGTAATGCCGATATTGCGGGTCCTCCTGCAAGGCGGTTAAGATTGAATGAGGCTCCGGCGTTTCTTGCTGCTACTGTTAGCGATATAACAGCTTCGCAGGTTGGTGAAATCCCTGCGATTTCCTTGCCGTTCAAGTCGGACAATCTTATTATCGGGGAGTCTTGAGGAACTACCAATACGCTTGTGCATGGCACTTTTACCTGAGAGATAATTTTTAACGGCGCGCCGTTGGCGATTGCGGCGATTGCGACAGTCGGGCAGCTCCAAAATACGTCCGCGGCTCCCGAGACAGCAAGGTCACGGGCAGCGGCATTATCATCCACTTCTCTAATTTGAACATCAAGGTTATATTTATCAAAAATACCGAGTTCTTTTGCTACATAAAGGTTCAGGTGATGGGTGGTTTTGGCATCAGCTACGACAATAGTGGTTTTTTCCGTTGTGGTTCTTGTTTCGCTTCTGCCTCCTGCCATTAATTGAATAGGCAGAATAAGAGCTAGAAATGTTACTATTGCGCCCCTTAGAATAATTGAGCGGCGCGCCTGCCGGGTACCTCCAGCGATGTTACCCGCGACGCATAAAATTCCCTGAAAATTGATCATTTTGATCCTCCTAAATTGTTGTATACATATTAAACATATGTTATTAATATGTATTATGTTTTAATGACATGATAGGCTAAAATACTTACTATGTCAATAGGTTTTACGGGATTTACGAAGAATTATATACAATAAGGACAGCTTTAATTTTCTTAAATATTTTCGTTCTTTGCAACTGTTCCAAGTTTATATTTTTTAACTTCTTCCGGATGCATGTCCCTCACAAATTTAACTAATATTGTATTTATTTAATTTATATCGACTGGTTTAGGTATAAAATCGTCAAAACTGTTATTCTCAAACATCCTGTTATTTCCTACCAAAGCGTTTGCCATCATAGCTACAACGCCCATTTTCGGTATCATGTGATCCATGAATATTACATCATATTTTTTCCGTTTTTTTTATCACCGCACTGCCTGAGTCCGCCATTTCCACTTCAAGCTCATAGGATGAAAGGATTCCTCGTTCGATAGTTTTCCTGCTTACCCAGAGAACATTTTGAAATTCAAATTTAAAATAATTTTTTTACGCAAGGCATATCGAAGCGCCTTAAGCGCAGTATTCCTGGCAGAATTAATAGTGGAACTTGCAAGTTTTTTCTCATGTTTTTAATGAAGGATAAATTTCTGCATAGAACACACATCAATTTCGCATAGTAATCTTTTATGAAAAAAAGGGTCATAATACCGTTTTACTATTTTTTGCATTTCAAATGCATGTTCAGGTTGAGGTTCTTTTCCCCATTGTTTCAAGTTCATGAAAGTACTGTGAAGTAGAGAAATCCCAAAAGTTATGCAGATAATCGCAATTAGCTGTTATAAGGTAACTTTGCCATAATAGCGCTAAATTCGTTCTACCTAACTATAACATTGAACATTAAGCATACAGCTTTTCAGTCTACTGCTCTACCAACTGAGCTTAGGTGGCGCAAATACCAATACCAACTATGAAATATTGGTAATACTGGTTTAGTTCACCACAAATTGTCAAGGTTCAGAATAATCTATATTCATTTCTTCCAATATTCAAAAACACTCGTAATAATACTTAATGACCGAGGCTTTTCTAACGCTTCAACCTTTAGAAAAGCACTAATAAATTTAAGTACAAAATGAGTGCGAACCCTCGGTTCAGGTTCAATAGATCGCTCTTTCAAGAGCTATTTCCAAAATTCACAGAGCTTCGGAAACGACTCAATTGCCATGATGTTTTTCCGGATTTGAGCTCACTCCTATCCAAATACCGCCCTAGCCTGTGCTTCCTGCCTTTTTCTTCCATGCGGCATTTATTTTAGCTTTTTCTTCATTTGTAATCTTTGCTGTTTTTGTCTGGGCATCTGATCTGCCGGTGGGTATTTTCTTTAAAGGCGCAGCCGGAAGTTTATCACAGATTTCCTGCAATTTAAACACCACCGAATTAATTTGCCCTGCCATCATAAGATCACTTGCATTTTGGAGCGCAAGGCTCTTGTACCCTTTAATAATCATTGCAAGCTCATCTTTGTTTTTGCAGTTTTTGTGTTTATTTACTTCAGCTTCTACATTTATCATTCTTTCATCCTTATAATAAATATTTTCAACCTACGAGAAGAAATTGTATCATATATTGGTATAAATGTCAATATTTTTATAATAACATGGTACGGCATAAAAAATACAGGAGGTTATACCGCCGCACGTGAGATAATTAGCCAAAAATAACGATTTGTTACGGAACAATAACATTATATTCATCCAGTATGTTCTATCCCGTCTTTTCCATAATGTTATATAGATATATCCTATAAACCTGTGCTAATATTAAACAACAAATGATGTTATTACAGCAGTATTTCATAAATCAGGAGAATCGTTATGGGCGAAATAATTAAGAAAGATTTTGACGGCGAAGACCTTAATAAAATGATTCAAGATAACCCTGACAATGCAGATCATTACACTTCATTTATGAAAGATATAAACTACTCTGATCTTAAACTTGACGGGCTTTCTCCTGACGAAATGTTCAGGATTGGCAAAGATCACTACGACGGTGAAAACAACAGGGAGTGGGATTACGACATTGCGAAAAAATATTATCAGGCAGCTGCTGAACACGGCTGTATGAAAGCAATGATTGAATTGGCTTTTCAATACAAGCGCGCCGTGTTTCCTTTTTATACAAAGGCATTGCACTGGTTTATAAAAGCATCTGAAAAAGGAAGCGCAAAAGCGAAATATAACATCGGCGAAATGTACGAAGAAGGCGAAGGGGTTAAACAGGATTATAAACAGGCAGTTTCTTGGTATGAAGAAGCGGGAAAAAGCAAAGCCATTAACAGCGCAGAGACGGACGAAGACAGAAAAATAAACTGGATTAACAGAGGGTTAAGCTGTGCTGGAATTATTTACTACAGCGGCGAGGAGGGCTTACCTCAGAACCGAGAGAAAGCAATTGAATGTTTTAAAAAGGCTGTTGAAAATAACGGAGAAGATGGGGTATCAAATTATTATCTGGGACTGGAATATTTAAAGGGCGGCATTTTAGAAAAGAATTACGATAAAGCAAGGCTCTGTCTTGAAATTGCAGTTAAGCAAGGTTATTACGCAGCGCTTGATTGTCTTGACTATATGTATGAAACAGGAAAGATTCAATACTGCGGATTTAAATCGGCATCTCAGTGGTATATTGACACTCAAATTTACGGAAGAGTCGCAGATCAACTGGGATATATTCTTGTTCACAGCGAAGATTTTATTTCTGAAACTAATAAACATAGTAAACGAACCATTGCCGCTTTGCCTGATGATTGCTGGCTGTATAGGGTCATCAATAATAATGAGGACGGCTACGATAAAGGTATCCTCTGGCTTGAGTGCGCGGCGGAAACACTCCATAACATATCTTTTCATCAGCTTGTTATGCTTTATAACTACAATAAGGAGTATGGAAAAGATAGACCGCCTGATACTGATAAAATCGCGTATTTTGCAAACAATTTTTATCCGCTGGATGATCACAGCAAAGGGATTACGTTTTGCAATGAAGACTGTAATGCATTAATCAACAGATTCCTTGCGTTGTCTGAACAGGCTCTAAAAAAGACTTTGTCTTTTAGCGATTTAGCGGAAGCGGAACAGAACTTTTTTCTAAAAACAGGTTTTTCCCTCGCGGCGGACGGGACAGATGTCGATATTATCAAAGTAATTATTGAAAATCTCCTTGAAACATACAAGAAAGAAGGAGCGGATCATACCGCAAGAAAGATAATAACGCAGGGTATTGTCAGCATACAGCAAAACTATGGCCCGGATGTAGTCAGAATGCAGTTATTGGATATTTGCGGAGAAGATATTAATTCTCTCGAGAAAGAATGGAAACAGAGGAATAAAAAGCATGAAAATGCTGAAAACTATTTTCAAAGGGGCAGGATATATTATAACCGCGGAAGTCTTGATGCCGCAATAACAGACTTCCAAACAGCACTGGAGCTTACAGAAGACGCGAACGAGCATGAGAAATTCCGCAGTTGGATGATTAAAGTATGCAGCGAGAAACACAGCGCTCAAACACTTGATGAGAGACTGGCACCTTACGCGCAAATGATTGATAAGTTAAAAAACGGTGCGTCAAAGCCTATAGGTGATTTTCTTAATTTCAAAACCACAGGCGATTATGTTGATTTTGCGGCAGCTCTCTCTTTTTTTGAAGAATACGAACTGTTAAAACGATTACTGGACGAAGCTGCAGACTCCTCATTCCATCAAACCTTTGGTTTGGTTCCTGACTTCTCTCTTTTAAACACCCCAGTCAGCCCAAAATTTGTTTCCTGGGGACCGGCGCCGCTTTATTTTATTACAACAAGGAAACCGTGGAAAAAAATGAAAGACCCCAGGAAGATGCTGAAGTTCCTTGTTGATAACGGCGCGGATGTTAATGCATTAGCAGCTGATAATTCTACCGCTCTTATAAATCAAACATGCAATGATTGTGAGTCTGCAGAAATTCTTCAGTTATTGCTTGAGTATGGCGCTAACCCTGATAAAACAGCTGTTTTCAGCGATATTGAATGGACTCCTCTTGTTCACTGTCTTGCTCCGGAGTATAAGGAAGAGAGAAATACAGAGGAGATTTTTCAGCCTTTTAACGAATTGGCAATCAAACAAGCAAAGCTTCTTTTGGAACATGGCGCAGATCCGAACCTTACAAGCTCTGTATTGCAGGATCTCCCGCCCCTTGTAATGGCAGTAAGAAATGGGTTTAAAACTGCCGGCGGGCCAACCATCGGAGAAAGCGCGCCCTGTATTATTGAGTTTCTGGAACTATTAATTAAAAAAGGAGCAAATGTTAACTTCACTGATTCAAAAAAAAATACGCCGTTATCAATTGCAATGGATAATAACTTGTCCGATGCAGAAGAGCTGCTGCTGAAATACGGAGCATGTGCGTACTGAATGAACGGAATAATGGAGTTGTTCGATAATTTCAGTTAACGAACAACTTCATTATAATAAATGCATACTATATGAAAAAAAATATATATTTATGTTTATTAATAATGATTGTTCTCTCAAATTGCGCAACAGCGCGGTTAATACAGCGCGAACGCCGTTATGATTTTACATTAAAAAATACATTATCAATATTCATGCTAAATAATGAAAATGGCGCTTTTTTATGCATACCGGTTCAATATATGGGAGATTATCAAATTCAAAGTTTTGAATTTAAAAACGGTAATATTTCAATTGGCGGCTGCGAGATCCTTTTAAACATGGAAAATGTCAATATTGCAATATACCTTAATGAATCAGCGGACGAATCCGGAGGTTCAACCGGTATGTTTAATTTAATTCATTCACAAGAAAACGGCAGAACATTACGCTCGAAAATAAATGAACCTTTAGTGGCTAAAGATCCAGGTAGTGTAATTAATCATTATTATATTTTTATTGAAAGATTTATTAATGAAAGCGAAATGGATGAAATAATCAGTGAGTATGAAAAAGGAAATATATATTCACGAATGGGCATTGAATACGATCTTGCTATCGATAATGAGGAGCAATTCGGGAGCGGAATTTACGATGATTTTGAACTGTATGACGGAATAGCCATGGATCCCGCATGGTTTCCTCCAAACTTGAATTTCTTTAAAATTAAATACATGGAATAGATTTATTTAACCTGGGATTTTACATTTACCATATTTCATTCTTTTCCATTGTCCCTCAAAGAATCTCAGGTAATAACAGTCTCTTTATGCCGGAAACAGATAAAATCCGGCTAAATCTGCCCTGGAATTCCAGATGTGACTGTATCAACAGGCTTACTAAGCCTAATTTAGCCTGTTGTACTAGCTTTGTACAAAGGGTTGTACTAGCCTTGTACAGTGTGTTGTACCAGCCTTGTACAACAGAGTATATTACCGTAAAACTCTCTTTGCCGGAAATAATAGCTGTGTGTTTTTGCTGTAAAGACGGCAAAGGTGCACAAAGGAATTAATTTCTTTTTCGATTATGATAAATCTTCTTGACAATAATTCACTGTTGTGATATCATTTTGATATTATATTAATATTGGAGGGTTTTATGGTAAATTCGGAAAAAATACATTATGAGGAAATGGAGAAAAAAACCTCAAGCGGTATGTTTGCATTAATTGTTATTACATTATTTATTCTTGTCGGCACTGCCGTATTTGTTTACGGTATTATACTTTTGGACGGCGAAAGAGACTTCACTCTTGGTTTAGCCTGCGTAATAGGCGGCACTCTTGTTGGTTTTATTATCTGCCCAATTTTTTACATGGGGCTGAAAATAATAAAACCGAACGAGGCTATAGTACTTACCCTTTTCGGAAAGTATGTCGGCACAATCAAGAAAGAAGGATTCTTCTATGTAAACCCCTTCTGCGTCGGAGTGAATCCCGCGCAGAGCACCACTACCCAATCCCAGACATTAAACCAGACGGTATCGGCATTCAGCGAAGGAACCAGAATAAACGTAAATCCTGGTACCGGAAGCAGGAAAATATCGCTTAAAGCGTCCACATTGAATAACGAAAAGCAAAAGGTAAACGACCAGCTGGGAAACCCGATAATGATTGGCATAGTGGTAATCTGGAAAGTTGTAAACACGGCAAAGGCTGTTTTTAATGTCGACAACTACAAGGAATTTTTATCAATTCAATGCGACTCTGCGTTACGCAACATTGTGCGTCTTTATCCGTATGACTCATACAACAGCGGAGCGTCCGAGGACGCAGGCGAGAAATCCCTGCACGGTTCCAGCCAGGAAATTGCCGTAAAACTTAAAGAAGAGATACAAAGCAAGGTTGAAATAGCCGGGCTTGAAATTCAAGAAGCGCGCATAACAAACCTTTACTACGCTCCGGAAATCGCTGCGGCAATGCTTCAGCGTCAGCAGGCTTCTGCGGTAGTGGATGCAAGGCAACTTATTGTACAGGGAGCTGTAGGCATGGTCGAAATGGCTCTTTCTAAATTAAATGAGACCGGTATAGTCAAACTTGACGAAGAAAGAAAAGCGGCAATGGTAAGCAATCTTCTTGTCGTATTGTGCGGAAACCGTGATGCGCAGCCTGTAGTAAACTCAGGTTCATTATATTAAATTAAAATGGGTAAAGATGAGCCCTGCGGCGAAGCACCGCGCGATAAAAAGCAATTTCTGCTTCGCCTTTCGGATTCGTTGTGGAGAGAACTATCTGCCTGGGCAGAGGATGATTTTCGTTCGACAAATGGGCAGATAGAGTTCCTTTTAAGCGAATGTGTAAAGAAAAGAAAGAAGAAAAATGACATTAGAGTTGTTCGATAACTTCAGTTATTGAACCAAACGAAGTTTGATACTTCCTTGCCATTGTATACATTTAACTAATTCATGTATAATATGTCATGGCATCGGGGTTTTACATCAGCTTTATTAAATATATAGCATTTTTTTCAGGTGCTTTTAAATCACAAATCAGCTATCATCTTGCGACTGTGATGGGGTTTTTTGGATCACTTTTACTTGTTGTAATACAGTTCTTTTTATGGAGTTCCCTTATAGGTTCAGGTGTTCGTCAGGGAATAACAGTAAATGATATAATCGCGTTTGTAATACTAACAGAAGCGGTAAGCGCTTTAACCCGAGGTAACTTCGCCAATGAACTGGGTGATTCCATACGGGACGGTTCTGTTGTAATGCATTTTCTGCGTCCTGTGTCATATCAGCTTTATTTATTCAGCGTCCATACGGGAAAAAATGTTTACAGATTGGTTACTCAGGTTATTCCTGTTGTAATTTTATGCGCTCTTGTTATCGGTCTTCCGCCTCCGCCGGATTTTTCGCATTTAATTGTATTCATGGCGTTAACTTTATCAGGCGTTATTATTATGTTTCAACTGATTTATATAACAGGGCTTTTGGCATTCTGGACTCAGGCAACATGGTATCTGTCATGGTATTTGGGAGCCGGAGTGACATTTTTCGGCGGAACTGTCGTTCCTCTTTGGTTTTATCCGCGCTTTCTTGAAAGGCTTACTGTCTATCTGCCGTTCCGCTACATTTCATTTGAAGGAATTAATTATTATCTTGGAAAAGCGTCTTTGGAAAACTCAATGTTTTCCCTTTGCGTTTCATTTTCGTGGGTATTGCTTTTGTTTCTGATTGGACAGCTTATCTGGATAAAAGCTCAAAGGAAAATAACCATAAATGGCGGATAACATTCAAAGCAGAATAAGCCTGTACCTCAGTTTCGCGAAAATTACGATACGCAGCCAGATGGCTCACCGCAGCGCGTTCTGGGCTGGGATCGCAGGCCAATGGCTCTCTTATGGTTCCGCTTTTGCCACACTGTACATCATGGTAAGCAATTTTCAGTTTCTAGCGGACTGGACGGCGCAGGAAGTGCTGTTTCTTTACGCCATGAACCTCCTTTCCTATGCGTTAGGCGCAAGTTTTTTCTTTAATCCGTGCATAAATCTCGCGTCTAAAATCCGCACAGGCGAGTTTGACGCGGCTCTTACAAAACCTGTAAGCCCTTTTGGGCATGAGTTTTATATGGGATTCAATTTCGGTTATTTAAGCCATGTAACCTTATCTGTAATAGTAATGATTTTCGCCCTTATCAGCGCAGGATTTGTCATTTCTCCATTATCAATACTGACATTTTTCGGAATGTTGATTGGAGCGGTTTTGGTGCAATCAGCTTTCCTAATCGCCGCTTCGGCTTTCAGTTTTTTTCTGATAAATGAAAACCCGATCTTTAATTTATTATGGGATATAAAAGCATTTACAAATTACCCGATACGGATTTATCCTGTGTTCCTGCAGATTTTTCTCACCTTTATAGTGCCGGTTGCATTTATGAATTTCTATCCTTCATCCGCGGTTTTACAAAAGGAAATGCCGTTCGCATTTCCCGTTCATCTGGGCTATTTTTCTCCTTTGGCAGGAATTGTTTTATTTGTTTTAAGCATACTTTTTTGGAACTGGGCGCTTTCAAAATATCAAAGTACGGGAACATAGGGAGAAATTATGCCCTTTATCGAAGTTAAGAATGTATCAAAAAATTTTAAAATATTCAAGAACCGACCCGGACTCTGCGGAGCCGTTATATCGCTTTTTCATCGTGAATACGAAATAAAAAAAGCCGTATCGGATATTTCATTCTCGCTGGAAAAAGGTGAAATAACAGGATATATAGGACCAAATGGCGCGGGGAAATCTACCACAATCAAGATGCTGAGCGGAGTGCTGACCCCGGATGAAGGTGAAATAAAAGTAGGAGACATTATTCCGTATAAAGAACGTAAAAAAAACGCGAAAAGAATCGGAGTTGTTTTCGGCCAGAGGTCGCAGCTTTATTGGGATCTGCCGGTGTCCGATACATTCAGCCTTTATCAAAAATTATATGAAATTCCAAAAGCGTTATACGATCATAATAAGGAAATGTATATCGATCTTTTTGACATGAGCGGATTTATCAATCAGAGCGTACGCCAGCTCAGCCTTGGACAGAAAATGAAGGCTAACCTCGCGCTTTCAATGCTGCACGATCCTGATGTGCTTTATCTTGATGAACCGACTATCGGACTTGATGTCATGAGCAGGAAAAATTTGCGCCGCGGTATAAAAGCTTTGAACCGCGAAAAGAACACGACTATAATTTTAACAACTCATGACATGAGCGACATTGAAGCTGTCTGCGACCGGCTTATAGTCATAGACCTTGGGCGGAAACTTTTTGACGGCAGTCTTGAGAACTTTAAAAACCTCTACGAAGACGGCTTTATGATAAAAATGGAATTTGCGGATCTTCCGGAATGGGAAGCGCTTCCGGGTTTCACGCTTAAAGGAAATGATAATAATATCTGGAATATCAAAGTTGAAAAAAACATCCGCTGCAAAGATGCGCTGAACACATTGATTAATCATTATAACCCTGAAAATATCTCTGTTCACGAGCAGGATATTGAGGATATCGTTCAGCGAATATTTACAGAATAACAAAATTATGTTGATTTAATTCAATTTTTTCACCATAATATTCCCATGAAGTACGATGTTATTTTAGCGGGTGTCGGAGGGCAGGGAGTTTTATCTGTTGCTTCCATAATCGCTCAGGCGGCAATGAGCGAAGGGCTTAATGTTCGCCAGAGCGAAGTGCATGGCATGGCTCAAAGGGGAGGAGCAGTTCTTGCTCATCTGCGTATCTCTGATAAAGATATCGCAGGCGATCTTGTGCCCAAGGGAGGAGCGGATTTAATTATTTCGATGGAACCTCTTGAAAGCCTTCGCTACCTTTCTTATTTAAAGCCTGACGGATGCCTTGTTACTGCAGCAGAACCATTTAACAATATGGTAAATTATCCGGATATAAACGGAGTTCATTCTTCAATAAAACGCCTCCCGAAATGGCGCATAATAGAAGCTGCCTCTCTCGCAAAAGAAGCAGGACTAGAAAAATCGGTAAATACAGTAATGACAGGAGCGGCTTCGTGTTTCCTGCCAGTAGAAGGAATAAACATAGAAAAAATCATCTCGCAGGTCTTCGCAAAAAAAGATGAGAATATAGTTCTCTCCAATATAAAAGCTTTTAAACTGGGGCAGGCAGCCTGCGCTAAAGCGGGATAATATGACATATCAGTATTGGGATCCTCAAATAGAAAAAATGCAGAGAGGCGATCTTGAAGCGCTGCAATTGCAGAAATTGAAAACAGAAATCGGTTATTCGCTTCGTACACCTTTTTATAAAGAGCGTCTTTCAAAATGCGGAATTAACTCTCCTGACGATATTAAAACGTTAAACGATCTAAACAGAATCCCTTTTACCACAAAAAGCGACCTCCGAGACGGTTTCCCCTATGGATTTTTATCAATCCCCAAGGATGACGTTATCCGCCTTCATTCATCAAGCGGCACTACAGGCACGCCCACTGTCATCTATTTTAACCGCGATGATATAAAAAATTGGGCGAGCTTCATGGCGCGCTGCATTTACGGAACAGGTTGCACCAAAAACGACGTGTTTCAGAACATGATCACATACGGCCTTTTCACAGGCGGGCTGGGCTTTCATCAGGGCGGCGAAGAAGTTGGAATGCTTGTAATTCCCGCCGGAGCCGGAAACACTGCGCGCCAGTTCAAAATGATGCAGGATTACGGAACAACAGTGTTACACGCAACACCGAGCTTTCTTCTTCATTTGGAAACAAAAATGAAAGAAGCGGGAGTAGAAAGGGAAAGCCTGTCAATTAAAAAAGCATTTGGAGGAGCGGAGCCTTACTCGGAAGATACAAGAAAGCGGATTGAGACTTTACTAAAAGTCGATGTTTATAATTCATACGGCCTTTCGGAAATGAACGGGCCCGGTGTTGCCTTTGAATGTCAGTGTAAAGACGGGCTTCATATCTGGGAAGACGGATACATCGCAGAGATTGTAAATCCCGATACTTTGGAGCCTGTAAAAGAAGGCGAGAGCGGAGAGCTCGTCCTTACAATCCTTTGCAGGGAAACAACTCCTTTACTGCGCTACAGAACCAGAGACCTTACTTCCTTTTACACAGAACCATGTGCCTGCGGAAGAACACACAGAAAACTCCGGCGTATAACAGGACGAAGCGATGATATGCTTATCATCAACGGAGTAAATGTTTTTCCAAGCCAGATCGAAGAAGTGATCATGGCAATGAAGGAAGTAGGCAACAATTACCTTATTGTTGTAGAAAAAGATGGCGCACTTGACAGACTTACCGTAAAAACAGAAGTAAACGCAAACACATTCATGGATGACTCCCGTCTTTTAAATGCGCTTAAAGATAAAATCAAAGAAATGCTGAAAGTATCAATCTCAATTAATCCAAAGGTTGAACTGCATGAAAGCGGCTCTCTTCCCATTTCTGAAGGCAAGGCGGTCAGGGTAAAAGACACACGTCCAAAGGATATATAGAATTACAGGAGATTCCATGTTATATCCAAAACTCAGTCAAAAACTAACCCCCGATCAGTTTAAAAACCCGTCAAGCGAATACAGAGGAACGCCTTTTTGGGCATGGAACAATAAACTTGATAAAGATGAACTTTTATGGCAAATAGATCAATTAAAGAAAATGGGCTACGGCGGATTTCACATGCATGTCAGGACAGGTATGGCTACAGAATATTTAAGCCCAGAATATATGGAAATAACCGGAGCTTGTATAGAAAAAGCGCGCAAAGAAAATATGCTCGCGTGGCTTTATGATGAAGACCGCTGGCCTTCAGGAGCGGCAGGCGGTATTGTCACAAAAAATCCAAAGTACAGGATCCAGCACCTTCTTTTAACACGCTTTCCTTACGGAACTCCGGTAAAAACTGTTCCGGGAAGATATGCCAGAGCTACTTTTGAGAGAAGCGAAAACGGAGAACTTATCGCTTGTTTTGATGTTGTTCTTGATAAAAACGGCGATTTGGAGAGTTATAAATTAATTAACAAAGACAGCGATGCCATTGGCGTTAAACTTTATGCGTATTCAGAAACAGCGCTTTCAGGTAATCCCTGGTATAATAATCAGGCTTATATTAACACTCTTGATTCGCAAAGCATGCATGAGTTTATACGTGTAACTTACGGAGCTTACGAAAAACATTTTAAGAAAGATTTTGGCAGTCTTATTCCGGCAATTTTTACAGACGAACCGCAGTTTTCTCAAATGATGACCTTAGGCGGCGCTTATGATGAGAAAGATATTACCCTGCCCTGGACTTTCGATATTGAAGATTCCTTCAAAACCGCGTATAACCAAAGCCTTACCGATAAGCTTCCCGAACTTATATGGAATCTTTCTTACGGAAGAATTTCCTCTGTACGCTATCATTATCATGACCACATAACGGATCGTTTTTCAGCAGCATTTGCAAAGCAATGCAGCGCATGGTGCTCACAAAATAACATCATGCTCACCGGCCACATGAACGGAGAAGAAACGCTTGAAAGCCAGACTTTAACAATCGGCGAAGCCATGAGATCGCTTCATTATTTCCATCTGCCGGGTATTGATATGTTATGCGACAAGCGCGAGTTTACAACCGCGAAACAGGCTCAGTCCGCAGCAAGACAGAACGGAAGCTCTGGCGTTTTATCTGAGCTATACGGGGTTACAAACTGGAACTTTGATTTCCGCGGACACAAGCTTCAGGGTGACTGGCAGGTGGCGTTAGGTGTCACTGTCAGGGTTCCGCACCTGTCATGGGTTTCCATGAACGGCGAAGCAAAAAGGGATTACCCATGTACATTTAATTACCAGTCTCCGTGGTATAAGGAGTACTCTTATATTGAAGATCACTTCGCACGCGTTGCTTCAGCCATGACGCGCGGCAAAGCTGTCTGCCGTGCCGCGGTAATTCATCCAATTGAAAGTTTCTGGCTTCATTGGGGTCCGGGAGATAAAACCGCGTCAATAAGAAAAGAGATGGATGAAAAATTTTTAAATCTTTGCAACTGGCTTTTGCTTGGGCTTATAGATTTTGATTATATCTGCGAATCCACGCTGCCGCTGCTGTGTAAAACACAAGATATCTACGGTAAATATTTCCCAGCAGGAGAGATGAAATATAAAGTTATAATTGTGCCCGCACTTGTTACAATAAGAAGGACAACACTTGAACGCCTTGAAGCATTCAGCAAAAACGGGGGAAGGATAATCTTCCTTGGAAACGTGCCTGAATACATTGATGGGCTTAATTGCGATGACGTTAAAAAATTATATGAAGTCTCCCAAAAGGTAAACTTTGAAAAAGTTGATATTCTTAACACGTTAAACGATATACGCGAAATAGAAATCCGCTATAGCGACAGTTCACCTGCGGCCGATCTTCTGTATCAGTTAAAGGAAGAACCAGACGGGAGCCGCTGGCTTTTTATCGCTCATGCATATAATCCCAAAAATCCTGACCTCCCGGAAGGCGATGATATAAGAATTAATATCATGGGAGAATGGTCTGCACAGCTTTACAATACAACAAACGGAGAGATTACAACTCTCCCTGTAAATTTGCATAACGGTGTGACATGCGTCATTCAGCCTTTTTATGATCATGACAGCCTGCTAATAAGACTTGAAAAACCCGGTCAGATGCAGGGGACTTCAGAACATACAAGCGATACAGTGAAATCCTTTAACATTGTAAACAGCGGTAATAAAAATCCCGTAACACCTGCAATCCACTTTACAGGACCAGTTCCGGTAACGCTTGAAGAGCCGAATGTTCTGTTGCTGGATATGGCTGAATACGCTATAGACTCGCAGGATTACAGGCCGAAAGAAGAAATACTCAGGCTTGATAATATTCTAAGGGCAGAGCTTAAATGGCCTGTCCGCCGTAATGCTGCCGCACAGCCATGGGTTGAAAACGACACAAGTACTCCTCACAGGCTGAAGTTGCGTTTTTCGTTTGAAAGCGATATTCAATTAAACGGAGCGGAACTTGCGCTTGAAAACGCAGCTAACGCAAGTGTCACGCTTAACTGTGAAAGAGCAAGTCAGGCTCGCGGCTTTTACGTTGATAAATGTATAGGCAAAGTAAGCCTTCCCGCAATAAAACAGGGTGCGAACACATTGGAAGTGAGTTTTCCGTACGGACGCAAGATCGATGTTGAAGCGATGTATCTGTTAGGTGATTTCGGCGTGAATGTGACGGGCACTGTCTGTAGAATTATTAAACCAGTGCGCGCGTTATCTTTCGGCGACATCACAAATCAGGGACTGCCTTTCTATGGCGGTAACATTGTCTATCATCTGGAGATTGAAATCTCCGGAGAAAAACCTGCAATACAGGTAACAAATTACCGCGGTCATTTATTGAAAATAAAACTGGACAGTAAAGACTTGGGGCCGCTTGTTTTTTCTCCCTATAAAATGGATATCCCCTGTAACGGAAAAGGCAGGCACAAGATTGATATTGTTTATTACGGCAGCAGAATTAACACTTTCGGGCAGCTTCACTGCGTAGAAAAGGATCCTTCATTCTGGTGGGGACCTAACTCCTGGAGAACGGAAGGAGCCGCATGGTCATATGAGTACAAATTCTGGCCTCAGGGAATATTGAAATCCCCTGAAATAACAAATTGAATACTTGACAAAATATCTACACTGTTGTATAGTATCTGTTAATAATGACTGCTGTAGATCTGCATGAAAAAATATCCATCCTCTCTGGCGCTGCTAAGTATGACGCTTCCTGCGCTACCTCAGGAAGCAGCGGCTTTAAAAGTCTGGGCGGAAACAAACTGGGCGCTACTTTGCCTATGGGCATCTGCCACAGCTGGACCCAGGACGGCCGCTGCGTAAGCCTTTTAAAGGTACTCTATTCCAATGTATGCAGATACGATTGCGCATATTGCGTTAACCGCGCTTCCGCGGATATTAAAAGATCCAGTTTTACAGTTAAGGAACTTGCCGATTTAACGAGCGAGTTTTATAAGCGCAATTATATTGAAGGGCTTTTTTTATCATCGGGAATTTTCACTGACCCCGATATTGTAATGGAGAAACTGACAGAGACAGCAAGGTCGCTCAGAACAGAAATGGGTTTTGGCGGCTATATCCATCTTAAATTAATTCCAGGCGCCGGGGATAAGATGATCCGCGAAGCAGGAAAATGGGCTGACAGGTTAAGCGTCAATATAGAACTGCCGACAGAAAAAAGTCTATTATGCCTCGCGCCTGAAAAATCAAAAGAAGACATTATCGGAGCTATGAATGATTTCTCGCAGATTAAACATGAGACAGAAGAAGCGCGTCAAAAAAGCAAATTTCTTCCGCAGGGAAAAACTTCTTCTCCATTTTTCGCGCCCGCGGGGCAAAGTACACAGCTTATTGTCGGTGCGACAGGCGAAGACGACAGGCAAATCATTAATCTAACCAGTTCTCTTTACAATAAGTTTTCATTAAAGCGGGTTTATTATTCAGCGTTTATTCATCCTGGAAGTTACGCGCATAAAAACATTGTTATGCAAAATACAACAAGCGGTTTTCAGCCAGATACGGAAAACCGTGTTAATTCTTCCCATCTGCGGATAACAGACCCCCGCCTTCCTGAAACTGCAGGCCCCCCTTTAGTAAGGGAACATCGTCTGTATCAGGCGGACTGGCTTTTGCGTTTCTATCATTTTAACGCAGGTGAAATATTAGGTGAAGATCAGCTTTTCCTTGACGCACACATCGATCCTAAAACAGCATGGGCGCTTAAAAACCTTGATTTTTTCCCAATAGAAATAAACCGCGCTGATTACGAAACGCTTCTGCGTATTCCCGGTATCGGCGCTAAAACAGCAAGGCGCATTATAGAAAGCCGCCGATCGCGCAGCCTGACAATAGAAAACCTTCACCGCATAGGCGCGGCGCTGAAACGCGCCCGTTATTTTATGACAGCTGGCGGCATGTACATAGAGCGGCCCGATGATCCTGAGCGTATCCGCCGCCTGCTCGTGGATACAGACGGTGCTGGATTACAGCTTCCGCTTTTTGAGTTTTGATAACGCATTTAAATATGTCTTTTAAGGAATAATCAATGTTGTTAGGTTTATACGAACTATTTTCCATAATTAATAATAGTAAACAGATTAACTGCGAGAGCGTTGATCTTTTTGGCAATACCAATGAAGCATGTTATAAAAGAAAATATAAACGGGAGGATATGGATTTTGTTACTTCGTATTTTTCAAGAGGCTTTAATGTATCTCTTTTAAACGGAATCATGCGTGATCTTTTTGAATTATCATTTAACGCGTTTGACAACATTTTGCACGCGTGGTTAAGCGAACTGCCTGTAGAAAGGGAAACAATCGCATTCGGCAAAAAAGTTATTGCCGCTTCCATCACCGCGGACAGTTCAGAGAAGAAACGTGTCGCGGCGGAAAAAGCCGTCTCTGACCGGCTTGATTCTGACACGCTTGCGGTGATTAACACCATGGCCAAAGTATACCGCGAAACAGACAGGATGATGGGTCTTTTGCGTTTTTCTCCGAATGACAATGGAGAGTTTATCGCAAGATGCGAACCTGATCATTTCGTTCTCCCGGCATTGAGTGAATATTTCACATCACGTTTCGGCGAAACCTCATGGTCTGTAATTGATGAAAAAAGACGTTTATGCCTGCGCCGGCACAACAGGGAAAAGGTAAAAATCTTTATATTAAATAGTGAAGATGTCATGGAAAGCGCCGCAAACAATGATGAGTGGGAAGAACTGTGGAAACATTATCACAATATTATAAATAATGAAGACCGGAACAATCCAGACCTTCAAAGACAGTTAATGCCTCAACGTTACTGGAAATATTTACCTGAAAAATGATGCATGTTTTTCGGGCATGCCTGACTTGAACAGGCGACATCTTGGTCCCAAACCAAGCGCGCTACCAACTGCGCTAATGCCCGCTACACTCCCATCAGTGAGTTGTTTCATAGTACCGTCAAGCAGAAATAATATCAACGGGATGCGGAATAATTTTTAAATTGTAATATCTGTTATTTACACTATTTCATAGATAATTACAATATCCGCGATTCCAGCCAGAAAAGTGCAAACATCAAACCTTGCAATTTTCAAGAGCGCGAAGCCTTTTGTCTTCCACTATAACATGAAGATTTTTTTCCTGTGTGGGAATTACAAGACCTTTCGGGCCGTTCTTTGCGCGGCGAAGGTATTTTACCAGCGTGTAAAACAAATCACCTTCGCCGTTATTTCTTCCTTTAGAATAAAACACCGCGAGGTTACCCGCGTCCAAAAGAACATCGAGAGGGACAGACTTCCCTGCTCTCTGCCTGATAAACACATATGAGCCTCGGTAATCCCTGGCGTGAAGCCACATATCATTCCCTTTTACATAACGGCGTAAGAGCTCGTCGTTTTCCGCAGCATCCCTGCCTACGATGATAAGCCAGTCGCCTCGTTTGAACGAAAGCCCAGGACGTGCTTTTTCTTTTTTTGATAATCCTGCGCGACTTCCTGACTGGTTTGGTTTTAAAGACTTCAGCAGCTTTGCCAGCATTAATGGATTGGTTTCACTTAGCAGACGTTCCAGTTTTTCGGATACTTCCTTTAACTCCCGCTCTCCTTCGGCGATTTCCCGCTGGATTTCAAAAAGTCCGTTCTTGGCTTTCCTGTATTGATCGTAATATCTCTCCGCTATTCTCGCTGGGGTGGTGCGGCTTTCAAGTTCAATTCGTATAATTTCGTTTCCATCTTCAATTTCAAGCCATTTATCATTTGGGTTTATGGAAGCGAAATTTGACAGGATTAAATCGCCATAATTTTTAAAACGCTCCGCGCCGGAGCAGGAAGCTTCCTTTTCCCTAAGTCTTTCAAGAGCAGCGCTAATGCGTCCCATATTGCCTTCGTATTGACGCCTTGCCTGTTCCTTTAACGCCTCAAGAGAAAGAGGCCCTCCCTGAGAGGCATAAAACTCGTCAGTTCTTTTATTAAATGATCCTTCGCCGGGAAGATCACGCACTTCATATTCGCGTTTTTGTTTATCTATCTTTTTTAACGGACTCTCAAATAATTCGTTTTGCTTATGCGCAGGAGTTTCAGGGGAATAATTTCCGCCTGTAACCTCACCGCGTTTAGGCAGGCGGCGCATTGCGTCCAGCACAAGACCGACTTCGTTTGTTACGATAAAATTCGCAGCGTTTGACCAGAGTCGGATATAAAGTTTATAAACACTGTCCTGCCGTTTAACAGTAAGGCGTACAATGCGGTTGTCACCAAGCTGAACCGCTTCGGTAATCCAGCCGTTTACTATTTTGGAAGACAGAAATTGCGCAAACCGCAGGGGTTTCTCGCTCTTTGGAATCGCGTGGAATGTTTCATGAATCCGGCACGCGCCGGGACTCAAGCTTACAAGTATCTGCTTTGTTTCGCCTTTCCTGTGAAGACGCAGCATAATTACATCAAAAGCGCTTTGTATAGCGCATTGAATCTGCGCGCCCTGGAGATTGAGTTCTTCAAGAATTAGGTTGATTTCTTTCCAGTTTAAAGACATAAAGACAGTATAGCGGAAAAAATTCCTTTTTAATACGCATTAAAGCTTAAACGTTGGGCATATCATTCATGCTAATGGACATCTTGCCGTCTTCTTTGAGGGAGGCTATTCTTTTTAAATACTCAAAGTATTGTTTATCCATCATCGCAATGTGCGATAATATCCAGTCTTTTAAGAATCTAGTAAAAGATGAAAGGGTATATCGTTTTCCCGCTTCATAATCACGGGTATTTTCAATAACGGAGATAATAAACTTTTCATGTTCTTTTTTGTGTTCAGCGAAACCTTCAAATCTTGTTATAAGCATAATTTTCTCTTCCGCGGAAAAATGAACTTTAATATAATTGACTGTTTCATGAATAACCCTGTTAAAATAGTCTTTTTCCTGTATTTCATTTCCAGTAACATGTTTAAACATCTCATTTACAAGAATAATAAGTTTTTTATGCTGATCATCTATCATTTTTATCCCGCATGAGAGTTTATTATTCCATGTAATTAATTCTGTGTTTTCTTTAACCATAATACTCCTCCGCATATATTATAAATTAAAAAAATAAATTAAAACCGGCTATAAAAATATGGAAACATTTGCAATTTTTGTTAGTTATTAATGAAAACAAACAGTTACTGCGGCTTTTTATGGAAAAAAAACACTATATCAGAGGCAATATTTTAATTTCTATTTAATTATGGTAGAATAATCCTATGTCTACAGATGAAAAAAAAATTATTTATACAATGTATAAGGTTTCCAAAAAGCACGGAACAAAGCAGGTTTTAAAAGACATCAGTATATCCTACTTTTACGGTGCGAAGATCGGTGTAATAGGTCTTAACGGATCAGGAAAGTCAAGTCTTTTAAAAATACTCGCAGGTGCTGACACGGAGTTCGCAGGCGAAACTTCAATCAGCCCCGGTTTTTCTATTGGATTTCTTGAACAGGAGCCGTACCTGCAGCCTGGAAAGACCGTGAAAGAAATTGTGTCAGAAGGAGCCGCTGAGCTTGTATCGCTCCTTGAAGAATTTAATAAAGTAAGCGAAGCGTTCGGCGAACCTGATGCGGATTATGACAAGCTCGGCGCAAAGCAGGCGCAGTTGCAAGAAAAGATCGAGGCTGCTGACGGCTGGAACCTCGACAGCCGTCTTGAGCTTGCGATGGAAGCGCTTCGCTGTCCTTCAGGAGAGGAAGTTGTTGACCATCTTTCAGGAGGAGAGAGGCGGCGCGTAGCTTTATGTCGGCTGCTTTTACAAAAGCCTGACATCCTGTTACTCGACGAACCGACCAATCATCTTGACGCGGAAACTGTAGCATGGCTTGAACGCCACCTTAAGGAATACACCGGAACTGTTATAGCGGTTACCCATGACCGCTACTTTCTGGATAATGTCGCAGGCTGGATACTGGAACTTGATCGGGGTGAAGGTATTCCGTGGAAGGGTAATTATTCAGGATGGCTTGAGCAAAAAGAAAATCGCATGGCGCAGGAAGAAAAAGGAGAGAGCGAACGCCGCAAAACCCTGCAGCGCGAACTTGAATGGATTCGCATGAGCCCGAAAGGGAGACACGCAAAGAGCAAGGCCCGTATATCCAACTATGAAAAACTATATCAGGATGATGAGAGAGAACGCTCAAAAAGCGGAGCTCAAAACAATAGAATTACGATTCCCGCTGGCCCTCATCTTGGCAAACTTGTAATCGAAGCGCAAGGACTCTGTAAATCATTCGGTGAGCGGTTGTTATTTGACAACATGAGCTTTACCGTTCCGCCTGGAGCCTGCGTCGGTATTATCGGCCCAAACGGTGCGGGAAAAACTACTCTTTTTAAACTGATAACCGGGAGCGAAAAGCCGGACTGCGGCATTTTAAAGCTTGGCGAGAGCGTTCAGCTTGGCTACGCAGATCAAATGCGGGGTAACCTGGACGATAAAAAAAGCGTTTGGGAACAGCTTTCAGACGGACAGGATTTGATTAAGATAGGTTTAGGTGCCGGAGCAAGGGAAGTAAACTCACGCGCCTACTGTGCATGGTATAATTTCTCAGGTGCTGATCAGTCAAAAAAGGTAGGAGTCCTTTCAGGCGGAGAGCGAAACAGGCTGAACCTCGCGATGATGTTAAAGGAAGGAGCAAATGTTCTTCTTCTTGACGAACCCACAAACGACCTTGACGTAAACACGTTACGCGCACTGGAAGAAGCGCTTGACACATTCGCCGGTGTCAGCCTTATTATAAGCCATGATCGCTGGTTTTTGGACAGAATCGTCACGCATATTCTGGCCTTTGAAGACGGCGAAGTGATCTGGTACGACGGCAACTGGTCAGAGTACGCCCAGTGGAGACGGGAAAAACTGGGTAATGCCGCCGACAGTCCACACAGGTATGTTTACAGAAAGCTGGAGAGATAAAAAGAAACTAACGCTAAAGTTGATTAGCGAGTTCCCTTAACCGTGCTACAGCAATTGGCCGGTTTAATCCCTCATAATATGTGGCGATTGAAAGCATATCCGCTTTTAAAAGGGTTCTTGCTCCTTCATTGTTAAGGTTCGCCTGAAGATCTGGAATGACTAAATTTACCCCTATTTCAATAATATCGGGATTTACAATGGCCGGATTGGCAAGCCTGATAAGGGGAAAGTAATACATGTTTTCATCTCCGTATGCTGTTGCAGCGATAAGGTGGAGCATATCTCCGTTTACTGTCATGTGGTATGACGCTCCTGTCAGAACTATCTCCTGGCGCACCGGAACGGGAGTTGGAGCAGGCGTAACTGGAGAGGGTTCTCTCACAACTGTCTGAACAGGCTCTATTGCGGGAGCTGCAGCAGGCGTGGTAACTGGAGAAGGTTCTCTCACAGGAGCCGGAGCAGGTTCTACTGTGGGAGTTCGGACAGTCTCGGGAACCGATGCAGGCTCACGCGCACGAGTAGCGCATCCAGCAATCAAAAGAAAACAAACAACAATTAAAGCCATAAATAAACATTTCTTCATATTAATCCTTACCTCCTTGTACATATGTAAAAATAATTAAACCTGTCCTGCCAAAAAAGCGGTATCTGCCGCGTCAATTTGCCTGCCGTATAGGTGTTCAAATAAAAAACGAGTGTCCTCAGGTTCTATGTTCATAAAACGGCAGCCAAAGTAACCTGCGGATTTATCTTTAAAACGGCGTACGATTTTCGCGATAACATTTATTGTGCGATTGGGTGTTTCGATAATAACGGTCAATTCTGAGTCAATTAAAATAGTCGATAAAAGTACAGTTCCAAGAGGGCAGGCAAAGAGTAATCCTGATGCGCTGATGTCAAGAACCCTGCCCGCAAAAGGTTCGTTTTCAACTTTACCGTGTTCAAAATATCCGTTTTCCTTAAGCGCAAAAGCCAGTATTTTTGCATATTGATACACATGATCAAGCACGCTGAAATCAAACGGAAGGCGGCCCTGTTTGTCTATCCAGATATGAATATAGCCAATAACATATTCGTGAAACAGAATCGGCACCCATGCGTCAGAGTAAATACCATTATCAAATTTGTATTTTAGAAAACGGGCGCAGTTATCGTCAAGATAAATAGTACCAATGCCTGTAGACTCAAGATAGCGTTTAAACAGCTCTTCTGTAATAATCCTTTTTTTGGGATAAGGATCCACTTTCGGGATAAAGTCTGCGGTCGAAGGAATAAAAAGAGCCTTGCCGGTTTCAGATACAATTCTTTCTTCTGTTGTTTCCGGTTTTTTATCTTTAAAATTTATAATCCTGTAGCCGTCTGCAAATTTGCTTAATAAGCTTTTTATCTGCTTCATTAACCCGGAAAGATTATGAGGATCCATATTCCGTGCCATGTCTTCATTTGTAATTTGCTCGTACTCCATAACTCTGGGAAACGCAAGATTATAGCGATCCCCGCAAAATGTAAAAAGAATCTTCATATCCGAAGGAGCGCCAACCCTCAGGAAATTTCTATCCAGATTTTTATATAAAATATCCGGTATTTTGCATGTAATTGAGTCATCCTTAACTGTTAAAATGTCAATAGTAAAATCAATCACCTGTCCGCGGTAATTAAACAATAGCGGCAGTCTGGAATTATTCTTGATTTTTGCCAATGGTTTGTCTGAATTAAAAATCAATTCTTCTCCTGCAGGACACTCAAGCGTAAAAGCATATTCATTCCCGTCTTTAATATACATTACAGGCAGCCTTTCATCGTATATGGCTTTAAAAAGGAATTCTTTTTCAATACGTCCTACAGGTGTCGCCATATCTAAAAAAACCTCTCATACGGGTTAAAATCATTTCGATAATTAGGCTCCTGTATTTCAATTGAACGCTCTCCAGGTTCATCAAGGAGCAGTTCCTCAAAAATCCAGTTTCCGACCGACCTTATCTCCCCGTCATCTCCCTCAATTTGTCTTGTTACATACCTTATATAAAGCTCTCCGGTTATTCCCAGCTCTCTGCCCAAAAACCTTACAAGAAATGATACAGATCCGTCTGCTTCTTCTCTTCCGCCTCCAATTCTGAAATTAACGGGACTTACAGCCTGCAGTGCAGTCAAATAACTTTCACGCGTAACGGCATTAACTGAAGAAAGCGCAGGGTGCCCCATTTGCCCTGAAAGAAGTCCTGTTCCCACAGAGTTGGCAAAAAAATAGGCTGCTGCTGTTGCGTTCCCGCGCCCAATTTCACCTATAACAACATCAACGGGATAACGCGGAGATTCTCCTCTCGCAGGACGCAGCAGCTCTTCAGGAATAGAGCCTCTGGGCAGTCTTTCCTGAGATACGGATAAAACCGGAATTAATATCAGTATACAACTAACTAATAATCTATACATATTTTCCTGAATTATTCATACATATATATATTCTAGTAAAAAAAAATCAATTAATCTATAATGCAGGTATAAATGAAAAAAACAATAGAAGCCTCGTTAAACGAAGATTATACTCATCCTGTCAGAGATGTTTTATGGGGGCATATCTATATGACTGAAGAACAGGCAATGCTGACAGAGTCAGTTCCTTTTATGCGGTTAAATCGAATTTTACAGCTTGGCCCTGTATATCTTGTGTATCCTGGCGCTACCCATACAAGAGCAAGCCACTCTATCGGCGTTTATCATCTTGGAAGAAGGCTTCTTCAAAATTTGGCACAGCGGGGCGCTTCTTCCTGGCTTACTCATGAAGGAGTAAAATCCTTTCTCGCTGCTTGCCTATTACACGATTTAGGCCATTTTCCGTATACTCACTCCCTTAAAGAACTGTCTCTTTCTTCGCATGAAAAGCTTTCTGGTATTATTATTCTAAATGAACCGATAAAAAGTCTTGTAAACACATCAGGAGCGGATCCAACTTTAACCGCCGCAATTGTAGACAAGGAAATACCATCATTTGATGAGGAGCTTCTATTCTACCGTAAGCTACTATCGGGCGCGCTTGACCCTGATAAACTGGATTACCTGAACCGCGATGCCCGGTACTGCGGAGTTCCATACGGCGCGCAGGATGTTGATTTCATATTCTCAAGATTAAATCCGGATAAAAAAAGAGGTGCAGACATTGACTCACGCCTGATTCCCAATGTTGAATCTGTTCTTTTCTCAAAATACCTAATGTACCGTACTGTATATTGGCACCGCAATGTACGCGCGGTTACCGCGATGGTCAAAAAAGCTCTTATGTATGGTCTTGAATCGGGAAAATTATCAATTGAAGATATGTATAATCTTGATGATTATAGTCTTTTTTCACTTCTTGAACAAAGAATCGGCGGATCTCTTGTAGAATCCGTACAAAAAGGACAAATTTATACGACAGCGATGGAAATATCTGTTGAATCTGCAGTATGTGAAACTGCCTGCGGGGAGCAAAATAATAATAAAACGGGAAAAACAGATATTAATCCGTTAAAAATCGATATTGATGCCATCAGGAATGTAAAGAACAGGGCGCAATTCGAGGAAAATCTTGCCCAGGAGCTTCGGGAAACAGGTGAAAGCGGCTTATCCGGAATAAGAGGTGATGATATTATTATTGATATTCCAGAACCCATATCGTTTGAAACCGGTCTTTATGTAACAGACGAGCAATGTAATTTCAGTGAAAGTTCAAGCGCTTTTAAGATTGAAACTGTAAACGCATTTATAAAAACCCTGTACACTGCTAGAATATATATTAATCAAAAATTTAAAGAAACTTTAAAGACATTTTTTCAAAGCTATAGTATACTTAATAAAGAGAACTGGAGGATTTAAATGGATATTCACAATACCAATGAAGACCTTGTATTCGGTACGGTACAAACAATTTTTGATGTAATACAAAACAGCGGTAATCCGGAAAATTTCTGTCTTTGCTACCAATGCCGGATAGATACGATTTGTTATACGTTAAACCGTATTGAGCCGCATTATATTGTGTCAAACCGCGGTTTTACCAGGTTAGAACCGACCAGTATTAAAAGACAGCAGATTGAGGCGGATATAACAACTCTTATTTACAAGGGTTTACGTCTGGTAAATCATAATATGCGTCCGACTGCTCCCCACGACGGTACGCCTGTAACTTTCCATAAAATTAATAACCCCATGTTTGATATTCCGACAATCGCAGGGCGTATTTTTAACGGTATAAGTTTTGAGCCTGTAACCGGCATTGAAATATTTCTTTATTGCAACGGAGAGTTAGTCGATATGAGAAACAGCAACTGGCAGAATCCCTTTATGCTGGTTCCGAGCACTCCTGGCGCGTTCAGTTTCTGGCCGCTTCCAATAACAGCAAACGCGCCTGACATTACCGAAGATTTTAAATTCTCAGTAAGGATCAATTCTCCCGATTATGAACCTGTTAATCACTTTTTTAACATTACAGCTACAAGCAAATTCCATAATCCACAGTCGTACGCCTTGAACCGCACATATAAACTTCCTGATTTATACATCTTTCCGCCTGGTAATGATGATATGAATTTGAATCCTGATTGATACATTTAGCAGTTTGTAATATTTAAATTTAAACTATCAAATTCTGGTACCGTGCATTATAATGATAGAAATTTAATTTCAGGAGATCATTATGAAGAAATGGGTTTGTACAGTTTGCGGTTATGTTCATACAGGAGACAGTGCGCCTGACGCCTGCCCTGTATGTAAAGTTCCGGCATCAAAATTCAAAGAACAGACGGCAGAAGGCGGCTATGCGGCAGAACATGTTGTAGGAGTCGCAAAGGGAGTTGATGCGGACATTATAAAAGATTTACAGGCGCATTTTAACGGTGAATGCTGCGAAGTCGGAATGTATCTGGCAATGAGTCGTGTTGCAGAGCGTGAAGGTTATCCGGAAATAGCAGACGCTTATCAGCGTTATGCGTTTGAAGAAGCCGAACATGCCGCCAAATTCGCGGAACTGTTAGGCGAAGTGATAACAGACAGCACAAAGAAAAACCTTGAATTGAGAATTGAAGCCGAAAAAGGAGCCTGCGCCGGAAAAACCGACATAGCAAAAAGAGCGAAAGAAAAGGGCCTGGACGCTATTCACGATACGGTACACGAAATGGCCCGCGATGAAGCCCGCCACTGCTCCGGCTTTAAGGGTTTGCTTAAAAGATACTTTTAAAATAAACCGCAAAAGCGAATCGAACCAAGGGTTCGCAGGTGAGCAAAGAGAAGAAAAAACTTCATCCTTCCTTTATGATGTTTGTGCGCCTTTGCGGTTAGAAAACATAAGAGTTGTCCGGAAACTGAAGTTTCCGGGCCAAACGAAGTTTGAAACTTACTTATGTAACCGCATTTAAATAATGCTTTATCCCGAAAAAATACAGGACTTGTGGGACAACCGACCAAGTTGCCGAACAGGTCTGGTCTTTTTTCTGTGTTTTAGTTAGGCAGCTGTTCCAAAAACACAACCTTCGATTTGAAAGTTTTGGAACAGCCTCGGGTATAAAGAACAAGAGTAACTTGCATTTATTTTTTAGATTCTATATACTGAAGTCCATATTAATTTATATTAATTTTGGAGCTTGTAGAAATGGGAATTTTAAATGTGGTTTTACTGGTCTTTTTTGTAATAGTTGCGGTGTTGCTTATATTATTAGTTTTGATTCAGAATGATGAAGGCGGCGGCGGTTTCGGCGGCATGTTTGGCGGGGGAGCAAATACCGCGTTTGGATCGCGCTCCGGCAATGTTCTTACGCGCGCTACCACTGTACTTGGATCGTTATTCCTTATTATCAGTCTTGGTCTGGCGTTTCTCAGCCGCACTACGGTGGGAGCCGGTGTTGAAGAGGAAGCCAGAAGAATCTCTTCCCAGGAAGCAGGTGTTAACTGGCTGGAAGAAGAGTTGAATCCGTCCCCGCTGCCCCCCGTTAATAATCTTCCTTTTGAGGATTTCACGTTTGAACAATTACTGGATGATGATTTTTTCAATGAAAACTTTGGAAATAATAATTAGGGCGCGGGGATTTTATAGGTTTTATAGCAGAGGTATATTATGATTCTGCAGGATGTATTGCTGCCTGAGTTTATCAAAATAGGCATTGAGGCTGAAGATAAAGACGAAGTATTCGAGGAATTGGTCGCCCATTATTGTCTGGTTGATAATTCCCGTTCCCATGATGAAATCCTGAAGGCGATAACACGGCGTGAAGCGAAAATGTCGACAGGAATTCACAAAGGCATTGCTGTTCCCCACGGTAAAACAAACGCCGTAAATACACTGCGCGGCACTCTCGGAATATCGCAGAAAGGCGTACACTACGACGCTCTTGACGGGGAGCCTGTGTATCTGTTTTTCCTGATTATTTCACCTTTGGAGGATTCGGAAAAATATCTACGGCTTTTGAAACATCTTGCTGAGCTGATTGAAATTCCGCAGTTCCAGATTGAGCTTCAGGCACAGAAGGATCCGCAAAGCGCTTTTAAAGTAATACGCAAATTTGAAGAAATGCTTTCCACCCAGAATTGATCGTTATGGTAAATAACAAGACACTTGATCATTTGCTGGAAGTCGAAGCATCAGCCGCTGCTATTGTAGAAGACGCGCAAAAGGAAGCGGATCGGCGCATACACGAAAACAATGAGAAAAACCGCCTTGCCTTTGATGAACGGTACAAGTCGGAAATAAAGAAACATCTGTCCCTGCTGAATGAAGAAATTGAAAAAGTTAAAACACAGTATAACAGGGCGCTGGATGATTACCGCAGAGAGATTTCCGCATTAAGCGTTGATAAGGAAGCGTTTTGCGCTCTCTTTAATGAATGTATATTAATTGAATCAACCGGCTCAAAATAGGGAGAGCCGACAATGTGGACTGACTCAGGCTATGCCTATGCCAAAGCAAGCTGGATCATCGGAAAGTCTTTTTTGGGGAAACGAATATCATTTCTCTCAGGGCTGCATACATTAAGTGATTTTGACAGGCAAATATTTCCCGACAGCTACCGTGAACTTCCCGGCAGAGAATTGCTCCCGAGTCTTGAAAAGCGGATTATCCAGAGGTGTGTAAAGCAGATATTGGGAGTTGTTAAATCTTATTCGCAGCCGCCGAGGCTCTTAATACGCATGCTTAAAGGGTTTGAATACAGCGATCTAAAAGAGTGTCTTGCGCATATAGCAGGCGGAAAAGACGATTTGCCAGTAATCAGCGACATTGGCCGTTTTAAAACTGTCCGCTTTGACGCATACCCTGATATTGAGGCAATGATTAAAAAAACAGAGTTTGAAAGTCTGCTTTCTTCCGATATTAAATCCATTAAAAAAGGAGCTGACCTGATTTCCATTGACGCAAAAATTGATTACCGCTTTTACCAAAGCCTCATAGAGAGTCTGTCACAGCTTGATTATGATGATCGCGAAACAGCTTCCCGCCTTATCGCCGATGAAATATCGCTTCGTAATTGCTTCTGGGCATTGCGGCTTCGGACTTATTATCAAAAAAGTGAGATTGAAACGGCAAAATACCTGATGGATTATAAACTGCTCGGCAATATTCATCAAAAAAGAGCGTCACTTAACGCAGAAGCAAAAAGCTCTCTGGATTTTTCTCTGGATATCCGGGAGAACTGGCAAGGCTGGAGATGGGAGAGGTTTTTAAATCATGAGGATACGGTGTATCCTTCCGGAACTGTACACCCTTCAGCGGCGCACTGGTCAGCGGATCCGCGTTATTTTCAGAATGCCGCATCTGAATATCTGTACCATCTTGCGTTTCACGGTTTTCACTCCTCTCCCATGTCGGTAGGCGCGATCTTTTGCTTTATCAAACTGAAAATGTTTGAAGAAGATCTCCTTACAAGCGTCGCGGAAGGACTTGCTCTCGGTATGGACAGCGGTACAATTTTTAAAATACTGCCGTCTTTTAAAAGAGAGGTGTCCTGATGCTGCGTCCCCGCAAGATGAAATTTATTGAGCTGGTTGTCATGAAGAACGACATGGACAACGTGCTTGACTATCTGGGAAGAAAGGCCGCGATACAATTTCCGGAAAAGGAAGGCACATTCGACAATCCGGAAATATCCAATATCAGAAATATTATTACCCGCCTTGGCGATGCCGGTGAATATATCGGCGTTAATCTTCATGAGGCAAAGAATGAAGAGACGCTTTCTTCCGGCGGAGACAATCAGTTTTCCGGTTTTCAGGGCGTCGACTTTCAAACACGGCGGCAAAAAAACGAGACGTTAGTTGAAAGTCTTTGTTCCGAAATTGAGAGATTAAAAGATCGTCAGAACAAAACAGAATATGAAAAAAGCCGCGTACGCGAAGCGATTAACGAAGCAAGGGCTTTTTCAAAAATGAACATGCCTTTTTCCGATTTTGAACATCTTTCGTTTCTGTGCCTTCGTTTCGGCCGACTTGATTCAAAGGGAATCTCCGAACTGAACGAAAGCCTTAAAAACCGCGCAGTAATCATTCCGCTGGATGAAAACAGAATTCTTGCGGCAAGTTCAAAGAAAGGACGGTTTGCCCTTGATTCGCAGCTTAAAAAAGTTTCTTTTGAACCTATTGCCGTACCTGATAATTACAGGGGAATACCCGCGCAGATGATGACAAGCATGAATGAACAATATGAAAAACTGGGGCAGGAACTTGAAAATATAAATGCTGAGAAAGAAAAGGCAAGAAGTAATTACGCGCCAGATTTAAAGAAGCTTGCATATGAATGGAATATTGCGCTTGTGATAGAGGAGATTAAGTTACGGTTTACCGCAACAGAGAGCATGTACCATTTTTCCGGATGGATTGTAGCTGACAGACAAGCGGAAATTATCAGGGAGCTTTCAAAATTGACAGGAGGCAGAATTGCTGTTCATTCGTATTCGCCCAATGAAATACCGTCTGTAAAGAGCGGAAAGGAAAAAGTTCCTGTCGCAATGAAACATAACGCGTTTGTAAAGGGTTTTGAAGGCATTGTATTTTCATACGGCGCGCCTGTATACGGAACAATTGACCCTACGGCAATTGTCGCGTTCTTTTTTACGCTGATGTTCGGAATAATGTTCGGTGACGCAGGACAGGGATTCCTGCTGTTTTTTTCGGGGTTTTTAATAAAATGGTTTCCAAAGAGACTATCAAAGTTTAAAAAGTATTCTACTCCGCTTGTCTCTGTAGGAATCGCGTCGATGATAATGGGACTGCTTGCAGGTTCTGTTTTTACAAACGAACATCTGCTTGTCGCTCCAACAAGAGCTGTAACCGCCGCCGTTACAGGATATCCGATGGATCGGATTTTACATATTCTGCCCATGGCAAGCGAAGGAGGAAGCATTACAAAGCTTTTGTATTTCTTCGCTTTTACCGTTGCCATCGGAGTAATAATAAACTCACTGGGCCTTATCATTAATATATTTAACCGCTGCGTGTTCAGGAAATTTCAGGCAGCTTTCTTTTCCAAAACAGGACTTGCAGGGCTTGTGTTTTTCTGGTACGCCCTGTTCATCGCTATTAGAATCATCCTGGGAGGACGCTTTGAAGCTTATGATTTTGCCGGGCTTTTAGTCCCTGTCGTTTGCATCTTCTTCGGACCTGTAATCTGGCGGTTAATTGCAGGAGAAAAGCCTGTTCTGGAAAACGGGCTTCTTTCGTTCGTTATGGAAGGATTTGTGGAAGTTCTGGATACGGTTTCTACTTATTTCTCCAATACCGTAAGTTTTCTGAGAGTTGGCGCGTTCGCTCTCGCTCACGCAGTATTCTCGTTTATTGTTTTTTATTTTACGGCTCAGCTTGCAAGTTCCGGCATTACGGGTACTTTATCAGCCGCTTTAATAATGATAGCGGGAAATGCTATAATAATTGTGCTTGAAGGCTTAATCGTAGCTATACAGGTGATACGCTTGCAATATTATGAGTTCTTTAATAAATTTTTTATAGAGACAGGCGTAGAGTTTGCGCCTTTCAGTTTTAAGGATAAGAGCGCATCCCTGTGAAGCCGAGAAGCAGCGCTTCTCCCTGAAACAGTGCGTGAGTATAATATCTTAGGAGTTAACATGAAACGCCTTTTTTTAATTTTATGTATTTTGCTTGCAGGCGCAGCAGTCTTCGCCCAGGAACAGTCAGCGGACGCCGATGCTTCCGAAGAATCCCTTGCAGGATCGCTCAGATATATCGCAGCGGCCCTTGCTGTAGGAATCTCCTGCATTGCAGGCGGCATAGCTGTAGGCCGGATAGGATCTGCCGCAATGGGCGCGATGAGCGAAAACCCCGATCTTTTCGGGAAAGCCCTGCCTTATGCCGGTCTTGCGGAAGGCATTTGCCTTTGGGGATTCCTTGTCGCTCTTTTGATATTGTTCATGTAAAAGGGACAATGATTGGATTATTTCTTTCTTGGAGATGAAGAACTTGTAACAGCTTTCCGTTTTGTCGGAATAAACGGAATAGCTGTAAGAAACTCCGGGGAAGCAATCGCCGCTTTCAGAAAAATCACCGAAGGTTCAGAAAGCGGCAATGCCGATTTACCTGCCTTTATTCCAAGCGCAAGTGAATGTCAGGTATTGCTCCTGACAGAGGAGACATCCGACTGGCTGGGCAGCATGGTAATTGACTGGCAGCTGTCAGGCCACTATCCCCTATTGGTTGAAATACCTGGAATCTCAGGCAGGCTTGAAGGAAGGAAAACGCTTGTGGAAGCAATCCGCGAAGCGATTGGGCTCCATGTTTAATAATTGCGGTTTTCCGAAACTAACCGAGCTCCGTAATAGCTTCAATCTTTAATAGTTTTTCCAGCCCTTCATTCATGCTGCCGTTATTTTCAAGAACATAATCTGCTAATGCTTCATATTTTGAATATTCTTCCCTGTAAAGCCTGATTTCTTCCCTGTGGATGTCAATCATCCTGCTGTTATGCTCAAAGATGGTTTTTCTGTCTTTTTTCATATCCTTAAGTATGAGCCTGGGTTTGCGCTGAACAAGTATAACTATTCCGCTCTCTTTCATTATTTTCGCGCATTCCGGTATTAAAGCTACTTCGGCGCCGGTAGAAATTACCGCCGGTCTTTTAAGCCTTGACAGCTCGTCCATTATCCTGATTTGGGAAATCTGGTACTGTCCTGCATTGGCTAAATCAAATAAATCGAGCCTGCTGCTTGATGATTGATGTCTTTCAATTGTTAACGTGTCGGTGTCATAGAACGGCAACCCCAATATGTCAGCTGCGTATCTGCCGAGCGTTGATTTCCCGCTCCCGGGAATACCGGTAAAAATAATGTTCTTCATTTCTTCCTCCAAATAATGACAAGATTTTTTTGTTTAAATTTTGTTTTCATGCCATATATGGGTTGAAACTGCCGGTTTGCATGACCGAAAAGGGAAATATTTTTACGTTTCTTCATTTGCTTAAACACGCAGAAACGACAGCCGTATATACATATTTAAGGTATTTTCCTGCATTGTTCATTGATATTCTGATATAAAAGTCCAGCCTTGTATAACGTATCACATTAGTCCATAGTGAAATATCACTATAGGCTATAGTGAATGTTAACTACAGTCTAAAGTGAACTGCCACTATAGGCTAAAGTGATATATCACTATAGACTGCAGGATGAACCAGTTCTAAGGCAGAAAGAGAAGCATGTGAGCGCTTAAACTGCCTGCGGTTTCAGCTTATAACCAGAGTCACTCCTACGGTTGCTTTGTCCACACTGCACCATTGTCAGCACGTGTATGGGTACCGACGCCGCCTGCAAGGTATTTATCGCGTAAATCGCCGGGGAAATGTGCATCTACGAAATCATCCTGGTTAATTGTACCCTGGAATGTAACGCCTGTAAGACCTTCTATCTTCTGCTCCGGTCCCGGACCGTTAGTTACCCTTATCGTATTGATCAATATTTAAATGTTTATTAGTGTGTTAAGAAGTGGATTAAAAGATCAAAATGAAAAACCTGCGAAGCTGCTATTTGTATACTTTTTTAATTCTTTATTTTATTACAGCGCCCTGTTTTCTTGCCGCGCAGTCTACAGCGGATGAAATTGAAAACCTGCTGAACACAAAGGCGGTCACTTATGCACAGGCGGTTCGCTTTGTGCTGGAAGCGGCCAATATTACAGCGGTTTCCGGTTATGAGGAAGCCTATCATTATGCCTCTGAACGCAGCTTGCTGCCGAAGAATATTTCAATGAACCAGACAATGCGGCTGGATGGTTTATCTTTGCTTTTAATGAAATCCTTTAATTTAAAGGGCGGTCTCTTTTATTCAATGTTTAAAAATCCGCATTATGCTTACAGGGAGCTGGTTTACAGGGATGTTATTCAGGGCAGAGCCGATCCAGGAATGAATGTAACAGGAGAAAGATTTCTTTTCTATGTTAACCGTATTTTGACTCAGGAAGGCTTTTAAATGAAAGGCTTCGGTAACATCTATTTCTGCCTCAGCCGCCGTATCAGGAAGATAATCTTTTGTTTATTGATATTTTTTATAATGCCGCTCTCTGTTTCCGCTGTTGATTTAGGACTAGTTACCAATTTATATACAGGATTCGACGGCGTAGGCGGCGATGAAAATACATTTGAGTTTAAAGCTGATATCTGGCCGCGCTTGTCCGGCATTATCGGCGGTAACGGGGAGTTCTACCTTTCGGCAGGTCTGACTTTGGGTGTAACACGCACCAAAGCCGCCAGTACAGAAACCAGTTCTTATATTGTACCGGAACTTCTGCGCACAGAGCTTTCATTTCGTTTCGGCAGTATGGGAATCAAGTTTGGACGTATATTCTACAATGATCCTCTGTCATTAATCGCAGACGGGCTTTTTGACGGGGTTCAGTTTAATTTTAACACAATGTCCGGCAAATTCAGCGCCGGAGCCATGTATACAGGTTTGCTTTACAAAAAAAACGCCGGTATTAATCTGACAGATTACGACTTGACAACCTTTAATTTACCGCTTGATTACAGCGACTTTGTAAATACTTACTTTGCTTCCAAAAGGATTATAACGGCTGTTGAATGGGATCATCCTTCAATTGCTGAATTCCTGCATCTTAATATCTCCTTTCTCGGTCAGTTTGATGTAAACGGCGCTGATTCAAGATATAACAGCCAGTACTTTACCTTAAAAGCGGGTATTCCGTTCGGCAGTTTTCTTTTTGAGGCAGGCGGGAGTCTTGGTTTATGGCAGTCTGCATTAAATAACAATAATAAAAACGGTCTGATGTTTGCAGGCGACTTTGGCCTGTTCTGGCAGCTTCCGGCAAGTTTTCAAAGCCGTCTTTCACTCACCGCAAGGATTATAGGCGGCGCTGTTAATGACAGGAATACCGCTTTTACTACTGTAACCGGAAAATATTTCGGCGAGGTATTGAAACTTAAAATATCCGGGCTTTCCATGTACAGCCTGAATTACTCGGCGCGTTTTACACGGGAAACAGGATTTTCTTTAGCCGCCTCGTATTTTATAAGAAATGATCTTGGTACTGTTCAGGGTTATCCCGTAAGCGCGGACTCTGACGGGTACTTTCTTGGCCCTGAATTATTTACCCGTTTTATCTGGAGCCCGGCTTCTGATTTGCAGATAAACGCCAGAGCCGGAGTGTTTATTCCGTCAATGGGTAATGCAGGGCGGGATGAAAAAGCTAAATGGCGCCTTGAGCTGACAGTTACTATATCTGTTTTTTAAATAAGGAGATGCAATGAGAAGTTTTTTAACGGTTATTTTAATGTCAGCCGGGATTGTATTCTGCGCGTTCGGCCAGAACGGTGTGCTGCGCGAGATGTCCGGCGAAGTGGAAATTAAGGCTGCAGGCGCATCATCATTTTCCGCAGCCAGAATCGGCGATACAATCGCGCAGAATACAATTGTATCAACAGGTTTCAGAGGCACCGCTGTAATCGAAGTCGGCAGTTCCTTAATTACCGTACGTCCCCTTACGCGTCTTTCCCTTTCGGAAATACAGCGTTCTTCAAATACGGAAAATGTTAATGTGAATCTTCAGACAGGAAGGGTCAGGGTGGACGTAAACCCGCCTGCGGGAACAAAGACAAATCTGACAGTCCAAAGTACGGTAGCGAGCGCTTCTGTACGCGGCACTGTTTTTGAGTTTGATACCTATAACCTCAACGTCAATGAAGGCAGTGTGGTTTTCGGCGGCAGCAGCGGGCCTGTTGTCATGGTTAACCCGGGAAACAATACCTTTGTAGGAAATGACGGCGCTCCTGTAAACCCTGTTGTTGTTGCCTCTTCATCCCTCGCTCCTTCTTCGCCTGTCGGCGCGCCGCCACCTGAAACAACGACTGCTGCCGCAGTGATTAATTACGGAGACATGTCCATAAACCTTGATTATGATTAATTTATTACTATGCTGAACTAAATGAAAAAGATAAGAAACTTACTGTTAGGCTTAAGCGCCGCGTTAGTGTTTTCAGTTTTGTATGCAACAGATACGCTTTCCTTGCTGGAAGACCGGCTTTATGATCTGTTCCTGCGGTTCAGACCTGAACGCGAATTATTATCCGATATTGTTTTTCTTGATGTCGACGATTTAGCTATCTCATATTACGGTATCTTTCCCTGGCCGCGCGCCATTCCTGCGGACGGTCTTTTGCGCCTTAAAGAGTACGGAGCAAGAGCGGCAATTCTGGATATTGAGTATATTGACAAAGGACCTCAGGGAGTAGACAGCCTGTACCTTGATTACGGGCTAAGCAATGATTTTGACCGCAGCTTTACAGAAATTGATATATCGGCGCGGGAACTTTTCTCCGCTATAAGGAACGGCTGGATACCTCTAAGCGATGTGGATGATTATGCAAATTCATTCTCGCGTGTAATTGATGAAAAAAGAAACGATCTTTACATAAAAGCGCAGACAGTAGCGCGAGATAACGATCTTTATCTTGCGCAGGCAATTGCCCTTTTCGGCAGAGGGTGGTCTACTCTCGGTCTGCGTCCTTTTCATCTTGAAGGCGAAGAAGCTGAACGCCGTTTTCTTGCGCAAGAAAGATTCTCCATTACAGTAAATGCCGCCCCCAATGTTTCGATGGGAGATAAATATATCGATATCCTTCCCGCGCTGCCGATTTTTTCCCGCGCGGCAAAAGGAGCCGGTTTTACAAACGCCGAAGTTGACAGAGACGGAGTAAGAAGGCGGATTTATCTTGTCCAGAATATTTTTGATCACTGGTATACTCAGCTTGCTTTCGCTCCGCTTTTAAATTATCTGGGAAACCCTGAAATATATCTGGAAAAGAGGAAGATGACGCTTAAGCAGGCGCATATGCCGGACGGCGGAATAAAAGATATTGTCATTCCCATGGATCATCTTGGCAGAGTCATGCTTGACTGGCCAAAAGAAAACTATTATGAAAGCTATACTCACGTTTCATTCGCCAATTTTTCCCTTCTGGATCAAATGGAAGCTGAACTGGATTCCTACAGCCGCGCTCTTGCCTCTTCGCAAATCAGCTTTTTTACGCAGTTTGATCCTTTAATAAGCGATATCCCCGATACCCTAAATTATATCAGCATGCTTTTTGACGAAGCGGCAGCAGCCAGGAACACCGCAATGGAAGAGACAGGCAGTAATATTTTTAATGAATATCTTGAATGCCGCAATTACGCGCATGAACTATTGGGTGAAATACTGGAGCTGGACATTGAAGAAAGAATGCGGCAGCTGACAGTACTGTTAAGCGAAGAATACGAGGATTTAGCTGATGTAATCGAAGATGAAGCTGAATATATCCTGTCTTTAATCAATGTTCTTGCTGTCAATTTAAACCGTTACAGGGAACTTACCGCAGATAATTTTCTTGCTTTCAATGATAAATTTGTCATTATTGGACGCGTTGATATGGGAACAACAGATATCGGCGTTAATCCGTTTCACGGACAGTATAACAATGTAGGCACTCACGGTGTTGTGCTTAATACAATCCTTGCGGGCTCTTTCATTACTCCTTTAAGTTTCTGGTGGAGCATTCTGATAATGATTGTTTTTGTTCCGCTTTTCTTCCATGTTACAGGCAGCCTTGCTCCTGTAATCCGCGCGGCTTTCGGATTCGCCGCCGTCCTGATATTACTTGCAGGCGCTGTACTGCTGTTCCGTTTTACAGGGATTTATATCGGGTCTCTCGGAATTACACTCGCAATGCTATCTGCGCTTATAATCCGCGAGATATATTCCTATGCTCATTCAGAAAAGGAAAAGCACTTTATCCGCACAGCGTTCTCCACATATGTTTCAGGCGATGTAGTTAAAGAAATTATCTCCAATCCTTCGCGCCTTCAGCTTGGAGGCACAAAACGCCACATGACGGCAATATTCACCGATGTTAAAGGATTTTCCTCCATTTCAGAACAGCTTGATCCTGAAGAACTTGTAAGGCTGCTTAATAAATATCTGAGCGCGATGAGCGATATTATTCTTGTGGAAAAAGGCACAATCGATAAATACGAAGGAGACGCGATTATAGCGTTCTTCGGCGCTCCTCTTGAACTAAAGGATCATGCGCTTCGCGCATGTATTTCCGCAATCAAATTAAAGAAAGCAGAAGCAGAATTAAACAAAACTATTCTAGAGCATAAATTATCGCCTCTTCCCCTTTTAACCCGCATAGGTGTCAATACAGGCAGCATGGTCGCTGGCAACATGGGTACAGCAGACAAGATGAACTATACAATCATGGGAAACGCGGTTAATCTTGCCGCGCGCCTTGAGGGTGTAAATAAACAATACGGAACATGGATACTTGCGTCGGAATATACTATAAATGAAACAGAGAACAACCTTCTTTACAGGCAGCTTGACAGGGTCCGCGTTGTCGGCATTAATGAGCCGGTGCGTCTTTGCGAACTTATTGACATGGCGGATACCGCAGACGAACCTGACAAAAGAATGGTAATGGTTTTTCACCAAGCGCTTGCCGATTTTGAACAGCGCAACTGGAAACAGGCGGCATTAGGTTTCAAGGAAGCGCGTTCAATCAAGAGTAACGACGAACCTTCTAAAATCTTCCTTGAACGCAGCATTAAGTTCCATAAATCACCGCCTGAGGATTCCTGGGACGGCGTATATAACCTGACTTCAAAGTAAAACGCGCATTGATTTTATACATGGTTTTAATTATATTGTATCAACTGTATGCTTAATATTTTCTTTCTGGGATTAATCAGCTTTTTCACCGATTTAAGCACTGAGATGGTATATCCTCTTATTCCGCTGTATCTGGTAGGCGCGTTCGGCGCGACTCACGTTTTGGTCGGAATAATAGAAGGTATCGCGGAAAGCCTTGCAAGTCTGCTAAAAGTCTATTCAGGTTACCTTACCGACAGGTTTCAGAAAAAGAAATTACTGGCTTTTTCCGGTTACGCTGCCGGTCTTATATACAAGATAGGTTTGTTATTCGCATCCTCATGGGCAGGAATACTGGGAGCGCGTGTTATTGACAGACTTGGAAAAGGCATACGCACTTCTCCGCGCGATGTTCTTGTAAGCGAAAGCGCGGGAGCGCAAAACATGGGCAAGGCATTCGGTATTCACAAAGCGCTTGACATGGCGGGAGCCGGAACTGGTATATTGATTATTTATTTATTAATAAGAAACTTAGACGGCAATTATGATTATAAGAATCTTTTTGCGCTTTCAATGATCCCCGCGGTTATAGGGCTTATCATGTTTATTTTTGTTAAAGAAAAGAAACGTGTAAAAGAAACCGAATCAATTGAAGTAAAAAAGCAGCCATTCTGGAAAAACATTAAGAATATTGATAATCAGTTAAAACTATATCTTGTTGTTGTTTTTATTTTTACATTGGGAAACTCGTCTAAAGCATTTATGATTCTGAAGGCAAGCGATGCGGGATTTAACGAAATAAATGTTATTCTGCTGTTTCTGCTTTACCACGCGGTTGCCGCTGTTTTTTCCATACCGCTTGGAAAATTATCAGATAAAATAGGGCGAAAAAACCTGCTGGTTCCCGGTTACATCATTTTCTCTGTTTGCTATTTCGGTTTTGCTTTCGCCGCGGCTCCGGCGGCGTTTGTTTTTACATTTATTCTTTACGGACTTTATACCGCGATGATAACAGGTGTAGAACGCGCCTTTGTAGCTGAAATCGCTCCGGGCGAATTAAAAGGAACAATGCTGGGCCTTCATTCTACTGTAGCGGGAGCCGCTCTTCTTCCGGCAAGTATAATAGCGGGAGTTTTATGGACAAACTTCGGATCAAAGGTTCCGTTTATATTCGGCGCTTGTCTATCTCTGTTAGCCGCAGTTCTATTGATTGTTTTTCTGAAAGGAAAAAATCATTCAGGTTCATGATTTTCGCAAGGTTCACGGATAATATTTCTATTATGCCTATTGGCGAAAGGTATTAAAAATGTATAAAATAAGGCGATAGGAATAAGCATGAAACAATATTCACAAATGAGCGCAGCGGAATTATCTGCGTTAAAGCAAGAGCTGGAAGAAGCCTTTTTAAAACATAAAGAAAAGGGAAAAAAACTCAATATGACAAGGGGTGTTCCTTCCGATGAACAGCTTTCCATTTGCAACGGAATACTTACCTGCCTTTCAGCAGATGATTATAAAGCTTTAAACGGTACAGACTGCCGCAATTACGGCGGGATAGACGGTATCCCTGAGTTAAAGAAAATCTTTGCGGATCTTCTGGATTTAACGCCTGATGAAGTGATTGTGGGCGGTAACTCTTCGCTTGCCTTAATGTTTGACAATGTCGCTGTAAACATGACTCACGGAGTACGTGACGGAAAGCCATGGCAGACTCAGGGACAAATAAAATTCCTGTGTCCTTCTCCCGGATACGACCGCCATTTTACAATCTGCGATTATTTCCATATTGATATGATTCCTGTTGCAATAGGAAATGACGGCCCTGACATGGATGAAATTGAAAAGCTTGTTTCATCTGATCCAATGATAAAAGGTATATGGTGCGTACCGAAATTCTCAAATCCGACAGGTATAGTTTATTGTGATAAAACAGTAAAGCGTTTCGCGAATCTAAAACCTGCGGCTAATGATTTTCGAATCTACTGGGACAATGCCTATGCTTTCCATGATCTTGGCAATACCAATATAACAATCCCGAATATAATCCGTCTTTGTGAGGAAGCTGGAAACCCGAATATGGTGTACCAATTTGCATCATTCTCAAAGGTGAGCTTCGCGGGCGCTTCCGTTTCCTGTATAGCTTCGTCAAAATCAAACTGCGAGTACATACGCAAACGGTTAACAGTGCAGACAATAGGACCGGATAAATTAAACCAGCTGCGCCATGCGCGTTTCTTTAAAGATGCCGCGGGTGTTATGGCACATATGGAAAAACATGCTGATATCCTGCGACCCAAGTTTAAACTGGTTTCCGATACATTGCAAAGTGAATTAGGTTCTCTCGGCATCGCCGAATGGACGAGGCCTTCAGGCGGTTATTTTGTCAGCTTCGATTCACTTGACGGCTGCGCGAAACGGATTGCCGCTCTTTGCACACAAGCCGGTGTTTCCCTGACTCCCGCAGGAGCAACTTTCCCGAAAGGAAACGATCCAAAGGATAGGAATATCCGCATTGCTCCCACCTGCCCGCCGCTTGATGAACTTAAGGAAGCTATGGAGATTTTCTGCGCCGCTGTCAAACTTGCAAGCGCAGAAAGATTCCTTTCGGAAAAGCAGGGTAACCAATCCAATTAAGGCTTTTCAAAAATTTTCATACTTCAAGCGGTCTTTTTTCAATCGGCTGGATTATTGATGTTATTACAATGCTGTTGTCAGGGATATTAAATTTTTGGCATAGTATCCAAATATAAATACTTCCTCAGTTTTCCGAATACTTCGTTAATGTTTAGCGGTTTTCCAAGGTGGTCGTCCATGCCTGCATAAAGGCAGGCTTCTATATCGTCTTTAAAAACATTCGCAGTCATTGCCACTATCGGGATATGTCTGTATACGGAAGTTACTTTTTCCAGTTCCGCTTCCATTGCTCGAATTCGGCGGGCAGCTTCATATCCGTCCATCAGAGGCATCTGTAAATCCATAAAGACAATATCGTATTTATTGGAATCGGCCACGATCCTGTCAAGCGCGTCTTTTCCGTTTACAGCGCAGTCAATTGCAAGTCCTGAGTCTGCAAGAAGGGCAATTATTATTTCGCGGTTTATTTCTATATCTTCCACCAATAGTAATGATTTACCAGCATATTCATTATGATACATTTCATAAACAGGTTCTGTCTGTTCTGTTTGTTCGTCATCGCATTTTTGCGCTTTTACTGTAAAGATAAAGCACGCTCCTTTTCCAAGCTCGGATTCTATCCAGATTGTTCCTCCCATCAGCTCGACAATACGCTTTGATATTACAAGCCCAAGTCCTGTTCCTCCGAATTTACGGCTAATCCCTGAATCCGCCTGTCCGAATGCGTTGAACAGTCTATTCTTTTGCTCTTCTGATATACCGATGCCATTGTCAGCTACTTCTATTTTTAATTCGTATTCTGTCTCGGTTTTCCCTGTTAAAACAGCGTTAAAACGGATTATACCTTCTTCTTTAGGAGTGAACTTTACCGCATTTGACAAAAGGTTTGTGATAACCTGCGCAAGCCTCTGATCGTCTCCGATAAAATGCAATGGTATTTTATCGTCTATATTAATGAGTAATTTTTGTTTCTTCTCGTCCAAGCGGAAGTTAATAACATTAATTACCTTTTGCAGCATGTTTCTGAAGTTGTATCTTACAGGGGACAGTTCCAGTTTATTGGCTTCTATTTTTGACATGTCAAGCACATCGTTTACAAGGCCCAGCAGGTGCGTTGATGCGTCCTCGATTTTACCGAGCGCATAATCTTTTTTATCGATATTGCTTGTATGTTTGCAGATTTCTGTCATGCCGATGATAGCATTAAGCGGCGTACGTATCTCATGGCTCATGTTTGCAAGGAAATTGCTCTTAGCGCGGTTTGCTGATTGGGCTTCCGCTGTGCGCTTGTTAACAAGGTCTTCAAGGTTTTTTCCTTCCTGGCGTTTTATCATCAAAATAATAAACACAAGAGTGAGTACAGACAGAAGAAGAACAGACGCGCCGATAAGCCACGGAACCTGCGCCTGGGCGAGTTTACCCTTGTAGTCATATGTTCTGAATACCCATTGGTCTGCGATACCGTTTACATCAATAAGCGAGAGCGCCTTGCTGATAATTGAACATAAATCTGCATAATCCCTGTTGAACCCGAAATAGGATTCCGCTGTTCTGTCAAATATAAGGTTTGCCTTATAACCTGAAAACTCATGGTAATAAGTTATCGCAAGAAGGCGTCTTTGGCTTGACATGACCATATCTACATGGCCGCGATCGAGGGCTTTAAAGGCATCATCGGAACTTTCATATATAAAAATATTAGGGTGATTCGGATACCATGCGCTAAAAACTTCTGAATAAGCTGTATCCTGCGGTATACTAACCCTTGCATTTAAAACCTCTTTAATGGTTACATTCGGTGTTTCCGTCTTTGATAGCAGTGCGTATCTGTCATTCAATGTCGGGATTGTCGCCCATAAAAAACCTTTCACCCTTCTTTCATCCGTAGGAATGAGTTCGGAAATCATAAATGCGTTCCCGGTTTCCAAATGGTTCAGTAATGCAGGCCATTCGGTGTGTTCATCATTGACAATACTGAATGATAATCCGGTCAGCTTTGATACTTCGTTAATTACATCAAAGTAAATTCCCTGCCATTGTTTTTCATATTTGTTATAGAAACTTATTGGATAATTATAATATTCAGCCACGAAGGGAATTACCTTGTTGTTATGCAGGAAATCGCGTTCTTTTTCGTTTAAAAGCAGGTACATTTTATGCCTGCGGTATTCCATCTCTCCCTGTTTGTACATTTCTGAGAGAAAAGAAGTGCCCGCGTTTCGTATAGCCTTCTTCACAACAGAGATTACAGGGGATAGTTCTTCCCTGTATGCAGTCATGGAAACAGGATTATAAATTACAGGATAAAAATCAATTGATTCAATGTCTATGTAAATATCAAAAGCGGCTTCCAGTATACCTTCTTCCAGAAAGGCGTCTACTTCTCCGCTTTTCAGCAAAGCGTATGCCTCTTGTGCGCTATTCACAAAAACAACCTCAAAGTTTTCATGAGCCTGCGAAGATACGACATAATTATATGTAGTAACTCCGTTTAACATGGCAAAACGCAAAGTCCTCACTTCGGCTATTTCCGATAACGAAACATTATTTTTAAGCATTATGTACTTTAAGGTTCGCTGGGCAATTGAGTCTGTCATATAGTATTTTTTAATGCGTTCCGCAGTCGGTGTAATATCGCCTGAAAAATCAACAATGCCGTTATCAAGATCGGTAATTAATTTACTCCAGTCATATAATGCCGGTTTAAAAGGAATCCCGATTAAATCAGTCAGCCAATCGCAAAAAAGAGCGGAAAAACCGTTTATTACATTTTTTTCAATATCGAAAAATGCTTCCGTTGAGTGAACCATTGAATAATTAAAATAAGGGTATTTTTCCTTAAGGTTTTCAATAGCGCTGATTTCTTCGGCAGTTACACCAGGTATTTCTTCCAGGGAAATCCAGCTCGGTGCGTATACGGATTGATTTGCGTTTGATTTATCACAGCCCGAGATTATTATGATAAAAAGAGCTGTTAAGATAACCACTGTATAATTTATATACTTATGCATCACTTATAGATCATAATATACTCAATGTATTTCGACAATTGCTTTTATTAAAAGCGGCGCAGTCTGCATACATATACTGACATGATTTTATAACAACAGTCTGCCTTGTTTTAGGGTTCTTTTCATGTTAATTTGTGTTGTGACCATAATACAAACCATTGATATACCTGACAGTCGCCAATCTTATTCTCTATAATAAGAGCGGTTAAAAAGCGTCAGGCGTTGTATCATAATTGACATTTAATGCTAAAAAAATATATAAAACCATATGGAGAAAAAATGAAACTTTGTTTCATATTGATCGTACATTAAGGAGGTTATCATGAGTTATGTTGATAAGATCATATCGATCATTGAGAAAGGGGACGTGGGGCAGAGCGAGTTTATTCAAGCGGCAAAGGAAGTTCTGGAATCACTGCGGATCATTGTTGATAAGGATAGTGTTTATGAAAAAGCAGGGCTTTTGGAGCGTCTTGTTGAACCTGAACGTGCGCTTATTTTCAGGGTTCCGTGGACTGACGACTCCGGCAAGGTTCAGGTTAACCGCGGTTTCCGCGTTCAGTTCAATTCAGCGATAGGCCCTTATAAGGGCGGACTTCGCTTTCATCCTTCAGTTAATTTAAGCATTATAAAGTTCCTTGGTTTTGAACAGATTTTCAAGAACTCGCTCACTGGACTTCCCATGGGCGGCGGCAAGGGCGGCAGTGACTTTGATCCTAAAGGTAAAAGCGACAATGAAGTCATGCGTTTCTGCCAGTCCTTTATGACAGAACTTTACAGGCATATAGGGCCGGATACCGATGTTCCCGCGGGGGATATCGGAGTCGGCGGCAGGGAAATTGGCTTTATGTACGGCCAGTACAAGCGCATTACAAATAGTTTTACAGGCGTTCTGACAGGTAAGGGTTTAGGTTGGGGTGGAAGCCTTGCCAGAACCGAGGCCACAGGCTACGGGCTTATCTATATAATTGACGAATACCTAAGAACAAAAGGGGATGGTTTTAAAGGCAAAAAGATTGTTGTTTCCGGCAGCGGAAATGTCGCCATTTTCGCGGCGCAGAAAGCGATGGAACTGGGAGCGGCGGTAGTAAGTATGTCTGACAGCAACGGGTTTATTTACCATAAAAACGGAATCAATCTTGATACAATCAAGGATATAAAACTTATTAACAGGGAAAGGCTGAGTAAATACGCTGAAATACATAACGACGCTGTATATACCGATGTGAATAAAGGCAGAGTATGGGACATTCCCTGCGATATCGCCCTCCCCTGCGCTACCCAGAACGAGCTTCTTCTTGAAGACGCGAAGAAACTTGCGGGAAGCGGCTGCAAAATAGTCGGCGAAGGTGCAAATATGCCGACAACCCTTGACGCTACAGAACTGCTACAGAGCAAAGGCGCGGCATTCTTCCCTGGGAAAGCCGCCAACGCAGGAGGCGTTGCGACATCCGGTCTTGAAATGTGCCAAAACTCCGCGCGTCTTTCCTGGTCATTTGAAGAAGTTGATGTAAAACTGAAAAACATAATGGCCGGTATATTCCGCAGTATGGATGACGCCGCCAGGGAATTCGGCAAAGAAGGAAACTTTGTTATCGGCGCCAATATCGCCGGCTTCAAGAAAGTCGCGAAAGCCATGCTGGATCAGGGAGTAATTTAAGAAAAGGACGTTTCCGCAAACAGGTTTCCGCCTGCTGACACAGCCTTTATCAGAATACCATAAAAATACTGTCATTGTTACTGGTAAAGGTTTGTTTGAGCGGATGTTGCTGTTTCAGGTATATGCTCTTCCCTGTTTGGAATATAACAGTTTGAGAATACCTGATACAAGAGAGTTTTTCATGGAAATCAATTTCTGATTCTTCACTCGCAGAGACGCATCGAACCTTCGGTTCGCGAGCGCAGGGATCGCAGTGAAGAATTAAAGATTGTATATTTTTGATTATACGAACCGAAAGCTAGAGGTGTCTCTATAAGCGAAGAATTCCTAATATAAGCTATAATCTCATTATATAATAAGGCAATATTGGAACATCGCTTGATTCGCCGTTTTTTAATACATTTAGACCTATTTTTCTTACTGCTACAGCTAAATTAGACATGTATTCGATTCTCGTGTATGTTACATACCCATAAAGCACGAATTTAACCAAGCCTCATTCCGGTATGGTAGGCTATAAAGGCAGCTATCCTTGATTTGTGGTAAGGCCATTCCAGCTTAAATAATTTTTAAGCTCTTCTATTGTTGAAATGCCTCTTTCCCTGGATTTACCGCAAACCCGTAGGACATTATCAAAATCAAAAGATTAAATGATCTTTTTCCGCTTTGCATACGGTAGAGCTTTAATTACGACATTTCGCGCTGAATTCACTGTAGCAGTGGCGAGGTTTTTATCAATACTTTTGATAAACTATAAATTTTTGAAGAGAATCTTCGTCAAATTTTGATAAAAACATCTCCTTAAAAATAAGGACGATAATATCCGCCTACGGCTTTTTGCATTTAAAAAGCATGTTCCGATTGAGATTCTTTACCCATAGTTTCCTGTTCCCTGAAATATTCAGATTTATTAAAATCCCAGAACTGATAGAGGTAATCGCAGAAACTTGTAGTTTTAGCTATTATATTTACTATAGGGTTTTCAGGTAAGCCATTTAAAAGCCAGCTTTGAGCTGTGGTTTTTTTTATCGTTAGTTCCGGCTGCCCTTTCATTCCTTCTATCTGTTATCAGATCGATAAAAATTACTGAGAACAATCCGTTTACTTTCTTTTGGCGCAGGTAAAAACTCTGGCGCATACTTCCTCCGTCTTTTGACAAGCCTTTGGCAAAACACGCCTTACAAGAGGAACCGCGCCTTTGTGGTTGTGGAAGTGACTCCGATAAATCAAGCTAATTACCTACATTGTAAGGAGTTAGATCATTTAAAAATATTGCCACCTCGGAGAATTGAACTCCAGACACGCAGATTTTCAGTCTGCTGCTCTACCAACTGAGCTAAGGTGGCTCTAATTATTCAATGACAGCGGTATAAAATCTATTATAGCAACTCAAAAAACACTATCATGTATAACTAAACACATTTTTATCATAAAATCAAAAATATTTCAAGTGTCCTACGTCGCTTTTATATTTTTCCAAGCTCTATGATGTTCAAAAAAGTCCATTTAGTTATGTAAAGTTGTAAATTGCAATTTTCACATTTTATTAATTAATGAGGAATCACCGCTATTGACTTGATTATTTTGTACCGCTATCCTTTTTGTTATGATGAAAGCAGCTTTTCCAGGCTCGTTTGATCCTCCGACATCGGGTCATGTTAATATTATAAAACGCGCCGCCTCCATTTTTGAGGAACTTACAATTGTTGTTGCCGAAAACAAACAGAAAAAGTATCTTTTTTCCGCTGAAGAAAGAGCTTCCATGATTCTGGAACTTGTAAAGGATTTGAAAAATGTATCGGTTGCTGTCTGTGATTACTTAATTGTCGATTTTCTGAATAATAAAGGCATTAAATTGCTTGTGCGAGGGGTGCGCGGTCTTGAGGACTTTTCATACGAGTTTGATCTTTCAATGATGAATAAAACACTAGATCCGGGAATTGAAACTATTTTTTTAACTACCGATCCGGAGTATTTTGTTATTCGTTCCTCATCAATTAAGGAATTGGCTTCTTTTAACGGGGATCTGCATAGAATGGTACCGCCTCTGGTTGCCAAAGCGTTAAAAGAAAAGTATAATAATGACAAATGAAGCTGTTCCAAAACTTAAGTTCCTGGAACAGGCTTGGATGACCCGTTATTAATGTTTAATAACAGGCGTTTTGCAATTTGACAATGTTTTTTACTTTGTCTTGACAATGATTCTATTTTATTGATAGATTTAAATAAGATTAAGAGGTTAAATTATGGCAGTACCCAGGGGTAAAACATCAAAAGCCAGGACAAGCCGTCGGCAGTCCATCAACATGAAACTTACCGCACCCACAATGATAAATTGCAGCACCTGTGGCAACAAGGTTCTTTTACACCGTGTATGCCAAAAGTGCGGCTTTTATCGGGGTAAGCAGGTAACCGTACCGGATTCCAAAGTATAAGACTTAAGGGGAAAAAAATGGATGAATTGTTTGAGAAAATGAAAAAGCTCATCGCAGAGAAGCTCGTTGTCGATGAAGGTAAAATTACTATGGAGGCGTCATTCCGTCAGGATCTCGGCGCCGACAGCCTCGATACCTATGAGCTGGTTTATGCCATCGAAGAAGAAATGGGCATCAATATTCCGGATGAAAAAGCCAATGAATTTGAAACTGTGAAGGACGCGTACGAATTTATTAAATCTCAGCAAAAATAAGAATCCCATCAGTTCAGAAAGAAAAAATGAACTGGCGGCGTTTCAGAAAGCCGCCGGTTTGAAATTTAAAAACATAGATATTTTAAACCTGTCATTTGTGCACCGTTCTGTATCCAATGAAACACCTAAGCGGGGCGATAAAGCCAATAACGAGCGTCTTGAATTCTTGGGCGATTCCATACTCGGTGCTGTATGCGCTACCCTTTTATACCAGTCTTATAAAGAAAAAAGCGAAGGAGACATGGCGAAGATAAAAGCTGTTGTTGTATCCGAGGATATTCTTTCGGGTATAGCTCTGTCTCTCCATATTGACGAAATGCTTCTGTTAGGCAAGGGCGAAGAGCTTTCAGGCGGAAGAACAAAGAAAACCATTCTTGCAGATGCAATGGAAGCTGTTATCGGCGCACTCTACCTTGATTCAGGCTATAAAGCTGTTTTTAACTTTGTCAGCGGATGTATTTTGCCGGAAATAAATAAAGTAACCGGCGAAAATTATCATAAGGACTATAAATCGCTCTTGCAGGAATACTGCCAGCAGAAGCTCCGCTGTTACCCTCAGTACATAATGGTTAAGCGCATAGGTCCTGAACATGATCGCACTTTTTGGATGGAAGTCCGCATAGGAGATACTGTTTACGGCACGGGAACAGGCCGTAACAAAAAAAGCGCTGAGCAGGAAGCGGCGAGAGAGACGTGGAGTATTATTGAAGAAGAAAATGTATAAATCTCTGTTGTATACAAATTCTCTTTCACATTTGAAAAAGTATTAATTCTGATTGGCCATTCTCCCAATTTTTCATTATATGTTAAAAAATAAAAATGCAATTTATTATTATAAATCAATATAAAAAAGCAAAAGATTATCTAAAACATTTTTAGTTTTTAAAAAGCCTCATATAGTTGAATGATACTTAAAAATCATGGTATTCTGTAAATAAGACATTTTCCGGATAATAGGAGAAACATGGATGGCATTAAAATATCTTCATGTCATTAATCCCGTTTATGCAGGAGACATACCTGCTTCAGAAATGAAATTGTCTTATATTAGTTATGATTCAGTATCTGCACAAACAAAAGATGTCTCCTCCATTGATGAGGTAATAAAACTTAAAAACGATTCAAAGATGTTATGGATAAATATAAGCGGATTAAAAGACAGTGATTCAATTAAACGTTTGGGTGAATTACTGGAAATACACCCTTTAACCATTGAGGATATTTTGCAAACAGAACAACAGGCCAAAATGGAAGTTTTTGAAAAATATAGATTTTTATTGGTTAAAACAATTATACAGAAGAAAAATACTTTTTGCCGTTTAAATGCCAAAAGGAAAATGTTCTCCCTGCCTTTCCGGAAGGACAAGCGTTTTGTCTCCCATAACAGAAAAACAGATGAATTGATTATTACCCAGGTTGGAATAGTTATTATAAAAAACATTCTGTTGACTTTTCAAGAATTATCAAGAGGCGCGTTTGAAAGCATAAGAAAAAAAATATTAGATAATACAGGTGAAATCCGCAAAATGGAAACAGATTATCTTGCTTATTTAATTATTGATAAAATTGTCGACGAATATTTTAACTCTATAAACCATTTGGAAGAACACATAGAAAATCTTGAGGAGCGCGCGACCAGAACAAGCGATGATACATATATAGAGGAGATACAGGAAACAAAAAAATACTTGCTCTTAATAAAGAAAGCGATTCTGCCTTTAAAAAACAATCTATTAATTATTTCCAGGCAAGAATCATTTTTCCAAACCGGGGAGATAAAACCATTTTTACAGGATCTAATTGAAAATTTAGATCATGCTGTAACACAGGTAGAACATTACCGCGAATGGCTGTCAAGCATTATGGAAGTAAATTTGTCTGTTTTATCGTATCAGTTGAACAAGGTAATGAAAGTTTTAGCCATGATTTCCGCCATCTTTATTCCGTTGTCTTTTATCGCAGGAATATACGGCATGAATTTTGAATTTATGCCTGAATTAAGTTATAATCTGGGGTATTTTATTGTTCTTGGCGTAATGCTTTTAGTCGCGACAATTATGATTGTATTTTTTAAAGTTCGCCGGTGGTTCTAGACTTTGATACCGTCATAAACTATGTTAGTACAGAATAAATAAAAACAATATTTGCTTCACATAATGAAGCGGCAATACCGTAGCCGATACATGTCTATCTTGTGCGTTTATCAATTAGCTCAAGCATGAAAAGGAAAGAGAAAATCAGCAGCCCGGCGCAAAGAGCAGCTATTTTTATATTTCTGTCGGATATAAAAAGGGGTTTATGAACTGAATAAACACTTCCTTTGATTGCAGGAACAGCTTTTGTATTTTCCAACCCTACAATTCTGATAAAATGTTCATCTTCCTGACCGTAACCCAGCAGCCGCGCCTGAACAAGGATTGTATCATGATCAAACAATAGGTTGTTTCTGGTTCTTTCAAGCTCTTCATTAAGAATCCCCAGCTCTTTGATGTTTTCCCATTGATATTCTCTCTCGGTTAATAGGTAATTATATGATGAAATTCCTTTTGGACCGGCAAAAAATGAAAAAAGCGCATATACAGCAACAGCGCTCCAGATCCCGATGAGGTATTTTTGGATTCTCATGACTCAATTAACGGTAATTTATACGTAATTCTTTAAGTAAGGCGAAGCATTGACAACGGTAATGTCATACTTTATTATTTATAATGAGAAAAACTACTGAAATATTACGAAAATACCGATGATGTAAGGATACAACTATTGTTTTGAGGCAGGAATTACAATGCTGACCGGTTGTAAGTGATAATTTAGGGAGCGGTTCATGGCAAGTAATAAAAAACCATCAATATACACTGATCGCAGCAGCATTGGATCTGCGGAAGAATTGGATGAATATGGGGTATGGGTAAAGAGCGGACCGCAAATTCTCTCAGATAACAATCAATTGAACGCGTCCTCCGGTGAACCCTCTGTTGATTTTGATGATTCTTTTTTATCCGCCGATGACGATGATTCATTGTCTGTTGATGACGCTGTACTTGATATTAACAGTGAGGATATGGCTGATTTCGATGACATGAAGTTTCCTGATGATAATATCGAAATAGATGATGAAAACAACACAACAAGTATAGATGCCGATATTGGTGGGCACAGTATTCAGGAAATCGATAATGAAGAAATTGATATAAAAAGCTTAAACATCGAAGATGAAAACATCGAGAATCTCGAAGATACTTCAGATGATAATGAAACTACAGAATCAAAAGATATATCTTTAGACACGTCTGCAGACGACATATTTGATGACAATTTGGAAGATGTAATTGATAAATCGGATAATATCAGCATGGACATTGATGATTTTGATGATGAATTTGAGATTGATGATATAACAAAAAATAATGTAATTACAGAAGATGATTTTGATAACGGTAATAATACAGACATTGATGATATAGCAAAAGAAAATATTATTTCCGGTAATAACAGCGTTGTTAGCAACGATTTAAGTCAGATTGATACTGTTGATCTTGATACATTTAGCGCTGAATCCTTTGGGATAAAATCTGCTGAAAACAAAAGCGCGGAATACCGTAGTGATGAGCAAGATATACAGAAAGATGATTTAATCGTCAGCGAAGACGACACGGTCGTCATTTATGATGATCTGCTTATGGATAATACCACGTCAGATGATTCTGATATCCCTACTGTAAAATCAATTGAAAACAATGTCGGCATCATGCAGGATAACTTAAATACGGCAAAAATCGGCGGAAATGAACTTTCTTCCATTCTTTTACAGCAGATTGCAAGCGAGCTTTCATCCATCAGAAACGAACTCACGGATCTTAAAAAAGAATTCGCAATTGCCAGATCCGGCATTAAAGCTCCGGAAAAGCCTGATAATTCTGCACACAGCAGTTTCTTTTCAGAAGAAGATGATGAAACAATATCGCTTACAGGCGACGAGCTTAATAACATACTCGGCACAAGCGGAGAAACAATTGTAGAAGAGGGTATACCGGAAACAATTGATGATGATAACGAAGGTGAAACAATCGCGCTGACAGGAGGCGAGATTGATAATATCATAAGCTCTGGTGATCTCACAGAGGAATCAGGAACTGAAGATATCGCCGAAGCGGAATCACCTGTTTTTGAGATTAGCATTGATGAACCGACTGATGAAGATATTGTTATTGATGAACCGCTGGACAAAGAAATTAGCTTTGATGAGTCACCGGAAGAAGTAGAATTAAACCTGCAGGAAGATGCTCCCCTGCACGAAATTGACATAGATTCACTTGATATCGGTACAGCTTCGGATACCAGTGATATTGATACCGCTTCAGAGATTGAGGGTGTTGACTTATCCATGTCAGATAACATTAACTTCGCTGATGACGAAATGTCATCAATTGACATGGATGATATAGTTGACGAAACAATTGATTTGGAAATTAACGAACCTTCTGATGCAGAGGTTGGAGAACATCTGACAGGTAATGATACAGATGATTCGGACATTTTGGCAGATGAAATACCTGTTGAATCAATTATATTTGATGATGCTGTCTTAGCAGATAAAGGCGATGTTATTGAAGAAGTACCTGATGAACATATAGAAACAGATGACATGGATATTGATTTTAGCACTGATCTTGATGAACAAACCGCAGAGGACATTCTTGAGACCGGTACAGGTTCATCTGATGATGGTGATAATGAAGTTAAATATGATATTGATGTTACAAACGCTATTGACGTTGATATTCATGACAGCATTGACACAGATATTCTTGATTCAATTGACAGCACCCTTGAAGATATTGACAGTGTTCTTGATGATATCGATACTGACGCTCATGGCGCAGTCCCGCAGGAAGACATCCCGTCTCTTGATGACAGCAATGAAGAACTGGTAATGCTTCGTGAAGAAGGCGTGGAACATCTTACTGCCGCTCCCGATAACATTTCATATCTTGAAGATAATACAATCGCTGATGATTTTGATTTATCAGACGCTGTAATTGAAGAGCCGGATTTATCAATCGATGGCATCAATGATGATCTTTCAGAACCAGAAATAGATGAATCTGAATATGATCTTGACACTCTTGACGATATAACAATAGATTCCGAGAAAATTGTAGAAATATCAATTGATGACATCCCTTCGGAAGATGATTTAACCGCTCTTAAAGATGAAATTGAATCCCAGGTGGAAGATACCTATGATATTGACAATGTTGAAGAATTATTAGAAGAAGATTCAACAGAATTACCGCAGTTGGATAAAGATATTGAAGATATTTCTGATGAGGTAATTTCTGCTCCCGCTTCTAAATCGGTTTCGGATCCTCAGCCTGCTGTCAAAGAAACTCCTGCTGTACAGGACACTCCTGTAAAAAAAGCATCTCCATACAAAAAAGACCATGCCCCGCAGACTTCTCCTGCTACCAAAAGCGCATACAGCGAAAACGGTAGCTTCAAGATTCCTGTAGAATTAAAATCTGAGCTAAGAAACATTCTAAGTTATATGGATCAGCTTCTGGAATCTCTCCCAGAAGAAAAAATAGAAGAATTCGCAAAATCAGATTACTTTGACTCATATAAAAAACTCTTTAAGGAATTGGGGTTGGTATAAACACGCCATACCCTGTTCCATCTCCCGGGAATATGACTTTAGACACAATGGAGACAGACGGCGCTCATCTTCATTCACGGTATAATCCGCAGGCTGAAGCCAGGCGATACATTGACTCTTTAAATCTAAAAGAAACAACAAATTGTTTTATTTTAATTGAGCCGGGGTTGGGCTACATTATTCCAGTATTACAGGAAAGATTTAAGACAGGTAATATAATTGTTCTTCATATCGGTAATTTCTCTCAGGACAAGGAAAATACGGATTCCAATTTCAATTCCGTCAATTTAAATGTAATCAGGCAAATATTCCCTCCTGATATTGATTCAAAAGAGGTACAAAAATTCCTTGAAATTCATATACCACAGACAAACATTGATTGCATCCGCGTTATTGATTGGAGGCCTTCTCTTAATTATTATAAAGAGGCATATTTAAATCTTTTAACGTATGTTGTAGAATTTCTTAAAAGAACCGACGCGGAAAGCAGAACAACGGCAACATTCGGGAAAAGATGGGTCAGGAATTTTTTCAGGAACATCGCGTATATAAATAAAATCGTTTTATACAGGCAAAGCGAAATACCTGTAATTATCACAGGTTCCGGTCCAAGCCTTGAAAGTGCACTTCCTTTTATCAGGAAAGTTCAAACTAACCATTTAATAATCGCAGCCTCCTCTTCGGCAATGGCTCTTTTAAATAACAGTATAATACCTGATATAATTATCGCGACTGACGGAGGCTCATGGGCTTTATGGCACATATATCCTGCAATAAGAAATAAATTGACATACAGCGCATTGCACGCGATAAATTTATGTACTGCCCTGCCCTCTCAATGTATAGATACACCTTTTCTAATATTAAATGACGGCAGTTTATGGCAGAGTATTATTCTTCATGAACTATCCATTCCGTCAATCATGATACCGCAGAAAGGAACTGTCAGCGCTGCTGCTGCGGAACTTGCTATGATTTTATCAAGCGGAAATATATTTTTATCCGGAATGGATTTTTCTGTTAATGATATAAGAACGCATGTTCGGCCATACGGTTTTGACAGTCTTTTTTTTAACCGGTCAAACCGCTTTGGCCCTGTATACTCGCAAGCATACACACGTTCAGCTCTTTTAAAGCAGGGCGGAAGCCTTGACATATACGCGTCATGGTTTAAAAACCAGCTTGATTCATGGCCAAAACGGATCTTTACAATAGGACAGGGAAATAAAATATTTGAAAAAACAAATACATCAATATTTTCAGATAACACGCTAAATACACAGAAAATAAAAAATACAGAAACGTATTTTAACTGCGCCGGTATTGAGAATTCGCATTTCAGGGAAAAAGGAGCAAAGGCCCTAATAAATGCGCTGAAAAATCCGGATTATTCGGAAAAATTAAATCAGGAACTACTGCCTTTACTGTTTCCTGGTGATGTCAGCGTAACAGAAAAAATGCTTGAAAATACAATTTATGAGATTTCCCATGAGTGAGAAAATACGGTATATTTTTACAAAAGCGCGCTCAGGAGAAACTGTTCCCGCCATTGTCCTGCCGTCAGGTGAAACAAAAAACCTTCATTCAATGATTGATCCAAAACGGGAGGCGCACCGGCTTGTTTCCGCAATTACAGAAGATATCGGTTTTTTTATTTTTCTCGGTCTTGGAGGAGGCTTTGCTCCGCAAGCCGCGCTTGAAACAACAAACGCGCGCATTATTGTAATTGATTTTGACAAAGACGGCATACAGGATCTGCTGGCATCGGGAAATTACACAAGACTTCTTAATAACGACCGCTTCAGCCTTTTAATCGATCCTTCCTGTGAAGTTATAAAAAATATTATATTGGAAAATTATAAACCCGCTCTTATGGGCGGTATTAAAACAATTCCCCTGCGGTCAAGAACAGAACAGAACACAGAAGAGTTTGAAAAAGCATTTGGCGCAATACAGGAAGCGATAGAAATTACAGGAAGCGATTATTCTGTTCAGGCGTATTTTGGAATACGATGGTTTTCCAATATTATACGCAATATAAAAAACATAAATAAAAACAACAACGTTTTTTTTGAAAATAAAAAACAAATCCGGGACGCAGCGATTATTGCGGCAGGCCCTTCTCTGGATCATCAGTTAACTTCTCTTAAGGACGCAAAAGAAAAAGGATTTTTTATAATCAGTTCTGATACCGCCCTGCCCGCTCTTTTGCATAATGGGATAGAAGCGGACGCTGTTGTTTCGATTGACTGCCAGCATATCAGTTATTATCATTTCCTGGGTTGCAATCTGCGCTGCATTCCGCTAATCCTTGATATCGCGAGTCCTCCGTCTTTTACAGAACTTTCACATTCACCCGTTTTTTTCTCAAGCGGTCATCCTCTTTCTGTTTACATTTGCGAATACTGGCGACCTTTTACGCGGCTTGATACATCCGGAGGCAATGTAACATACGCGTGTCTTTCGTTAGCGGAAACATTGGGAATGCGGAACATAATATTATACGGCGCGGATTTTTCATATATTAATTCGAGCTCCTACGCGAGAGGAACATATTTAAATCCGTATTTCTCAAAAAGGCAAAATCGTCTCTCTCCTTTAGAAGCGCAATCATCGGCTTTTTTATACAGAAATCCGTTTCTGCTCCCCGAAGACAATGAAGAGCTGACAACAGATAAAAGCCGTTATTACGAAACATCATCGCTCAGATTTTATCGGAAGAAACTGGAAGAAAAAACTTCCATGATGACAGCCCGCGTTACCTGCGAGCGAGGGTCTGGAGCGCCGGTTATTATTAGAAGCAGAGAGCGGATTGTTTATAGGAACGAGAACAGGATAGAGGAGAAATCAAGCAGCGAAATATCCGGCATGGAATTTCTGGAACAGTACAGAAATGATATAGCGGCTTTACCGGGAATGAAAAACAATGAGTATTATTTATCTGTACTAAATAAAAAAGAATCGCAGATTTTTACCACTTTACTGCCTTTTGCCGCAGCCATAAAAAAACAAAATACAGTGTTAAAACAAAAAGATTTAATTGAAGAAGTTAAAATACAAAGTATTAAAAAAATCGAGAAAGTATTAAATAGTGTCTGTCCACAAAGTCGGTTACTTTGCGGACAGACCTTACATTTTCTCGCCTAAAGGCTGCGAAAATGCGTTTTTTAAGGTGGTCTGTCTATAATGTGTCCACATTGTAGACAGATCTAAACAGTCATTGATTACCTGAAATTATTCAAGTCCATTCAGGTGTGTTAAAAAATTATTTTCAGCATTTCTCATAAGGGAAAGAGATCTTGCAAAGACAGACGCAAAGTCGAGCGGGCTTGATAACAACAATTCTGCAGTAATGGAAGCTACCTTGCCGTCGGAAGAAACGGCGACTTTAGCGACTTTTGAACGTCTGTTTGAATAATTGGCGGCAGTAAGTGCGTTTTCCGCGGAGGCTGAGCCAATGCTGAAACCGGTATAGATTTGAAAGAACTGAAGATCGTTTTCATCAACAATTATAAAGAAATTATCTCCGGATACCTTAAATTGAATATCACCGTCAATGTCTATCAAAGGAACATATCCTTCCAAACGCAAATGTTCCATATATATACTTTGAAGATTCGCTCTTGTCCAAGCTGACTGCGCCGCGGCCGGAAATATGAAAAAACATCCAATAATAACTACAGCCGCAAAAACTTTGCTCATTTTTGCCATATAAAACTCCTTAAAAGGTGATAAATAAACATGCTTCTAGTATAAATTATATTTCCCTTTTACCAAAAGTCAAGAATCATTTCCCAATTCATTTAAAACTTCAGTTGCGGTTGTCGCCTGTAGTTCATCTTCACCGTGACGAACAAAGACAAGAGCAGCCAGAGCCAGAGCGAAAGCAATGCTCGCGTATAAAAAGAGTATCATGTAATGACCTGCGACATCGCGTATAAAACCAAATAAAACCGGTGATATAATCTGTGAGCTGAACGAGAAAAAATAATAATAACCGATATAGGTTCCGATTTTTGTTTCTCCTGATAACTTTACTACCATCGGAAGTGAGTTGACATTTACCATTGCCCACGCAAGCCCGCCAAGGAAAAGGCAGACTCTGACAAGCCATACATTGGCGATAAACGCCATAGGTAAAAACAATACGATAAGGCCGAATAAACCGATTATAATCGCTTTGCGTCTCCCTATTCTTGCGCCGATAAATCCTGCCGGTACCGCGAAAGCCAGAAATGTGAGAGAGAAAATGGCGAGGGTTATTGACGCATCTCCCGGAGACATGGCAAGAGTGTTGGTTGCATATAACGTAAAGAATGTTTCAACGGCGTTATAACCTGTAAACCAGAAGAATATTCCAAACAGAATTAATAAAAGGCTTTTTAGTTCATCTTTGGTAAGTTTTATTTTAACTGCTTTTATTTTTTCTTCCGCCGCCGACTCATAGGCAGACTTAGGTTCACGCACAAAAAAGACAAGGACAAACAGAGCCAACAGCATCATTGCGGAACTCATCATAAATGGAAGCGGGAATCCGTTTCCGGTTCTTTCAAACCAGATATTAAAAAGTATTCCGCCAAGCAGGAACGCGAACACACCGCCAAGACCGCCCATTAAATTAACAATTCCGTTAGCCTGGCTTCTAAGGGGCCCGGGCGTAAGGTCTGGCATGAGAGCGACAACAGGAGATCTCCACGCCGACATTACAAATGTAAAAATGATCAGAACAACCATCAGGGAAAAAAGACTGCCCATATAAGGAATTAACGCAAAAGCGACGGCGCAGACAGGAATGCCGATAAAAATATATGGCATTCTTTTTCCAAAGCGCGTCCTTGTTTTATCACTCATTGTGCCAAACAGCGGCTGAAATATAACACCGAAAACATTATCTATAACCATAATCAGCCCAATAAGAGTTGTACTTGCTAAATATTTTTCAAGGATTTGAGGAACAAAAGAATTATACATACTCCACGCGATAGACGACGCGAAAAAACCGAAGGACAGCAAAAGAGTTACTTTTACATTTAATTTATTTTCTGTTGTTTTCATATCGTTAATTATCGCAGGTTATAATGAATTTAAGCAAGAAACAATTTATTAAATAAACAGAGATTAAGAGTTAAACGCAAACGCGGCGTATCCCACAAATGAATCAGGTATATCATCGCTCTTGTCAACATCGGCGGAGGTTGAATATTCAATGAGTTCAGCGCTGTTAAGTCCCTTCGCCTGAGCAAAACCCATCGCGCCAAGCACAGCGCCCGCTGAACATGAAGAGAAATCCTCTTGTGCGTGGCGTAATACTTCTTCACTGCTGCCTGATTGTACAGCTTTTATAAAAGCGGCATCGTTAACTTCGCGTGCCCACTTTAAGGCTTCCACTCCTCTTCCATGCGGTGAAAAGCTGTAATTTGAACCGTAATGCGTTAAATCTGTGGAAGCTAAAATATTAATTTTTCGATTCAATTTATCCGCTATTTGCGCGATAATTTTTCCCGATTCAAAGGATTTTAATTCCGCGCCAAGACGCATCCATATCAGCTTTGCCTCAGGGTAAAAATAACGCACCATTGGAAGAAGAACCTCAACAGTATTATCGCGGTAATGGTCTTCTAAGCCTTTTAATTCTTTTATTAATAATGAGCGTAACTTCGCATCAATGAACATCGGATCGAAAGGAGTTTTTACCGCGTCTTCCATCGCAAAAAGAGGTGGATGTTTCGAAGGTAAATGTCCGCCCAAAACAACGATAACTTCTGCGTCCGGCTGAAGGCTTAAAACAGCGCGTGCGGCAATACGCCCCGAGTAATACCAGCCCGCGTGCGGAGCAATTGCGGCCAGGCAGCCGCGTCTTGTCTGCTCTATACCGGATAAAAAGGATGAAACTGAAGCGCTGTCACGCGGATACCAGCCTGCCGGTAAAGAATAATCCCTTATTTGCATATAAAATCTGCCGATAATTATATCAGAGAAATGTAAATTATGGAAACAGAGAAATATAAAAAAACTGCCGCAGGTAAAAAAGGTAACGGCCTTGCGGTTGCAGGTTCAATCATTGCCGCAATTTGTATCGCTATCTATCTTTTCGCGCTGATACAGGGAGCGTTCCGGATCTATTTGAGCATAGATCAGCGCAAGATTACAATTGAACAGGAATTTGATCAGATTGCCGGTATTGCTCAATCCGCGGGAACGCGTGGTTTTATGGACGCGAGCTTTATTCAAACCATTAATAACGCTCTTACCGCAAGCGACAGCATTATCGCGTTAATTATAACAGGAGCCGATGTCGGATATTCATTTGAAAAGGAAACCGGCCAGGCGATTACATGGGTGAATAATCAGCCGAGATTTATCAACAGATTTGGTTTTTCTGACCAAAACCTATATAGACCATTGTCATTTGTTGAAATACGAAACGCCAATATCAAGGCAGCAGCCTCCGCTTTTGATTATAACGAGTTTTCAAGGATTTTAAGGGAAACTCTTTTGATAATTCTTGCAGGATTCGCTATTGCTTTTATTACAATGTTAATACAGCTTATCGCAAGAAAACCTGTACAGAACACTGTTCGTTATGTGCAAACACACGAACCTGTGCATAAAAAGACTTCGGAAGCTTTACAAGAGAAACATTCGTCGCAGCCGGATAAAAAAACAAGACATGTAACCGAAACATCATCAGGTGCGGTTTCAGGAACAAAAAATAAAACTGTCCATCCCATAAACGAACCTGAAGACTATGATGAAATAATATCCGCGGATTATGAACCTAAAGGGCTTTATTCGCCCCGCAGCAGTATCGGCTGGGAAGATTATATAAAAGATCGACTGGATTCTGAACTGCACCGCTGCTCTTCAGCGGAGAAGGATCTGGTTTTCAGCCTGATGGAATTGGATATTTCAGATAACGATACATACAGATCCGCAACGGAGGAAGCAGCCGCTTTCTTTACGTCCAGAGATTTGCTTTTTGAATACGGAAAAACAGGAATTGCGGTAATTATTCCGGGCATTACCCTTGATGACGGCATTTCCAAATGCGAAAGATTTATACAGCGGATATCGGAAAAACTGCCTGATATCACAGAAACCGATAAAGGTCTTTGTATCGGGTTGTCATCGCGCTCGGGAAGGATCCTTGACGCGGACAGACTGATTCTGGAAACCTCTGAAGCCTTAAAGAGAGCGAAAAAAGACGCGGACAGTCCGATAATCGCGTTCAGAAGCGATCCTGAAAAATACAGGGAATATATACGCACCCGCACCTGAGCGGCATCAATTTGCCGTTATTTTATTCGCTCATCGTGTATTAAAATCGTATTGACAGCTCAGCACTTTAAATAAAATTATGCCAATTCATTAAAAAAGCCTCAAGGATTGAAAAAGTTCCTGAGGCTTCTCCGCATAACGGCAGAATATAACCTTACTGCTTTATAAAGCTAACCATTCAGACCCTTCTCCATTATATCCAATTGTGTGTAAAGTTCCTTCGGAAGTCTGTCGCCGAATTTAGGATAATGATTTTCCCTGACATCGGCAATTTCGCTCTTCCAGCCGGCGACATCAACTTTTATTAGTTCTGCCATTATTTCAGCGCTTACTCCCGCTGGAGCATCAATAGCGCCTGGTTTAGGCAGATTACCGATTGGAGTTTCTATAAAGTTGTCAACTCCGTCACAGCGGTTGAACATCCACGCGAGTACACGGCTGTTTTCTCCGTAGCCCGGCCACATAAAATGTCCTTCTGCGTCTTTTCTGAACCAGTTTACAAAGAAGATTTTTGGAAGCTTATCGCCTTTACCGGTATCCTGCGCTTTCTTTCCAAGTTTAAGCCAGTGATTAAAGTAGTCGCCCATGTGATAACCGCAGAAAGGCAGCATGGCAAACGGGTCGCGCCTTATTGTTCCGGCTTTAAGGTCCAGAGCTGCGGCTGTAATTTCCGAGCCTGTAATTGATCCCATAAATACACCATGTACCCAGTCTTTACTTTGATTAACAAGAGGAATTGTATTCGGGCGTCTTCCGCCAAAAAGGAACGCCGCTATAGGCACGCCTTTTGGGTCTTCCCATTCAGAAGCTATAACAGGGCACTGGGACGCGGGAACTGTAAAGCGTGCGTTGGGATGTGCAATCTCCTCTCCCTTAACCGCTTTGTCATTTTTTGGGGAAGGTACTTTCTCTCCCTTCCAGTTAGTAATTGTTCCGCCCGGAGCGCCGTAGCCGATTTGTTCCCACCAGATATCGCTGTCTTCTGTTAAACCTGTGTTTGTAAAAATAGTATTTTTCTTTATCGAATCCATTGCGCTCTTGTTGGATTGATCGCTGGTTCCCGGCGCTACTCCGAAGAACCCCGCTTCCGGGTTAATAGCGTAAAGATGACCGTCTTCCTTGAACTTCATCCAGGCGATATCATCGCCGATTGTTTCAACTTTCCATCCAGGAAGGGTAGGGATAAGCATTGCGAGGTTTGTTTTTCCGCAGGCAGAAGGCAGAGCGCCTGCGATATATTTGACCTTGCCTTGCGGGTTTGTTATTTTTAGAATGAGCATATGTTCAGCAAGCCAGCCTTCGTCTCTTGCGAGAACGGACGCGATGCGGAGCGCAAGGCACTTCTTACCAAGTAGAGCGTTTCCGCCGTAGCCTGAACCGTAAGACCATATTTCGTAAGTATCAGGGAAATGGCTGATAAATTTCTTGCTGACATCAGGCTCGCACGGCCAACTGGTGTCTTTTTCGCCGGGGCCGAGCGGTTTGGCGATAGAATGAAGACATGGTACATAAAATCCGTTCGGTCCCAGTACATCCAAAACTTTTGTGCCGACACGGGTCATTATATGCATATTGATTACAACATAAGGGCTGTCTGTAATTTCTACCCCGATTTTCGCGATATCAGAGCCGACAGGGCCCATTGAGAAGGGGATAACATACATCGTGCGCCCTTTCATGCAGCCTTTATACTGTGCGGACATTGTTTTCTTTAACTCACCTGGATCGGTCCAGTTATTTGTAGGACCCGCGTCATCTTTATTTTTACTGGCAATAAAGGTTCGGCTTTCAGCTCTTGCGACATCCGAAGGATCAGAGTGGAACCAATAACAGCCGGGTCTTTTTACAGAGTCCAATTTGATGCCAAGCCCTGTGTCTGTCATTATTTTCAGCATTTTGTCATATTCAACCTTGCTGCCGTCGCAGACCTCTACAGTATCGGGGGTCATTAAGGCAGCCGCTTCATCAACCCATTTTTTCAGTCCTGCATGTTTTAATTCGTTTAAGTTCATAATCTCTCCTATTTTACAATTTCAGTATATCTGTTAATTTTAACGCTAGTTTTTACTATTTTACAAGTAAAAAATTAAGGAATGAGTAATAGATATCCGGCGGCATTCTTTTTCCTCATTCTCGAATCCTATTCCCTATTTATAAAAAAAAGCGTATATTATAAACATGGATGACAGAAGGAAAAGAATTGACGACCTTTTGAAAAACAGCCAGGAATCCCGCTCATCCCTTGACGCTCTTTTGGAAGGTTTTGGCGAAGCACTGTATGTCCGTACAAAGGAAATACAGAACAATTTTGAAGATATAAGTCAATATAATACATACATTCTTGACATATCAGAATCCAATACCGCTATTTCCAGAATTGAAGAGAAGAACCAGCGTTTAAAGGAATTGGAAGACGCAATCGAAATAAGAGAGCATCAGGAGAAAGAACGCGCAAAAGAAATGGCGGTTATTTACCGCAGACTAGGGAAGGCTTTGCTTGGAAACAGCGATTATAATGACTACACTTCCCTTTTTAAAGAACAGGCCAATACCTTGACTTCCAAGATTGAATCGCTTGAGACCCGTATCAGCGAGCTTGAAAACAAGGACGGAGGCAATGTTTTTTCCTGGATAGGAAAAAGCGCACAGGGGCTTGTACTTAAAACATTCCTTTCAAAAACACAGGAAAATCAGGAACAGCTTTATCACAATATAGGAGAGCGTTATAACGATCGTGAATTAATTTACAGAGACGATGAAGTATCCATAATACGCGCAGAAGCCGACAATCTTCGAAGTATTTCGCGAACTGCAATTGATGAGATTTCCTCATTGAGAGATGAAAAACGAATTATAACTGCCTCTTTTGGAATTGACGGCAATCCGCAAAAACAAATTCAATCTTTTCGGAATCATATTAATCAGGTAAAAGAAGCCCTAAACGGTTTATACAAGAAGTTCGGCGCCCAGACTGCCGGTATTGATGAAGACATAACCCCTGAGCGGAAATATTTTATTGATACAATTGTAACAGCCGAAGACGGAGAGATAATCTCAAGAGCGGTAAAATTAAATCAATCTTTAACTGACAATGAAAAAGCGATATCTAAGCTGCGCGCTTCTCTTGCGATTGATGATGAAAAGTCGAAAATCGAAAAGTTTAAAAAATCAATTGAAGACAAGAAAAGTAAAATCACTGATCTTCAGGACGCAATCAGTGATCTGGACGAAAGTGTCCGCGACTGCGAAAAATATATCCAGGAACTTGAAAAACAACTTTAAGGTAATGTATGCCGGTAAAAAAATCAAATACGAAAAAATCTGCCGTGAAAGCAAAGCCTGCGGCGAAAAAGGCCGCTGGTAAAGAGGCGTCCAAAACGAGTAAAACTGCGATTTCTAAATCTGCGTCAAAAGCTGTTTCAGCTAAAGCTGCCTCAGCTAGTGCCGTAGCTTCCAAAACTGCCGTGCCGAAGACCGCCGCTGTTACAGGGAAATCATCTGTTTATGATGAATCAAAAATCAAGACGCTCTCTTCGCTTGAACATATAAGACTGCGAACAGGAATGTATATCGGGCGGCTTGGAGACGGTTCCAACCCGGATGACGGGATATATGTTTTACTAAAAGAAATAATTGATAACGGCATTGATGAGTTTATCATGGGTAACGGAAAACTTATTGAAACAGTTGTCAAAGATATTGAAATACCGGGAAAGGCTATGGTCAAGGTACGCGATTTTGGCAGAGGCATACCGCTTGGGAAACTTGTCGAGTGCGTGTCCATAATCAATACCGGCGCCAAGTACAATGACGATGTGTTTCAGTTTTCTGTCGGTCTTAACGGAGTCGGAACAAAGGCTGTAAACGCGCTGTCTGTTCATTTCAGGGTAGTCGCGGTTCGCGGCGAAGAATTTGCGGAAGCCATTTTTGAAAGGGGAACCCTTAAAAGCCAGCGCAAGGGAAGATTGAAAGAAAAAGTTAAAGACGGGACATTGGTGGAATTTATTCCTGATCCTGAAATATTCAAAGACTATTTATTCAACACTGAGTTTATCGAAAAGCGAATCCAAAATTACGCGTATCTGAACGCAGGACTTAGTTTAACATTTAACGGTAAAAAGTTTGTATCCGCACGCGGACTTTATGATCTCCTGCAGGAAGAAACAGGAGAAGACGGACTCTATCCGCTCGGTTATTACAGGGGCGTTCATTCACCTAACGGACAGCTTGAGATCGCGTTTACACATACCAATAATTACGGTGAGGAATATTTTTCGTTTGTAAACGGCCAGTACACTTCCGACGGAGGAACCCACCTTTCAGCGTTCAAGGAAGGGTTCTTAAAAGGGATTCAGACCTTTTATAAAAAAGACTACCGATCCGAGGATGTCCGCGAAGGCACAACCGCAGCGATTGCCATCAAACTTAAAAATCCCGTTTTTGAAAGCCAGACAAAGAATAAACTTGGAAACTCGGATATCCGCGCCTGGGTTGTGCAGGAAGTGCGCAATGCTGTTGAAGACTGGCTTCATAAAAATCCCGAAGCGTGCAAGAAACTGGAACAGAAAATAATGGCAAACGAGTCTTTGCGCACCGAGCTTAACGCCGTTAAAAAGGAAGCGCGCGAGGCTGCAAAGAAAATCGCCCTTAAAATCCCAAAGCTTAAAGACTGCAAATACCATCTGGAAGACGGCAAGGACGGGGAGACATCGACCATTTTTATTACAGAAGGCGATTCCGCCGCAGGCTCAATTGTATCAAGCCGCGATGTAATGACTCAGGCTATTTTCGCTCTCCGCGGAAAAGTGGAAAATGTATACGGCAAAAAACGCGCCGCAATTTATAAAAACGAAGAGCTCTTTAACATGATGATGGCGCTGGGCATTGATAACGACATCGAAAGCCTTCGTTACGCGAAAATTGTAATCGCTACAGACGCGGACTTTGACGGCTTTCATATACGCAACCTGCTTTTAACGTTTTTCCTCTCCTACTTTGAAGAGCTTGTCACAGCGGGACATGTTTTTATCCTTGAAACGCCGCTTTTCCGCGTGCGCACAAAGAAAGAAACCCGCTACTGCTACACGGAAAAAGAACGCGATGAAGCCGCCTCCGCTCTCGGTTCCCAAAGCGAGATAACCCGTTTTAAGGGGTTAGGGGAGATCAGCCCTAAAGAGTTCGGCCAGTTTATCGGAGAGGATATGCGCCTTGTGCCTGTCTCTGTGAACACCTTAAAGCAGGTTCCGCAGGTACTTAACTTCTACATGGGTAAGAATACCCCTGAACGGCGCGAATATATCATGAAGAACCTGATTGAAGACGCGGGATAATCTCAATAACTACGGTATTGGTAAGCGTAAGTATAATTACTGCTGTTTTAGATAAAAACAATAGTAATTAGTACACGCAAGCTGTGCCTGAGCATATGCGTGTGCTTTGAATTTTTAACCACAGAGTAAAGCCAGCTTCCGGTTATACATTGAAACCTCAGATAAACTCAGCGTTAACAAGTTTCTCTTTCTTCTCTAGTATTAGTTCATCATTCAGCCTATAGTAAGCTGTCACTATAGCCTAAAGTGATATACAACTATAGACTATAGTGATAGTTCACTTTAGACTATAGTGAATATTAACTACAGTCTATAGTGACATATTACTATAGACTAAAGTGTGATATCACTATAGTCTAAAGTGGTATATAAGTCAAGGCAGGAACTTTGTATCAGAATATCAAGGAACAATGCTAGATAATACCCTAAAACTGAATTGTCATGAAGAAATGAATTTATCAGGAATGTAAATCCCCCGATTTACAAGAAGGCACGCAAAAACAGAGGGAAGAATATGATTTAACCGTAAGTGTATTAATTTTTAAAATTTTTATGTTTCATTTTTTAAATAATTGAGTCTGTCAACATGTGAACATATTTATAGACAGACTTCAAACCTCTCAGACAACTCCGACAAGTTTTCGAAAAAGTCTAATGTTTATTTATTCACAAAGAAAGAAATAACATAGTAGAAATTAACTATATGTCGTTTTATATTCTTATTTTGTAAGTTAGACGACACTTTTGTTCGCTTAATATGTATCTTTTGATATTAAAGCGGCATTAACTTTTTTCAGTCATTTGCGGGTTATACGTATTTTGTTTAAAAGTAGTTATACGACATTTACGCAATGGTTGTATAAAGGTTTATGAATAAAACACCGCCGTAAAAATACGGCGGTATTGTATATTTATTCTACCACGAAAGTGTAAGTGCCTTGTGTACTCTGTCTTTGAGTAACTTTTATGAAATATGTTGCTCCTAAAGTTGACGGATTATAAATTACTCTGGCGTTTAGGTTCCCTGTAGTATGGTTATCATTATATGAACTTCCAGTGTTATATACTGAGGTATTATTACCTCTATATACCTCCATATAAGTATCCACCACATTGCCTGTAGTTTCAAAAGTTACTGGATTACCTGTACCAAAGAAAGTAAACCAGTGTTCTCCATTTAGATTAATATTGTGGGATGTAGAATTACCAATTGCAACTGTCTTGGCATTAAATCGTGAACTACCATTACCATCACCGTGCTGAACAGTAAAGGAGTATGTACCAGCATTTCCTGTGATGCTAATAAAATATGTTGTACCTGATACAGTAAAAAAACTTATTGGATTAGCACCAGAATAGCTACTTGATGTATTATCCCCAGCAAAGATAGAAATATTCGTATTAACCACATTACCTTCTGTTTTAAAAAACACACGATTTCCTGTTCCTTCAAATCTGAACCAATGTGTACTACTTGAATTGATAATATGAGAAGATGAATTCCCTAAAGAAACAATTATAGGATTAGTGCGGATATTAGCTGTAGGTTGTTTTACTACGAAACTATAAGTTCCACTTGTTTGATTCCGAGTGGTAATTTTTATATAATAAGTTGATCCAGATGTTGTTGACGTATAGCTACATAAAGCATTAGAACCTTCTCCGCTATCATTATCATATGTACCTCCAGTACTATATACTGAGGTACTAGTGTCTCTATATACATCCATATATGTATCAACAACATTACCTGTGGTTTCAAAGATCACTGGGTTTCCATTTGCTTCATACTTAAACCAGTATTCACCGTTTAAATTTATGGTATGGGAACTTGTATATCCAACTGAAACTGATCTGGCATTATTTCTACTGCTACCAACTCCACCGGTATTACCACCTCCGCCACTACCATTGCTGCCTGGCTCATTGTCATCATTGCCGCCTAAGAAATCACACCCAATAACCATCATTCCGAATACCAGTACTATTACCAATATTCCCAGCATGAAAAATCTTTTTTTCATTTTTCCCCTTCTATTTTAAGTCTTTATGACTGAATATTGCACTTAAAATGTGCAATTATTTACTATATTAAACTTAATAGGGTTATAAGTCAATAATAAATAAACGAAATACGTTGAAAATATATCATATATTCATGAAATGATACCCAAATACGTTATTGTTCCATTATATTTTGTTACTTTAAGCTAATAAATATGAACGTGAAAGGTGTATTTGGGAAAAATTTAAAACATTTCCGAAAAGAAAGGAAATTATCGCAGGAGCAACTATCAGAAAATGTAGAAATAACTGTTAAGCATTTGAGCGAAATTGAAAGGGGAATTGTTTTTGCCTCTGCTAATTTAATGGATAAATTAGCAGAAAATCTGGATATTCCAATTTTTGCATTTTTTTTGTCAGATAATAGTATTTATTATGATAATATAATGCTCAACAGAATAGAAAAAGAAATTATTCAGAATATTGAACAGGCTATGAATAATATAAAAAAAGGTATTTTTAATAAACCTCTTTAAGATCAATTCAAAACCCATTTCTACAATCGTATAAAGGTCAAGGGTTATTTTTTACAGTTAATTTAAGCGAGCAGCTTGTAACCGGAACATTTGAATAAACGTTAAACCGGTTAATTGATAATAAATCAGATTTGGGTATATTCGACAATGACATAACAGATATCTACAACTTATTATAAACCTTACTGCCTGGCGGGACAGACTGTGTTATCCACACATTGCCTCCGATAATGCTGTTATGCCCGATAACGGTTTCACCGCCGAGAATAGTCGCGTTAGCGTAAATTGTTACATTGTCTTCGATGGTAGGATGGCGTTTCTTTCCGCTTTCGCCTTTTTTTACAGAAAGCGCTCCAAGGGTAACACCCTGATAAATCTTCACATTCTTTCCTATTATCGTAGTCTCTCCGAATACAATACCTGTACCGTGATCAATAAAAAATGATTCGTCAATTTCAGCGCCAGGATGGATGTCAATGCCGGTGCGTCTGTGAATAAGTTCGCTCATCATCCTGGGAATGATGGGAACCTGCCGTGTCCAGAAAAAGTGAGCGATACGATGAACAATAATCGCCTGAAATCCCGGATAGGAAAGAATCACCTCATCTGCGCTCATCGCCGCAGGATCCCCGCGGACAGCCGCTTCAAGGTCTTTGCTTAAAACAATTCTGATCTTGGGCAGCTCTTCAAAAAACTCTTCTATAACCATTGCCGCTACCGCCCTGCATCCTTCATGCCCGCAGTTTAACGCGCCAAGCCGGACAGAGAAGGCAAGGCTCTTTTCCACTTCTCCCCTAAGCGCTAAAGAAAGCATGTTTATTTTTTCAGCGGTTAAATCTTTAAAAGCGGCTCTGTCAGTGTTTAAGTTTTCAAGAAAACCCGGGAAAAGAAGCTCCTCAAGGCTGCGTACTATATCATCTATACTCTCCCTGCCGGGAAGATTAACAGAACCTGAGTGGTTAATCATGCCGTATTCATCGTAATTGCTAAGGAGTGTATCAATGCTTTTTTCAAGTCTTTTCATAATCAGCCTTTTTTACCTGCCTGCCTTATCCACAAGCGTTGATAAATCGCCGCCGCCTTTGAAGCGCAGCACGTTAACCATAAATATATTCAGCTTGTTGACAATGTTCGGAGGCAGAAGGTTTCCGTCAACTTCAACCGACAAAATCGGATAATTGCGCTCGCGTGCCCATGGAGTAAAGAGGCCTTCTATAACCCGTCCGATCAAACAGGCAAACGGGCTTATATTGACGATGCCGGAGAAACCTGCTTCCATTGCCGCTGCCGCCGAACCTGAAGAGACGGCGATTTCCGAGTTTAATTCAAGGTTAACAAAATGCTCGACTGTATACTTCATTATGCGGTGCATGTCGTGAGGTGTTTCGGGAATGAGTCCTGTCGGCCCAAGAATTGCAATTACTTTTTTCTCGATACTGTGTTTCCACCATTCTTCAATTTGCAGCTTTTTTAAATCCTTCCAGGGTTTAGAGAAAAGCCGTTTTCCCTTTTTTCTTAAGTTAATCAATTTTTTAAACGCGTACTCGCGCACAAAATCAAGGTAATGAATCCACTCCGAAACACCGGCGATCTTTACAACAATTCCCCTCTCGCTCATAAGCTCAATTAATTCGCCGACTGCGAAGTCATCGCGGCGAACATAAATCTCGCCGACAATTAAAACGCGCGGGCAGTCTACGGTCTTTCGCTTCAGCGGAATTTTCTTTACATCGGCAGCGACACTCTTAAGCTCTTTCCACAAATTCTTTGGATTGTGTTCGACAGAATGCATTACCCTGCGCCACGAAGATTCAAAATCTTTCTGCGCTTTTACAGGGTCTGCGGCAGTCGCCAAAAGCGAGCACTGAATATCCTTTAAATAGTCAGATAACACAAGTCCTATCCACATCTGTTTTGCGAAACTCGGACCAAGCTCCGTGTAGGAGTTATCTGCGGAAAGGATAAAAACCACAACATTTTCCAGGCGGAGATCGCGGAAAAGATTTTCGTAGTAAACATAGTACTGCCCCGTACGGCACGGGCCTGTCGTGATCGGAACAAAAAGGAGATAAAGCTCATCCTTGCGGTATTTATCGCTGAAGAAAAACTCAAGAGCGCTTCCAAGCACAAGATGGCTTGGGACGCACTCCTTCCCGGAAGCGTGAGCGCGCGCGATTTGGATTGTCCTGTTAGTCGCAACGGGCAGAGCTTCTGCATTTATATTAAGTCCGCGGACAGCGGCTCCCATGTACTCCGTGGAAATATTTCCCATGTTGGAAAGCAGCACCTTTACCCGCTTGTTCCCGATAACAGGAATCCTCTCGCCTGTTTTTACATTATCTATGCGCAAATCAAATGTGCCTGAATCTGTTTTCTCGCTTACAAAACGAAGGTTGTTATCGTAACGCTGCGCTTCGGCTTCGTTTTTCTTCGCGCGGTAACCGTCGATAATGTCGAGGAATGCCTCAACGCGCGTATCTACTCCCGCATCCGCCGAGTGAGAATCAAGCTCAAGTACAAGGAAGGGTTTTTGTCCCATCATCCATTTAACGTAGTGAAGAATGAAAGAGTCAGGCGCGCATGAAAAGTTGGAAATGAACGTAAGATAGATATTGTCTTCTTTTTTTAGGAGGCTTGCCGCCTTTAAGTCCTGCTGACCGTAAAACCAGTACATATTGGGGAAAATAGTCTCATTGCGGAACGGCAGTATATCAAACGGGATGATTGAATAGCCTCTGGTTGTAAATTTACGCGGAATACCCATGTTCGCTTCCGGCGTGAACGCATTGTACGGCCTGCCCAAAAGAGCGATAACAGGGCGGTTTGCCTTGCGCGCATCCTCTAAAGCCTCAAGCCCCATTTTCTCCGCTGCGGAAAAATATTCCTTTTGCTTTGCAAGAGCAATATCAAAAGCCGCCTTTGTTTCCGCTTCGCTGATGCCTAAAATTTTTGTCATTTCGCAGAAGAGTTCCAGAGCCTTGCCTTCGCCGAATTTAAAACTTACGACAAGCGGCAGCCACTTTTTTTTATTAATATCGGGAAACGCCTTTTCCATGTAGTACGGAAGTGCCTGCGTTATGGGACAGAAGTTTGCGTGCACTTTTTCCTCATAACTTGGCATATCGCGGAAATGAGGAAGCAGAACATAATCCGCTCCCTTGTCAAGGCAGTCCTGAATGGCGCCGTGCGCAATCTCCGCTGGGAAACAGTACTGCGCCTCAGCCCGCGCAACCCCCGCATGAGCGACCTCGGTAGAAAGAAATGTTTTTATTCCCAATTCATGAAAGAACCAGCTATAAAGCGGATAAAGAGTGTGTACCGAGAATGCGCGGGGAATACCGATAATAAAATTCCTTGATATATTTTCCCGCAAAGACGCACAAACACGGCGGGAATCTTCTTCAGAAAAACATGGTGCGGAAAATTCTTCGAATAACATCTTCTGTCTTTTCCCGACATAGTCAAAAACAGGGACATCTTTTACCTGCTTACGCATGTTTGTGTATTTATTACAGCGGCCGCCGAACATGTACTTGTGGTTGTTTACATTTAACACCTGAATCGGGCAGAGGTTTTCACAGGACTGGCACGCGAAGACTCTTTCGTAACCGATTTCACGGTTAATGATTTCGTCTAACACTATGCTTTGCTCAGTTAACAAGCCTTCGTCCCGTTTACGCTTTGCAAGGAGGGCTACTCCGAAACAGCCCATAAGTTCCGGTGAAGGAGGAACAAGTATCTCCTTGTTTAAAAGCATCGCGAACGCAAGAGGAACTGCCGGGTTTTTGGCGACTCCTCCCTGAAGAAAAATCTTCCCGCCGATGGTGCGGTTTCCTACAACGCGGTTAAGATAATTCGCTACTATAGAGCAGACAATCCCTGCTGTGATATTTTCCCTGCCTGCACCCTGCTGCACCGCTTTGCGGATATCACTGTTGATAAAAGCTGAACAGTGTTCGCCGAATTTACACGGTGAGGCGGCGTCCAACGCGATAGGGCCGATATCGGCAGCACGGTGAATAGAAAGGTCTCCCGCGGCGGATTCTTCCAAAAAGGAACCTGTTCCGGCGGAGCACGCTTCGTTCATCGCGTAATCAATGGGCACTCCGTTTTTAAGGAGGACATATTTCGCGTCCTGCCCGCCTATTTCAAAAATCGTTTCCACTTCTTTGTCAAAGTATGTTGTCCCGACAGAGTGAGCGATAATTTCGTTGTAAACGCCAGGAGTTTCCAAAAATACGCCGAGTATTTCGCGGCTTGAACCTGTTGCGGAAACAAGACGGATATCAATTTCCTTGCTGCCCGTGTCGGCGATTAATTTATCCTGAATGATTTTTAAACATTCCTTTAATGCCTTAACAGGATCACCGTGAGTACGCCCGTAATGGCTCGCTGTAATTTCATCGGTTTCCATGTCGACAAGGCACGCCTTTGTTGTTGTAGAGCCGCCGTCAACACCGAGTATGTAAGCGCGATCCGCTCTTACCTTTCTGCCTGAAGCATCTCCAGATTTCTCAAATACTTTTACCTTGTCTTTCCAATCACGCAACGCGCCCAATGTGCCGAAGCGCACATCATTCGTTCGCAATAGTTTTTCAGCCGCTGGTAATTTACTTCCAGATTTAGGTGCCATAACAGCGGCGCCAAGCGCTTCGAACACAGGCGCAGATTGAGGAATGATAAACTCAATTGAAGGAGCTTTCTCCCGGATAAAACGGATAATGTGGCGGTTCAGGGTGATTCCGCCTGTCAGCACTACCCTTCCCGATGTCACTTTCGCGCGTTTCAGAAAGTCGATTACTTTAACCGCCATAACATCGGAAAGAGAGAGGACAATGTCATCTTTAGTCGCTTCGCGTTTATTAAGCCTGTGGGTGCAGTCGCTCTTCATGAATACCGAGCAGCGTGTGGAAAGAGCATGTACTTTCGCTGTATCAGACACCTTGTCTATATCATTTAGAGTCATGTCCATGCGGGCAAGCTGCTGCTTGAGAAACTCGCCGGTTCCGCTTGCGCATTTATTACCGGAAAAACTGTTTATAATCTTGCCGCTTGTGTCCAGCGAGTAGACAATCAAATCTTCGCCGCCCATGCTGACAACCGCGTCAGCTTTTATTTCAAGATTACGCAGAGCAGCTTCTACACATAACGGCTCCAAAGTACCGCTGACATCAAACATAAACCGGCCTTCATTGCCTGTAACAAGCGCTGGGAGTCCATTTTCTATTTTTCCATCAGCTAAAAGTTTATGAACTGCCGCGTTAAAATCACCTTCATGTGGAGTTGAAGCGCTCCAAACGACATTATTATTTTCTAAAATAACCATTTTAAGGCTTGTTGAGCCGATATTTATACCCAGTGATTTTTGACTTTGATCGTGCATTTTATAAGTTTAACAAGGTTAAAAGGTTGATTCAAGGCATTAATAAAGCCATTTTGACTTGTTATTTACCTGTTTCTTAATTAGAACACCTGTATGAGCGCTTTACCGAAAGGCGATGTGTTATATACATACACATATTATAATCAGTTTTTATGCCGCTCAAATATAAAGGAAAATATTACTGGAATATACGCGATAAATAATAAAATAAATCCTGTTAATGTCTGCTGGGAAAAAAACGCCCAGTAAGCTGAAGCGGCTAATAACGGAAGAGCCAGAATACAGAGAATCGATACAAGAGCTGAGTACCACTTGAAGTTTGTTATCATCCAATTAGTAAAGAATGAAATACCTGCAGCAAGAGCTGTCCATAAGAGCGGAACTGAAACAAGCAGAATAGGATCGTTTAACGCGCTCCATGTTAACGCGCGCATTGCACCCCAGGGAATTAGCCATAACAGAGCAAAGCACGCGAAATCAACCTCTCTTGAAAAGCCTTTTAAAATAAAAATAACTAAATAAATCAATAAAGGTACAAGAACCGGAACGCTTACAATATCTACAAAGCCAAAAATCCAGCGGTTTAATCCAAAGCCTCCCGGACTGACAAAGTAACCCAGGAAGAATTGAATAACCGCTATAACACTGCCGAAAATTAAGGCCCAAATGCCTCCCAGAGAAGCATTTGCGCCTGTAATAGCTTTACGAAGAAAGTAAAACAGGGGAACCCACAACAGACAAAAAAATGACAAAAATCTCTCCTAAATCATTACACTGAGAAATGTATCCTTTATATTGTCATTTTCATGAAAACTTGGCAATAGGAATAAAACTGTCTGTTTTAAGCGAAGCGCCTCCGACAAGCGCGCCGTCGATATTTTTCATTGCCATTAACTGCGCCGCGTTATCCGGTTTAACAGAACCGCCATATTGTATAATGATCTTTGCCGCCGCATCTTCTCCGTAAAGACGGGCTATTACTTTACGGACAAAAGAATGAACCGCTTCCGCGTCCTCAGGCGTCGCTGTTTTTCCTGTTCCAATTGCCCAAACAGGCTCATAAGCAATAATAACATTGTTCAAATCCGAAGCGCTTACTCCTTCAAGGCCTTTTACGGTCTGACTTTCACAGACTTCCTCAACTTTACCGGATTCGCGTTCCTGCAACAGTTCTCCGATACAGAGAATTACCTCGAACCCGTGCTTAAGAGCGAGCTTGACCTTCTTATTAATAAGCGCGTCATCTTCCTTATAGATATGACGTCTTTCGCTGTGTCCAAGTATGATAGTCTGCACTCCAAGGTCTTTAAGCTGCAATACAGATACTTCGCCTGTATGCGCGCCCTGCTCTTCACTTGCGCAGTTTTGTGCTCCAAGTCTGATATTAGTACCTTCGACAATAGCACTCACAGTTTCGAGTAACGTAAAAGAAGGCGCGACAAGATATTTATGTTTCCCGTCCCTAAGCTGGGTAACAAGGTCTTGCGCCAGCTGCGCGGCATCACCGCGGGTCAAGTGCATTTTCCAGTTACCCGCCATGTAATAATTTCTGCTCATTGTTTTATCCTCTGCAAACTTCAATACCAGGGAGCTTTTTGCCTTCCAAAAGTTCAAGCGAAGCGCCGCCGCCTGTGGAAACATGGCTCATTTTATCAGCAAGATTAAACTTGTTTACTGCCGCGACAGAATCTCCGCCGCCGACTACTGTGATTACGCCTTTGGAGGTTGCCTCTGCTACCATTTTCGCGACTTCTTCGGTACCTTTTGCAAAAGCGTCAAATTCAAAGACGCCGACTGGACCGTTCCACACTATTGTTTTTACACCGACGAGTACCTCTCTGTACTTTGCGAGTGTCTTCTTTCCCACATCAAGACCCAGCATTGAATCGGGAAGATCAAGCTCGTCAACAGGGACAGGAGCGGAAGCGGCGTCAAACGAAGTCGCCGCGACATGATCCAGGGGAAGCACTATCTGTACCCCTGCGCTTTTTGCCGCCGTCAGAATCTTGTTCGCAGTGCCGATCTGATCGTCTTCAACCAATGATTTCCCGATCTTATACCCCTGCGCTTTAAGGAAGGTATATGCCATGCCGCCGCCGATAATAAGCGCACTCGCATTCTTTAAAAGACTTTCAAGCACAGCTATCTTGGAGGAAACTTTCGCGCCTCCTATAATCGCGACTAACGGCTTCTGAGGGTTTGTAACAATCGGTTCAAGATAATCGCACTCTTTTTGCATGAGAAAACCGGCGACAGATACCGGTACAAATTTGGCGATTGATGCTGTTGAAGCGTGATCCCGGTGAGCAGTACCAAACGCGTCATTAACAAAGACTTCGCCGTAGGAAGCGAGCTCTTTCGCAAGCTTATCCAAAGCTGCCGCGTCAGTTGATGTCTCCTCCTTATGGAAACGGGTATTCTCAAGCATTATACATGAACCGTCAGCCTGACTCTCGATAAAGGTTTTCTTTCCGTAGCAGCTATCCTCGCCTGCGAATATAACAGGCTTTCCAAGTTTGGTTTGAAGGTACGCGGCGACAGGAGCCATACGGTGCTTGCCTTTAATGTATTTGTCTTCGTCAAAAGGTCTGCCGTCCTTATCAGCTTTTTCTTTCGCCTTCTTTGCGTCCTTGGAAGGATCGCCCAGATGCGACATAAGCGTAAGAGACTTGGCTCCCTGCTCAAGAATGTATTTAATTGTCGGCACCGCCGCAACTATACGCGTATCGTCCTGTACAACGCCGTCTTTCATCGGAACGTTAAAGTCAACGCGCATTATTACTCTTTTACCTTTCAGGTCAACGGACTTAACTGTTTTAATCATTACAATATCCCCCTAAACTTACTCAATTATCACGCACAGGCGCAGAGACAACGCAGACAATATGGAAATCAATGCTCAAAAACACGGTGCCGCTCAATCAAGCACGGACAATGATAACCAAACATTCCCTGCGCTCTGTGCGCCTCTGCAAGAAAACGGCATATTATTTACTGCCGATATATTTTAACAGATCGACTATCTTGTTCGAGTAACCCCATTCATTGTCGTACCATGAGACAACTTTAAAGAAGCGCTTCTCGCCGGGGAGGTTATTCTCCATTGTAGCGCGGCTGTCATAAATAGATGTGTGGATGTTGTGTACGATGTCTGTTGAGACAATCTCTTCATTCTGGAACAGTAAAACACCTTTAAGGTAACTGTCGGCGGCTTTCTTAAAGGCGGCATTGATCTCTTCGATCGATGTGTCCTTCTCCGTACGGAAAACAAGGTCAACAACAGAGCCTGTCGGGGTCGGAACACGGAAGCTCATACCGGTTAACTTGCCCTTTGTTACAGGGAGAACTTCTCCTACCGCTTTCGCGGCGCCTGTGGTAGAAGGGATAATGTTGATAGCCGCAGCGCGTCCGCCTCTCCAGTCTTTCTTGGAAGGGCCGTCAACTGTTTTCTGTGTCGCGGTATATGAATGGATCGTTGTCATAAGGCCGGTTTCAATACCGAAACCCTCTTTAATGATTACATGCACTAAAGGAGCCAGACAGTTTGTGGTACATGAAGCGTTAGAAATGACATGGTCTTCCGCAGGATTGTATTTTTCATGATTGACACCCATTACAAAGGTGGGAATCTTCTTCTCTTTACCCTTTGCTGGAGCGGAAATAATAACCTTCTTTGCTCCGGCATCAAGATGCCCGTAAGCTTTGTCATCGACAAAGAGGCCGGTACATTCAATTACGTACTCAACGCCCAGCTTTGCCCAGGGCAGGTTTTTAAGTTCTCTTTCGGCCATTACACACTGTATTTCATGACCGTTAATAACAAGAATATCGTCTTCTTCAGCGCCAGCTGACTTCTTTGTACTGATGTCGGCTTTCATTTGGCCCTGAGTCGAATCATATTTAAGCTGATAAGCGAAATACTTGGCGTCCGTAACAATATCAACAGCCGCTACTATATCAATCTTACCTTCGCCCTTTCCCAGCAGATTCTGGCCTACTAAGGACTGAAAAACCAGGCGTCCAATGCGCCCAAACCCATTAATTGCAACTTTCATTTGAATCTCCTTACATTTTTGTCTGTTTTTAACAGGATAGACCCGATCTGACAATAAGTCAAATAAAAAGAAAAATAGCCTGATATAATAATCAGTTTAAACCAGGCAATCCATTTACAATTATGCTGTTAATTACTACATTATTAATATGAAGAAGATATCCCTTACAGGCATTAAGCCTACAGGCGACCTCCACATCGGAAACTATTTCGGCGCTATAAAGCCCGCACTGGAACTTGCAAAGGAGTATGACGCGCGCTATTTCATCGCGGACTATCACGCGCTTAACACAATGAAGAATTCTAAGGAACTTAACTTTACAATCAGACAGGTTGCCGCGGGCTGGCTTGCCTGCGGTCTCGATCCTGAGAAAGTTATTTTCTACAGGCAGAGTTCCATCCCCGAAGTCTTTGAGCTTACAGCGATGCTGATGGCCTTTACCGCCAAGGGGCTTATGAACCGCGCTCACGCCTACAAGGCCGCTGTTCAGGAGAACACGGAACGCGGCGATGATACCGATGCGGGTATCAATATGGGCCTTTTCACATACCCTGTGTTAATGGCTGCCGATATCATAATCTTTGATTCGGATATTGTTCCTGTCGGCAGGGATCAGGTGCAGCACATTGAAATGGCGCAGGATATGGCGCAGTCGGTAAACGCTAATTACGGACAGCAGGTACTTAAAGTTCCGCAGGCGGGGGTTCAGGACAATACTGCTGTCGTGCCAGGTCTTGACGGGCGCAAAATGAGCAAGAGTTACGGGAATGTCATTCCGCTTTTCGCGTCCGAGAAAGCGCTGCATAAGACAATTATGCGCATTACAACCAATTCGCAGTCTGTACAGGAGCCTAAAGACCCTGATACAAGCCAGATTTTCCAGCTGTATAAGCTGTTCGCTGATGAAAGCGGACAGGCAGCTCTTGCAGAGCGTTACCGGGCTGGAGGCATGGGCTGGGGAGAGGCAAAGGAAGAACTCTTCAGCGCTGTAAACCGCTGCCTTTCGCCCATCCGTGAGCGTTATGACGCGATTATGTCCGACATTCCGTCTCTGGACAGAATACTTAAGCAGGGAGCGGAAAAAGCGCGCCCTATTGCCGCCGCTACGGTAAAACGTTTCCGTAAAGCAGCGGGAATTGATTAATCATTGCCTGCCTGTAATGTACGCATTACGGACAGGCTGCGATAAGAGGTAAATATGAGTACGATAACATGTATAGGAAGCGGCAATATGGGTATTGCCTTAATGGGAGCTGTCTCCGAAGAATACGAGATTCTTGTTACAGATACAGATATGCACAAAGCAAATCAGGCGGCACAAGCCCTGAGAGCAAAGGTTTTGGATTCCAATACAGAAGCCGCGGCAAAAGGCGATTTTGTCTTCCTTGCAGTTAAACCGCAGGTCTTACAGCATGTGTTAACCGAAATCGCGCCTGCTGTAAAGAAAAGGAAAAGGTTAAGCGCTCCGGTGCTTGTTTCGATGGCGGCAGGCTGGACGATAGCCAGGATACAGGAAACGCTCGGAGAAAAAGCGCCTGTAGTGCGCATAATGCCCAATACTCCCGCACTGATAGGAAAGGGAATGATCGCGATGTCGGTATCACGGGAAGTCCCGCAGGATAAAGCCGGCGAGCTTAAGAACATACTGGACAATACGGGTATTGTCGACCTTATAGAAGAGAAATACATGGACGCTGTTACAGGGCTTTCTGGATCAGGACCGGCATATGTTTACTTGTTCATGGAAGCATTGGCGGACGGAGGAGTACGCGCAGGCCTCCCAAGGGATAAAGCGCTATCTTATGCCTCCCAGACAGTACTTGGAGCCGCGGCAATGCTTCAGGAAACAGGAAAGCACCCCGGAGAGCTAAAGGATATGGTAACATCTCCAGGCGGCACTACCATTGCCGGAGTTGCCGCTCTTGAAGAGGGAGCGTTTCGCAGTACTGTAATTAAGGCTGTGGAAGCGTCATGGAGACGTTCAATAGAATTAGGTTAATATTAAATAGTACCGATACTAATGTATGAAACTCTGCCTGAGCCTTTCACTGCTTCTTGTTATTTTTAATCCTCTTTCATTATACGCTCAAGGGTCTGAATGGAGCCAGCATTCCGATGTTATCCGCGGCGAAGTATATGTTGATTTAGAACCGATCTACATAGGCCATATTGACGATGAATACCCTCTTGATATTCAAACAGCGGGACGGAGATCCCTCGATGAGCTGTCTTTGTTCTTCTCCGCCATGATTTACGGCTGGTCATTTAATTACGAAGTTGGAGAGAAAGCGAGGGGTATTGCAGAAGCCATTGAACTTGAACAGATCGGAACGATTCAATACGGCGATCCTGCTTTGCGAGTAACGGATACGTTAATAAAAGATATGCAGCTGAGGGTGTGGGCTGATTACCGTTTAAGCGAAGCTTTACAGCGCCGCTATCAGCTGTGGCGAACCGGAACAATCGTAAACGCGCAGTCAATCGGTTACGGCCCGTCCGATATTGATGAATACCCCGGCTGGATTGAGCTTAAGAAGATGGCGCTTGAAGACGCCGCAAAGACAGCGCTGCGAGCGTTATTGCAGGCAAGCGAAAGAAACCGTCCAAAGGAAGTAACAGGGCTAATAAGCCTTGCTTCGTTTCCCCGTTATTATATTGAATCAGGCCGCTGGGTTGTATCAGCACGTTTCAGGGTGCAGATTACAGAGATAATCCCTTTTGCTGTTTATTAGTTTATTAGTAGAAGCTTTTGGAACAAGCTCAGTTATTATGGATTAATTCAATATATTGAGATAAGATATACAGTATGGAAAAGAATCCCCTTGATATATTAAGAATAGGTATTTTTTATGACGGTTATTATTTCTATAAAGTAAGCAATTATTATAAATACGAACATGAAAGAAAATCACGAATAAGTATCAGCGGTCTTCATGATTTTATTAGAAGTGAAGCAGCATCCCTTACAAAAACTGATATCCGCCAGTGCAGGATAATAGACGCTCATTATTTCAAGGGAAGATCGTCTGCAAAAGAGCTGGGCGAGAAGGTGCAAAACGAACGAATCTTTGAAGATATCCTTATGAGGGAGAATATTGTCAGCCATTATCTGCCGCTGCGCTTCGGCGACAATAACACTGTTCAGGAAAAAGGAATTGATGTATGGCTCGCACTGGAAGCATATGAGCTTGCGATATACAAACATTTTGACATTCTGGTTCTTGTAGCTGGAGACGGCGATTATGTTCCTCTTGTCCGGAAACTCCACACTGTAGGAACACAGGTAATGCTTATCTGCTGGGATTTTTCGTACCATAACGAGAACGGTGATATAGTGGAAACCAAAACTTCCCGTCAATTACAGGACGAAGTGTTTTTCGCTGTCCCCATGCATCAGCGAATTGATCAAAATGACAACGACCTTACAAAGGACCTGTTTGTTACAGAAAGAGTCCAGGAACGATCCGCCGCTTTATACAGCGCAAAACCTGATGAGTCGGCTCCTGAAACAGAGGAACTAACGTCAACAATCTACAGTATTAATCCAAACGGTTTTGGTTTTATCAAAGATGAAGAGTGCAACAATGTTTTCTTTCATTACAGCAGGGTTATTAACTGTGATTTTACAGATATAAAATTCGGTATGAAGGTAAAGTACACTGTAGAAACAGATGAAGAGCGCAGTAAACGCGAAGGCGCTCCGCGTTACCGCGCTACAAAAGTTGCATTAATCAATTAAATCTAATGTAGCTCTTAAAAAACATAAATAGTCGGTCTGAAAGTTCTGGAATGGTCCTAATTCGAACCAAGCTCTGGTTTGTCTGCCGATAAAAATTGAATATATGCCTTTATCTCCCTCTATTCATAAAAACGAATATCAGTATAATAATATTGTGGCATACCTCTACGAGACACATCTTCATACAACCGGTGTCAGCAAATGCGCTGTCTCACTGGGAGCTGATTATATTACTTCATACATAGATAAAGGCTACTCCGGCATGATTGTAACCGATCATTTTTATAACGCGAACTGCGCGCTGTCTAGGAAGCTTCCGTGGAATGACTGGGTAAACCGATTTTGCAGGGGATATGAAGAGGCTAAGGAAGAAGGTGACCGTCAGGGGTTTGACGTTTTTTTCGGGTGGGAAGAAACCTTTGAAAGCTGCGATGATTATCTTATTTACGGGCTTGATAAGGCCTGGCTTCTTGAACACCCTGAGGTACGCAAATGGACAAGGGGCGAGCAGTACCGCGCAGTCAGGCAAGCGGGCGGCTGTGTTGTTCAGGCGCACCCGTTCAGGCAGCGTTACTACATTCCCCGCGTTGTTCTTTCGGCAGGCTGTGTAGACGGCATAGAAGCGGCCAACGGCGGACATGAGGATGTTTCATTTGACGCGCTTGCCTACCATTACGCAAAAAAACTTGGAAAGCCTGTTACAGCGGGAACAGATATCCACGACGCAAACGCTGTTTATTACGGCGCAACCTTCGGCGTATATTCCGATAAAAAACTGAACAATATTTCTGATTATGTTAAGATGATTCTGAATAACAATGCCGCCGGTATCAAGTTGGATAATGAAACGTTAGATTTTCGCAGCGGTTCAAAAGAGCCGGAAAGGTTTAAGCTTAACGGTTCGGAAGAAGTCAGAATCCCCGTTGAAATCCGCGACGGTGAAGATCGCGTAACAGGCGGATACTGGAAAAATTACCTGTAAAAGCCGTCCTAATTTAACAGTACCCTGCGCAGTAATAATTAAGGAGTATATATGAACGAGACAGCCGCCCATGTTCCCGAACGGATAAAGGAACTAAGGGAAATCCTTGAAATAAGCGCGCTTGATATGGCAAAAGATACCGGTATTCCCTTCGATACATATAATAAATATGAAAAAGGCGAGATTGACATCCCGATCAGCGTTCTGTATACAATAGCGGGAAGGCTCGGCACTGATGTTACTGTCCTTCTTACAGGCGAAGAGGCGAGGATGGACAGCGCCGCAGTCTGCCGCAAAGGCAAGGGAGTGCGGATTGAACGTTACCCCGGGTATGAGTTTTCCAGTCTTGCCTATAACTTTAAAAACAGGGATATGGAGCCTTTGCTTGTAACACTTGATTCTTCAAGACCTACGGCTCCCCTTGTATCTCATTCGGGGCAGGAGTTTAATTATGTTGTCGAAGGGCAGGTAAAAATCACTGTAGCTAAAAATAATCACATTCTTTCTCCGGGCGATTCTGTTTATTTTGACGCGCGTCTTCCCCACGGACAGTGCGCCATGGACGGAACAGCGCAATTTATTACGGTTATTCAGGAATAAAGCGATGGATGAAATTCTTTCCCGCTTTTTGCCGCGAATTGACTTTGACAGTTACGAAGATTTCTTTGAGAGCTATGAATGCAAAGCAAGCGATGGTTTTAATTTCGCCTATGATGTAGTTGATGAATGGGCCCGTATTGAGCCTGAAAAACTCGCTCTTCTCTGGACTGACGATACTCAGGAAGTTAAATCGTTTTCATTCGCGGATATCAAGCGTCTTTCGGATAAGGCTGCGAACGCGCTTCTTTCGTTAGGTGTAAATAAAGGCGATGTAATAAAACTGATTTTAAAGCAGCGCCCAGGCGTATGGGTATTAATGTGCGCTCTTTGCAAAATAGGAGCAGTTTGCATTCCTGGAACTTACCAGCTTACTGCAAAAGATTTGGAATACCGCTGCAATGCCGCCGGTGTAAAACTATTAATTACAGTTGATGATAAAGATGTGCTTGAAAGCATTGCCGCGGTTCTTCCGAAATGCCCGAATCTTGAGAAAGTTGCCGTCATCGGAAAGACTGTCCCCGGCGGTTTTATCAATATGCGCAATGAAATAGAGAAAGCCTCCGATAGTTTTACAAGGATTCAAACAAACGTAAAAGACCCAATGCTTATTTATTTTTCTTCAGGTACAACAGGGCTTCCAAAAATGGTGATTCACAACCATTCGCTTCCGTTAGGCCACATTGTTACGGCGAAATACTGGCACTGCGCAGAAGAAAACAAAGTTCACCTGACACAGACGGATTCGGGCTGGGCAAAGTTCGCATGGGGTAAAATCTACGGACAGTGGATTTGCGGCGCGGCTGTCGGCGTTTACGACTGGGAAAAGTTTACTTCCAGGGGAATGCTGGATGCGATTATGCGGCTGAAGCCCGCTACTTTCTGTGCGACCGCATCAGTATTCCGTTATCTGATAAAAGAAGACCTTTCAGGATACGATTTCAGTTTTATCCGCCATGCTTCTGTCGCAGGCGAGCCTCTAAGCCCCGAAGTTTACAATAAGTTTTCCGTGCTGACAGGACTTGAAATCCGCGAAGGATTCGGTCAGAGCGAAACCTCTGTAATGGCGGCGGTATTCAAATGGCTTCCTGTAAAACCTGGTTCAATGGGAAAGCCCGCTCCCCTTTTCGGGTTGAAGCTGCTGGACGAAAACGGAGAGGTCTGCGATGAAGGCATTGTCGGCAATATGAGCGTCACATGCGCAGGTAAAAACATGTACGAAACCGAAAACTCTGACGCTATGCCGCCTGTTATCGGCAATTCTGATTTCCCCGGCCTTTTCAGGGGTTACTGGAAAGACAAGGAAGGCACCATGAGTAACTGGAACGGCGGAATCTATCGGACAGGAGACATGGCCTGGAAAGATGACGACGGCTATCTGTGGTTTGTAGGCAGAAACGACGATGTGATAAAATGCTCAGGCTACCGTATCGGCCCTTTTGAAGTTGAAAGCGCTCTTATGGAACATCCGTCTGTACTGGAATGCGCTGTAACAGCCGCTCCCGATGCCATGCGCGGACAGGTTGTAAAAGCGACAATCGTTTTATCGCGCGGCTACAGCGCGTCAGACGAATTAATCCGCGAACTTCAAAACCATGTCAAGCGAGTAACGGCCCCCTATAAATATCCCCGCATTATAGAGTTTGTAAGCGAGCTTCCCAAAACAATCAGCGGCAAAATAAAACGAATGGAAATACGCAGGAAAGATTTTAATTAAGGAGTAATCTTTTAACGCCTGTCATTGAGGATATTTTAAATCTTGTGTATAATATTCGCATGCTTAACATTGCTTTTACTGGGGGAGGGACAGGAGGGCATATATACCCGGGTCTTGCAGTTGCGGCGGAATTGAACAAACTGTTTCCTGCGGACAAGATTCGGATTTTCTGGATAGGTTCTTCAACCGGCATGGATCGCACTCTGGTTGAAAGCGCCGGGATTGAATTCTTCGGTGTTCCTTCGGGGAAACTCAGGCGTTATTTCTCTTTTCAGAATATATTTGATATATTTAAGATACTCAGCGGGTTTTTCGTTTCCCGCAAGATACTAAGGAAAAAGAAGGCAAAGCTTCTGTTTTCCAAAGGCGGTTTTGTCAGCGTTCCGCCCTGTGCGGCCGCTGCTTCGCTTGGTCTGACTGTCTTTACTCACGAATCCGATTTCAGCCCAGGTTTAGCGACAAAGATAAATACCCGCTTTATCTCCGGAAAAGGCAGAATCTTTACAGCATATGAAGATACTATACGGTATCTGCCCCAAAAGATTCAGGAGCTTGCTGTTGTAAGCGGCAATCCAGTACGCAGTAATTTTCGTGCCGCCGATCCCGCAAAAGGCAGAGCATTTCTGGAAACGGATGATAATGCGCGTATTCTCCTGATTCTTGGTGGAAGCCAGGGGGCACAGGAAATAAATGATCTAATCCGCGCTGCTTTGCCGTCTTTAACAGAATTGTATACTGTTGTGCATCAGAGCGGCCCTGCTCTATCATGGGATATTCCCGCGTCCTTTAAGTATAAACCGTACCCGTACTTTAAGGAGGAAATGCCTCATGTTATGGCGGCGGCGGAACTTGTGATGGGAAGAAGCGGAGCAGGTATTTGGGAATGGGCGGTTTTGGGTAAACCGATGATCCTGCTTCCTCTAAGAGGTTCAGGAACAAGGGGAGATCAGGTTGAGAACGCGCGCTTTTTTGAGAGTGCCGGAGCTGCGCATGTTTTGTCTTCTCCTTCAGGAGACGGAGGAGATGTAAGTGTGCAGGAATTTATCAGTGCAGTGAGTTCATTTGCCAATGACGCTGAAAAGAGAAAATCATTTGCAGAAGCATCAGCAAAAATTGGAAAAAAAGACGGCGCGAAAATTATCGCGCAGGTTTTAGCTGAAAACATCAGGGAGGACAGATGACTTTCACTGTAATGGATTTTATCTTTATGGGATTAATCGGGCTGTTTATGATCCGCTGTTATCTGAAAGGCTTTGTAAGCGAATTATTTTCAATGGCGGGCCTTGTATTTGGAATTCTGGCGGCGCTGTTTTTCTATAAAAACGGAGGAGAGTTTCTCAGGACGCAATTCTGGCCTGATTTAAACAACATTATTCCCGAGATAATTGCTTTTATCGCATTATTCATAATCGTTTTAATTACTGTAAAAATGCTTGCCGTCATGCTAAAGGGAATTATTAACGGAATTAAGCTCGGCGGAATAGATCGTTTTCTGGGCATTATATTCGGAATGGCGGAAGGCATAGCCGTTATAAGCCTCGTGTTATTCATTATTAATATTCAGCCGCTTTTTAATTCATCTTCAATTTTAACAGGCAGTTTCTTTGCAAATCTTCTTCTGCCGCTGATTTCCGGAGTGTGAAAGTGTTTGAAAATATCATTGAACAGGGAACTGTTCTCCAGTTGGGTGATGATATAAATAATCACCGTAGCGCTCCTTCCATGCTGTTTTTTGGACCGCCCAATACAGGAAAAAGCAGCGCAGCTATTGAGTTATCCCGCGTTCTTTCCTGCGAACAGTATCCGCGCGCCGAATGGAAATGTTCCTGCTCCTCCTGCGAAAAACACCGTTACCTTATGCATGATGATCTCTTGCTGCTCACAAACCGCTCTTTCCTGCCTGTAATAGCCGCCTGTAAATCGGCATTATTAAGGAATCCGTCAAACGCAAATTCCAGGCTTGTCTTCTTCCGTTCTCTTCGCAGACTTATTTTAAGCTTTTCTCCTGTCACTATGGAAGATGATCCAAAACTGCCCAAAATCAGTTCTGTTCTGCAGTCATTTGATGAAAAATTAAGCGAATACTGGGCGAATTCTGAAACATATTTTAATGAAGAGAATAAACTTGTAAAGTATTACGATTCTCTGTTCAAAGACGCTTCTTCTCTTGAAAAAGAAGGGCTTGGCAGCATTATCACGATTGGACAGATAAGGCGCGTTTCCATGTGGTGCAGACTTTCACCTAACGGAAGGCACAAAACGCTTGTAATCGAAAACGCAGAGAACATGAGGGATGAAGGCCGCAATTCGCTTTTAAAGCTTCTGGAAGAACCGCCGTCATCTGTAAGCATTGTCCTTACTACGAAAAGGAAAGAAGCGATAATGCCGACAATTCTTTCCCGCCTTCGGCCGTACCGTTTTTTAAAAAGGAGCGCAGAAGGCGAGAATAAGGTTATCCGAAAGGTATTTCAGAATTCAGTGGACGAAATATCAGTTAAACCGGGAAGATCGCTTGTAAGCGCGTATCTGGATTCATTCTCCGAGAGAAGCCAGGAAAAACTTGAAGCTGCCGCTGCGCGGTTTATCATCTGTCTGGCGCGCATTGCTTCCCTTTCTGCCGGAAGGGGCGCAAAAAGCGGCAATGCGTCTTTCGCAAGCTGTTTTTCACCCGGAGTTTCGTTATTTCTATATGCAGCCGAGGAACGTTATGCGCAAATAGCTGGAACAGCATGGCTTGAACATAATATGAAGAGCGCCTCGGTTATTAAAGCGCTTCTGTCCGGATGCGATAATTTTAAAGATGATTCATTTTCGCGTTTTCTGGAAATATGCCTTGAAATTGTACGCGATGTTACACGCGGAATAAACAGGCCGCAATTTATCGCTTACAATGATATTTTCGGCAAATATATAGGTGAAGCTGTAACAGCGGTTGATGTATTAAATATAAACACAGCGAGCGCCTTAGAAAACCTTTTTTATAAACTAAAAACAGCTTTAACAAGGAGCAGTTATGGTTGATTTCTTCAAGCGCACATTGGAAAAATTTGACAAACTAAATCCTGAACAGCGCCGAGAGATTTTCAGTTCTGCTGTGGATGAAATAAAACTGTTTAAAAATGTACTGGATACGATCGACAAGGGAATTCTTGTCTGCGATGAGAACCATTATTTGCTGGTAGCCAACAAGTGGGCGCAGCGGCTTATACCAATGAATTATATCGAAGGAGTGAAGCTGCATACAGCAATCAGCGATGAACGGATAATTAACGCTTTTCGGGACATAATAATAAACAGGGAAAAGGTAGTTGATAAAGAAATATATTACGAATATCAGGGGCGAAACAGGCTGTTTACTGTTAATATTGTTCCGCTGGTACAGAACAGACACATAACAGGTACTCTTATCTATATCGACGACATAACCGAGAAAAGAAAGGGAGAAGCGCGTCTGCGAAGAGCTGAGAATCTTGCAAGCCTTACCACCCTTGCCGCAGGTGTCGCACATGAGATTAAAAATCCGCTTGGTTCAATTTCCATTCATCTTCAGTTACTTAGAAAAACACTGGCAAAAAAAATTAATAAAACCTTCAATAATGATGAATCTGATCAGGATATAAAACATGAAGAACCGCACGCTGAGCAGATACCGGATCCGTCATTTAATAAATATTTTAATATTATTAATGAAGAAGTAGAAAGGCTTAACCGTATTGTACTGGATTTCCTCTTTGCTGTGCGGCCGGTGAATCTAGAGCTGCGGGAAGGAAGCATTAACGATCTATTAACGCAGATAATGGATTTTGTGCGGTATGAGATGGAGCAGATGAATATTATGTGCTTTCTTGAACTTGATGAAGAGATTCCCAATATTCTGATGGACGAGCGTTATATGAAACAGGCTTTTCTCAATCTTGTCAAAAATTCACAGGCAGCAATGCCGCAGGGCGGAATTTTTACCATACTTACAGAATATGCCGATAATGAGATAAGAATAACAATTAATGATACAGGCGAGGGGATAGACAAGGATAACATAGGAAAAATATTTGAACCTTATTTTACAACAAAGGATACAGGAACAGGGCTTGGGTTAACCCAGGTTTACAAAATAATAAAAGAGCATAACGGTGAGATATCCGTTGATTCAGTAACCGGATCAGGGGCTGAGTTCAAAATCAGCCTTCCTGCACCGCATGAGAATAAACAGTATCTTGATTTTAAAGGAGGAAACATAACATGAATTTCCGCCTTCTTGTAATTGATGATGAAAAAAATATCCGCGAAGGACTTGCCGAATTCCTGAAAGACGACGGATACGAAGTTGCATGCGCAGCTGCCGGCGAAGAAGGCTGGAAGCGTTTTTTGCTCGGTGACATTGATCTTGTTATTACCGACTTAAAAATGCCGGGACTTACCGGTGATGAACTTATGCGCCGCATCATTGCAAAAGCTCCCGGGTTTCCTGTAATTATCCTGACAGGGCACGGCACAGTTGAAAACGCGGTAGCCGCAATGAGAGAAGGTGCCTGGGATTTTCTTTCCAAACCTGTTGATCTTGATCATCTTTCCATGAAAGTGAAACGCGCTCTTGAAAACAGGGAGCTTTTCTTTCAGCATCGCAGAATGGAAGAAGAACTTGAACGAAAAAATCCGTTTAAATCCATAATCGGTAATTCGCACAGTATGCGTGATGTTTTCGATACAATGAGCAAGGTTGCTCCGACAAAAGCATCCATCTTAATCACCGGTGAATCGGGGGTCGGGAAAGAACTTGTAGCCGATGCTGTACATGAAATTTCTCCGCGCAGAGATCATCCTATGATTAAGGTGCATTGCGCCGCTCTTTCTCCTGCGTTGCTGGAAAGCGAACTGTTCGGTCATGAAAAGGGAGCATTCACAGGAGCAATATCACAGCGGAGAGGACGTTTTGAGCTTGCTTCCGGTGGAACTCTCTTTCTGGATGAAATCGGCGAAATTGATCAGAATATTCAGATTAAACTTCTCCGTGTCCTGCAGGAAAAGAAATTTGAGCGTGTCGGGGGAGAAAAAACCATTGATACTGACGTGCGCATTATTACCGCTACCAATAAGGATTTAAAAGCCGAGATAGAAAAAGGCAGTTTCCGCGAGGATCTTTATTTCCGCCTGAATGTTGTAAATATCCATGTTCCGCCGTTACGCGAAAGAAAAGACGATATCCCTCTTTTGGCCGCCGCTTTTTTAAAGGAATTGGCGCAGGAAAACGGCAAAACAATCGAAGGCCTGCACGAAAAGGTGCGTTCGCGCCTTTATGCCTATGAATGGCCTGGAAATATACGTGAACTGCGCAACTGCATTGAAAGCTCCGTAGTTATGTGTCAGTCAAATGTAATAGCAGTTGATGATTTGCCTCCTGTTTTCCGCAGTTCAGATGACGACGGCTGGATAAATATAAGGCTTGGCTCAAATATGACGGAATGTGAAAAAATAATAATCAGGGATACATTATCTCACTGCAAGGGAAACAAAAGCAAAGCTGCAGAAACACTTGAAATTGGACGTAAAACTTTGCTGCGCAAACTTGCAGAGTATGAACTTGCTGCAAATGAAGATATTGAGGAGCAGCTCCCGCTGGGACATGATTAGTTTCCGTATCTTTGCTGCAATTCATTAAACTCATGGATGAACATCAGGGCATACTGCTGTATACTGTCAAAGTAATCATCAATAAACTTTGCAAGTCTTTTCCCGACAAAGCGGTAATGCCAGCTTTCCCAACTGTAGCCTGTTATGCTTTCATAACCGTCGGGGTATGATAAAGACCAGCCAAAGCTGGATGCATTTGCCGCAAGCCAGATACCTTCTGGAGTTTCAGCAAGCGCGTTGTCAAGCATGTTAAAGTCAACAGCAAGCCCAAGCTGGTGCTGACTATAACCAGGTTTTGCGGAAATTCTGTCTGCCTGAAGCTGGCCTTCCTGTGTCACCCAGTATGTGTAGGTTCTGCCTTGATGTTCGAATGATCTGTAAGCTGAAAGTACAGTTAATGTATACCCTTCGCGGGAAGCGGCATTTTTTATATCCAATAACGCTTCATAAGCTGCCTTTCGGAGCATTTGGTTTGTTTCCAGATCAGGCATACCGGTTTTCAGATCTACAAGATCAACCGGTACGTAATCCGCATCTATGGGATTTTCCTTGTCTACAAGATTCCAATAATCGGAATCATCCTTTAGAACAGCGGAAAACTCATTTATAAAACCGCTGTTTTCTTTCAAATCCAGACGTATTTGTTCAAGTATATGAAAAGGCAATTTAAGCTCTGACAATATGTTCAACACTTGATCGTTTAATGTATTTAAATAATATCCTCCGGATATAATAACCGGAGTTTCGTTTTGCGGGGGTTCTACTTCGGCTAAACCATAAACCAGTGATATTGAATCCTCTCCGGCGTGTTCTGCGTTAATGTTTTTTAATGATTCAGCCACTTTTTTTTCATTGTTTTGTGTGTGATTACTATTTGATATAAAAGATAATAATATTAAGAAAATGCATATTATTGGTATTAAAAGAGTAAAATACCGGCGTTTTTCTTCGCTCATTATTCCTCCGTGTATTACCTTATATTTTTTTATCCATTACATCAAGTTTTATTGTTTCGCTTGAATAAATTAACTTTTTTTTGATATAATAACACTGGGTGGGGGCATTGAAAGAATATATTCAATTAGTTAAGAACTGGTTTCCCAAATCAATAATAAAACAAAAAAAGGTGTTTACCGTTTCCGGCATTGCCGTGTTCGCAGCAGTTCTGGCAATCTTTGTTTTGTCCTCAATGGGGAGTTCTGATGGCACCAGGCACTTTCCCGAATCCGAAAGTGTGACAATTTATTCACCTATTCCCGCGCAAGAACTGTTTTTACCTGACGAGCCGGACTTTATTCCAGGAGTACTTCTGCAGCGGGAACAAAGAACTCACTGGAGCGAGCAGGATGCCGCCGAGTATTGGCAGGATCCTCTTCGTTTCGGCGAAGAGGCATGGCGCGAAAGGATTGAAGCCGCAATTGATGAATTATTGGAGCGTGTTCCATGAAAAATAATTCTTTGCTTATATTTTTATTCCTTGTTATTTTAATATTTTCCCGTGCCGGTGTAAATGCTTCAGATGGTGGTCAATGGGCAAATGAGGCATTAGGAATCAATGATAAGCCGCTTGAGATTGGAATTAATAAGCTGCGGGGTGAAAACAACAATGATAATGATATGGAAATGACAATTGAACGGCTGGAAAACAGAATAGAAGAATTGGCTAATATCAATGAGAAGCTTGGATACAGGGTTGCGGAATTGCGGATTAATAATTACGCATGGATAATTGAAATGATACAGTTAATAAATGCCAATAATCAATTAAGAGAAAGAATTAATGAACTTGAAAAATTGACAGATGGTTTCACAGGCCTTGTTATATCCAGTGAAGAGTTAAGGAACACAGCGTATGAATTATTAAATGATAATATTGGATTAACACATGACAATGAATTGCTAAGAAATAAAAACATTGAATTGGAAGCAGAAAACAATGAATTAAAATCTGAAATCGAAGAGATGAGAACCGGAAATGAAGAACTAAGAATCAGGCTTGATGAATTAAGGCGCTGGGCAAGCGCAATTACAGAGCCTTTGCCCGTTATGGATACTGTCACTGCACCGGAACCTCTTTCGCCGCAGCCGCCCGTTCTGATAACTCAAGCTCCAGAACAAACAGAACAGCTGCCGCTTTCAGCATCACCTATTGAAGAGATTCCTTCTGCATCTGAACCTCCCGCACAACCATTACGCCCTGATTACCCTTCAGGGCCTCCGACAAGAGTTGATTCTATTTTGCAAATGGGGATGACTCCGCATGAGAGCGATGTTATTTTCTCAAGGATAGTGCGCGCGAACGTCGGACAAATTCTTGAAATTCCGTTCCGTGGAAACGGCTGGGTATATTTGGGAGAACTTGCCTCACGGAGAGGTATAGTTTACAGTTCCAGACGCAATGATACGGACGGACAGAGTTTTGTATTCTCGCTGGATGAAGCGGGAACATATGTGCTTAAATTCTACCGGCAGGATTTTATCAGAAATTTTATCATTAACGATCATGTTCAGGTAATTGTCGGCGAAGCTCCCGCAGCCGTTACCGGGTGGTTCAATCCGTCTTACGATCGCGGAAGAGTGATAGCACAGCCACGCTGGCCTTCCGCTCTTGAAGAGGCGCAAATAATCAGCGGTAGACTTCCCTCATCAGAACCTGTTATTTCAGGTATTATCCTGACAAATGAACCTTCTCAAAGTACCAACGCTACGCAGCCAACACAGAATACCGCATCCGCGGCACAAGGTACTGCGGCTGTACAAAATTCAACCATTGCGGCGCAGAGTACTCCATCTCAAAGCTCAACCGCTACAGCGCAAACAGCAGCCGCTCCTTCGCAGACTACAACTTCTCCATCTACCCAGACAACACAGGGAACTTTTTCAGCCGATCCGTATCCCGGCAGTACACCGGTTTTTAATACTCAGCCAACAGATTTACAGTCTGCTGATTCACAATTATCTGACGTTTCTGACATAGCTGAATCCGCTGTAATACCGCAAATTCCGTCAATCCCTCCTGAAGTGCTGCTGCAAAGCGCGCATGAATCATTTAACGGTGGAAATATCGCCTCCGCATTAACATCACTTGCGCAATATATGGATAGTTATCCGGCAGGAAGTGATGAGGCTCTCTGGTTATTGGGGCAATCATACGAAGCGAACAGCCCAAACAGAGATATTCTGCGCTCCCTTGATTATTACCGCCGCCTTACCAATGATTATCCGCAGAGCGAAAGGTTCGAAGACGCACGGCGCAGGATTTCATATCTTGAAAGATTTTACATAACTATCCAGTAAAGAATTAATCTTTATTATGGCAAATATTATGAGTAAAAAATATAAATTATTAATATTTCCTTTATTGTTTTTCATAACGTTCGGGGTTCGGGTATATTGGCTGTCAGAAAAAGACGCTTTTCATGTAGATGAGGGAATGTCTATAGCTATTACCTGTTATAAAGATTATCTTGTAGCTAAAAATTATATAACAAACATTGGATATACCGGAAAAGAATTAAAAGATAATACACTAGTAAGCGAGGGCGGTTTTACTGATGCAATGGAAGATATTAAGAATCTATGGAAAGATAACCGCGATCCTCCTCATACAAATCTTTATTATACATTTCTGCGTCTTTCGTTCACTGGTTTGGATAACTCTGATATAAAACCTATTATTTTCAGGGGCGGAATACTAAACTTAATTCTTTTTTCAGTTTCGTTTGTATTTTTTGTTATGTTGATAAAGCTTCTGTTTCCAGGTTTCAGGGTACTGCAGCATTTTTGTGTAATTTGCGCGTTTTTATCTACCGCTTCAATAACAAATACGCTTTTTTTACGTCCGTATCAGATTCAGGAAACAATGTTCATAATTCTGACTTTTTATTTTATAAAAACAATAGATATAAATAAAGGGTTTCAACTTTTGCTGAAGCCGGGTAATATAAAGACTTTTTTTATTCTTTCACTGATTACAGCCGTCACTCTTATAACCGGTTATTATGCTGTCATTTTTATCGGTTTACTCGGATTGTATGTAATATATAAAAAAAGCCGAGACAGAAAAAATTCAGAAATAATTTTCTATGTTCTTGTTTTAATCTTTAGCTTAATATTGGCTCATGTTTTTTATCCGGGATATTTTAAAGGGTTTAATTCGTACAGGGCAACAGAAACGACACAGACGATTTTCGCCAATACATCTGAAAACCTGAAAGTATCATTAATTACAGCATGGGCATTGATACATAAACACTTTTTTTCTTTTTCGGTAATTGCTGTTTGTGTAATATGTTTATTATTTGCGCTGATTCAAAATAAAAAGCTGTTGATTAATAAATATGCTGCTTTTATTTTTTGCGCGTCATTGTTATATTATGTTTTTACATTGATTATAGCTCCGTATAAAGTATTACGTTACGGAATGCCGGTTTTTCCGTTTTTTGTGTTATTACCCGCTGTGATTTTTAATTCTGTAGTAATAAATAAAAGAACTCTGGATATTCTCAAAACGGAACGGCTGCCAAAAGGACTGCGTCCAAAGACACGAAGCATTTCCATAACCGCCATGATTATAACAGCCTTTATTTTTCTGACAAACGCTGTAAGCGGTGAAAACATTGAGCATTTGTATAAAAACAAGCAAAATGAATACCTTTTTACCCAACATAAAGAAACTCCTGTTTTTGTTTTTGTACATGAATATTCCCACTGGAAATACGGAAATCTTGTTCCTTATCTGAATGATGAGCAGAAGTATATTTTCATAAGAAGATACAGCGATATTTTTATGACGCCTTATAATGAGTTTTATCTTGTTATTGAAAACGTTCCGGATTTGATTGAATTATCAAACCCGCGTTTTACAATTCTGGAGAGTTTTGAATTAACAGGAGGAGAGCCTGAAACTCCCGAAATTATGGGAAGCTATTTTATCTGCAGGAAAGTGATCTTAAAAGACTCTATTTAGATTATATCCGAAGTTTCTGTCCTTCTTTATATGCCGCGGCGCGTAACTGTTTAACGTTTTTGTCCATAAGATAATCATCAAACTGCATCATTCGATCTATAAGACCGCCAGGATTTTCACCCTGCGGGAGAATTTCGATGATGCGGTTTGCGATTGAATTGATAAATTCGTGATCGTGCGAATTAAAAAGAATTACGCCGGGGAAAGCGACAAGCCCGTCATTAAGAGCAGTGATCGCTTCAAGGTCAAGATGATTTGTCGGCTCATCAAGAATCAGGACATTTGCTCCCGAGAGCATCATTTTCGAGAGCATGCAGCGGACTTTTTCGCCGCCTGATAAAACGCGCACAGGTTTCAGCGCCTCTTCGCCCGAGAAAAGCATACGGCCAAGAAAGCTGCGCACATAGGTTTCATCCTGATCGGTTGAATACTGCCGCAGCCAGTCTGTTATCGACAAATCGGAGTTAAAAAAAGCGGAGTTCTCTTTTGGAAAATAGGAAAAGGAAGTTGTCTGCCCCCATGCGTACCCGCCGCTTTCTGCTTTTTCTTCGCCTGCGATAATGTCAAAGAAAGCGGATTTTGAAGAGTGCTCAAGACCGACAAAGGCGATCTTGTCTCCCTTGTTTACGGTAAGCGAGAATTTTTTTAAAAGGGCATTGCCTTCGAAAGAAAAATCAAGGTTTTCCGCGTGAAGAACATTGTTGCCTATTTCGCGATCAGGTTTAAAGCCGACCCAGGGAAACTTGCGGCTTGTTACGGGAACATTTTCAAGGTCCAGTTTTTCAAGCACTTTCTTGCGGCTTGTCGCCTGACGGCTCTTGCTTGCGTTAGACGCAAACCTCTGAATAAACTCTTTAAGCTCCCGCGCCTTGTCTTCTCTTTTTTTCAGCTGGTCGCGCGCCTGCCTCTGGAGAATCTGGCTCATCTGATACCAGAAATCATAATTGCCTGAATACGGAGTGATTCTGCCGAAGTCGATGTCGCAGGTATTTGTACAGACCGCGTTTAAAAAGTGGCGGTCATGCGAGACGACAATAACAGTATTCGCAAAGTTAATCAGGAAATCTTCCAGCCATGAAATTGATTCCAGGTCAAGGCCGTTTGTCGGCTCGTCCAAAAGTAAAATGTCAGGGCCGCCGAAAAGCGCCTGCGCAAGAAGTACGCGCACTTTTTTTGACTCGTCAAGTTCCGCCATTAGTTTCCCGTGATCTTCCTCATCAAGGCCGAGCCCGGAGAGAAGCTGCCCTGCCTGCGCTTCAGCCTCCCACCCGCCGAGCTCTGAGAAATCAGCTTCAAGCTCCGCCGCGCGAAGGCCGTCTTCTTCGGTGAAATCTTCCTTTGCGTATATTTCTTCGCGCTCTTTCTGCACCGAATAAAGCTTCGGGTAACCCATCACAACTGTTTCAATAGCCGTATATTCTTCATAAGCGAAGTGATCCTGCTTAAGAACCGCGATACGCATGTTTTTCGCGGCGGAGATGTCTCCCTTGTCGTGCTCAATCTCGCCTGAAAGTATTTTTAAAAAAGTCGATTTTCCGGCTCCGTTCGCTCCTATTATCCCGTAACAGTTTCCGGGAGTAAACTTCAGGTTGACATCTTTAAAGAGAGTTCTTTCTCCGAAAATTAAACTTACATCAGTAACAGTGATCATTTTCTGCCAACAGCCTCTTTTTGAATATTCCCGGCGGAATATTTATTTCCTGAATATTCCGATTAGTCTTGATATTAATCCCTTTTTAGGGGGAGCTTTTTCTTCCTGCCCCGCGTTTTGCACTGTACTTGCCACGGCAGGTTTGCTGTGTTCTTCTTTCGCTTTATGCACGCTGTTTTTTGCCTGAGCGCTGTATTTCTTTTTATAAATCGCCATCCTCTCTTCCATGGAAAGCTGCGATAAATCCTGCTGTATGTTTTTAGCGGGAGGAACACTTGGGGCGCTGAGCCGCGGAGACGGGGACGGAGAAGGAGACGGGGGTGAAACTAACTCACGCTTTTTTTTATCCTCTGCGCCCTGAACTGCCTTTGAGCTTTTATCCCTCTTCCCTCTTTGCGTCTTTGCGTCTTTGCGGGGACTTCTCTTTCCTGCATTCTTCTCTTCGAGTGATTCCGTCCTGATACATTGCCCTGCGCTCTTGTCTTCAGCGTAATAATCCTGCGCGGCTATTTCATAAGGAATTTTTTTGCCGATGTAGCGTTCGATGGCTGGCAGCTCATAAACATCCTGTTCGCTTGCAAGCGAAATCGCTTTTCCGGTCTTCCCCGCGCGCGCTGTTCTGCCGATTCTGTGAACATAATTTTCCGCTTCAGTGGGAACATCGTAATTTATAACCATCGCGAGATTATTAATATCAAGGCCGCGCGCCGCGACATCGGTAGCGGCCAGAAGCCTGATTTTACCGTTCTTTACATTGTCGATTATCTTTAGCCGCTTAACCTGCGGCAAATCGCCGATGATAAACTCGCACGCGTAGCCGTTCATTCCAAGGCGTTTTGCCGTAATCTCTGTCTGATTTTTGGTGTTGCAGAAAATTACCGCGCTTTGCGGCTCTTCTTTCTTAAGAATGCCGAGCAGAAGCTGCATTTTCCTGTCTGAAGGCACATGGTAAAGAACCTGCGTTATTTCTTCGACAGTTACCATTTCAGGCTCTATTTCGATTTCTACAGGCGGCTTTCCGTCTTTGGAGCCTTTAGTATATTCCCACGCGAGGTTCTTCACCCACGCGTTCAGCGTAGCGCTGAAAAGCATTGTCTGCCTTTTTTCAGCTGCGGGCACTGACTTTATCAATCTGCGTAAATCAGGGTAAAAGCCCATATCAAACATTCTGTCAGCTTCATCAAGAACCAAAAAGGAAACTTCCATCAGGTTCATTTTGCCGGAACCGTTCAAATCAATCACGCGGCCGGGAGTCCCTACAAGTATCTGCGCGTTATCACGCAGCAGCTTTTCCTGCTGCGCGTAACCTACGCCGCCGTAGAAGCACCCCGTCTTAAAAGGCAGGAACGCGCCGAGCGTTCTTGCCTCCTCTTCAATCTGCACCGCCAGCTCCCTGGTCGGAGCCAGAATAAGCGCCTTCCGCTTGAACAGCGCCTCGTCCGAGAGCATCCTCTGGAAAATCACGATTAAAAACGCCGCAGTCTTGCCTGTCCCTGTCTGGGATTGAACATATAAATCACTGCCGCCGAAAGCGCTGGACAACACCTGCTGCTGAACAGGCATGCAGGTAACATATTTTGCTTCTTCGATGCCTTTTTGCAAGTCATGATGCAGGTTGAATTCTGTAAACTTCATATAAACTGAGGTAAGTCTAATGCTTTTTAAGGGAATAGTGAATAGGGTGCGCATAAAAACAAATCAGCGGCCCTTGTTTAATCCTGCCGCGCACTCAGCCTGCGGCAAGCGTCAGGAGGGCTCATATACAACTGCGCTTCACAGTATAAAGGATGATGCCGCCAGACTCCGCGCGCCTTTGTCCGCGCTTAAAAATGATTCACCGGTACTTACTTCTGACCTGAAAGCTATAGCTTTTGACACGGAGGCTATAGCTTCTGACCTGAAAGCTTTAGCTTCTGACACGGAGGCTATAGCTTTTGACATGAAAGCTATAGCTTCTGACCCGAAAGGTACAGCTTCTGACCCGGAAGCTTTAGCTTCTGACCCGAAAGCTATAGCTTCTGATATGAAAGCTATAGCTTCTGCCCCGGAAGCTTTAACTTCTGACATGAAAGCTATAGCTTCTGCCCCGGAAGCTATAGCTTCTGACCTGAAAGCTTTAGCTTCTGACATGAAAGCTTTAGCTTCTGACCCGGAAGCTATAGCTTCTGACATGAAAGCTATAGCTTCTGCCCCGGAAGCTTTAGCTTCTGACCCGAAAGCTATAGCTTCTGATATGAAAGCTATAGCTTCTGCCCCGGAAGCTATAGCTTCTGACATGAAAGCTTTAGCTTCTGACCTGAAAGCTTTAGCTTCTAACCTGAAAGGCACAGTTTATGACCTGAAAGGCACAGTTTATGACCTGAAAGGCACAGTTTATGACCTGAAAGGCACAGTTTCTGTACCAAAAGCTGTTATCTGCGCGTCAAAAAGAGCGCCGGATCAGGTTTTCGCTTTTGCTGTCTTTTTGGGCGCGTTGATCAAACCGGGGAACAGAACGGAAAACACATCGCCTGCTGTTTCCGCGAATTCAATTTTTATGCAGGACGTTATGTCATTATCAAGCTCGTTCCAGTCGTCCTCGTTGTCTTTGGGAAGAACCGCCTTTTCCATGCCGTTTCTTATTGCGGCCAGCAGTTTTTCCTTTAAGCCGCCGATAGGAAGGATTCTGCCTGTAAGCGTCAGCTCTCCCGTCATCGCGATGCCTGGAAAAGGCGGGACTTTGCAGAGGGTGGACAGGAGGGATGCTGCCAGCGTTACGCCGGCTGAGGGCCCGTCCTTGGGAATCGCGCCTTCGGGCACGTGTATATGGAAATCGGATTTCGCGAGTTCCTTAACGCTGAAATTATATTTTGACGCGGTGCTGCGAAGATACGACAGGGCGATGCGCGCGCTCTCTTTCATTACGTCGCCGAGGTTTCCCGTTATCAGCAATTCACCGCTTCCGTCATAACGGATTGTTTCGACCGGCATAATCGTTCCGCCGTATTCAGTCCATGCAAGTCCGTATGTGACGCCTACCCTTGCTTCCTTGTATACGACATCGCGCTTGTATTTTTTCTTTCCCAGGAGTTTCTCAAGATCGCTGCCGGCAATTGTTTTACTGTATCCGCTGACAGGTTTGTCCTTGCCGTATCCGCTGTTTACAGCTTCGCGCGCGATCCGCCTGATGCACCGCGCGGTTTCGCGTTCAAAGTTTCTTACGCCCGACTCCATTGTCCAGTAGCGGATAATGTCTTTCAGGGTATCATCCTGGAAAATTATTTCCGCGTTGGACAGGCCGTTGGCGCGCAGCTCCTTGGGAACGAGAAACTGCTTTGCGATGCTCAGCTTTTCATTCTCCCCGTAGCCTGGCACTTCGATTATTTCCATGCGGTCAAGTAAAGGATAGGGAATGGAATGAAGCGAGTTGGCGGTAGTAAGAAACATCACTTTGGAGAGATCGTATTGAACTTCAAGATAATGATCGACAAAGGTAGAGTTCTGCTCAGGATCTAGAACCTCAAGAAGGGCTGACGCGGGGTCTCCCCTGAAATCACTGGAAAGCTTGTCGATTTCATCAAGCAGAAACACAGGATTGACAGTTCCTGCCCTGCGCATCGACTGGATGATTTTTCCCGGAAGAGCGCCGACATAGGTTTTTCTGTGCCCGCGGATTTCCGCTTCATCGCGCACGCCGCCCAGAGAGACGCGCACAAAGTTCCTTCCAAGGGCGCGCGCGACTGATTTGCCGAGACTGGTTTTTCCCGTGCCTGGAGGGCCGACAAAGCAGAGAATCGGACCCTTTATTGAGCAGGGAGCGGGGACCGCAGAGCGGGGATCGCCGTTATCGGTATTATCATTATTCGAAGCGTCACTGTTGATTTCCCCTGAGAGAAGCTGCCTTACCGCGATAAACTCGATAATACGGTCTTTCGCCTTCTTCATGCCGAAATGATCTTCGTCAAGTATTGTTTCCGCTTTTCCAAGATCGCCTGAATCAACGGAATAATCGCTCCAGGGAAGGTCTGCTATCCATTCAAGATAACCCCTTAAAACGCCGGCTTCCGGAGACAGGGGCTGGAGTTTACGGAGCCTTTTAATTTCCTTTTCACACTTCTCCGTAACTTCGGCTGGAGGTTTCTTTTCCATGATGCGTTTTTCAAGAACCGCGAATTCGTCCTCAATCTTATCCTTGCCCAGTTCCTTGTTAATTTCACGCAGCTGCTCATTGAGGATATATTCGCGGTGGCGTTTATCCATTTTCTTTCTGACTTTACCGGAAATGTTTTTCTGAATACCGTATATTTCATTCTCTTTTTCAAGAACCTCAAGTATCGCGAGGTATCGCTCCCTTGTATCCGTAAACGAGAGAAGCTCCATTTTCTTCTCGGATTTTAACAGCGCGGCATTGCACACAAGATTCGCAAGCCGTTCCGGGTCTTCGGATTTTTCAACAGCGCTGAGGGTATCAGGGCCTACTTTCCCGGAGTATTCCGCGTATTGAGAGAATGATTTTTGAACGCTCCGCATCAATCCAAGGTCTTCTGTGCCTAAAGGTTCACTTAAACTTTTTATTTTTAACGGTTCCACTTTTACAAGCGGAAAGTTTAAATGCGGATTGGTGGAAATAATTTTCCCGCGGTATTCGCACTGGAAAACGACGCGGTAAGTATTATCGGGAAGTTTCAGATGAGAGATTATTCTGACAACGGTGCCGGTAAGATACGGTTCGTCCGTAGAAAGATGCATTTCGTTTTTTTTTAAGCACGCGGCAAAGAGACGGTTATCCCTTTTAATTGCTTCTTCCAGCGCTGTAATGCCGGGTTTATACGTGATAAAGATGGGAACAACTGTCTGAGGGAAAAGAACAAGGTCGCGGAGCGGCAGGAGCGGAAAATCTTCTGTTACAAGCTCCTCTGCTCCGTTATAATCAAAGAAATAATGATTCTTTTTCTTTTTCCGCGCGAACAATCCTCCAAGGACGCCGACTGGGGATGCGCCGACGCTCTTTCCGTCCTTGGTTTCGCTTTTTCCGGCTTGCTCTTTTTCATCAGCGTTTTTTTTCATAGGGAAAACTCCGGCTGTCTTTTGCTATGCGCTCTTCTGCTTCTGCTCCGGATAGATAATCTGCGGAGGTTCGGATTTTTCCACGGTGTCATGAGTGATGATTACCTGCTTGTCGCCGGTTATAGACGGGATATCAAACATGATATCTGTCATAAGCCGCTCTACAATTGCACGTAATCCGCGCGCGCCGGTTTTCTGCTTTATGGCCTTGTCTGCGATTGCGTCAATTGCTTTTTCCGTAAACTCAAGTTTTACGTCGTCATAGGCAAGAGACGCCTGATACTGGCGCACAATAGCGTTGCGGGGTTCAGTAATTATGCGCCTTAAATCTTCGCGCTTTAATTCTTCAAGACCGACGGTAATCGGAAGACGCCCGATAAACTCAGGGATCATTCCGAACTGTATTAAGTCGTCGGGGTGCAGGTTATCGTAAAGCTCTTTAAGCGACTTTTCGCAGCTTCCAGTTTCCGCTCCGAAACCGAGAGGGTGTTTTACCACGCGGCGGGAGATCAGTTTATCAAGACCTACAAACGCGCCGCCGCAGATAAAGAGAATGTTTGTGGTGTCGATGCGTATCATTTCCTGGTTGGGGTGTTTTCTTCCTCCCTGCGGCGGAACGGAAGCGATTGTCCCTTCAATAATTTTTAACAATGCCTGCTGAACGCCTTCGCCTGAGACATCCCGGGTAATCGAAATGTTCTCTCCCTTGCGCGCGATTTTATCAATCTCGTCAATATAAACAATACCTCTTTCCGCAGCCGATATATTGCCGCCTGCGCTTTGAATTAATTTTAAAAGAATATTTTCAACGTCTTCGCCGACATAACCTGCTTCCGTTAGTGTTGTCGCGTCCACTATCGCGAAAGGCACTTTTAATTTCTTGGCGAGTATCTTCGCAAGGAGCGTCTTCCCCGTACCTGTCGGCCCTATTAAAAGGACATTTGATTTTTCAATTTCGACTTCATCGCTTTCTTTTTCCTTTATTGGATTGGCAATGCGTTTGTAATGGTTATAAACAGCGACAGAAAGCGCTTTTTTCGCGTTATCCTGTCCTATTACAAAAAGATCTAGGTAATTTTTAATGTCTTTCGGAGTGGGAATGTCTCCTGTAAAATGTGTTGTAAGTTCATGTTCTTCTTCGCTTAAAATCTTGCGGCAAACTTCAATACATTCATCGCAAATAAAAACATCATTCGGGCCGGCAATTAAACGGCGCGCCATGTCAGCGCTTTTTCCGCAAAAAGAGCAGACCCTTTCCAGGATTTCAGGTCCATTACGAAGCCTTGCCATCTTTACTCCTCGTTAAAATAGAATCGGCTATACCGTACTCAACTGTGTCCTGTGCGGACATGTAAAAATCTCTTTCCGTATCGGATGAAATCTGTTCTATTGATTTGCCTGAATGTTTGGCAAAATACTCAATTAACATCTTTTTCAGGCGAATGATTTCCTTTGATTGGATGCCGATGTCGCGGGCCTGTCCATGCGCGCCGCCCCACGGTTGGTGAATCAGCACTCTTGACGAAGGAAGAACCATTCGCTTTCCGGCTGTTCCTGCGGTAAGGATTAAAGCGCCCATGCTTGCAGCCTGTCCAAGACAGATTGTCTGTACATCGGATTTTACATGCTGAATGGTGTCGTAAATCGCAAGTCCTGCTGTAACAGAGCCGCCGGGAGAGTTAATATAAAGATTTATATCTTTTTCCACATCCTGCCCGTCAAGGAAAAGGAGCTGGGCTACTACAAGATCCGCTGAAAGGTCGTTTATTTCACCGTCTAAAAATACAATTCGGTCTTTTAAGAGGCGGGAGTATATATCATAGGAACGTTCCCCCATCCCTGTCTGTTCAACTACGATTGGAACCAGGTTGCTCATTCGTGCACTCATACTATTAATTTAACCATTATCCGACATGAAATCCAGATAATTCTCCTTTTTCCCGGGTTTTAAATTGTTTTCCGCAATCAACATATCCGTAATTTTCTTTTCTTTGATATCCTCTTTCAGATAGATGACCGCGTTATCGTCATAATGTTTTTTCACTTCCTCAATATCCGCGCCGTTAGCTGCCGCTATTGATTCAAATTCTTTTTCAACATCGCCGTCTGTTACTTCGATATTCTGCTCTTCCATTAGAGTTTCGATAATCAAACGCGAATGGAGCGATTTCTGCGCGGCATCGCGCCATTCATTTTCCTTTTCTCCAATAGACATCATTTGCTGAATATTCTCTGTGCTGGTATTATAATAGCGGGCAAGGCGCCTCATGCGGCCGTCAATTTCTGTCCTTATCATAGATTCAGGCACAACAACAGGCGTATTTTCCATGATTTTTGAAAGAAGCGCGTTTGTTTTAATGTCTTTTAAACGGAACTCAAGCTGCTTTTCCAGCCGCTCCTTAATGTTGTTTTTAAGATCATCCAGAGTCTTGAACTTTTCATCAACATCCTGCGCCAGATCATCATCCAAATCGGGGAGTTTTTTTTCCTTGAGAGCCGTGAGCGTTATCTGTATTTTCCTTGTCTTTCCGGCAAGCGCAGTTTCGAAAAAATCATCCTCAAATTTCTTCTCAAAAACTTTTGTTTCGTCTTTTTTCATTCCGATGATGTTATCATCAAATTTGAAAGCATTTGTTCCTGCGCCGAGCGTAAAAGCGAAATCATTACGCTGGTTATTTGAATGAGTTTCTCCGTCTTCTTCAAAAACAATGTAATCTATGGTAACAACATCGCCGTTTACCGCGCCTGCTTCATCGTCGCGATCCATGACAACCGAATTGCGTTCGCGTATTTCTTCAAGCTCTCTTTCGATGTCGCTTTTCTCAACTTCCGCATACGAGTATTCTGCATTTAACCCTCTCCATTGGCCTATTTTTACTTCTGGAAGGACATCATAGACTACAGAAAATTGTAAATCCTGATCAAAATCCAGAACAGGCTCACCTTGAAGTTCAGGTGTTGAGTAAGGAAGCGGTTTTTCATTTCTGGGCATGGATTCTTCCTTAAAAACCTCTTGCAATGCCGACTCCATGATACGGCTTGTCGCGTCTCCTTTAAGGGCTTCTGCAAATTTTCGTTCAAGTACCTCCTTAGGCACCTTGCCCTTTCGAAAACCAGGCAATTGCAATGTTTTAGAATACTCATTGAGCATGTCATTATACTGGTTTCGGACATCCTCCTTCGGAATAGTGATATTTAGCTGTACATTTGATTTTTCAAGCCGCTTTATTTCTTTATTAATAGCCACAATTTTCCTCTTGTATGATAAATTTACACATAATTACTCAAATTTCTTCATGAGCCGCGAAGGGATCGAACCTTCGACCCGCAGATTAAGAGTCTGCTGCTCTACCAGCTGAGCTAGCGGCCCGAACATAAGGAATACTAACAGATAAAGGCTGATTGGTCAATTGACGGATAAAGCAAGGTCAAATAAGCCATTTCAGCATGGAGAAACTAATGAGGCTATATGTGAAGTCAGTTACTTCACGTACAACCCGCGGACTAAAGTCCGATATTTTTTCTCTAAAAACCACGAAAAAACGATAACCTTGTACAAAGATTTGTAATAACCTTGTACAAGGTGTTGTACTAGCCTTGTACAACGCATTGTAATAACCTTGTACAACGCGTTGTAACAGCCTTACGTCCGCGAACTAAAAGAGCAGTGCAGCACTGTGATACTTTTTACAAGTGATGTATGAAAATTAATTTCCTTGAGGCAAAATTGACCCGCTGTTGACAGATAAGGTTATAAATTGATACATTTTTTAAGAGCGCGAGAGTGGTGGAATTGGCAGACACGCCAGACTTAGGATCTGGTGCCATTGGCATGAGGGTTCAAGTCCCTCCCCTCGCAAACCTATACATTGTATGGAATTACATAATACCTGTATAGCGGTATTTCTTCATGATGTATACGCAATTTAAACAGACAAAAAACAATAGCGGGCTATGCTTAATCTGAACAGATCTGATCTGATGCTATCACACAGTATGATGCGGTTCTTAAAACAGCAATCACCTTTTCTTTTACATCCTGCCTTTTCTTTTACCTCTTGCTTTTTTCACGCCGGGGATTTTAGCGGCTTTTTTGCGTTTTTCAGCTAATGTATCTGCTTTCCTTCTACCGGTTTTGACTTTTGTTTCCTTTTTTACCTTGCCAGAGGATTTTTCCGCTTTCTGAATGCTCTTTATTATTTTAATAAAATTTTTATCTGAGGATAACTCATCAATTTCTGATGAAAACTGAACGTCAAGCCAGAATTTAGGAGAATTACCAAAATATTGAGCTAATCGTAAAGCTATTTGAACTGATATTCTTCCTTTTTCTTTTAAAATATTTGTAATCGACTGATAGGATACCATTATTGATTTTGACAGGGAAAAAGCATTAATCTGGTATTCATCAATAAATGACTGAAGGATTACTCCTGGGGTTTGAGGTTTTGTTGTTCTTGGCATATAGAACTCCTTAAATTTTCTTAGATAAAGTATAGATAAAATATTTTTTATTTGCAAGATATAAAAAGTTTTTTATATTAAATTATCTTCAGTATCAAATATAACTATATAATAATGGTATATAATATTATGATATAGATGTATGGAGATTTAATGTGATTAAAACATTGTTTCTTGTTTTGGCAAAGCGCAGTATTATTTATCCGATAAAGGAAAAACGATACAAATAATGGCGAAATCTGTCAGTAAATTAAACAGTATTGAAGAAATGCTGAAATATTATAAATTTGATAAAAATGAAATCGCTGTATTCGGTGATGATGTTCCAGATATGGAAATGCTCTGTGAATATGAATATGGTTTCGCGATGGGTAATGCCGAAAGTCATATAAAAGAAAAAGCGCACTACATCACCCTTGATAATAATAATGACGGCGTTCATCATGCAATATGCGATATATTAAAATTATGTAACAGAGAATAGGAGCATAAGTATTCAAAGCGCGTGGAATAATTTTTCATATCTGCGCAGATTAATAAAAATGGCGATATATTGACTAAATGCCTTATTTAATGTAATTTTCATGAGTAGCAAGCCGTCTTAGCTCAGCTGGCAGAGCACTTGACTTGTAATCATGCGTGGGTTTTTTATAATTCCTTACAGGGTATAGAATTATAATAAATAAATGCTCAATTGAGCATAGATTGAGCATAGATTTTTGGAACATTTGGGAGTTTTATGGCAAAAGAAAAAGAAACCGCACCATGGTCAAGAGGCAAGGAACTGACCGCGTTAGATGTTTATGATAAAAAATACCTGAAATATCTTCCCTCTATGCCTGATGATGATGTTATCACCGGGGTTATTGAAGCGCTCCGTACTCACGATCTGCCGACAATTGAAAAATCCCTTATACCGATTGCTAACATCGCAAATAATTCAATGTATATTTTAGGTATCGTTTGCTATATTGTCGAAAATGAACAATTATATAAAGATTCAGAATTCGGCTGGTCTTATTTGCGATATGTTGAACATCTAACAGAAGAATTAAATATCCCCGTTGCCACATTAAGTGAGGCGAAGATATCAATGGAAATTTATATAAATTATCATAAACCATTGACAAGGGCAGGTTTCGTAATTGAGCGTAACGCCTCAAAGCTCCGTTATCTTCCTGAAGCTCTGGAAAATCATAAGGAAGATGAAGTATACGAAAAAATTATTAACAGTAATTACAGGGATTTCCGCGATTGGGCGCAACGCAAGAGTATTGCACATCGGG